>Ga0194131_10011847_pt1 | contig 10302 bp, 9 predicted proteins | sample TA2KigO120mmetaG_FD_148631 | JGI IMG/M metagenome (GOLD analysis project Ga0194131, IMG submission 148631) | Freshwater microbial communities from Lake Tanganyika, Tanzania - TA2015053 Kigoma Offshore 120m | ecosystem: Environmental > Aquatic > Freshwater > Lake | place: Tanzania: Lake... | reverse complement strand
GAATTGCGTTTCGGTAGCGTCGCGTATTTGCACCCCCCATGGCCGTGCCAGAAGCAACCATGGACGAAGACTGCCCAGCGACGCGCTCGATTAGCGATATCAGGCGAGCCTGGGAGGTTTCGATTCTTCGTCGTGTATCGGATGCCGTGACGCCAGAGCCACCGTCGAGTAGCGAGTTCAGGTGACGTGCCCGTCCTACGTATGCGGCGCATTCGTGCCGAGGTCTCGGGATCGGTCTCGACGGGCTTTGGTGTCCGAGTCCCAGCCGGCTTCACCTGGAGCCTTTCGCGTCGCTGGTCAGAACAGCCGACGACTTAGTCCGCCGCGGCAACCGCGAACTCTTGATGTATTCGGACAGCCTCGGGTGCTTCCATCCTGGAAAGGTGCGCTCTGACGCAATCCCGAAAACCGGCCACGAACCGTAACGAACTACGTTCCGTACGCTCCAAGAATCCGCGAGTCGCTCGAACCGAGAGGGGCTTGCCGGGGAATGCCAGAAACTCCGGCAATCTCGCTCGTTCCTTCCAAACTGGAAAAGCGCCAATCTCGACGCGACGTCGGAGACCCCCGTCGAAACGCGCCGCCTTCGGCCAGCGGCCGTCTGAGGGCAAGGCGCAGTCCCGGCTGGCATCATAAGCTCCCGGTGAGGCAAGGCGTGAGCCGAGCCATGCAGCGACCGGCACCGTTACGGCGTTGCCGACCAGTGACCACCGTAACGATCTCCGCGCCACGTCCTGCGCCGGGAGCGTCCAGTCTGCATCGAAACCCTGTAAGCGCTCGGCGTCGCGAATATCAGGCGTGATGATCGTGCCGTTGGGGAGGAGTATCGCTGGCGGGGAAGGGATGCCCAGAGTGGATCCGTTCTTGAGCGTAGGAACCCCGTCCGGAGCCCATCCGAGGCCACGCACTCCTTCCGTCCAGTAGAACCCGTGTGCATGCGTTGCCAGCCCTGTTCGTGGAGGGCGTACGTCGACGTCGTCGACGAGGAGAACATCCGCAGGATCGGCATCAGTCGTCGTTGCGACGAAGAGCACTCGCTCTCTACGCTGCGGGAGAAAGCTCTGCGAATTGACGACTCGATAGGCCCAGCGGTAGCCACGCTCCTCGAAGGCCTCGACGAGGGTGCGCAATGCCCTTCCTCTCCCGAGGTGCAGCATGAAGGAGACATTCTCCAGGACGACCCAGGGTACGCGTCGTTGGTCGAGTAGTCGGAAAACGTGGCTGACGAGGCTGGACTTCTCCCCCTCGATTCCTGCCGTCAGTCCCGCTTGGCTCAAGTCCTGGCATGGGAAACCACCAACCAGCGCGTCGACATCCCCTGGTATCGACTTGAGCTCGACGATGTCGCGTTCGAGAGGGACGTCGGGAAAACGTTTGGTGAGCACCTCGCGTGCCGGCGACCAGATCTCGCAAAGCATCCGAGTCATGTGGCCTGCAGAAGCGAGCCCCAACTCGAAGCCACCGATTCCAGCGAACAGTCCCGCAATCTTCATCGTCGGAACAGGATGCCAGTTCAGAGGGCGATTGCCAAGGTGCTGTTCTGGTCTTGTTCGGGAGCTAGCAACAACATGTAGCATCCAATCGGTAACCAGATACAAGTAATTGAAACCGCCTAAAGGCCAGAAACGTAGCTCGGTTCGCTATGGCTTGAGGACGAAACGTCGTCCAGGCTTGGCCCCATGATCGCAAGAACCTCCTATCGCTCCGCCGGGCGCCAGGTGATGCGCCCGATCGAATCCGCGGCACCCTATCGCACGATCGCGGTGGAGAAGCTGACGCCGACCATCGGCGCCGAGATCGGCAATGTCGATCTTTCGCAGCCGCTCTCGGCCGAGCAGTTCGACGAGGTCTCGCGCGCGCTCGCCGAAAATCTCGTGATCTTCTTCCGCGATCAGAACCTCACGGCCGAGCAGCACATCGCCTTCGGGCGCCGCTTCGGCGAGCTCCATCTCCATCCGGCCGCACCGCATGTCGAGGGCCTGCCGGAGCTGATGATCATCCGCGCCGATGCGAACTCGAAGCGCGCCAATGGCGAGGACTGGCACACGGATGTGAGCTGCGACGAGGAGCCGCCGATGGGCAGCATCCTGCGCATCACCGACTGCCCGGCCGAGGGCGGCGACACGCTCTTCGCCAGCATGTATGCCGCCTATGACGCGCTGTCGGAGCGCATGAAATCCTATCTCGACGGGCTCAGGGCCGTGCATGACGGCGAGAACGTCTATCGCGGCGCCTACGAAAATTTCGGCATCAAGGACAAGGCCTCGTATCCCCGCGCCGAGCATCCGGTCGTGCGCACGCATCCGGTGACGGGCCGGAAGGCGCTCTACGTCAACCGCATCTTCACCTCGCGCATCGCAGGATTGCCGCGCGAGGAGAGCGACGCCGTGCTCGCCTTCCTGCTCGCGCATTGCGAGAGCCCGCTCTGGCAATGCCGCTTCCGCTGGCGTGCGAACTCCATGGCCTTCTGGGACAACCGCTGCGCCCAGCACCGCGCCATGTGGGACTACTGGCCGCTCACGCGCGCCGGCTTCCGCGTGACGGTGAAGGGCGAAAAGCCGGTTTGAGCCTCGCATAGAGCCGCTGCTAGGCCGCCCTCGCCGTCTCGATCTTGGCTATTTCGCGGCGCAACGCCCGCTCGGCATGCCAGAGGTCATGATCCTGCTGCATGGCGAGCCACAAGGTCGGCCCGTTGCCGCAAAACTTGCCGAGTCGCAGCGCCATGTCCGGCGTCACCGTCGCCCTGCCCGCAAGGATCCGGTGCAGCTGCATCCGGCTGACGCCGATGCGCCGCGCCGCGTCCGTCACGCTCATGCCGAGGGCGGGCAGCACCACATCGCGCAGCAATTCGCCTGGATGGTTCGGCTCGATATCCGGATGCCGGCGCGCGATCTTCTCAGTCGTCGCCATGGTAGTCCTCCAGATCCACATCGGTCGCGTTCCCGTCCTGGAACGCAAAGGTGATCCGCCAGTTTCGCGATACCGTCAAAGCGTAGCGGCCTGACAAGTTGCCGGTCAAAGCATGGAACCCGGAGCCGGGGAAAGCCATGTCCTCGGGTCTCCTGGCCTTGTTCAGCGCAACGAGCAGCAGTTGAATCTTGGCCCTGAAGCTCGCCGAGACCGCGGACCTGTCATTCTTCGTCCAGAACCGCCGGAGCGCCTTGCTTCGGAAGTTGCCGATCATGCCGGAGCGTAACCTGTGACGTTACACGCATCAACCCAGAAGTAACGCAGCAGGTTACAGCGTCGCCCCGGCTTTCGTAACGTGCCGCTTTGCCGCTAGGATCGCCGCCATGACCGCCCCGCATCGCGACGAAGGCTCCCGCACCAGGGGATTCCAGGAGGCCGAGCGCCGGCCCTACGAGGCGATCCGGGTGAAGCGGCTCACGCCGCTGATCGGCGGCGAGATCTCCGGCGTCGACCTCTCGCAGCCGCTCGGCAACCAGGTCTTCGACGAGATCCATCGCGCGCTGATGGAGCATCTGGTCATCTTCTTCCGCGACCAGCACCTCACGCCCGAGCAGCATCTCGATTTCGGGCGGCGCTTCGGCGAGCTGCATGTCCATCCGATCGCCCCGCACGAGCCCGGCCTGCCGGCGCTGATGCGGGTCTACACCGATGCGAACTCGGCGCGCGTCAATGGCGAGCACTGGCACACCGACGTCTCCTGCGAGGAGGAGCCGGCGATGGGCAGCATCCTCTACATGCGCCAATGCCCGCCCGAGGGCGGCGACACCTTGTTCGCGAACATGTACGCGGCCTATGAATCGCTATCGGACCGCATGAAGGCGCATCTCGACGGCCTCAAGGCGCTGCATGACGGCGAGCAGGTCTATCGCGGCGCCTATGCGAAGCAGGGCCAGAGCGACCTCAAGGATTACGCGCGGGCCGAGCATCCGGTGATCCGCACGCATCCGGTCACCGGCCGCAAGGCGCTCTACGTCAATAGAGGCTTCACCCGGCGCCTGATCGGGCTTCCCGGCGACGAGAGCGACGCGCTGCTCCGCTACCTCTTCGAGCATGCGGAGAACCCGCTCTGGCAATGCCGTTTCCAGTGGACGCCGAATGCGATCGCCTTCTGGGACAATCGCTGCGCACAGCACCGCGCCATGTGGGACTACTGGCCGCACACGCGGCTCGCGCACCGCGTGACGGTGAAGGGCGACCGGCCGTTCTGAGGCGACGGGGACCCCGAGCCGTCACGCGGTGCCGTGCCGGTTAAGCCTCCCGGCCGATGCCGGCGGGCGAGCTCGACAGCACGCTGGTCAGCCACGCCGCCCACAGCGCCCCTGTGCCGGATTGATCGTCGCTGGCGAAGGCGGTTTCCCGGGGTTCGTCCTCGGGTGGACGGGCGCGTTCGAGCGGAAACCTGATGACCTCGGCGGAAATTTCGTCCTGGCCCGGCGGGGGCTGATCCGATCCGCCGGCGAGGGCCAGGCGGGGCCGGGCACTCCGATCGACACCGTCCTCGATCGACGAAAGATCGTACTGAGCGAGCATGGTCAAATCCTCCTTCCGTCCATGCCTGTCCGGTGACGGTGATTAAGGAATTGGCCCGGCCTCGATCAAGATCGGGCGCCGCAAAAAAATGCGTCCCCTCCCTTGAAGGCCGAAAATCGCCTTCTTACGTCGCTGCCAGCCGGACGCCCATCCCCGGGGTCCGGCCTCACCGAGCCAAAGGGATCCCCCGGCGGCTCATGAACCATGTTGCTCCAAGGAGGATGTGGAACATGATGACCTTCGACTTTTCTCCCCTGTACCGTTCGACCGTCGGCTTCGACCGTCTGGAGAACCTGTTCGACACGGCGTTGAGCACGGAAGCCACCGGCTTCCCGCCCTACAACATCGAAGCGACGGGCGAGAACGGCTACCAGATCACCATGGCGCTGGCGGGCTTCGGCGAGGACGACGTTTCGATTGTCCAGCAGGGCAACGAGCTGGTCGTCACCGGCGGGGCCAAGAAGGAGCCTGAGCCGCGCCAGTATCTCTACCGCGGCATCGCCGCCCGGTCGTTCGAGCGCCGGTTCCAGCTCGCCGATCACGTGAAGGTCAGCGACGCCCGCATGGACAAGGGCCTGCTGCAGATCGACCTGGTGCGCGAGGTGCCGGAGGCTCTGCGGCCGCGGAAGATCGAGATCGGCAAAAGTGCGGCGAGCCGCCTGCTGAAGACGGCGGCGTAACGCCGCGTGGCCGTCGCGTGCGCGGCGGTCGCGAGGTTTCGCCCCGCGACCGCCGCCGGACGCAGGGAGGATGATCTCAGGCTTCCGGGCTGACGCCTAGAAGCGGAAGCGCCTGAGCGGCACCTGTCGACCCGTCGGCAGCGTCAGCGTTCCGGCGAGCGGCGAGGCGAAGGCGAGCGTCACCGTTCCCAGGCTCGCGCCCTGGACGGCGGCGCGGTACGAGCCTCCCAGCATCTGTCCGCCGCCGTAGCCGAGAAGCGAGCCCGCATAGAGCCGCGTCGACGACATCGGCCCGCGCGACATCAGCCAGCGCGGGTCTCCGTCTTCGCCGTAGAGGAATCCGGCGAGGAACAGCGTTGCGTTCTGAATCTCGAGATACCAGCCGGTGCCGGGCTCATCGGGATTCCACCACCAGCCGTTCTCGGGGCTGCCGGGCTGCGGCCCGGCGGCGAGACCGCCGGGTGCGAACTCGTATCGCCTGAGCTCGGCGGCATGCGCGCCCGACAGCCTCGCGGTATGAAGCGAGAGGGGGATCATCTCGGCGGTGCCGACGGCACCGAGAAGGCCGGCGGCGCGATAGCTTCCATCCATCGTCTGGCCGCCGCGATAGAGATTCAGCGCCGCCGAGGCGGCGGTCGCCGACTGCATGCCTGCGCCGAGATACCAGATCGGCGAGCCGACCGCGTCGTAGAAGAATCCGCCGAGCATCACGCGGTCGCCGGCGCTTTCGAGGGCGAAGCCGGTTCCCGGCATGTCGGGATTCCACCACCAGCCGGAGGCGAGCGGCGCGCGCAGCGGATTGCCGGCGAGGCAGAGCTGGCCCGCCCCGAGCCCGGCGGCCAGGTCCGTCGCCTGGCTGGCGAAGGAGACGAAGCGGCCGTCGCCCGAGATCGCCGGCGCGGCGGAGACGCCGTTGGCGGTCCGGCCGCTCGGATTCGTCGACACCAGCGCCGTGCGCGCCGCGATCGCATCGCGCACCCACACCTGGCCCAGCGCGACGAAGGCGACGAAGCGGCCGTCGCCGGAGATTGCCGGCGCCGTTCCGTTCGCCGACACCGTGTCGATCGCGCCGGTCGCGAGGTCCTTGCGCAGGACCCGCGTGCCGCTCTGGAAAGCGACGAAGCGACCGTCCCGGCTCATCTTCGCTGCGATACCGGCGCCGATCTCGACGGCGCTATCGCTGGCGAGGTCGCGGCGATAGACGCTCTTGCCGTCGTCATAGGCGACGTGGCGGCCGTCGGCGGAGATCGCCGGGCGCCGGCCGTCGCCGACAAGCACGACCGCACCGCTCGCCCTGTCCTTGCGATAGACACGGCGCGCGATCGTGGTGATGCCGGCGACCAGGTTGGTCGCGTCGGAGTCGAAGGCGACCCAGCGCCCGTCATCCGAGAGCGCGGGATTGTCGGCGGCGCGGTCGGCGAGGCTGCCGTCGGCGGCAGTGCTGGCAGCAGCCGGCGAGGGCGTGATCGTGCTGGCGCGCGGCAGCGTCGCGTCGGCGACCCAGACCTGCCGGAAGCCGTTTCCCCAGGGCAGCCCGACATTCGGCGCGTCGGAGGCGAAGGCGATGGCGCGGCCGTCGGCCGAGACCGCGACCGATCCCGACCATCCGTTCGCCGGCCCGGCGATCGTGCCCATGAAGCTGCCGGTGGAGAAGCGCGCGAGCCGGCCGGAAGCGGCGTCGTAGCGGAACACTTCCGGCACCGGCGCGGAATCCGACGGCACGAGATTGGTTGAGCTCACCTGGAAGGCGACGACCTGGCCGTCCTCGGACAGCGCCGAGACGCCGGCCGGACCGTCGGCGCCGATGCCGGCGTCGGTCACCGAGACGGCGACGACGGCGGCCTGGCCGCGCCCGGCATGGACGATGAGCGGAAAGGCTGCGTTCGCGAAGCCGCCCCAACGGTCGCTGACCTGGAGCTCGACGACGATACGGAGAACCGTACGCAGCGGCGCGGTGGCGAGCCAGCGTCCGTTTGCCGAGGCCGCGGCGCGCTGCGGCCGCGCCGCCGCGACCGGTGGCGCGCCGACGAAGGACAGCGTCGCGGCATCGAAGCGCAGCCAGGACGGCAGCGCCGTGCCGTCCGACTGGCGCGCGGCGAAGACGAGACCGGCTGCGTTGAAGTTGCCGGGCGGGATCGCCGCGACCAGCATGCCATCGTCGCCGATCGTCGCTTCGAGATAGCTGAACGTGAGCGCGCCGCCGGATCCGAACCAGGAGGGTCGCGGCCCGCTGCCCGCCGATGCCGCGGCGAAGCTCGCGGTGCAGCTGCGCGCGCCCGCCATCGACACCGTCGCGGTGCTGCCCGTTCCGGCGCAGGCACCGGACCAGCCGGAGAGCTGTACGCCGCTGCCGGCCGAGGCCGTCAGCGTGACCGAGGTACCGGCAGCGAAGCTCGCCGAGCATGTCGCGCCGCAAACGATGCCGGAAGGCGCGCTGGTCACAGTGCCGGAGCCCGCGACCGAGACCGACAGCGTGTATGAGCTCTGCGGCAGCGATGCCTTGATCAGCAGCGCATCCTGGCTTCCCACGCGCGTCAGCGCCGGCGTGGTCAGGTTGCCGTCGGTGAAGCTGCCGCCGAAAAGGATGCTTCCGGACCCGTCGAGCGCGAGCCCGCCGCCATAGGCGTGCGCGCCCGCGCCGCCGAAGCCGATCGAGTCCGTGGTGGCGCCCGAGGAATCGAGCGCGACGATGAACGCATCCGTCTCGCCGATCCGCGCCAGCGACGGCGCGGTCATGTCGTGCTCGGCCGGGCAGTCGGGGGAGGCGGCGGTCGGATGGACGGTGCGGCCGGCGACGACGACGGTTCCCGCGGCGTCGACGACGATCCCGCCGGCATAGGCGGTGATGCCGCAGCCGCCGAAGGCGCGGGCCCAGGTCACGGCGCCCGAGGAATCGAGCTTGAGAGCGAAGACGTCCCGGTCGCCGATCCGGCCCAGGTCCGGCGTGGTGAGGTCGAAGCCGGTGAACTCACCCGCGAGATAGACATTGCCGGCGCTGTCGACGGCGACCGACTTGCCTTCCGCGACGGCGTAGGAGTCGGCGGCCATGGCGGCATCGTTGGCGTCGATGCCGACATGGTGTCCGCCGAAGGTCTTCATCCAGACCGTGGTGCCGCCGGAATCGATCTTGAAGACGAAGGCGTCCTGGTCGCCGATCGGGCTCGGCGCGGGGTCGGCGCGTACGGCCCTGTCGGCACCGCCGCCGCCCCAAAGCTTGCCGGCGAGATAGACGTTGCCGGACGCGTCGACCGCGATGCCATAGGCCTGTACGGTGACGCTGCCGCCGTAGTTGCGGGCCCAGATCGGCGTGCCGCCGGAATCGAGCTTTATCGCGAAGGCGTCGTAGACGCCGCCGAGCTTGGTCAGTGCCGGCGTGGTCAGGCTGGCGCCGTTGAAATGGCCGCCGAGATAGACGTTCCCGGACGCATCGACGGCGACGCCGTAGGCGACGGGAGCGCTGCCGGCGCCGCCGAAATTCCTCGCCCAGACGATCCCGCCATTCGGATCGAGCTTGATCGCCAGGACGTCGCTGTTGCCGATCCGGCTCAGCGACGGCGTGGTCAGGCTGGCATCGCCGAAGGTCCCGGCGAGATGGACGTTGCCGGCGCCGTCGACCGCGATGCCCAGGATTTTCGAGGAGGCCGCGGTGCCGTCGGCGCGGGGGCGACTGTCCGAAATTTCGGGAGTCGACTGGCCGCCGAAATTGCGGGCCCAGAGCGCCATGCCGTTCGCGTCCAGCTTGGCGGCGAAGGAGTCCATGCTGCCGATGCGGCTGAGCGTGGTGCCGCCGATGGTCAGCGTATCGCCGGTGAAGTAGCCGGCGACATGGACATTGCCGGCGCCGTCGGTGGCGGTGGCGAGGATCTCCGTCTGCGATGCGGTCCCGTAGCTGCGCGCCCAGGTGAGACCGATCTCGGCGCGCACCGTCGCCGGCGCCAGCAGGACGGCGAGGAGGAGCCAGAGAGTCAGCCTGAGGAGGAGCGGGCATTCGCTGCGCATGGTGCCTCCGCGATCCGCGAAATTCGGTCACTCGACCGAATTCGCCGAGGATGCCGCCGCGGCGGGCGAAAGACTTTGCGGAGAGCTTGATTTTTCCTTGAGACGCGCTTGATTATTCCTGGCGCAGCGGTGCCTGAGCTCCAGGCCAGGGGGTTGAGCTGCCTTACGTTTTCGGCAATTTCACGCTGGACGCGGAGCGCCGCGAGCTGAACCGGGCGGGCGAGCCGGTGGCGCTCGAGCCGCAGGTCTTCGATCTTCTTCTTCACCTGATCCGCAACCGCGACCGGGTGGTCAGCAAGGACGACCTGATCGCCTCGGTCTGGGGCGGGCGGATCGTCTCGGACTCGACGCTCGACAGCCGCATCAACGCCGCCAGGAAGGCGATTGGCGATTCAGGCAGCCGTCAGGAGAGCATCCGCACCGTCCCGCGAAAAGGCTTCCGCTTCGTCGCCGACCTCCGCGAAGGGAGTCGGCCGCCACCGGTGCCCGAGCTGCACCACGAGGTCCGCTTTTGCACCACCGCCGACGGGGTGCGCATCGCCTATTCCGAGATCGGCGAGGGGCCGCCGATCGTCAAGGTCGCGAACTGGCTGGGTCACCTCGAATTCGATCTCACGAGCCCGATCTGGCGCCCCTACATGGCCGAGCTGTCGGCGGGGCGCCGGCTCATCCGCCACGACGCGCGCGGCAACGGCCTCTCGGACTGGAACGTCGCGGATCTTTCCTTCGAGGGCTATGTCCGCGATGTCGAGGCGGTGGTCGATGCCATCGGGGTCGAGCGCTTCGCGCTGTTCGGCCTCTCGCAGGGGGCGGCGGTCGCCGTCGCCTATGCGGTGCGCCATCCGAAGCGCGTCAGCCGCCTCGTCCTCCTGAGCGGCTTCTCGCGCGGCCGGCGTCGGCGAGGCTCGGCCCGCGCTGCGGCGCAGTCCGAGGCCTTGCTCTCGCTCATGCGCCAGGGGCAGGACGAGGCGAACCACGCGGTCCGGCAGGCGGTCTTGATCGGCCCCCATCGAGTGGTCCAGATGGAATGTTAGTTCAGAGTTGGCCGTTGCGCTAGTTGGAGCGTGGCCGGCGAAGCCGATCGGCGTAGCGCAGCCGGCCATGCGGCGAATGCAGGCACGAA
>Ga0194131_10011846_pt1 | contig 10303 bp, 9 predicted proteins | sample TA2KigO120mmetaG_FD_148631 | JGI IMG/M metagenome (GOLD analysis project Ga0194131, IMG submission 148631) | Freshwater microbial communities from Lake Tanganyika, Tanzania - TA2015053 Kigoma Offshore 120m | ecosystem: Environmental > Aquatic > Freshwater > Lake | place: Tanzania: Lake... | reverse complement strand
GGTCCCGTCCCCCGTCCGCATCGCGTGCCCGGCCTCTCCGCGCCCGCGTCGCGTCATCCCGTCACCCCGCGGCCCCGCGCCTGCCCCCCCCGCCGGCCCAGCAACGCAACTGGCTCTGGCCGTGACAGCCGTACGATCCGTGGCAACCATACGATCCGTGGCAACCGTAGCCGCCGTAGCAGGAGCACGCGCAGGAGCACGCGCAGCAGCCGCGACAGCCGCGACAGCGTTCCGGCAGGTCCACGCTTCCGCTGACCGCCAACATCAGAACAACACTGTACATGTCAGGTCCCCCAAGAAAAGAAATGCGGCGACATTGATTGGCCGTGCACCGCGCCCGGCCGGCGCTGGATTGCCACGCGAAAAAAGCGAATCCGATGCCGGACGCGACGCCGGCGCTCGCAATTCGTCCGAAGTCTAGAAGTGACAGCAACTTGTCAATCGGTGACCGTGAGATGACAGCATCATGTCACAATGGCTTGCGGAGGGACCGCAGGCCAGCGGGCACGCACGTGCGCACGCGTGGGCATGCAGCTGCGCGAAACCCATTGCGTTGGTCTCGACCCTTACGCGTCGCAGCGCAAGGGCAGGCAACTCCCAAGCCATGCGGTCGTCTTTGGCTGTGCTTCGGAGGAGTGAGGTTATGGCGACGCTGGATCTTTCTCGCAGAAAAGTGAGGCCGGAAGAAAGCAAACTGTCATGGAGTCGCACGCTGGCGCCAGCCCTCTCCCCCGGAGTACCCGGGGGAGAGGGGACTGCGAGGCGCAACAGTTCAGGATGATCGAGAAATGGATGTTCTCGACGACGGGGCGGCCAGGAAATGGCGTTTCGCTGAGCCAACGTAGATTTGCTAGCCGGACATGGCACACGCAGCGCGCGGCTGGAACTCTTGTGAACTTGCTCTGGATTCCTGATGTGTCGTGGAGGCCACTGCCGCATTCTCTGATATGTACCAGATCGCAAACATTGTTTCAGCAAGGAGAGAATCATGTTTGTAAAAAAGATGCGACGCCTGTTCGGCATTGAGAAGACCAGCAAGCGGGCACCGGCACATCGGAAGATCAGCCTGAGCGTCGAAAACCTGGAACGCCGCGAAGTGCCGGCCACCCGGTTGAGTCTGTCCGGCACCACGCTCACCATCACCGCCGACGCGGGCGGCGCCAGCGTCATCGTTCGGGAACTGGCTACGACGACCCAGCCAAGAATCCAAGTCACGATCAACGACGATCACGTCGGCGAGCGCATCCAGACCTTCGACAGCGGCCAGGTGCTCAACCTCGTGTTCAAGGGGTCCGAGCAGAACGACCGTTTCAATAACACCACGGCGCTGGCCTCGACGGCAATGGGCAACGGCGGCGATGACCGTCTCGATGGTGGTCGGAGCGAAGACGTCTTTCACGGCGGCGCGGGCAACGACATCCTCTACGGCGGCAGCGGCACCGCCGCCGACACACTCTACGGCAACGCGGGCGACGACGTCCTTCGGGGCGGCGGCGGCAACGACACCCTCTACGGCGGCACGAACAACGATTCCCTCTTCGGCGGCGACGGCGACGACCGCCTCTACGGTGGCGCGAACGACGACTTGCTCCAAGGCGGTTGGGGCGCCGACATCCTTTTCGGCATCGGCGGCGTCGACATCCTCCGCGGACACGTGGGAGACGACGCCCTCCACGGTGGCGGCGGCGCCGATTTCCTCTACGGCGGCGTCGACAACGATTCCCTGTTTGGCGGCACGGGCGACGACCACCTCTACGGTGGCGCGGGCAACGACCGCCTCTACGGCGGCGACGGCTCCGACAAACTCTATGGCGACGACGGACACGACGGTCTGTTCGGCGGCATCGCTCGGCCCGGCCAGGTGGACACGCTTGACGGCGGGAATGGCAACGACCGCTTGCTTTACCATGAACAGGATCGCGACCATCCCAGACATTCAAAGGATGCTGTGATCCTGTTCGATAACGATGAGCTGAACTGGACGAACCAGGAGATCGAGGTCATCGACGAAGCCTTCGCGCAACTGCAAGCCCGTGTCAACGGCGAAACCTGGATCCTCAAAGATTCCTTCAGCAGCGACCCGCTCCTCTTCCGCAAGGCCAGCTCGTCTTCGAGTTTTGCAGGACGCAATTCGTCGTGGTGGCAGCCGTTCGAGTACGTGCGCAGGATCTACATCGCTGACTGGAATGAGTCCTCGGACGCCGCGAACCGGTCCGTGCGTGGCACGGTGATCCACGAGATCGGCCATAACTGGGACGACACAGCTGGGGAGGACAACCCCTATTTCGACCGCTTCGAGACGCTACACGACAGGTCGCGCAACAGCAACGACTATGCCAGAGACTACGGACAGACCAACGCCAAGGAAGACTGGTCGACTTGCTGGCAGGTGTACTTCGGCTACTCATCGGGACCGGAGTCGCCGTCTTCCATCTTCCAGGCGAAGATGGCGACTGTTGACGCCTTCTTCAGTCTGCCGCCAAACTGGCAGGATCGACAGGCACCGCTCACGCTATTCAAGGAGCCTTGAGCGGGCTGGACTTACCGTCCGGTTCGCTTTCGGTTTGTTCGTGGAGGATCAACAATCCTGTGCCCATCACGTGGTCTTCGGGACGCCAGGCCCGAAGACCCGCAACCAGCGCATCCAGGTCAATAATGCCGGACCACGCGCGAGAGACGTGGCGCTTGCGCGGTTGCCCGTGCCACATGAGCGAGAGGGCGGCGCCGCCAGGAGTGCTGCCCCACGAAATCAGAACGGCAGCGGCAGCGATGATTTCGTCTCGACGCGGACGCGCTTGCCGTCGTCGGTGATGACGGTGATGTTCGGGAACAGATGCCTCGTTGCTTCGTGCGCGTTGGGGATCAGATTGACGTCGAACTGGGTCCCCGGAGCGACGAAGGTTGTCATGCTGTTCAGGAAACTGACCAGCGTCGGCGCCAGCGACAGCACCAGCTTCAAGCTCGGGCGCGGATCGGAGACGGAAATGCCCACGAACTCCTTGGGGAACTCCTGCAAGCGCCTGGCCAGGGCGGCGGACGGCTTCCAGGCCGGCAGGTCGCCGGCCGTGCGCAGCACGTAGCCTTGCAGCGGCTGTGGATAAAAACTGAGGCCGAGCCAGCCCTTGTGCATGGTGTAGTCGAACACATGAAAGCTGGCGCCGCCGACGCCGAAGTAGACGCCGTGAATGTCCGCGCCTCGATAGGCATTTTTACGCGTGCTGACCTCGACGAAGGGAACGGTCGCCGCCGCCTTGATGAGACTGTCGAGCGAGTCGGCGAATTTCTTCTGATTCTTCATCTTGATTAGATAGACGGCCCCGAGTCCCAGCGGTCCGTCGGCCGGCGAGCGATACGACACCATCAGGTCGCCGAGCGAGCCCAGCAGATCGTCGCGCAGCTTGACGCCGACGGCGCCTTCCACGGCCTGGAGTCCTTGCTTGACCATGTTGGCCTGCTCGGGGGCGAAGAGACGCACCGCCCCCTCGACAGCGACGAGCACGCCGTCATAGAGCGTGACCAGATCGAGATTCGACGCCGCGAAGTACGACAGGTCGGCGGGCATGGGAGGCAGGTCGGCCAGGTTGATCTTGCGCTGGTTGGCGAGCTTGAGCAGCCCCTTGCGCGGTCCGGGCATGTCGAACAGCAGCACGCTGTGTTCGGCCGGCCCGTCGAAACCGGAATGGAAGGTGATGCTCTTGAGACCCTTCAAGCCGAGGTCGTCGACCAGCCTTGCCACGTCCGGCCCCGCCGCGCCGGCGACCTTCGCCAGCCCGGCCACGTCCACGAATCCGTCCGCCCAGGTCGAGAACTCCTTGAATTCCTTCAAGTGCAGGTAGAGCGGATTGCTGGTGCAGTCCTTGTTGGTCTTCTTCGCAAGCTCGTCCACGGAGCGGGTGCCGACGGCGATGACCGCGTCGTCGCCCTCGCTCCACCAGACGAGCTTGACCACCGGCGTATCGATGCTGTGGATGGTGCGCTTGCCCTTCTTGGTCTCCTGGACCTCGGCCCCTGCCAGCGCTGCCGCCTTGCGAACCAGCGCCAGGATGCCGCCGTCCGTCTTGCCGGACTTCGGGAAGATCAGCATGCCTTCGATGTCTGGCGGCGACAGGTTCTTCACCTCGATGCCGAGGCGAAAGCCATGCTTGCCGATGGCTGACAGCGTGCGCGGCAGCTCCTTGAGCATGTCGGCGGCTTGCGGGTTTTCCGCGGCAACGAAGGCATCGACAAGTTTCTCCAGGTAGTCGCCCAGACCGGTGAAGAATCGGCCCATGTCGCCTTGCAGCATCTTGCCGACGGCGGTCTTCTTGAACGCCTCGCGATGCGTGGCCACACCGTCCCAGCGAAGATACACCTGGCTACCGCGCGGCAACAGCCGTTCCGGAGCTTCCTGCGCCCAGGATGTACTCGCCAGCGCCCAGACCATCACCGCCATCGCCACGCGCATCACCATCGCCGTCTCCTTGTTGGGGGTCGTCAGCAAACAAGACAATGGAGCTGGTAGTATGGTTGCGGTGAAGGGAAACGACAAGCGAATTCCGGGGGCCGAATTGCTCCCGAGATTGGGATCGCGAGCGCGGCCGAAATCTTCAAGGATCGAGCTTCAGGCAACGGAGCGTGCCGCCGTCGCGGACGAAGATGTGGCCGTTGGCGATGGCGGGATGGGCCCAGGTGTTGCCGCACACCTTGGCGCGGGCCAGCTCGCGGTATGCCTTGGCATTCGGGTCGATGAGGACGAGGTCGCCGGGCTCCTCGAGCATGAGCAGCTTTTCATCGCCGGTGCGCAAGAGCGTGGCATGGTAGGTTCCGACGTCCGGGCGCGTCCACAGCGCCTTGCCGGTCTTGACGTCGATGCACTTCAGGCTCGCCTTGGGCGGCGCCTTCTTGCCGAACGGGTTCAACGCGGCCAGTGGATTGGCTCCGATCACGGCGTAGACATGGTCCTTGCCGACGGCCACCGGCGTGGCGAAGTAACACGTCAACGTGGGATTCTTCCATTCGAGCCGCACGGCCGGTTTCTGGTTCATTTCTTCCATGGCGACCGCAACGCTGCCCAGGGTGATCGAGCTGGCGACGACCGAACCGTTGACGTGAACCGGAGTGGTCGAGCTTTCCAGAATGAGGTCCTTGAACGGATAACGCCAGACAGGCTGTCCATCGTTCGGCCGCAAGGACAGCAAGCCTTGCTGCGTGAGAAAGACAACCTGGCGGTCAGCCCCAGCGCCGAAGACAATCGGCGACGCATAGCTTGGCCCATCGTCCTGCGACTTCCACAGCACCTTGCCGGTGTCCTTGTGGAAGGCGACGATGGAGGCGCCCTTGGCGCCCACGTTGATGAGCACGGCGTCCTTCTCGACCAGCGGTGAGCAGGATGCGCCGAACAGCAGCTTCGGCGGCTTGAACTCTGCGGCCGTGTCCACCTGCCAGAGCTGCTTGCCATCGTCGAAGTCGAAGCACGTCAGCAGCCCGGTGATGCCGTAGGAGTAAACCTTGCCGCCGGCGACGGCTGGCGTGCCGCGTGGGCCGTTGCCGTACGGCGTCTTCATTTCCGCTCGCCGATAAGCGGTTTGCCAGAGGACCTTGCCCGACTTGACGTCATAGGCGGTGAGCTGCTCTTCGAGCTTGCCCTTGACGAGCGACATGACGATGACGCGATCGCCGGCAACGACCGGGCCGCTGTTGCCCTCGCCGACGTCCTGCTTCCATAGCGTCGGCAGCTTGCCCTGCCAGGGCTTGACGGTTTCGGGCGTGCTGCCGTCGCCGTTGGGCCCCAGCCAGCGCGGCCAGTCCGCCGCGTGCACACCGCCCGACAAGACCAGCAGCGCCAGGATCGCTCGACAAACCATGTTGCTTCTCCCATGTCTCGTATCGTTCCCGGGCTGTGCCTGGGAACGGGGCGAATCGCAAGCGGCTACAGGACCACGACGCGGGTGCGGAGCTTGATCTCTTCGACCGGGATGAGGTCGCCCCGGCCGATGCCCGGGCACTTCTTGCCGGTCGTCTGCCAGGTCTCCGGCGTCTCGACGTTACTTTCCCAGAAGGGCCAGGTCCGGCATTGCCGTGGGCGAACGGCGTAGATCGTGCAACCCTGGCCGCGCTCGAAGAAGACGCAATCGCCATTGGCCCTCTCGCGCAGGCTGCGGCGCTTGCCGGCCCGCCAGGAGTACAGACGCTCGGCCTGGACAGGATCTTCGCCGCGAAACCTGGCGATCGCCGCCATCTCGTCCGGCTCGACCCAGACATACCCCGGCTCCCCGGTGCAGCAGTTGCCACAACGCGTGCACTCGAAGCGCAGGCCGTCACCATACCAGGGTTCGCTCATGAGGATCATGGTAGCGTTTTCGCGCGCTAGCCGGTATGGTAATTCCGCGTTAACGCTCGCGCTCGCATGGCGCCGAGCGAGCGCGAAAAGCAAGCATACCGTGACAGGGATCGAGCGCTTGACACCCATCTCCGTCATCATCCCGACTCTCAACGAGGCCGCGTGCATTGCTCAGTTAATCCGCGATGTCCGCACACAGCAACCCGCTGAGATCATCGTCGTCGATTGCGGCAGCATCGATAACACGGCCGAACTCGCCGCGGATGCCGATGTCGTTCTGCACACCGCCAGGGGCCGTGCGCGGCAGATGAACGCCGGCGCCGACCGGGCGCGCAGCGACATCCTGCTCTTCCTCCATGCCGACTGCACGCTGGAGCAGGGGGCGCTCCAGCAGGCCGTGCGCATCCTGGCCAATTCCACGATCCTGGCCGGCTGCTTCACGATGAAGGTCCAGGCCGAAGGCTGGATGTACCGGTCCATCGAGGCCAGCGCCAGCGCCCGCGTGCGCCTGACCGGGATTGCCTACGGCGACCAGGGGCTGTTCATGCGGCGCGTAGATTTCGAACGCCTCGGTGGCTTTCCGCCACTGCGTTTCATGGAAGACCTGTTCTTCAGCCGCACGCTCCGCAGAGTGGGGCGAGTGATCGTCGGCTCGCGCAAGATCTACGTGTCGCCGCGGCGCTGGCAGCGTGCGGGCGTCGTGCGGCAGACGCTGCGTAACTGGTGGTTGACGGGTCTCGCGGCCGGCGGCGTCCATCCGGATCGGCTGGCCGACCGGTATTCGCCCCCGGGCTAGCTCCGGGGCAGATTCTCAGCGTGCGAAGTCGCGGTCGCTGAGGCTTACGTTGAAGCGGAGATCGACGAAGCTGAAAGTCTCGATCGGCTCGCCGGTGGCGGCCCCGCCGACCACGGGCCAGTCGTATGTCTCCATGCGGATCGGCAGCTTCGACTCCTTGTCGAGATAGAAGACGCAGCGATACACGGGAGACTGCGGGTCGCGCTCGGTGCCGATGCACTCGACGCGATGACAGCGGCGATTGTTGTACGTGTACTCGGCGATGCGCACCTGAGTCTTGTTGCGCTGCCGTTCCTTCTCCAGGCTCTGGATCAGTTGCTCGATCATGTTGCCGATGCCGGCCTCGTAAATGTTGTGCCGGCTCTGCTCGAAGACGCGGCGATCATTGGGATCGACCGACTTCCAGCCGATCGTCGATTTCAGGCCGCTGGCGAAATGCACGCGCATCTGGTTGTTGTTACGGCCATAGATGAAGGCGACTTCCTGGCCGGCCGACGGCTGGGGCGACAGCCAGCGCATGTACACGCTGAACGGCTGGGCGCGGAACTTCATGAGGATGATGTTCTGGTCTTGCATCCGGCCGCGCATGCGCTCCTGCTTGAGCAGCGTGCATGTATAGTCGCGAACGCCGGAGTAGCTCTTGCGTGCCTCCTGCAGCCATTGCAACGGCTGGTCCAGGGCATTGGCGGCGTCGCGCGCCGCCGGCGGCGCAGCGGTCACCGACGTCGTGCCGGCAACGGTTGCACTCGCTGGCGTCGCCGGTGCGCTCGGGACCTGGCCGACGGCCATGCCGCCCAGGGCCAGACCCAGGGACGCCATGAGTGTCAGTCCGGTCACGCGGCAACGAGAGCAACCCATGTCGTCATCCTCCTTTTTCGGCGATCTCCCATCTTCCAGTCGGCAACCAAGGCTGCCGATGTTGACGGGAATTTCGCCGCATACCGGCAGTAACGGCAAGGGTTGTATAATCTACACAAGATATAGCGAGGACATTGCTTTCATGCCCCAGCCTGTGCAGATTCACACCGTCGTCTCGCTGCCATTCGAGGAGAACACGTATGTCGTGTGGCTCCCGGGCCGCAAGGATGCGCTGGTCATCGACCCCGGCCTCGAGCCGGAATTGATTCTCGATTTTCTTCAAGAGAATGAACTCGAGCCGGCGGCCATCCTCAACACGCATGGCCATGCCGACCACATCGGCGGCAACGCCACCATGAAGCGGGCCTTCTTCACCGCGCCACTCGTCATCGGCCGCAACGAAGCACGCTTGCTCACCGACGCCGACGCCAATCTCAGCGCCCCTTTCGGCCTGCCGATCATCAGTCCGGAGGCGGACCGGTTGCTCGATGAAGGCGAGACCATCCAGTATGCCGGCATCGCGCTCGACGTCCTGGAAGTGCCGGGACACTCGCCGGGGCACATTGTCTTCGTCTATCGCGATCAGCCCAGCGTGGTCTTCGGCGGCGACGTGCTGTTCCGCGAGAGCATCGGCCGGGCCGACTTCCCCGGCAGCAACATGAATTTGCTCCTCAAGGGCATTCGCGAGAAGATGTATACGTTGCCCGATGACACCGTCGTCTACCCGGGCCACGGACCTACGACAACCATCGGCCATGAGAAACGCCACAATCCGTTCGTGAGGCTTGACAGTGATTGAATGCAAGGAATTGAAGAGCTGACGGCAAAGTGCCATTCGAATAGTGTTCAGAGACCAGGCGGCGGCTCGGCAGGAGCCTCGCCCGCCTCGTCCTCCCGAAATACACCCATCAAGCCACGCGTGACGATGCACTCAAGCTAGTGGTTTCTAGCTTGCCTTGCAAGTCTTCGCGCTGCGCTGCGTTCCACGCTTCCTCCGTGCCGATGGGCAGCCAGTATTGCGCCTCGACGACCGTCACGGGCTGGCGGGCGGCGAGGGTGCTGACATAGTCGGTGATCTCGTACTCGCCGCGCGGGGACAAGGACAGCTCGATGTCGAACACCGATGCGGGGAAGAGATAGGCGCCGGTGTTGGCCAGGCGGCGGCCGTCGAGGTCCGGCTTCTCCACCAGCTTTTCCAGAGTGCCATCCGCTCGCAGGAAGGCAATGCCGTAGCGGCGCGGCTCATCGACTGGATGGACCAGCAGTCCCGCAGGACAATGTGCCAGCGCTGCCAGGTCGGCGGCCCCGTACAGGTCGTCGCCGTTGATGACCAGCATCCTGTCAGACCGGATGTGCTCCCGGCAGCGGCGCAGGGCGTCGCCGGTGCCGCGCGGCTGGTCCTGGAAGACCGTCAACCAGTCCTTGAAGCGTGTCTGCGAGCGCAGGTAATCCTCGACCTGCCCGGCCAGGTGGTGCACGACCACCAGCAAACGGTCGATGTCGCTCGGCAGGGCGGCGAGCATCCAGTCCAGAATCGGCCGGCCCTGGACCGGCAGCATCGGCTTGGGGGTGTGCAGGGTGTGCGGGCGCAGGCGCGTGCCAAGCCCGGCGGCGAGAATGACGGCGTCCATGCCCCACATTCTATGCAATTCGCCGCAACGCTGCCGTCTTGAGCGATCGTGACGATCTTGGCGAGCCTGCCCTCTTTGGCGAGAATTGGTCAAGTTCCCATTGTGCCGCGGACGATGATGCTAGCGACTTTGCTGCTTATGGGGATCTTGCCTCATGCCCCCATCACCCCCGGGGCTTGTTTGAAGGGAAGGAGATTTATGAGCCGCTTTTTCACCTGTCTGACGGCAATGGTCGTGCTCGCCGGTCTGGTGTCGGGTTGCCGGCACCACGGTCCGTGCTGCCACGAGCATGGGTTGTGCGATTGCTATTATGTCGATCCGTGCGTCACGCGCGAGCCATGGGCCATGCCGGCGCCGCAAGGCGGCATCGTCGGTCCCATGGACGGCACGCTGCCGCCTCCCACGGCCGATAACGTCCTGCCGTAACCGGTCACGGGTCGATATAGCTCGGAATCGTGGTTTCGGGTACTGTTGCGGTTGGCATGGATGCTCCACCGACAGTATCGGCAGAAGTGTTGGCATCGCTGCCGCCTGAAGTCCTTGCTTTGATCAAGTGGCAGGCGGAGCAGATTCGCGTGCTGACCGCGCGCGTGGCGGAACTCGAAGCCAAGCTCGGCAAGAATCCCAGCAACTCGTCGAAGCCGCCATCGACCACGCATCCGCATTACAAGAAGCCAGCAGCCAAGCCCAAATCGGGAC
>Ga0194131_10011845_pt1 | contig 10304 bp, 5 predicted proteins | sample TA2KigO120mmetaG_FD_148631 | JGI IMG/M metagenome (GOLD analysis project Ga0194131, IMG submission 148631) | Freshwater microbial communities from Lake Tanganyika, Tanzania - TA2015053 Kigoma Offshore 120m | ecosystem: Environmental > Aquatic > Freshwater > Lake | place: Tanzania: Lake... | reverse complement strand
CGAGTGGGCAATCGAGAATCTGGTGCGTGTGCGCGGCATCGAGGACGTCGAAGTGGCCTGGGCCCGCACGACCCTGGCGGCGATCTACGAGAATCAGAACCGTTTCGATCCTGCCCTCGACCAGTTGCGCCAGGCGACAGGCGCCTTTCAGGCCCAGATGGCCCGTTCGCGCGCCGATCGCGGCGCCTCCGGCCTGGCCGAGCAGGCGAGCTACCGCAGTGCCTTCATGGATCATGTCTTCCTGCTCTGGCGCGCTCAAGCGGCGGATGCCGCCAGGAGCCGCGCGCTGACCGCCGAGGCATTCGATGTCGTGCAATTGGCGCAGTCGACGGGCACGGAAGCGGCGGTTGCCCGGATGGCGGCTCGTTTCGCTTCGGGCACCGACAGGCTGGCGGAGATCGTGAGGGCGCGCGAGGACACACTCGAACGCTGGCGGGCCAAGGATGCGTCCCTGGTGCAGCTTCTCGGGCGACCCCGCACAGAGCGCGATCCCAAACAAGAAGCGGCATTGCGCACCGAGTTGCGCGATCTCGGAAGCCGGTTGACGGATGTCGAGGCGCGCATCGCTGGCGAATTTCCCCAGTACGCGGAGCTGTCGTCCCCACGACCGGCGCAGTTGTCGGAGGCCCAGGCACTTCTCCGTCCGGACGAGGCGATGATCCTCTGGCTGGTTGGCGCCCGGCGCACGCTCATCATGGCGATCCGGCGCGATCGCACGCTGTTCGCCCGGGTCGACGTGAGCCGTGCCGAGCTCAATGCGGCCGTGCGCGACCTGCGCAAGGGACTAGACCCCAGCGATGTGACGAGCATCGCCGATATTCCGCGCTTCGATACCACCAAGGCACACGCTCTCTACAACTCGATCTTTGCTCCGATCGAGCCAGCGCTTGAGGGGACGCGTCACGTCTTCCTCGTGCCCGATGCCGGCCTGCAGAGCCTGCCGCTGGGTGTGCTGGTGACAGCACCGCCGGCAGCGCCGATCGCCGAGATGAGCGGCTACCGGCGGGTGAACTGGCTGGCCACGCGCTACGCCACCACCGTGCTGCCGTCGGTCGGCGCGCTCAAGTCGCTGCGCCAGTTTGCCCGCACGGCGCGGGCCTCGTCGCCCTTCCTCGGTATCGGCGATCCAATCCTCGACGGGCATCCGGGGGCGACGCGCGGCGTCAACATGGGGCGCCTCTATTCGCGCGGTGCGGTCGCCGACGCCGACGAGATCCGCAAGCTGCCCTCGCTGCCGGAGACCGCGGACGAGCTCACCGCGATGGCACGTACCCTCGGCGCACCGGCTTCCGACCTCTATCTGGGCGAGCGCGCGAACGAACGCCTGGTGCGCAACGTGGACTTCAAGCGCTATCGGGTGGTTGCCTTCGCGACGCACGGCCTGATGGCGGGTGAATTCAGCGACATCGGGGAACCTGCACTGGTCCTCACCCCGCCCAGCAAGGCGAGTTCCGACGACGACGGCGTCCTGACTGCCAGCGAGATTGCCGGGCTGCAGCTCGACGCCGACTGGGTGATTCTCTCGGCCTGCAATACCGCTGCCGCCGACGGAACGCCGGGGGCCGAAGGCCTGTCCGGTTTGGCGCGTGCGTTCTTCTACGCCGGCACGCGGGCGCTGTTGGTCTCGCACTGGGCGGTGCTGTCGGACGCCACGGTCAAACTCACCACCAAGATGCTGGGCGAATCCGCTGTCGACTCCACGCTGCCGCGTTCGGAAGCCCATCGCCGCGCCATGCTGGCCCTGGCGGCCGATGCGGAGAATCCGCACTACGCCCACCCGATGTTCTGGGCCCCCTTTGTGGTGGTAGGCGAGGGCGGCGCCCCCCAGCGTCAGTAGCCGGATTCACGGTCGACGAGGTGTAGCAGCGGTTGGCCGGCGCTTAGCCGGCGCAGGTTCTCGGCGATCGGCAGCACCGCCGTGTCCGGGTTGGTCAGGCTGGCGATATGCGGCGTCAGCGTCACCTTGGGGTGACGCCAGTACGGGTGCTCCGGCGGCAGGGGCTCGGGCTGGAACACGTCGAGCGTGGCGCCGGCGATATGGCCGGAATCGAGTGCCGCGAGGAGATCGGCGTCGACGACATGGCCGCCGCGCGCGATGTTGATGACGAAGGCGCCCTTGGGCAGGGCTTCCAGAAGTTCCGCGTTGATGATGCCGCGGGTGGCGGTGGTCAGCGGCAGCACACAGATCAGGATCTCGCTGCGGGCCAGGAACGGCTTGAGGCTCTCGTTTCCGGCATAGCTGACAATTCCCTCGAGGGTCCTCGGCGTGCGGCTCCAGCCTGCGACCGAAAAGCCGAAGGCCGACAATGCCTGGGCGCAGGCGCTGCCGATCTCGCCGATGCCCAGAACGCCGATGCCGCGCCTCGCGGTGTCGGGCATCGGCAGCTTCTTCCAGGTTCCTTCGCGCTGGAACCGCTCATAGACGTCGAGATTGCGGTGATAGCGCATCGCGGCCCAAACCGCGTACTCGACCATGCCGCCGGTCAGGCCCGGGTCGACGATGCGGGCGATGGGGATGCCCGGGGGCAGGTCGGGATCGTCGAGCACGTGATTGACGCCCGCTCCCAGCGACAGGATGAGGCGCAGATTGGGATAGCGATTGAGCTCGCCCGGTGGATGATTCCACACCAGCGCGCTATCGATGTCGCCGACGTCGCCGGTCTCTGGCCAGATGCGGATGTCGAGCTCCGGCAGGTGCCGGCGCAGGGCGGCCGACCAGCGGGTAGGATCGTCGTGTTTGGAGAGAAAGAGGAGAGCCATCAGGTCCGCACATCGCCGGTTTCGATAGCCTCGAGCTCGAAGGCCGCCGCCATCAGCGCCTTGGTATAGGGCTGGCGCGGCGCGTCGAAAATCTGGCCGGCGGACCCGCGCTCCACCACCTTGCCGTCCTTGAGCACCATGACCTCGTCGGCGAGTGCGCGCACCACGCGCAGATCGTGGCTGATGAACAGGTAGGCGAGGCGGTGGCGCTCCTGCAGCTCGCGCAGCAGGTCGACGATCTGCGCCTGCACCGACATGTCGAGGGCGGAGGTCGGCTCGTCGAGGACCAGGAACTTGGGCTTGAGCACCAGGGCCCGGGCGATGGCGATGCGCTGGCGCTGGCCGCCGGAGAATTCGTGCGGATAGCGGTGTCGGGTCTCGGGGTCGAGCCGCACCTCCTCGAGCGCTTCGACGATCCGCCTCTCGCGCTCGCCGTCGTCCTTGCCGATGCGGTGGATCTTGAGGCCCTCGCCGATGATCTCGCCGACTGAGAGTCTGGGAGAAAGAGAACCATAGGGGTCCTGGAAGACGATCTGCATCTCGCGCCGCAGCGGCCGCATGTCGCTCTGGCGCAAGCCCTGGATCTCCGTGCCGTTGAACACGATCTGGCCCTGGGCGGTCTCGAGGCGCAGCACGGCGAGGCCGAGGGTCGTCTTGCCCGAGCCGGACTCGCCGACCACGCCCAGCGTGTGACCTTCCTTCAGCAGGAAATCGATGCCGTCGACCGCTTTGACATAGCCCTTGGTGCTGCGGAACACGCCGCCCTTGATGGGGAACCACACCCGCACGTCCTTCGCCTCGACCAGCGGCTTGGCATCGGCCGGCGGGGTCACCGGGTTACCCTTGGGTTCGGCCTCGAGAAGGTGGCGCGTGTATTCGTGCTTCGGATTGTCGAAGACATGCTTCACCGGCCCGGACTCGACGATCCGCCCTTTCTGCATGACGCAGACCCGGTGGGCGAGCTTGCGCACCACGCCAAGATCGTGGGTGATGAACAGCATGGCCATGTGCAGTTTCTTCTGCAGCTCGCGCAGGAGCTTGAGCAGCTGGGCCTGAATGGTGACGTCGACCGCGGTCGTCGGCTCGTCGGCGATCAGGATGGCGGGATCGTTAGCCAGGGCCATGGCGATCATCACCCGCTGGCGCTGGCCGCCGGAGAGCTGGTGCGGATAGGCGTCCAAACGCTTCTCGGCCTGCTCGCCCAGCCCGACCAGCCCGAGCAGCTCGATGATCCGCCGGCGCGCCGCCTCGCCGCTCAACCCCTTATGGATGGTCAGGATCTCGCCGATCTGCCGCTCGATGGTGTGCAGCGGATTGAGCGAGGTCATCGGCTCCTGGAAGATCATGGCGATGCGATTGCCGCGGATCTTGCGCAAGCTCTCTTCCGATCCGCCGACGAGCTCCCCGCCCTCGAATCTGACGGAGGAGCCCGTGGGGTGCTGGGCCAGCGGATAGGGAAGGAGCTGCAGGATGGAAAGTGCGGTAACCGACTTGCCGGAGCCCGATTCGCCGACCAGCGCAAGCGTCTCTCCCTGCTGGAGATCGAAGGAGACCTTGTCGACGGCGGTGAAGGTCTTGCCCTTGCCGACCGAGAAGGTCACGGAGAGGTCGCGCACCTGAAGGAGGATCTCGGCCATACCGCTCACCGGAACATCTTGCGGGGATCGAAGGCGTCACGCACCGCCTCGCCGATGAAGACCAGCAGCGAGAGCATGATGGCAATGACGAAGAACGAGGTGATGCCCAGCCAGGGCGCATGCAGGTTGGCCTTGCCCTGGGCCAGCAGCTCACCCAGTGACGGCGAGCCGGCGGGTAGGCCGAAACCGAGGAAGTCCAGCGAGGTCAGCGCCACGACCGAGCCGGAGAGGATGAAGGGCATGAAGGTCAGGGTGGCGACCATGGCGTTGGGCAGCACGTGACGGAACATGACGGCGACATCTCCGGCGCCGAGCGCCCTGGCTGCCCGCACGTAGTCGAAATTGCGCGCGCGCAGGAACTCGGCACGTACAACCCCGACCAGGCCGGTCCAGGAGAAGAGCAGCAGCAGGCCGAGCAGGATGCCGAAGCTGGGTGTAATCACCGAGGCCAGAATGATCAGCAGGTAGAGCTCCGGCAGGCCCGACCAGATCTCTAGGAATCGCTGGAACAGCAGGTCGACCCAGCCGCCGAAATAGCCTTGTATCGCGCCGGCGATGACGCCGACGATCGACGATACCACGGAGAGGATGAGGCCGAAGAGAACGGAGAGGCGGAAGCCGTAGATCAGCCGGGCCAGCACGTCGCGGCCCTGATCGTCGGTGCCCAGCCAGTTCTCGGCCGAGGGCGGTGCCGGTGCCGGCACCGTCAGGTTGCGGTTGACCGTGCGATAGCTGAAGCGGATCGGCGGCCAGAGCATCCAGCCTTTGGCCTCGATCTGCTCGGCGACGAAGGGATCGCGGTAGTCGGCCTCGGTCTCGAATTCGCCGCCAAAGGCGGTCTCCGGATAGGACTGGGCGATCGGCATGTAAAAGCCGCCGTCGTAGCGCACCAGGATCGGCCTATCATTGGCGATCAACTCGGCAAACATGCTGAGGATGAAGAGCGTGAGGAATATCCACAGCGAGCAGAAGCCACGCCGGTTCGCCTTGAAGTTCGCCAGCCGGCGCTGGTTGAGCGGCGACAGGCGCGAGGCCGGAGGTGCGTTGGCGTGCATCAGCCGCGCCTCTCGAAATCGATGCGCGGATCGACAATCGTATACATGATGTCGCTGACGATGCGCATCACCAGGCCGATCAAGGTGAAGAAGTACAACGTCGCGAACATGATCGGATAATCGCGGTTGATCGCCGCCTCGAAGCCCAGCAAGCCGAGCCCGTCGAGCGAGAAGATGATCTCGATCAGCAGCGAGCCGGCGAACAGGATGCTGATGAAAGCGCCGGGGAAACCGGCGATGACAATCAGCATGGCATTGCGGAAGACGTGGCCGTAGAGCACGCGGTTCTCTGTCAGGCCCTTGGCGCGGGCGGTCACCACGTACTGCTTGTTGATCTCGTCGAGGAACGAGTTCTTGGTCAGCATGGTGAGGCTGGCGAAGCCGCTGATCACCATGGCGGTGAGCGGCAGCGTCATGTGCCAGATGTAGTCGAGGATCTTCTTCCACCAGGGTAGCGCGGAGAAGTTCTCGGACGTGAGGCCGCGCAAGGGGAAAAGATCGAGGAAGCTGCCGCCGGCGAAGAGCACGATGAGCAGGACGGCGAAGAGGAAGCTGGGGATCGCGTTGCCGACGATGACCAGCGCGCTGGTCCAGACGTCGAAGCGTGAGCCGTCCCGCACCGCCTTGCGCACGCCCAGCGGAATGCAGATGAGATAGGTAATCAGCGTCGTCCACAGGCCGATGGAGATGGACACCGGCATCTTGTCGAGGATGAGCTGCACCACCGTACGGTCGCGGAAGAAGCTGGAGCCGAAATCGAAGGTCAGGAACTTGCCCATCATCAGGAAGAAGCGTTCGACCGGCGGCTTGTCGAAGCCGAACTGGCGCTCGATCTCCTTGATGATCTCCGGGTCGATACCCTGGGCGCCACGGTAGCGCGATCCCGAGCCGCCCTGCTGCCGATCCTCGCGGCCGGCTTGCTGCAGCTCGCCGCCCTGGCCGCTGATGCGCGCCGTCGCGTCCACGGCCGTGCCCTGGAAACGGGCAATGACGACCTCCACCGGTCCGCCGGGTGCGAACTGGATGACCGCAAAGTTGATCACCATGATCCCCAGCAGGGTCGGGATGATCAGCAGCAGCCGGCGGATGATGTAGGCGAGCATCGGGCGGTGGCGGCCTCGGGGTCGGAGGCCTAGCGGCCGCGCTTCTCGCGCAGGGCCGCTTCTTTCCGTGGGTCGACCCACCAGGCGCCGGGGTCGTAGCCGACCTTCGGCGTCACGGCCGGTCGCGAGAAGCGGTCCCAGTAGGCGACACGGTCGACCCGGACATGCCAGTTCGGCACGACGTAGTGACCCCATTGCAGCAGCCGGTCGAGGGCACGCGTGGCGGTGACCAGGTCGACGCGGCTCTCGGCAGCGATGATCCGCTCGATCATGGCGTCGACCGCCGGGTCGGCGATGCCGGCGAAGTTGCGGCTACCCTGCACGTCGCGCTGGGCCGAGCTCCAGAAGCTGCGCTGCTCGTTGCCCGGCGATTCCGACTGGCCCCAGCCGGACACCGTCATATCGAAGTCGAACTCGTCCATGCGGCGCTGGTACTGCGAGGAATCGACCGTGCGGACCCGCGCGGCAATACCCAACCGCTTGAGGTTCTCGGCGTAGGGCAGAACGATGCGCTCGAATTGCGGGCTGACCAGCAGGATCTCGAAGGCCACCGGCTTGCCCTGGCGGTCGACGAGTTGCTGGTTCTCTACCCGGTAGCCGGCCTCGCGCAACAGCCGCGTGGCGACGCGCTGGTTGTCCCGCGTATTACCCGTGCCGTCGGTCTTGGGCGGATTGTACTCGGCGGTGAAGACCTCCTCGGGGACCTTGCCGCGGAAGGGCTCGAGCAGCTTGAGCTCAGCGGGCGAAGGCAGGCCGCGCGCCGCCAGCTCCGAGTTGTCGAAGAAACTGCGGGTGCGTGTGTAGGCGCCGTGGAACAGCGTGCGGTTGGACCATTCGAAGTCGAAGCCGTAGACCATCGCCTCGCGGAATTTGCGGTCGTTGAACGGCGCGCGACGGGAGTTCATGACCAGCGCCTGCATCCCGGCGACCCGTTCCTCGGGAATCTCCTCTTTCCTGATCAGCCCCTGCTGGACGGCGGCATTGTCGTACTGCGTGGCCCAGGCCAGCGCCTGGTTCTCCGTCCGGATGTCGTAAGCGCCGGCCTTGAAGGCTTCCAGTGCTACCGTGTGGTCGCGGTAATAGTCGTAGCGGATGACGTCGAAGTTGCTGCGGCCGACATGGACCGGCAGGTTGGCGCCCCAGTAGTCGGGGACGCGGCGCAGCGTCACGTAGCGGCCGGCCTCGAATGAGTCGATGCGATAAGCGGCCGAGCCGAGCGGCGGCTCGAGCGTGGTCTTTTCGAAGTCGCGGCTGGCCCAGTAGGCCTTGGAGAGGACGGGAAGCTCGCCGACGATAAGCGGCAGCTCGCGGTTGACGATACCCGGCTTGAAGCTGAAGCGCACGTTGCGCTCGCCGACCTTCTCGCCCTTGGTCACGTCGGCGTAGTACGACCGGTATGCCGGGTGACCCTTGGCCTTCAGCGTCTCGAAGGTCCAGATCACGTCGTCGACGGTGATCGGGCTGCCGTCGTGGAATCTCGCCTCGCGGCGGATGGAGAACTCGACCCAGGAACGGTCGTTGGGCACCTCGATCGTCTCGCAGACCAGGCAGTACTTGGTGAAGGGCTCGTCGCCCGACGACACCATCAGGGTTTCGATTGTCGCCCCGACGATACCGGTCGGCACGCCGCGCAGGATGTAGGGGTTGAAGCTGTCATAGGTCGTGCCGGCGATGCCGTACTTGACCTCTCCGCCCTTGGGGGCCTGCGGGTTCACGTAGTCGAAATGCTTGAAGCCGGCCGGATACTTGACGTCGCCGTGCATGGCGAAGCCGTGGACCGGTCCCGAGGTCGGGGCTTGGGCGTGCGCCGCGGTGGCGACGGTCAGCGCGAGCGCGGCGACAGCAGGACGAAGAACATGGCGGGGACGCATGAGGAACCTTTCCTCTCGCGGAAGCGAGGCCAATGGATAATGCGGAGGGCCGGCAGGTGCCGCAAGGGGCTCTCCCGATCGTTACGGCCCACCCATACGCCGCAGCACCTCGCGTGCCGCCGGCCGGTCCGGGTCGAACCACCAGGTGGTGGGATCGAAGCCGTAGCGCGGCATCGCGGCCGGATAGGCGAAGCGGTCCCAGTAAGCCACGCGGTCGACCTTGGCATGCCAGTGGGGTACGGCATAGATGCCCCACTGCAATAGCCGATCCAGGGCGCGAACGCGCGTTACAAGCGTTTCACGATCTCGTGCCTGGACGATCAGCTCGACGAGCGCATCGACGGCCGGGTCGCGGATGCCGGCAAGGTTCCGGCTTCCCGGGTTGTCGGCCTCGCGCGAGGTCCAGAAGCTGCGCTGCTCGCTGCCCGGCGATTCCGACTGCCCGAACAGGGCGACGATCATGTCGAAGTCGAAGGTGTCGAGCCGGCGCATGTACTGCGCCGTGTCGACCGTGCGCGCCCGCGCCTGGATGCCCAGCCGCCGCAGGTTCTCGACATAGGGCAGGGTGACCCGCTCGAGCTGCGGGTCGTTGAGCAGGATCTCGAAGCTCACCGGCACGCCATCCGGGCTTACCAGATGCTGCTTCATCACCAGGTAGCCGGCCTCGGCTAGCAGGCGCCTCGCGGTCGCCAGATTCTCGCGCAGGCTGCCGTTCTCGGTGCGCGGCGGGTTGTATTCGGCGGCGAACACCTCCTCCGGAATCCGGCCGCGCCAGGGTTCGAGAATGGCCAGCTCTGCCGGGCTCGGCCTACCCTGCGCCGCGAGCTCGCGGTTGTTAAAGTAGCTGCGGGTGCGGACATAGGCGCCATGGAACAAGGTGCGGTTCGACCATTCGAAGTCGAATGCATAAGTCAGGGCGAGGCGCAGGGCACGATCCTGGAAGAGGGAGCGCCGCGTGTTCATCACATAGCCCTGCATGCCCGAGACGCGGTCCTCGGCAATCTCGAGCTTCTTGATCAGGCCGCGCTGGAAATTCGGCCCCGTGTATTGCGTGGCCCAGGCCAGGGCCTGGCTCTCGAGACGCAGATCGTAGTCGCCGGACTTGAAGGCCTCGAGTGCCGATGTCGTGTCGCGGAAATAGTCGAAGCGCACGCGGTCGAAATTCCAGCGGCCGCGGTTGACCGGATGATCCTTCGACCAGTGATCCTCGACCCGGCGCAAGGTGATGTAGCGCCCGCCCTCGAAGCTCTCGATGCGGTACGGGCCCGAGGCGAGCGGCGGCTCGAGCCCCGCACGCTCGAAGCTGCGCGTCTGCCACCAGGATTTCGACAGCACGGGCAGGTCGCCCATGGTCAGCGGCAGGTCGCGCTGCTCGCCGTTGCGGAAGGTGAAGCGGATACGCCTTGCGTCGCGGGCTTCCACTTTCGCGACATTGGCGTAGTGGGACTTGAAGAACGGGTGGCCCTTCTCGCGCAGCGTCTCGAAAGTCCAGACGATGTCGGCCGTGGTGATCGGGCTGCCGTCGTGGAAACGTGCCTCACGGCGCAGCACGAACTCGACCCAGGAACGGTCCTCCGGCACCTCGATGGTCTCGCAGACCAGGCAGTAACGGCTGAACGGCTCGTCCGACGTCACCATCAGCGTCTCGTAGGTGTAGCCGGTAGCCTGCGCCGGTACGCCGCGCAGCACGAAGGGATTGAAGCTGTCGTAGGTACCGATCTCGTGCAGGCGCAACTCGCCACCCTTGCGCGCCGCCGGATCGGCGTAGCGGAAATGAGGGAAGCCTGCCTTGTAGTAAGGGGCACCGTGCATGGCCAGGCCATGGACCGGGCCGGAGGTTGTCTGCGCCGGCACGGCCGGCGCGCCGAGTAGCATCAG
>Ga0194131_10011844_pt1 | contig 10305 bp, 11 predicted proteins | sample TA2KigO120mmetaG_FD_148631 | JGI IMG/M metagenome (GOLD analysis project Ga0194131, IMG submission 148631) | Freshwater microbial communities from Lake Tanganyika, Tanzania - TA2015053 Kigoma Offshore 120m | ecosystem: Environmental > Aquatic > Freshwater > Lake | place: Tanzania: Lake... | reverse complement strand
GATATAGCCGTCGGGATCACGGACGTAGAACTCGCGCCCGTACGGCATGGCCCGAAGACTCACTGAGATGCTTGCGCCGAAAGCTGCGAGTTCTAAGGCAAGCGCCTCGGCATCAACCACGCCGAAGGAGCGTAGGCAACATAAAGGCCCTTATCGGCGCTCGGCAACCGTCGGTGCCCCGTCCGCGTTCATGTTGGCCTTGGTACAGACGATCAATCCCAGGCCCGTATCCGGCTCGAGGCCGAAGCGGTCGAGCATCTCCTCCGCGCTGTGGCGGACGGGAAGCTCGAGTGGATCCTGTCCGAGGTGGTTCAGTTCGAGATCACCCGCTGCCCCGACGACGACCGCCGAACGGTCCTCGGGCTGGTCTGCCAGGCGGCGACGGAACGGGTGGCCCTTGCCGACCACACGACCTCGCGAGCGCAGCAGTTACGCTCGCAGGGTCTCAGAGACATTGACGCTCTCCACCTCGCCGTGGCCGAGGCGGCTGCCGTGGAGGCGTTGCTCACGACGGACGACGACTTCATCCGGACAGCGCGAAACCTCCAGCCCCCGTCGGCCGTCCGCGTGGAAAATCCGGTAATCTTTGAGACGGAGGTGATCGGATGAGTGACGAGGTGAGGCTGCTGACCCTCCCGGAGCTCAGGAGGCGCGGTTTCGAGGTCCTGGTGCAGGCGCTCGGTGCGGCAAACGCCCTCCGGTTCCTGCATCTCTACGCGCCGGGGCAAGGCGACTACACGCGGGAGCGAGATCGGTGGCTGAGCGGACTGACTATCGAGCAGATCCAGGAGGAGGATCCGTCTTTTGCGAACGCGCGGTGAGATTTGATTCCGCACAGTTCCGGTGCTCGTCGATGCAGAGGATCAGGTTTGACAGGCGACTCGGCCGGCCCTACCTCCGCGTTAGATCGGGCACTGACTTACGACCACACGGCTTTCGGGATCGGAAGCCCCTGCAGGTCGCCTTCCGACAGCCCCTCATCGACGCTGATCCCGAGGTGGCCGAGGAACCAGTAGACCTGCCGAACATGCTGCGCGGCGTGCCAGGTGGTGCGCTCCATGAGCTCGTGCGCGGTCTGCTCACCGTAGTACGTGCTGACGCGTCCGTCACACCAACCCGGACTCGCGCAGAAGGCGGCCAGCCGACCTCGGACACGCGCACCGTACTCCGCAATCGCCGTGCCGTCCCGCATTTCCGGCGGCGCCTCCTCGAGCAGCCATGCCTCCGGAAACTGGCCCTGCTCTCGGCAGTCCGCGAAGCCCGCGCTCAGGCGGAACACATGGAAGGCAAGCTGACGGAGTGTCCGATCGCGATCCGGAGCCTTCGTCTCGAGCTGCTCCTCCGACACCGCGCGAACAGCCCTTTGATTCGCCGCGAGGACGCGATCGAGCCGGCACCAAAGCTCCTCGGGTTTCAGGCGTGGGCCTTCCACGTACCGGACACCGACCAGTTCGGCGAGCGCTTTCGGGTTCCATCCGTGCACGAACTGGTCTCCGACAATGGTGGCAGGAAAGATCGGGATCCCCAGGCGTTCGAGGTCTGCCATCGCCGACGGATTGACCTCGACGTCGATCCCCTCGTACGAGACGCCCCATGACGAAAGCAACTCTTTCGTCTTGGCGCAGGAGCTTCACCCCGGCTTGTAGTACACACGCGGCGTCATTCGATGCCTCCTTGCCGAGCGCCGCGCGGCGCTCGGCACGATTCCGGCGCTATTCGCGTCTGGCCTCGATGCCCTCTCCGCGCAGCGTGGGATCGAGGACGTCCCGGGCGCCGTCGCCGAGGAGGTTCAACCCGAGGACGGTGCCCATGATGGCCAGGCCGGAGAGCCCCGAGATCCACGGCGCGTTCTGCATGAAGGACCGTCCATCGCTGATGACGGCGCCCCAGGTGGGCGCGGGCGGCTGGACGCCGAGGCCGAGGAAGCTGAGCGAAGCCTCGATGAGGATTGCGTCCGCCGCGCTGACCGTGCTCATCACGATGACGGGTGCCAGGCAGTTGGGCATGACATGCCGCCACAGGATCCGTAGCCGCGGAATCCCGAGCGCCTCCGCCGCCAAGACGAACTCGCGCTCCCTCACACTGAGCACGACGGAGCGCTGTAACCTCGCGAACCTCGGCAGGAAGGCGACGGCGACCGCGAGGATCACGTTGACCAGGCTCGAGCCGAGGGCCGCCATCACCGCGAGCGCGAGGAGTATTGCCGGAAAAGCCAGCAGCACGTCGATGACACGCATCACGAGGTCGTCCAGGCGCCCACCAATGTAGCCTGAGACCAGGCCGATGAGCGCCCCGCCCAGCGCCGCTACCGTGACGACGATCGCGGCGACGAGGAGGGAGATCCGCGTCCCCCATGTGACGCGGCTGAAGACGTCCCGGCCGAAGTCGTCGGTCCCGAAGACGTGCTCCCAGTTCGGCGGTTGGAGCCGCGCTCGCAGATTGTTGGCGATGGGATCGTACGGCGCGATGACAGGCGCGGCCGCGGCGACGACCAGCACGGCGAGCATGATGACGACACCGACGCGCAGGGAAACGCTGCGCCGGAAGGTCCACCGCAGCGCACGCAACGTGCCGGCCTCCCCCGCGGCTGTCTCGTGGGTGCCGATGCCGGGGGTGAGGCGCGCGCTCAGGCCGTGCTCGGCTGTGGCGTTCATGCTCACAGCCGCACTCGAGGGTCAACGGTCGCGTAAAGAAGATCGACGAGCATGTTGACCAGGAGGATGCTCGTGGCGAAGACGACGACCACCGCCTGCACCTGCGGGTAGTCCCGCTGATAGATCGCGGAGACGAGCAAGCTCCCCATCCCGGGCCGCGCGAACACCGCCTCGACCAGGATCGTCCCGCCGAGCTGGACGCCGAAGTTGATGGCCAGGATCGTGAGGATCGGCAGGGCAGCATTCCGCAGGGCGTGCTTTCCGATCACCAAGCCCTCTCTCAACCCCTTCGCTCGCGCCGTCCTGACGTAGTCCTGACGGATCACCTCGAGCGTCGCGGAGCGCGTCATGCGCGTCACCATGGCGCCCATAGACAGTCCCAGAGCGAGCGCGGGCAGCGCGAGATGCCAGAGCCGACTGCCGAGGCCCCCGTCGCCGCCGGCGCCCATCGTCGGGGTCCAGCCCAGGAGGAACGAGAACACGAAGAGGAGCACGAGGCTCAGCCAGAACACCGGCATGGACATGCCGCCGAGTGCGAGGATCATCGTGACGTAATCGAGTGGCCGGTTGCGGCGGACTGCCGCCAGGACGCCGGCCGGAACGCCGACCAGCATGGAGACCACTGTCCCGGCGAGGGCGAGCTCGATGGTGTAGCCGAACACCGAGCGCATCTCGAAGAATGCCGGGCGGTACGTCACCAGCGAGTTGCCAAAGTCGCCGCCGAGCGCCCGGGTCACGAACGACAGGTACTGACTATACAGAGGACGATCCAGCCCGAGCTGGCGACGCAGGGCCGCGATGCTTTCCTTCGTGGCGTAGTCACCGAGGATCACCTGCGCCGGATCGCCGGGAATCAGCCGCATGAGCAGAAAGGCCACCGTGACGGCGCCGAGGACGCTCACCGCCAGCAGGAGCACCCGGCGCAGGAGAAACCGTCGCACCCCGCCCTCGCCCGCGCCCGCCTACCGCTCCAGCGACACCCAGTACAGCCAGATGGTGAACTGGGGATCCGGCTGGAAGCCCTTCACGTCGTTCCGGACGGCCGCAAAGAGGACGTCGTCGTAGAGCGGGATGACGGGCACGTCCTCGCGGATCTTCTCCTGCACGCGCCGATACAGGGCGAGTCGCTTCCCTCGATCGAGCTCCGTCTGTGCGCTTTCGAGGAGGTCGTCGATCGCCCGGTAGCGTGCGGTGTTGAGCCCAGGCGGGAAGCTTGCGGAGTGCAGCAGGGTCCAGAGCGGCGCGTCCGCATCCGCCGGTCCCGTCACCCCGGTCATCACGGCCGCCGGTGTCCCGGCGCCGCGCGCAGCCAGGTAGGCGGCGCGCTCGAGCACCTGCACGCTCGTGTCGATCCCGACGCGCCGCAGGTCATCGGCCAAGACGACGGCGATCTTGTCATACGGCTGCAGGCCGAGCGTCGTGAACGTGAACTTGAACCCGTTGGGATACCCGGCCTCCTTCAAGAGCGCCCGGGCCCGGTCGGGATCGTGGGGGTACTCGGTGAGGTCTTTGGCGTTCTCGGGGAAGCTCGTCGTCAGCACCCAGTGCGGCTGACCCTTGAGCCCGGTGAAGAAGCTCTCGCGCAGCGCTTTCAGATTGAGCGCGTGCGCCATCGCTCGCCGAACCTCGACCCTCGAAAAGGGCTCGAACGTTTGGTTGAGCACCATGTTGATGGTGTGGTTGGCGGTCCGACGGTGCACGGTGATGCCAGAAACCTTCGAAAGGCGGCCGATGACCTCCGCGTTCTGCAGGGCATAGAAGACGTCGATCTCGCCTCGCTGCAGGGCGATCTCCGCGGTCGTCTCCTCGGGGATGACGCGCAGGATCACGCGGTCGATCTTGGGCGCCCCCGCGAAGTACTCCTTGTTGGCCACCAGCACGACCTGATTCTTGGGCGCCCAGCTCTCGAAGACGAACGGCCCGGTGCCGATCGGGTTCGTGGCGTACTGATCCCCGAGCTTCTCCATCGCCTTACGGCTGATGATGAACCCCTGGTTGTACGCCGCCACCTTGTTCAGGAAGCCGGGGTACTTGCTCTTCAGGCGGATCCGGACGGTCTGCGGGGCCACCACCTCGACGATCTCGATGAGCTTGAACTCGCCCTTGTACCGCGAGCCGGCCTTCGGATCGAGGACGCGGTCGTACGAGAACTTCACGTCATCGGCGGTGAGCTCGCCGTAGCCCTTGTGCCACTTCACGCCCTTCTTCAGGTGGAACGTGTAAGTCTTCCCGTCCGGTGAGAGCTCCCACCGCTCGGCGAGGTCCGGGACGATCGACCCGTCCTTCTCGTAGGCGTACCGCACCAGGCCGTTGTAGATCTGGTTCGCCAGCGTCTGATTCTCGATGTTGAAAATCTTGGCGGGGTCGACGCCAGAGATGTCGGCGCCCAGCCGAACCCGCAAGAGCCGTTCGGCAGCGTGGCCCGGAACCGCCGCCAACGCGACGGTCGCCAACAGCGTCACCACGATCGTCAACGTAGCCTTCCATGGCTTGAACATCTGGAGCTCCTCCTCAGGTCGACTGCAGGTGGGTCAGCACGTCGTCCACGTCCATCACATCCCCGTACTTCGCGTCCATGTCGAAGAGGTTCACGACGTGCGAGAGCGGGACACGATCGGCGACGCACTGACGAGGGATGATGACGCGAAATCCGGCCGAGACGGCGTCGATGACGGTCGCCCGCACACAGCCGCTTGTGGAGTTGCCGGTCACGACGACGGTGTCCACTTCGCAGCGCGTGAGATACGAATGCAGGTTGGTGCCGGAGAACCCACTGGGGAACCGCTTCTCGAGGACCAGTTCGCCGGACCGCGGCGCCAGATCCGGCACGATCTGGGCTTCCTTCGAGCCGGGCCGCAGCACTTCCAGCGACGGGACTTTTTTCACGAACCAGCCCCCGTCGCGAAACTGCTCCTCGCTGTACACCACCGTCGTGTGGACGACCGGCAGCCGCTTCGCGCGCGCTACGTCGAGGAGACGCCGGATGTTCGTGATCTCGGCATCCATCGCGATGCCCATCGGCGAGACCGACGGATCGGCACACCCGTGGTTGCAGTCGATGATCAGCAGCGCCGGGCGCCGTCCGAATCCGACCCGGGCCCCGAACCCGATCGTGGCGTAGAACTTTTCGGCCTCTGCCAGAGCCAGCTTGCTCGCGTCCATGTCATCCTCCTGCGCAGCTGAAAAATCTCCCGCGCGTACGTGGTCCTACGACGTGTACTTCTCCCCAAGAGCCATCTGGGCATCGATGCCGATGAGCCGCCCGAACGCAGCGAACGACATGTATCGGTTGTCCAGGGGCTGGACCCTGTCACCCGACCGCAGGTTCGCGAGGAAGTCCTGGATCGCCCGGGCGGCGACGAAGAGCGTGTCGACGGGCAGCAGGATCACTGCGTAGCCGAGTTCCCGGAGACGGGCGAACGGCAGCAGCGGTGAGCGCCCGCCCGGCGCGTAATTGAACAGGAGTGGAGTGTCGAACGTCCGCGCGATCTGCTCGATCTGAGCCTCGGTCGTCGGCGCCTCGATGAAGAGCAGATCCGCACCGGCCTTCACGGCCGCCTCGCCGCGCCGCAAGGCATCGTCGAACCCGCTGACGGCGATCGCATCGGTCCTGGCAATGATCATGAGGTCGGCGTCCTGCCGCGCCTCGACAGCCGCACGGATCTTCCCGGCGAACTCGTTCGCAGCGACGACTGTCTTGCCCGCGAGATGCCCGCAGCGCTTCGGGAGTTGCTGATCTTCCAGGTGCAACGCGGCCACACCCGCCGCTTCATAGAGCTGGACGGTGCGCCGGACGTTGAGCGCATTGCCGTAGCCCGTGTCGGCGTCGGCGATCACCGGAATCGACACCGCCGTCGCCAGGTTGCGAGCCTGATCCGCCATCTCACCCAGGCCGGCGAACCCCATGTCCGGCAGTCCGAGCCGCGAAGCCGACGCCCCGTAGCCGGTCATGTACACCACCGGGAACCCGGCTGCCTCGACGAGCTTGGCCGACACGCCGTCGTAGGCGCCGGGGACGACGAGCCCGCTCCGACGCTCGACGCGCTCGCGCAGGACGCGGCGACGGCTCATCGCACGCGTTCCGTTTGGTACCGTTCGCGTTTCCTCATTCCGGCTCCCTCCTACAGGACCACTTCGGCTGCGATCCGGGCCTCCTCGAGCTGCGCCGGTGCGAACTCCATGTCCGTCCGCATCACGCGCGGCAACGCCTTCAGGTCATCGGGGATACGGTCCCAGACGCGCACGCTCACAACCACGAGCGCGTAGGCGCGTCCGATCGCGAGACGTCGCAGACCGCGAACACCAGGGAAGGCGCGCCCTTCGAAACGGATGTCTGACCGGTTAAAGCGTCGTCGATAGTCGTCGAGCATGAGGCCCGCCCTCGCGCGGTCTGCCACCTCGAAGATGAGCAACAGGCGAGCCCTCGGTGGAAGTTGCTCGATGCGCTCGGCCATCGCTCGCGAATAAGAAAGGCCGATCGGAATCACGGGGATGCCCTTGGGCCCGGCGAGCGCAAGCACCTGACTGTGCCGATAGTAGTTCGTCAGGATCTTCCCCGGAGGCGGGTCGTCTTTAAGCATTGCCCGCAGCTCCCCTAGCGATCGGCCGTCGACGTGGATGGACCACGCGCGACTGATGGCGGCCGCGCGCTCGCCGGCCACGTCGTCCGTCGCATCGATGTACACGAGGGGCGGGGCGGCCCGCTCGATCTCCTGCGCTCGGGCAATGAGAAGCCGTGCGAAGCTGGACAGTACGAGCCCTTCCTTCTCGACGCGGGTCAACACGTCACTGACGATGGCGTCGTAGCGCTCGACGAGGGCCTGGGCGCCCTGATAGGTCAGCCGCTCGTTGATCTGCATGCCCTTGCCATGCCAGGCGGTGACGATTCCCTGCCCGGCCAGCTCCGCGTAGGCCCGACGGATGACGGCGGCGGTGACACCGAGGCTCTTCTCGAGATCCCGGATCGAGGGCAGCATCTCGCCGGCCCGCAGCGTGCCGGTGAGCAGTGCCACCTTCACCTGTTCCACGAGCTGCCGATGCGGCGGCACCTCGCTGGCCCGAGAGATCGTGAACTCAATCATCGTTGGCCTCAGGTCGGCGCCCAGTGTGCTTCAATCCGCACAACTGTGCTGATTGGCGCACACCCTGCTACGGGATCCTCATCGAGTCAAGGCCGATTCGCGGGGCCGGGGGGCCGTGGAGGCGTTTGGGCTACCCTGTCAGCGCGCTAGCGGATGATGAGCGTCTACGAAAAGCAAGCCTGAATAACGCCGCGTATGCGTTTACGCAAGTGCATCAGGCTAGGCGGCTAGTACTACTGTGTTAAAAAAGTTAGGGAAGTCATGGGGTGGCGGGACCGGGCTGGGGGGACTTCCGAGAACGGACGTTCCGTCAACTGGGCCTAGTGCTATCCTCGCCCCCTCGGCCGTTCCGGCGCCGGGGGATCCGCACGCAGGAGGAGCACGCCGCCATCGACACTCCCCACCTCGATGCTCGACGGTCTTCCCAGGATCGCCGCTAGCGAGGACTCCGGACCATGCCCGTTGACGAGAACTCCAATACGGAGGGGCCCATGGACGAGCAGACGCTGCGCCACCTGAAGCACGAGGTCGAGATCGGACGGCTGAGCCGGCGCCGGTTCATCCAGACCCTGGTCGGGCTCGGCCTGACGGCGCCCATGGCCGCGCAGGTTTTGGGCACGGCCGGCGCGGCCCACGCACAGGCCAGAGGACCGGCGTTCACCCCGACCCGCCGGGGCGGGGGTGGGCCCCTGCGCACGCTCTGGTGGCAGTCGCCTACCCTGCTCAACCCGCACTTCGCCACCGGGACGAAGGACTACGACGGGTCCCGGATCTTCTACGAGCCGCTCGTGGGCTACGATCCCGAGGGCAACCTGGTGCCGGCTCTCGCGGCCGAGATCCCGTCGGTGGCCAACGGTGGCCTCGCGAAGGACGGCACGAGCGTCACCTGGCGCCTGAAGAAGAACGTCGGCTGGCACGACGGCAAGCCGTTCACCGCCGACGACGTCATCTTCACCTACGAGTTCGTGGCCGATCCGGCCACGGCCGCGATCACCCTCGGCTCCTACCGAGAGATATCCCGTATCGACAAGCTGGACAGCCACACCATCAAGATCGCCTTCGCGAGGCCCCAGGCCTTCTGGGCCGACGCCTTCTGCGGCGCCCGCGGCATGATCCTGCCCAAGCACGTGTTCCAGCCGTTCAAGGGCGCCAAGTCGCGGGAGGCGCCGGCCAATCTCAAGCCCGTCGGCACCGGGCCCTACCGCATCGTCGACTTCCGGCCCGGTGACGTCGTGCGGGCCGACCTCAACCCGAATTACCACGTGCCCAACTGGCCGTTCTTCGACACCCTCGAGATGAAGGGCGGTGGGGACGCTGCCTCGGCGGCCCGGGCCGTGCTCCAGACCGCCGAGTACGACTACGCCTGGAACATGCAAGTGGAGGACGACATCCTCGTGCGCATGGAGCAGGGCGGCAAGGGGCGCGTCAACATCTGGGCGACCGGTGGTGTCGAGCACGTCATGTCGAACTTCACCGATCCGTGGACAGAGGTGGACGGCGAGCGCTCCAGCGCCAAGACGACGCATCCCGTCCTCTCCGATTTTGCCGTCCGCCAGGCGCTCGCGCTCCTCGTGGACCGGCCGGCCGTGCAGGAGCAGATCTACGGCCGCCAGGGCCAGACCACGCCCAACTACCTCAACGCACCCTCGAACGTACGCTCGCCGAACATGCGCTGGGAGTTCAACGTCGACAAGGCCAACCAGATCCTGGACGCTGCGGGCTGGAAGCGAGGAGCCGACGGGGTGCGCGCCAAGGACGGCAAGCGCATCAAGCTGGTCTACCAGACGTCGACCAATGCCCCTCGCCAGAAGACCCAGCAGATCATCAAGCAGGCGGCCGCGAAAGCAGGGATCGAGATCGAGATCAAGGCGGTGGTGGCCTCGGTGTTCTTCGGCTCGGACCCCGCGAATCCCGACAACTATCCCCACTTCTACACTGATCTACAAATGTTCACCGAGGGCCCGAGCCAGCCCGACGCCGGGTACTTCATGAACCGCTACGTGTCCTGGGAGATCGCGAGCAAGGCCAACAAGTGGCAGGGCCGGAACGTGACCCGCTGGACGAACGAGGAGTACGACCGGCTCTACAAGGCCGCCGACACGGAGATGGATCCCGTCAAGCGCGCGGCCATGTTCATCCGCATGAACGACCTCGTGATCCAGAACGCCGTCACCATCCCGGTTCTGTGGCGAAACGGTGTCTCCGTGTCGACGCACCGGCTCAGGGGCATGGACCTGTCCGGATGGGAATCGACGTTCTGGCGCCTGCCCTTCTGGTACCGCGCCTCGTAGCGCGTCACCCCGAACTCGATCCAGGGAGGAACACCGATGCGGAGACTCGCGATCGCCGTCATGGCTGTTGTCCTCGCGGCCCTGTCCGCACCCGATGCCCGCGCCGCGGACAGCCTGCTCGACAAGGTCAAGCAGCGCGGGGAGATGATCGTGGGGGTCAAGTAGAGCGTAGAAGGCAACATAAAGGCCCTTCTACCTATCCTGTTCACTCAGCATCATACAGCCCATCGTAGGTCGTGGGGCCGTGCTGACCGGCGAGACCGAGCAACGACTGGAACG
>Ga0194131_10011843_pt1 | contig 10306 bp, 11 predicted proteins | sample TA2KigO120mmetaG_FD_148631 | JGI IMG/M metagenome (GOLD analysis project Ga0194131, IMG submission 148631) | Freshwater microbial communities from Lake Tanganyika, Tanzania - TA2015053 Kigoma Offshore 120m | ecosystem: Environmental > Aquatic > Freshwater > Lake | place: Tanzania: Lake... | reverse complement strand
TGGACCGCCGCCGCGCTCGAGCCGCCGATCCACAGCGGAAGCGGTCGCTGCACGGGCAGCGGCGCGATCGCCACGTCGCGATAGCGATAGTGCGCGCCCTCGAACGTAACACGCTCGCCGGCCCACAGCCGCGCGCAGATCGCCAGCGCCTCGTCGGCCTGCGCGCCGCGCACGCGCGCGTCGCGTCCCGTGGCCGCCCACTCGACCGCGGCGTCGCCGCCCACGCCGAAGGCGGGCAGCAGCCGGCCCCCGCTTAGATAATCGATGCTTGCGCACTGCTTCGCGAGCACCAGCGGGTCGCGCAGCGGCAGCACCAGCACGTTCATGCCGAACTTCAGCCGCTCAGTGCCGCCTGCGAGCGCCGCGGCGAACGCGAGCGGCTCCAGGAACGGGTCGGACGACACAAGCCGGTCCGTCTGCCACAGCGAGTCCACGTCGCTCGCCTCGCAGCGCTCGACCCAGCGCCACAGCGACCGCGCCGAGGCGAACGGCAGCGCCGACAGCGACAGCCCAATGCGCACGCTCATCGCCGCTCCCTCGTGCGCCGCGAAGCATCGCACGATCCGCCGCGCGCCGCCCGTGTGCAGCCCGGGCTCCCACGACGGGCGCGGGATCGGGGTGCGCGAGGGAGCCCCGCGCCCTTCCCCCGATCCCACGGGCGGCCACGCGACCCCACGATCACCGCGATGACGTACGTCCTGCGCCTCACTCGCGCGGCGCTGCTCGCCGCCGTGCCGCTGTACGCGGCAGGCCCTTTGCTGCTCTGGCTCGGCCACGCGGGCGCGGCTCCGGTGCCGACGGTCACCGCGGCCGCGTTCGCGCTCGGCCCGTCGGTGGGCGGCACGGCGATCAGCATCAGCGGCTCGAGCTTCGTCGCGGGCGTGACCGTGACTATCGGCGGCACGCCCGCCACGAGCGTCGTCGTCGCCAGCGCCACGACGATCACGGCCACGACGCCCGCGCGCCCGATCGGCGCCGCCGACGTGGGCGTCACGAACGTCGGCGGCCAGTTCGCACGCTGGTCGCGGGCTACACGTACACCGCCGCGGTCGCGCCTGTCGTCATGAGCGTCGCGCCGGCGTCCGGCACCGTGAACGGCGGCACGAGCATCGCCGTCACCGGGACCGGCTTCGTCGCTGGCGCGACGCTCACGCTCGGCGGCACGGCCGCGGTGAGCGTGCTCGTCACAAGGGGGACCACGCTCACCGCGGTCACACCCGCGCGCTCCGCCCCCGGCGCTGTCGCGGTCACCGTCACCAACCCCGACGGCCAGAGCGGCACGCGCGCCGCCGGCTACACGTACAACCCGCTGCCCGCGCCGCCGTCGCCGCCGTCGCCGCCGTCGCACCCACGAGCGGCGTCGCGGCAGGCGGCACGACCGTGACGATCACCGGCACGAACTTCGTCGCCGGCGCGACGGTGACCTTCGGGGGCACCGCCGCGACCGACGTCGTCGCCGCGAGCGCCGCCTCGATCACCACGAAGACGCCCGCGAAGAGCGCCGGCGTCAGCGCGATGGCCGTCACAAACCCGGACGCGCAGGCGGCCACGCTGCCCCGCGCCTTCAACTAGACCGCAAACCCGGCGCGGACGGTGACCACCGTCACGCCCAACACCGGGCCCACGGCGGGCGGTACCGCCATCACCATCACCGACACCGGCTTGCTCGCCGGCGCCACGATGAAGTTCAGCGACGTCTAGGCGATCGATGTCGTCATCGTGAGCGCCGCCTCGATCACCGCGAAGACGCCGGCCGGCGCAGCCGGCCAGGTGGCGGTCACCGTGACGGACGCGGACCTCGTCAGCGGCACCATGGCGAGCGCGTTCACGTACACCACCCCCGGCACGCTCACCGTCACGGCGGTCGCGCCCACGAACGGGCCGCTGGCTGGGGGCACCGCGATCACCATCACCGGCACGAACTTCGCCACCGGCACCACAGTCACAATCGGAGGCGTCGCGGCCACCGGCGTCGTCGTCGCGAGCACGACCTCGATTACCGCGGTCACGCCCGCGCGCGACAGCGGCGGGCAGGTCGCCGTGACGGTCAAGGTCGGCAGTCTCGAGGGCTCGCTCGCGACCGGCTTCACCTACAAGGGCCCGGCGCCCACGGCGAAGTCCGCGACCCCTGACGAGGGCCCCCTCGCAGGAGGCATCGTCGTCGTCATCACCGGCTCAGGCTTCGTCAAGGGCGTCGCGGTGAGCTTCGGTGGCGTTGCGGTCACGAAGATCACGCTTCGCAGCGACAGCGAGCTCGAAGCGACCGCGCCCGCCGCCAAGGCGGCCGGCAGCGTCGACGTGGTCGTGACGAACCCGGGCAGCGACCCGACGACGCTCGAGAAGGGCTTCACGTACGCCCCGCCGGGCAGCCCCACCCTCGCGAAGTCGCCGCCGGCAGGCGGCATTGTGCTCGTCGTCGCCGACACGAAGGACCTGCAGGCGTTTATCAAGGCGCAGAAGTTCACCAACGCCGCCGTCTTCACGCTCGACGTCGAGAAGCAGCAATGGCGGCGCTACATCCTCGGCGCGCCCGCCGTGGTGAACACGCTGACCACGATCGCCGCCGCCGATGTGCTAATCGTGCGCCGTCAGCCGGAGTAGGCCGCGCGCCCCCTCCCTGCCGTAGACTGGTTCGCCGTGCACGAGGAGCGCGACTACGTCCACGCCCGGCTCGTCCACGCCCTGCTGGTCGTGGTCGCCGTCGTCGCGGGCGCGGGCGTGCTGGGTGGCGGCGCGCTCGTCGTCGCGCTGATACTCGCCGGCCCCGCGAGCGACCTCGGCCGCTCGCTGCCGTTCTGGCCGGCGTTCACGGGGTCGTTCGCGTCGTTCCTCGTGCTCATCTGGGTCGGCATGCTGCTGGCGATGTGGGACGTGCGCCTGCGCTGAGCGCGGTGCGCCGAGGCCCGCGCTACGCCGCTCACTTGTGCGCCCACAGCAGCAGCCGGTTATAGGTCAGGAAGTACGGCCGCTGCTCGCCGAGCGCCTGTTGCAGGCGCCTGGCGTACTCCGCTGTGAACGCGGCGAAAGCCCCGGTCGCCAGCCGCTCTGCGAACGCCGTGAGCAGTGTCCCGCGCATCCACTCGACGACCGCCGCTGTGTCCCTCAGCTCGTGCCCGTACACGTGCACCCGCACTACCCAGCGCGCCGCGCCCAGCTCGCGCAGCACGCCCGCGTACCACTCCGGCGCATACGGCGGGGTGAAACCGGCGTAGCCGCGGAGCGCCTCGGCGAACGGCGCCTCAGTGGCCAGCTGCCGCGCGATCGACTGTGAGGGGTGCTGGTCGTTGACGGGCAGCTGTACGGCGAGCTGTCCGTCCGACGCCACCAGCGCCCATAGCTGCGGGAATAGCGCCTCGTGCGCCGGCACCCACTGCAGCGCCGCGTTCGAGAACACGAGGTCGAACGGGCCGCCCGCCGGCGGTCCCGCCGCGACGAACGCGCCGATCTCCTCCCGCGCGAAGCGCACCCCGGCGGCGTGCAACGCGTTCGCACGCTCGAGCATCGACGGCGAGCGATCGATGCCCAGTGTCGACGTCGCGCCAAGTTCGCGGTGGAGCCACGCCGTAAGCTCGCCCGCCCCACAGCCGAGGTCGACGATGCGCGCGACCGGAGCCGCCGCGGGCGGCCGCTCGACGAGCGCGGCGAGGTCGTAGGCCGGCTGCGCACGCTCGGCGGCGAACCGCGCGTACTGCGCCGGATCCCATGGGTCGGGGGAGGGGGGCGTGTCACTGGGTTGCGGCCGCATCATCGGTATGCGAGCACGAGACAGGCCCGCACGTCGCGCGCTCCATTCGCCGCCAATCGTCAGGCCGCGTCGCCGCAGCCGTCTGGGCCGAGCGAGCGTCCCTGCGACGCTCAGCCCGGACGGCTGCGCGTCGCGTCCTCGTCGCGCGCCCCGCCATCGGATCGCGACGCTCCGAGTGCGCGGCACTGTACACCCGAGACGCGGTACGTGCCCATGACGAGTCGCGAGCACGCGCGAGTGCGCCGCCGCCGAGCCACGCCTACACTCCACGTGCACCCGACGCAGGACCACGCATGACCTCGCCCGGCCCCGCAGCTGAGCCACGCATCCGCGTGCTGGAGTACAGCGCGCGCAATCTGCGCGAGTACGACATCGCCGCCCGGCGCGCGCGTGTGGCTCGACGTCGAGGGCCCGATCGACAGCGCGTTCGCGAACGCGCTCGGCGTGCGGCTCGGCCTCCACCCGCTCGACATCGATAACCTCCACGAGACGCACGAATGGCCCAAGCTCGAGAGCTACGACGACTACGTGCTCGTCCTGCTGCGCATGCTCATGAGCCCCACGTCGGAGATGACCATCGCCTCCGAGCAGGTGAACCGCGTCCTGACCGGCGCGTGCGTCGTGACCGTGCAGCAGGGCGTGGTCAGCGACGTGTTCGAGCGCACTCGCAGCCAGCTCCGCAACGGCGGCCGCCTGCGCGAAGCCGGCAGCGACGCGTCGGCCTACACGCTCGTCGACGCGATCGTCGATACCCACTTCGACGTGCTCGAGCGCGTCGACGACGAGCTGGATCACGTCGAGGACGCGATCGTGCGCGACCCGAGTCCCGCGACTCTGCGCGACCTGCACGCCATCAAGCGCGAGCTCGCGCGCCTGCGCTCCTCCATCTGGCCGCTGCGCGACGTGCTCGGCCGCCTCAAGCGCGACGACACGCCGCTCATTGAGCCCGCGACGCGTCTATCTCCGCGACGCCTACGACCACAGCGTCCAACTGATCGAGACCGTCGAGACGCTGCGCGGCGTGAGCTCCAGCCTGATGGACGTCTACCCCTCCAGCGCCAGCAACCGCTTGAACCAGATCATGAAGGTGCTCACCGTCATCTCCACGATCTTCATCCCGCTCACCTTCCTCACCGGCCTCTACGGCATGAACTTCACGCACATGCCGGAGCTCGGCTGGCGCTGAGGCTACGCGATGGCCTAGGCCATCGCGCTCGCCGTGACCGGCGGCATGCTGGCCGTGTCCCGCCGGCGCCGTTGGATCTAGCCGCGCCCCCTACGGGGGGGCCGGCGCCCGCCGTGCGACAATACGGCTCGTGCGCGTGCGCCCCGTCATCATGCTGCTCCCGCTCGTCGTGCTCGCGCTCGCCGTGCTGCTCGCGCTCGGCGGCTGGCAGCTGCTGCGCGCACGCGAGTCCGAGCGCACTGAGGCGCGACGCGAGGCGCAGGTCGCCGCGCCGCCGCTCGCCTGGGCCGACGCGCTCCGCCACGACCCCGTGGACCTCGACTTTCATCGCGTCACGGTCAGTGGCCACTGGGACCCGACCGTGCTGCTGCTGGCGAACCGCATCCGCTTCGACACGAAGGGCGAGGAGATCGTGCAGGCGCTGCTGCCGGAAGGCGGCGGCCCCGCGCTGCTCGTCAATCGCGGGTGGTACCCCCTCGAGCGCAAGGACGTCGTGCTCGCCGCGCTCGACCGCGACGCGCCGGCCACGGTCATCGGCCTCGCGCGCTACGTGCCCGAAGAGCGCGCACGCGAGACCACCGCCGGCGCCTGGTCGCGCGTTGACCCGGTCGCGATGCGGCCGCGCCTCGGCGTCGAGCTGCTGTCGTGGTACGTCATCGAGGGCGAGCGCGCGCCGGCGACGAACTTCGTGCCGGGCGCGCTGCCGGATCGCCACTTCGTAGTGCTCAGCCCGCAGATCCCCCACCTCGAGTACGCCGCGACGTGGTTCAGCCTCGCCGCCGCGCTCGCTGCGACCACGTGGCTGCGCCTGCGCCCGCGCCGCCGCGCGCCGGCCGCGACGCCCACGCCCGCGCGCGCACGCTGACCCACCGCCCGGCCCCCGCGCCGCGCTCCGTATACTGGCGCGGTTCCCTGCCACTCTATCCGCCCGCCCAGCCCGGGAGCTCGCCATGACAAGCGCCCCTGTTCCTGCTCGGGAAGACCGCGTCGCCCCGCGCGACGTGCTCACCCAGGTTGAGGCGGAAGCGCGCGCCGCGCGCGTCTCCGCCGTCCACTACGACCTCGCGCTGGACATTCAGCGCGGCGCCCAGACCTACCGCGGCGAGGTGACGCTGCGCTTCGCATGCACCGGCTCAGGTGACCTGTTCCTCGACCACCACGGCACGCGCATCGACGTGCTCGAGCTCAACGGCGCCGCGCTCGACGTCGCGGCCGCTCGCGACGGCTATCGCATCGTGCTGCCGGGCGCCTCGCTTGCCGCGCAGAACGTCGTGCACGTCGCGTACGAGCACCAGTACGACCACACCGGCGACGGCTTCCACCAGTTCGTAGACCCCGAGGACGGCGAGGAATACCTCTACACGAACTTCGAGCCGTTCGAGTCCCATCGCCTGTTTCCCAACTTCGACCAGCCCGACCTGAAAGCGACGTACGAGCTCACGGCCACCGCGCCCGCGGGCTGGGAGCTCATCTCCAACAGCCGCGTCGCCTCGCGCGCGCCGGCGCCCGACGGGCGCGAGCGCTGGCAGTTCGAGCGCACGCAGCCGTTCAGCACGTACCTCTTCGCGCTCATCGCAGGCCCGTTCTACGCCGTGCGCAGCCAGCACGCCGGCGTCGACATCGGCCTGTTCTGCCGCCGTTCGCTCGTCCCCCACCTCGACCACGACGAGCTGTTCGAGGTGACGCGCCAGGGGCTGGACTTCTACGCTGACTTCTTCGCCGTGCCCTACCCGTTCGGCAAGTACGCCCAGGTCTTCGTCCCGGAGTTCAACGCCGGCGCGATGGAGAACGTCGGCGCGGTCACGCACTCGGAGCGGCTGATCTTCCGCGACCCGCCCACCGACAGCCAGCGCCTCGGCCGCGCGGAGGTCGTGCTGCACGAGATGGCGCACATGTGGTTCGGCAACCTGGTGACGATGCGCTGGTGGAACGACCTCTGGCTCAACGAGAGCTTCGCGACGTACATGGCGTACCTCGCGCTGACCTCGGCGACGCGCTTCACGAGCGCGTGGCAGGACTTCAACGCCGGTATGAAGAGCTGGGCCTACCGCCAAGATCAGCTCGTCACCACGCACCCGATCGCCGGCCAGGTGCCGGACACCGAGCACACGTTCCTGAACTTCGATGGCATCACGTACGGCAAGGGTGCCTCGGCGATCCAACAGCTCGTCTCCGCCATGGGCCTCGAGGGCTTCCGCGCCGGCATGCGCATCTACTTCGAGCGCCACGCGTTCGGCAACACGACGCTCGCGCAATGGCTCGACGCGCTGGGCGCGGGCGTCGGCCGCGACCTGCACGACTGGGCGCGGCTGTGGCTCGAGACGCCGTCGCTGAACACGATCGCCGCGCGCTGGGAGGAGCAGGACGCGCGCATCACGCGCTTCTGGCTCACGCAGACCGCGCCGGCCGAGCACCCGACGCTGCGCCCGCACCACCTCGAGGTCGCGCTCGTGCACGACGATGCCGAGGTCGTGCGCATCGACGCACTGCCCATCGACCTCAACGGCCCGACGACGGACCTGCCGGCCGCCGTCGGCCGGCCCGTACCTGCGTTCGTCATGCCGAACCACAACGACCACGGCTTTGTGAAAGTCGCGCTCGACGTGCGCTCGCTCGGCTACGTGCGCGACCACCTCAACCGCGTCGACGACCCGCTGCTGCGCACGCTGACCTGGCAGGCGTTGTGGAACATGGTGCGCGACCAGCAACTGCGCTCCACCGAGTACCTGCAGCTCGTCGCGCTGCACGTGCGCAACGAAGACGACCACAAGCTCATCGAGACGATCCTCGCGAACGCAGCGGGCGCGCTCTCACGCTTCGTCCCGCAGGACCGCCGCGACGCCGAGGGCCACCGGCTCTTCGAGCTGTGCTGGCAGGGCCTGCAGGACGCGCCGCAGGGCGACCTGCAGATCGTATGGGCGCGCACGCTCATCGGCGTCGCGATCACGGCGGACGACATCCGCCACTGCGCCCGCCTCCCCGACGGCGAGCTGAGCGTAGCCGGCTTCAGCGTCGACCAGGACATGCGCTGGGAGATCGCCGCGCGCCACGTCGCGTTCGGCCTCGACGGCGCCGAGGCGCGCGTCGCGGCCGAACGCGAGCGCGACCGCTCCGACCGCGGCCAGCGCGCCGCGCTGCGCTGCGAGATCACGGTCCCCGACGCGGCCGTGAAGGCTGCCGCGTGGACACGCTTCGCCGGCGAGGGCTACGGCTCGCTGCACCTGACCGCCGCCGCGATGGGCGGCTTCACCTGGAACGTGCAGCGCGAGCTGCTCACCCCCTACGTCGAGCGCTTCTTCAGTGAGGTCACCACAGTCTTCGAGCAGCGCCCGCACGAGTTCGCGCGCGCCTACTTCGGCGCGCTGTTCCCCGACTACCGCATGGACCGGCCGACCCTCGACCGCTCCGCCGCGCTGCTCTCCGAGGTCGCAGGCCGCCTCCCCACCCTCGAACGCTCCCTGCGCGAAGCCAACGACGACCTGGCGCGGGCCATTGCGTGCCGCGAGTTTGCGGCGGGGTAGCGCAGCAAAGGAAGGAAAAGGAACTGTGCTCATTCCGATCTCCCAGCGCGCGTACGCGCACCCTGAACTTCTCGCCGACAGTGACTGGCTCGCCGAACGGTTGACTGACCCGCACGTCCGCATCGTTGACGCGCGGAGCGCCGAGGAGTACGCCGCCGGGCACATCGCGAGCGCCATTCACCTGGATGGGTTCGGCCGCAACATCCCGCGGGCCGAAAACGACGACATGGGCTCGCCCGCAGAGTGGGCCCGACTAGTCGGCGAGCTTGGTATCGGCAACGACACCACCGTCGTCGTCTACGACACGCCGAGCCAGCGGATGGGCATGGTCGCCTGGACGTTCCTGTACTTCGGCCACGCCGATGTGCGCATCCTCGACGGCGGCGTCACGAAGTGGCTCGCGGAGGCTCGGCCGCTCGAGACGCGGATCCCGCAGTGGCCAACGGTCACATACGTGGCGAGTCCGGTCGAAGCCGTCTATTGCTCGCTCGATCAAGCCAAGGCCGGCATGGGACGCGCTGACTTCGTCTTCTGGGACACTCGCTCGGAGGATGAGTACACCGGCGAAGAGGCCGGCTTCCGCTCTCCGCCTCGGCCGGGGCGCATCCCCGGCGCCGCACATCTCGAGTGGACCAAGTTGCTCGACCCGGACAGCCGGACGTTGAAGCCGGCTGCGGAGCTTCGGCAACTGCTGGAGGCGCAGGGCATCACGCCGGACAAGCACGTGGCCAGTTACTGCAACGGAGGTGCGCGGGGAGCGCTCGGTGGCTTTGTGCTGCGGGTGCTGGGCTACGACCGCGGGCGGGCGTACGCGGGCTCGTTCGCGCAGTGGTCGAGTCAGCCGGATACACCAGTCGAGCGCTGAGCTCACCAGCGTTGACGTCGCGCCGGGTCGGTGGGGCGATGCTCGAATCGACACGCCTGCCATTGGAGGCAGGTTCGGCGGGCATTCGGACGACGCCCATCGGCACCGCTACCGTCCCCTTATTCGCTGACGAACTTGGACTCGGCGCTTACGGGCACCCCGTGGGTCAAACGTTGGCACCGCCCCTCGGCGAGGGTGTGCCGCTGCGGCTGCTGGCCCTAGGGTTGCTGCTGGTGGCGGTACGCACCGCGGCGGGCGCGTAAGCAGCAATCTTAGTCACCGGCGTCGGCCGCGAGCACTCCGAGCTCGCTCACGATAGCTGCAGGATCAGGGAACTCAGAGCGTCCTGCCACGCCGGGTCGCGATCGGCGTCGATGGGCAGCTCGGCTTGCGCAACGATCGCGAACACCGTGGCGATACGACTCCTGTCGACGGAGACGACCTGCTCGCACACCGATGCTTGGCGTGAGGATGCACCCGGATCATTCGCCGCGGGCGGCAGTGCGCGCTCCAGACGCTGCAAGCGGTGAGCGTGCCTCACCGTGGACGCCTTGGCACCGGCACCTGCACCTCGAGCGCGCCTTCGAGCGCAGGCGGGCAACGGAGTTCTCCAGCCCCAGCGCGTCGAAGGCAGCGACTTCCAGCAGCCGGCGCAGCTCGACGGCGGTGCCCAGTCCATCGAACTCGTACGCACCGGCGAGCGTCCTTTCGCGTCGGCGACGGAGCCCGCCAAGACGGCGGGCCTCAGCGGCTTCCTGGTCATGCTCGGGGGAGTGCCAGAAGCACACGTCCTGGCCACGCAGCGGCGTCGCGTAGCATAGCTCCCCGGACGCGCTGCTAGCCCGACAACGGCGCGCGCTCAGAGGTATGACCGGAAGTTGTGGATCGGTCGCCGGCAAGAGAGCGCGGCGCACTGTCCTTCTTGACGACAAGAAGCCGCGGGCGTTGCCGCGCCAGCGAGGAAGGCACGCCGATGCGAAGTGTAGTGA
>Ga0194131_10011839_pt1 | contig 10308 bp, 7 predicted proteins | sample TA2KigO120mmetaG_FD_148631 | JGI IMG/M metagenome (GOLD analysis project Ga0194131, IMG submission 148631) | Freshwater microbial communities from Lake Tanganyika, Tanzania - TA2015053 Kigoma Offshore 120m | ecosystem: Environmental > Aquatic > Freshwater > Lake | place: Tanzania: Lake... | reverse complement strand
ACATTAATTTCGACGACTTGCAGGTGGAGGTTGCCCCGCCCGCGCCCGCCACGCTGCGCCCGGAGAAGGACGCCTACGGCGCCGGGGAAGCCATCGTGGTGGTCGTTGCCAACGCGCCCGGCAACAGCGGCGACTGGATCACGCTCGTGCCGGCCGACACTCCGCCCACCCAGTACCGCGAGTGGAAATACCTGTTATCGCAGCGCGATACGAAAATCACCTTCGCCGGCGTGCCGGCCGGAACCTACGAGGCGTGCCTGTATTACAACCACCCGGCCGGCGGCTACAACGTGCGGGCGCGCTGCACCGTCACGGTCCGCTAGGAACCGCTACAGAAGTCCCCACGCGCGCAGCACGTCCATCAGGGGCGGCAGCTGCTCTTGCCAGAGCCAGCGGGTGTCCAGCCACACGCCGTCTAGCACCCGACTGCGGAAAACGCAGTCCTCGCCGATAGCGGCCGGCACGTACAGGCCGCCCGGGCCGGCAGGGTGATCTCGAAGTGGTGGTTGGCGCCTCCCACTCCGCGGTTGCCGTCGCCCTTCGCCAACGACGCGTTCACCGTGCCCTTTGACTCTTGCGGTGTGCCCGGATGGGTAACGTATTCCACCTGCACCGCCTCGGGATTGTCGCCGCGGTAGTAGTTCAAGCGCACCTTGTAGGTGCCCGGCTTGAGCGTGGTGATGGCGTACACTTCCACGCCCGGACCGCTGGTGTCGTCAATGTCGACGCGGCGGCCGTCGACGCGTACGCCCGGGCGGATGGGGTCGGAAAAACCCGTGATTTTTCCCTCCGGATCGATGACATGGAGGTCCACGTCGGTACCTCCACCGCCCCAGGTCATCTTGATGAGGAGGAAAGTCTCGTCGATGTTGGCCTTGACCAGCACGTTTGCCTCAGTAATTCCGACGAAGTTTTCCGCACGAGCGGTGATGGTGTTGTCGCCTTTCTTCACCACCACCCGCTGCTCGAAGCGCTCGCCGGATACCGCGACCTCATAGCACTCGGAGCCGACGGTAACGACCGCCTTGTCGATCGGCTGCCCGCCCGCCTTGCCGTCTTTAGTGCCTTTCACGGTGCCGCGCACCGTCACCACCGAGTCGGTCACCTGATCGTTGTTGGCGGGCGCCTCGATGGTAACTTCCGGCTTTTTTCCGAGGGGGACGTAATCCGACAGAGATCCCGCCAGGCCGCTCGCGGTGTGGATTGCGGTCACGAAGAACCGCGTCTCCGGCCTTTCCGCATATTGCGGTGGAATGATCAGCTCGGTGGCGTCGACCGTCCCCAGGACCTCGGTGTTTTCCAGGGTACCGATGGCCGCGCGAACTTCGTAGCGCACGCCGGACTCGGGAACTGCACTCCATTTCATGACCACGTCGCGATCACGCTGCTCAAAGCGCACTCCAGCGGGCTGAGAAGGACCCACGTTGACTTTCACCTCGAGCGCGTCGACGCCGGCGTCGACTTTGAGCACGTGCGGGCCGGGGACGAGACCCGCGTCCCCCATCTTGAAGTCCGCAAACTCAAGCTCGTTAAGGGTGAAATAGGGCGGCCCTCCCGCGGTGAGCGGCAGGGACTTGCGCATGACCTCGCGGCCGTCCCAGGACACCACCACGTCCGCGGTGGCCGGCGCCGCGGAGGCGTTGGCAAGGTGCACTTTCAGGTGCATCACGTCGGAATTGGTGGCGTGCCCGGGAAAATCGCCCTCGACATTCGGTGCAAGCTTGTAGCCATTCTCGTGCGTGCCGTCCCACTCGAAATTCATGAAGAAGTATCGATGCGGCTCGGATTTTGGATGCTCAAAGCGGAGCATGGTCTTGGGCAACAGCTGAACCGTAATGGGCGAGGCCGACGGCAGGCGGTCCGTGGCGGCCAGGGTGCACACCCACCCGAGGCGCCGCGAGGCCATCGCAAAGAAATCGCTCCATGGCACGAAGATGGCGGCATGGCGGAATTGTTGCCAGACCTGCATGTAGTTTGTGTTCTTCAAGGACGGCATCTTCGTCAAGACCGTGCCGCCCGGGTCGTGTACCCAGAGGCCGTCACGGTTGAATCCCACCGCCACGACCGCGTGCTGAATCCCACAGACGTTGAGATACACCGGACGCCCCGCCTTGAGATGACCGACCACGTGCCGGGCGCAAGCAAACAAGTCCGTGTAGGGCAGGCGGTCCATGTCGATGGTGAAGTCGCTGTGCTGACCCATCAGCCATCCCCGGACGTGACTGTGCTCGGGACTCTTGGGAAACCGCTCCACGTAGGGCGCTTTCGCGTCCCGGGCAATGTCCCAGATCTCGCGCGCCTTCCCGTGCGCCTTGAGCATCATCTGGGTGGCCCCCGCCCAGCACCACAGCGAAAACTCCTGGAAATAGTGGGGGACGGTGATCGGGGCCCGCTGATCCGCGCCGATCTCCGCCTGGAACTCGGAAAGCGAGTCATTCGCGCTGCCGGTCGTCAGCCAGATGACCACCGGGACCACCAGCCACGCGGAGAAACGTCGAGTGGCAACGGTGACCGTTCCCCGCGCCGCGTCGTGCCGCGCGGGTACTTCCTGGACGGTGTCCCCGTCGATGCGGAACACCTTGAACGTGGCGCCGGCCGGGCCGCTCGGACAGGGCAGCGTTACCGTGGCGTCCGCGGAGAGCTGCGCGGTGCCCGCGTCGATCACCGTAACGGTGGCTTGCGGCCGCTCGCCCGGCGGGGCCAGCAGGCGGCGGAGGGCCACCGAGGCGCCGCTCGGAAGCGCGCCGGCCGGGATGACGACGCGCGTGCCATCGGGCAATGAGACTTCCAGCGCCGCGCCGGCCATGGTCCCTGTCGCGCTGGGGCCCGCGGTGAAGTCGTTGAAGGTGGGAAGCGGCCCATCCGGCCCCTGCTCCTGGGGACCCAGCGACAGCGCCCCCAGGCGCAGCCGGTAGGCGCCGCCGCGGTCGGGCTGCCGCGCGGAGGCGAGGATGCGATAGGCGCCCTTGGCGGGAAGATTCCACACCAGCAAGCTTCGAGTGGGGTCCGCCGTGCCCGGAAGGGCCGTGCCATCGGGCTGCAGGACCCGCACCGCCGGCGCGAACGCGCCCGATGACATCTCGACGACCACCGAGTCGTCGGCCGCGCCCTGAAACTTGTAACCGGCCTGCCAGCGCCGCTCGGCGTCCTGGCCGTCACGGGCGCTGAGGACGGCGTCCACGACCATGCCGTAGCGGAGGGAGCGGAGGGAGCGGTCCGAGGCGGATGCCGTCGTTCCCGTCGTTCCGGTCGTGCCCGTCGGTCCGGTGGTGCCCGTCGTACCGGTCGTCACGCCCGGCGGCAGCGCCCCAGGCGGCACCGGCGGCTCGTTCGCGACGGTGTCCGCGCCCACGGTGTAGGTGACGGACGCGGTCCCGAACAGGTAGGAGCCGGCCGGAACGGTCCCGCTCGGCGGAGCGGCAAACGGCGTTGCGCCGCCGCTCGCGTTGGGCTGGGTCCAGAAGGCGCCCGGGGGGTTGGACGGCGGTGACTGCGTGGTCACCGCACCCGCGTCCGCTCCCTGGGAAAATCCCTGCGGCATGCCCAGCGCCGGCGCGTTGGAGGGGCCGGCCGCGTCGCTGCGCGCCTTCAGAAACGCTTCCAGCGACGCGATGAAAGCCTGCGGGCGCGCACTTTCCACACCCCGGACGGCGTCGGCTCCAGCAAGTTTCCCAGCCGCGCGAGGTCGATTGGCGCGCGCGTCACGATGGCGTGGATGAATTCCTGGCCGGCCGGGCCGGTCTGCTCCAACAGCCAGCCCTCGTTGTCCACCACGTAGAGCCACTGACCGGCCGCGAGCACGTGCGTTTTCGAAAACGGGCTGGGCGCGATGACGCTCCCCTGCCCCTGGGAGTCCACGTAGTAGATCAGGAGGTATCCGTCCACCGCGGAGGCCACGCGGATCCCCATGCGCTCGCCGATGGCGTAGCGCGTCTTGTTGACCTCCAGCCGCACCGGGATCTTGCGCTTTGACGGCGCGACGCCCTTGAAGAGCGTCTCCGCCTCTTCGGCACGGGCCGCACCGGCCAGCATCGCCGCGAAAATCAGGAACACGGATAACCAGCGCATAAACGACCTCCCACGTCGCGAGATACCGACGCGCTCCGGCGGCCAAAACTTCCCCCTCTCTCCGGGTAAGCCTCTCGGGGAGCGTCAGCTCTCCTCGAACAGGTAGATTCGGATCAGCCGACCGCCGTCAAAGGTGGCCTGTAGAATGAACTGCATCGACTCGGGCGGCTTTCTGGGCTTCTTACGAAATCCCTGAAACCCGTACCAGTTATAGGTTTCAAGCGTGTCTCGGCGGCCTTGAAGCTGGCCGCTTCCCAGGCGGACCTGCACCGCGGCCAGCGTGTCCCCCAGGCGAATTCCACCCGGGCCAGAGAGCGCACCCAGGTCGGCCGGCGTCGCGGAAACCGCCTCGCGGGACAACACCCCCGCCAGCACACCGGTTCGTTGGGCAGGGACCTCGTATAGAATCAATGTGATCTGACGCCGCGCATCGTGCCAGGCGCGGCCCTGCATTCCACCCAGCGGTGGAACGGCCTTGCCGGCGCCAAGTGACTTCCCGACCGACGCCACCGTCGTGCGGTCAAAGAGAACGGCGCCGAAACGCGCCTCCGGCCGAGCCGCAAACACCGCGCACGAGAGCAGGAGAAAAATCAGCCCGCTGGCCAGCAAAGTTCGCGCGTGCCCCTGCTCGGCGGAAGAATCCACCCGGTCAACTTCTTTCGACGCCCCCGGTAACCTTTCAACCCGCTCGAGCGTATGGATGGGTATGAAACACTTGCTCCTCATCCTGCTGCTTACAATTTCTCCCGCGGCGTGCCAGACCTTGAGCGCGCCCGCGGCCAACGCGCTGCTCTCCTATAATTTTGCACGCTGCATCGCCGTCGACGACGCCGGACGCGTGCACGTCACATGGTACGAAACCGACCGCGGGCTTGTGAAATACCGGCGATCAGTAAATGGCGCGTGGCATGACGAAGTGGTCCTCAGCGGCCCCGACGCCGCATGTCCGGCGATTGCGGTGGGCGCCGGCGAGGTGCTCGTCGCGTGGCACGAGACGACCAGCGGTCGGCCGAGCGTCATGCTCAGGCGCTCCACCGACGGCGGCGCGACCTGGGCAGCGGCGTCCTCACTTGCCAGCGGCGCGCACGTGTCCATCGCGGCCAGCGGGCAGCGCGTGCTGGCCGCGTGGTGCGCCTCCCCGGAGGGGCAGTCCGAGATCTACGCGCGTCGCTCGGTCGACGGCGGCCGCACCTGGGACGCCGCCCGCCGCATGACCGATCTCCCGCACGATTCCTGGGTGCCCAGCGTGGCCGTGGACGGCGAGAATGGTTATCTCGCCTGGGTCGACCTGCGCGACGGCAACGAGGAGGAGTACTTCAAGCGCTCCACCGATGGCGGCCGGACCTGGGGTCCCGACACCCGCGTGACCCGCAACCCGGCAAACTCCTGGGCGCCGTCTGTGGCGGCGCGCGGCGACGACGTCTACCTTGCGTGGTTTGATCAATGCGATTCAAAGGTGGATTGCGCGCAGGCGGAAGAAATGCTCAACGAGGCCATGCGGATGGTGGGCCTTCCCACCGAGCCGGTGCCCACCGGAGTCTACCAGGAGATGCGGCCGGCCACGCCCCACCAGCGCTGCGAGGCAAAATGGAAAATCGCCAGCGCCGCCATTCCCGGCTGGTTGGAAAAAGGCGGCGACCCGTCCCGCCTGCAGCCGCAGGTGCTCCAATTGCAGGCCCTGATGGATCCGCCGGCGCCGGACGCCCAGAAGGAGGAGAAACTCGACGAGATTCTTCGCCTGCTGGGCGTGCCGTTCAATCCCAACATGAAAATCGTCTCGTACTATGAGGCCGCAATACGGCAACGCATTCAGGATAAAGTCGAGAAAATTCAGCGCGCCGCGCCGGACTGGGTGCGCGGCGGTGGGGATCCACGCCGCCTGGACGCCGCGCTGAAATCCTTCATGGCGCGCTTGACTGAGGCGACCACCGAGTGGGAAGTGTATTTTCAGCGCTCCACCGACCGCGGCGCGTCCTGGTCAAAGCCCGTGCGCCTGTCAAACGCCGCGGGGCTCTCGCAGCGGCCCTCCATCGCGGTGGAGGGAAACACCCTGCACGTCGCATGGTTCGACGGCCGCGAGGGGAAAACCCAGATCTATTACCGGCGCTCAAACGACGGCGGACGCTCGTGGTCTCCGGAAACCCGCCTGAGCAATGGGCCGGGCGACGCGGCGCATCCCAGCGTGGCGGGCTCCCATGTCATCTGGCACGCCACCGTGGACGGGCGCTCCCACATCGAGCATGCCCGGATCAGTCGTAAGAAAACGGATTCGTGAAAATCGGTCCGAGGAAGCCTTCGTCGTCGGAAAATCCCGGCATGGGAGTCGGCGTTTCGTGCGCGTCCAGGTGGGACGGCGCTGCGGTGCTTGCTTCCGGCTCAAGCGTGAGCGACTGCGGAATCATTCGACGGCCTCCAGAAAATGGCTCGCGGACGATAAACCCTTCCGTCAGCACGGCCAAACGCTACAATAGCATAAATACAGACCCGACGCCCCAATTCCGCCAGAAGTTTACAAATTGTTCACAAGCGCGGCCCGCATGCGCTCCACCGGAAACAAGAAATAGGGGTACTCCCGAGAGCAAGCCACCCGCCGCTCGTCCTCGGCGGCTTCGGCGGCCTGCAGCCGTGCCCGCAGGTCGGCCGCCTTCCCATCGAGCGTCTGCCACATGCGCTCGTTCAAAGCGCGGATATCCCGGGTCAAGCGCGCCTTTTGCGTGCTCCCATCCAGGCCGGCGATCAGTTCCATCTTGGTCTTCGCCAACCGCGCCGCCTCCGGCCCCCGCGCCACGCGCTGCGGATTCCAGCGCAGGTCGCGCAGCCCGCGGCGCAGATCGCGGACGCTTTCCCCGTGCCCCTCCGGACAGAAGGGCAGCCGCATGGTAATGGAAGCCGCACAATACGGCGGGGGCGCAATCCCAAAAAATTGCTCGACGATATGATCGGTCACCCGGTCATAGCGCGCGCCACCAATTCCGTGAACGAAAAGATCCGCGGCGGCCAGCCGGATGAACATGGTAAGAGTCAAAGCGCGGGGCCGGATGCGTCGGCTGAGCCCCTCCAGGCGCTCCGGCCAGGACGTCGGATCACCGTCGAGGTGCACGAAGACGTCGTCCCGGCTCTTCAACGTCCATCCGGTGCCCTCGCGTTCAGCGAACAGGCCCTTGCGCTGACCGTCCTCGTGGAGATACCAGAAGGGCGTCTCCCACAGTGCGTCCCGCTGCTTGAGGTCGGGCACCGGATTGGCCCGCGTGCGGATGCGATGCCTTGCCCGATACCCCGCGAGGCTGTCGTTGTACGCGTGCCAGAAATCCTCCAGGCGGAGCAGCACTTCACTGACAAAGCGGCGGAAAGCGAGGCTGCCGCTCATTCGGGAAACTTCCAACTCCAGGTAGGCGGGCTCGCCTTCGTACGCGCGCCGCGCCCAGGCCAGCGATCCCGCCAGCGACCCGGCCGCCGCCACCCGCTCTGACGAAAATATCGCCGTCCGAAATACCTGAAGGGCCGCCGCCGCCTCCTCGCTGTGGAGCGTTCCAATCGCCGACTCCGCCTGGTCCAGAAGGCCTTGCCAGTCGGACGGCCGCAAGGGCGGGAGCGCCTCCCAGGGGATGCCCGCTCGAGCGCCCGGCACGCGCAGCGGCTCTACGTGCATCCGCCCGTCGCGACGGGGCAACGGCACGACCGCGCCGGCCAGGTCGCTGTCCACGATCAAATTCAGTCCGGGGATATTTTCCGCGCGGCACACCGCGTCCACGATGAAATTCTTGACCCACACGCCGGGGTGATAGAGATCCGGCTGATGTCCGGTCACCAGCAGATTTCCGGTCACCGCTCCCCCGCCGGCCAGACCTGACAATTCCTGCCGCGCGGCGGAGCGCCACTCCCCGGCCGCCGTGCCGGCCACGGAGAATCGCCAGCCGGCCACGGCCTCGCGCGCCGCCGCCATCATCCCCGAATATTCCGACAGCGCCGGTGTCGCCAGCAGCGCGTCGGACTCGGAGGGTACCGCGAGCGTCACTGCGCGCCGGCCGACAAAAGCGAGCGGCCCAGCTCGTCTTCAAGCACTTGCAGGTAATAGGCGCGGCGCTTGCACGGATCGCCCAGGCCCAGACCGAAGCTGCGCGGCACGTCGAGGTAGATCTTGCCCACCGGCAGCTCGGTGATGCGCAGGCCGGCCCGTGCCGCCTGCATCCAGAATTGCATTGGAAACGCGTAGCCGGTTTCCGTCAAACCCAATCTGGAGAGCGCGTCCACGCGATACGCCTTGTATCCGCAAAAAACGTCGGTCAGCCGCCAGCCGGTGAGCGCGTTGATGCGGGCCGTCAATTCCCGGTTGATGCGCACGCGATCCGGCGGGGCGACGCCCTGCGATGGGGAATCCGGGTGGTAGCGCGTGCCGGACACTACGTCCCACTCCGAGGCGAGGGCCAGGAACTGGGGCAGGTGCGCGGGGTCGTGCTGTCCGTCCGCGTCGACGCTGGCGACGCGCTGATAGCCGCGGCGCACGGCGTAGGAAAATCCCCGCTGCATGGTGGCGCCGTAGCCGGTCTGGCGTCCGCTGCTGCACACCCGCGCCCCCGCCTGGGCGGCGACGCGCGCGGTGTCGTCACGGGAACCGTCGTCGATCACCAGCACGTCCGCGGCAACCGTCTGTCGAATGGCCCGCACGACCGCGCCCACCGTCGCGGCCTCGTCGTGCGCTGGAAGGATGATGAGGTCCAAGTGCAATCCTCCGGAATTTGGCCCAGGGGTGTCGCCTCCGGCGCCCCTGGACCCCCAGGGTGAGAATACTACACAGGCGTCCCCTCGGCTATTGGATGTTCCGGCAGGTTCAGCGCTGCAGGGTAAACTTGTGCTCCCCGTACCGCTGTGGGTCGAGCCAGCGCCACGTGCCTTCGATGCGGCCGCCGTCCTTTGACACCTCGCCTTCGAATGTCGCGGGCCGCTTCTTCTTGCTCTCGTCGAAGCCCAGCGCGCTCACAATTCGGCCCCGCACCATACGGTCCCGGGTGTCATAGCGGCCCACCCACTGGCCGCGCAGCCAGTCACCCTCGAAATCCCCCTCCCACGTGCCGGCCAGGGCGGTCCCGAAGATGGTGAGGTCGACCTTCACCCGGCGGTGGCCGTCCACCGTCCCCACATAGCAGCCGTACGCCAGCGGCCCCTGGCAGGTGACGCGAGGACCCGTGACGGCGAGGTCCTTTTCGCCGCTCACGTCGCCTTCCTGGCGCACCGGAGCCAGGATCGCAAAGGCCTGCGGCTCGGGGGCTTCCAGCCGCTTCCAGTCGTCGTCGTCGACCGGGGAAGCCAGCAGCCCGCGCTTGAGCAGTTGGGACAGCGCCTCGCGCAGGGCCCGATCCCCGCTGCGCGCGGTGACGGCGTCTTCGATACGGTGACGCTCCACGTCGTCGAGGCGCTTCAAGCCGCGGCTCCTCAGGGAATGCAGGAGCGCCGCCAGTTGATCGAAGTTGTCCCGCTCGTTGCGCAGCTCAGCCATGGACACGCCCTGGGGACGGCGCGCGCGGCGCACCAGCGCCGGGCTCACCATCTCCAGCAGGGTTCGCGCGAGGTAGCGGTCCAGCCAGCGGGGGGCGTCCACCGCCGGCATTGCGGCCGCCACCTGCATGTCCGCGCGAATCTTGAGATCCTCGACGGACAGGCAGCCGGCGCCTCCCAGGTCGCCCTGAAGGTGGCCGTCCTCGCGCTTGAAGGCGTCGGCCCACCCCGCGGAGGCCGCCGAGAGGAAGGTGACGGCGCCCTCCTTGTCCTTCGTGAAGAGCGGCCAGGCGTCCTGATCGGCGCGGGCTGAGGAGAGCTGCGCCCGCCGACCGTCGTCGGCCACCAGGCGCGTCTCGGCGGAGGCGCCCGCGTCGGCCAGCACCACCACGCTCTGCGCGCCCACCGAGACCACCGCCTCGCGCACCTCGCGCGCCTTCAGGAGCCCGTCGCTGGCCACCAGCCCGGCCTTGTCGCCGGCGCAGATGAGCGCCACCAGGAGCCCGTCGGCGCCGCGCGCGCGGCCGCTCATTGCGCGGATCGTCTCGACCACCCGGGCCGCGGTCACCCGCCCCAGCTCCAGGCGGACCGCCTCGACGCCGTAGGCGCGTTTCACCCGGTTGGCCAGCAGCCGCGCGGATGCTTCCGCCTGGGGCAGCTGCGGCACCCGGGTGGACGCGTCGTAGCTGGAAATACCGATAATGACCGCAAAACGGCGCGGTGGCTCGGGCGCCGCCAGCACCGGCA
>Ga0194131_10011836_pt1 | contig 10308 bp, 10 predicted proteins | sample TA2KigO120mmetaG_FD_148631 | JGI IMG/M metagenome (GOLD analysis project Ga0194131, IMG submission 148631) | Freshwater microbial communities from Lake Tanganyika, Tanzania - TA2015053 Kigoma Offshore 120m | ecosystem: Environmental > Aquatic > Freshwater > Lake | place: Tanzania: Lake... | reverse complement strand
TGGGGAGAAAATTACGGAGCCGATGTCTGCATCGAAGAAGCCCAGTTGAGGGCCCAAGCCGCTTTTTAATCACAGGGGCCTCGCCTAGTCAGCGAGTGCGGCAGCCCCGTTTCCCGAAAGGAAACACAGACTATGAACGCCAATCTCGAAGTCACCATCGCCAACACCACCAACGCCGGGGCCGCGCGCCTCGAGGCGCGTTTCATGGCGGCAGGAGGAAGGACGCAGGTCGTCCCCTCTGCGGAGACCGTCCATGAAGCGGTGAGGAAGCTCACGGAGGCCGGGGAGGTCATCTTCCTGTATTCGAAGCATTATGGCACAGAGGTGTACATGAACACCTCTGGAATGGTGCTTCAGTCTGACCCGGACATTCTTGACGGAGCCTTCATTGCCCCGTCGGAGAGCGTCCGGGGATGGGCCTACAACCTGCTTCTCGGAAGCGGGCTCATCGTCGGCGTGACCCGCGGGTGGAAGACCTCGTGGCGCGACACCCATGGCCCAGTGGTGGTGGAATATTTCCGCCACTCGCAGTACTGGGCCATGATCGACGCCACCCTTCTCAAGAAGGTGGAAGCCGGGGAGATGCTGACGGTCCACGAGGGCGATACCGTGACGAAAGCCCTGGTCGCTGCGGAGAGGACAGCTGTCATCGATGCTCTTCGGGCAGGCCTGCCGCTGAGTGTTGTTGGCGGCCTTGTCGAGACTGCCGCTGGCCTCCGCGCCCTCTGCGGGGATGGTCCCATCTTCTGGACCGGGTGCCTGGTTCAGCTGATGAAGGATACGGGGCTCGAGCGTCGTGGGTGGGAGCTCTTTTCCCACAACAGTCACTGGGTGCGGCGGGACAACGGAGATAGAGTCTTCTCCGGCTACTACGCCACCGGGCTCGGCTACCGCGATCAGGTGATCATCCCGGCGGACCGCGAGGTCGCGCTCCTGACGGTCGGCGACGGACGGGAGCTTGGGCTGCTTGTGTCTTTCCCGACACAGATGCCAATCCACTACGCTGAGGAGCCGGCCGAGACATCCGTGGTCGCCGCCACGGATGTCTGTGACTTTTCCTGCATGATTTGCGGGAATAGGACAGGGTCAGCGTCGACGGTGTGCGAGCTGCACCGCAACGTCTGGTAATCCTTACTCCCCCGCCCGCCCGATTCCCGGGGCGGATTCGCGGAGCTACACAGGGAGAGGGCTAATGCAGCCCGCCCCTTCGAGGGGCCCCTTAGGCTCATGATGTGAGTCTAAGAGATTCCTCGAGCGGGAGTCTTAACTCGCCCACAAAATGGGCACCCCCGTCTAGGCTGGACGGGTTCGGACCAAGGATGGGAGGCTGGGATCGCCCAGCTAGTCCGCCGGGACTCTAACCGGGAGGCTTAACGTGCGCCTCAATAAAGTGCGTAGCCCGGAGGAAAGCGGCATTTGCCGCTCCTCGATTATTACAGGAAGGCCTCCCCTGGTAAGGAGGTACGGGACCTGTCTCTGCTCCTATAGGAGTTCACCATGGCCTCGAACATCGTCGAAAAACTCGCCCTCGTCCTCAAGACCGCCGCCGTGGCGGTCTGGGAGGAAGACCTGAACGCGGTCCGGTTCGGACCGCCCTCCGGGAAGGAGGAGGCGCTCCGCGACCTGACGGCGGTGGTCGCCGAGGTGAAGGCGGCCATCGAACGAGGGGAAGTCTACACCTTCGAGGTTATCGACAACCTCGAAGCGGCAGGCGTCCTCCTCGGGACCCATGAGCGCCAATTCGCCGGATGGATCTGCACGGCGGAGGATTGTGGCAAGGGCTCCTCTTACTATAAGGACCAGCCCTACTGCTCCATCTGCGGGAGGCGGATGTTGGGGGAGACCGTCGTCGTGGTGAAGGTGACCCCGGAGGTCCGCCACGAGCCCGAACCCCTCTCTCTATGGCCAATGCACCGCTGCTCGGTCTGCGGCGATAAGACCGCCATCTCCGAGAAGGACCAGATCCGGTTCTGCTCCAAGGACGGAGGGCGGCTCGAGCGGATCGAATGGCACGACTCGCTCGGCCAGACCTGGAGCTCGTCCGACCGGATGGAGCGCGCTGAGCAGCACGCCAAGGACCTCGATGGCGACGCCCGTGCGCTCGTCCTCGATCTGAGCAGTGGTGCTTGGGACTCTCGGAAGCAGAGTAGCAAACTCATCCGGGAGTACGTCGAGGCCCTGCTCAAGGCCGCGACGGCGGAGGTGAGCGAGGATGAGTTCGTGAGCGGGGTTCGGGCCCGCGCAGAACTCATTAAAGAGGGGGCCCTCCGGCTCCTCTCGGCCTGGATCGAGCCTGCGAAGATGATCTTCGATGGGCTCGGCGTCCCGATGGACGCCAAGGAGGTCAGAGGGGAGGTGAAGGCGGTCGGCGACGGCGTCGAGAAGGTGCTTGCCTTCGTCGACAAGGTCCTGGTCATGGCGACGACGTCGACGGCCTTCGTCGAGGGCATGGTGATCGGCTATACGCTGGTCGTCGACTTCTGCTCCTCGGTCTGCCGCCAGATGGGAATGACCGAAGAGGAGGCCCTCGCGGAAGCCCTCGAGCGGGCCTTTGGCAAGAATGGGGGCAACTTGCAGTTGCTCCACTTCTTCGACAAGGTCTGCCAGTGGGGGAAGAACGGCATTCCCCACAAGGAGGGCATGACGATTAACTGAAGTCGGACCCCCGGAGAGATCCGGGGGTCTTTGAGGGCCCTCTTGTCGAGAGGACTCTCAAAGACCCCAAGGGTCAAACCCGCCCACAAAATGGGCAGCTCTGTCTATGGATGGACAGAGAAAGACTAAGGATGGTTGGTCGGGATCACTCGACTAGCGTATCGGCGCTTAATCCGAGGCCAGACATAACGCGCGACCCCCTTTGACAGCAAGGGGCAAACTGGTGTCGCACCTTAACAAAGGAGTCTGTCTATGGTTCGCATTTTTGTTTTTGGGCGTCTCGGATTCATCGGAACGGCAGGCGAAAAGCTTGCCCCTGTGGCAGAGAAACTCGCCGAAAAGGCGGGTGAAGCTTTGGCCTGTGGGGCTGGACTCTCCGCCATCGCCCTCCGGGATACCCTGGAGGTGATGAACCCCAATATCCGGAATGTCAGTTCCGGGGACTGGGCCGCCCACATCATCTGCGGGGGATGCATGGTGGCCATGAAGGCCATCAAGGTCGTCCACGCGGGTGCGTCCGCCGCCGTCTACACCGGCAAGGGCGATGTCGAGCCGGCCATCCGCGACTTCGCCAGCCAGGCGAAGTATGCGGTCCTCGGCGGCACGGGGAAGATTTCCCGCGGGGGGTTGTATTATAACGACTACCAAGCGGTTTACGGACGCGATCCCGTGAATAACTGCGGCTGAGCAAGCAGGAACGCAGACAGGAGCAAAGGAGTTTGTTTATGAAACTCTATCTCGCTATCTTCGTGGCCCTCGCCCTGTGGGCGGGTTCGACGGTCGAGCCCGCCCGGCCCTTGACCCCCTCGGTCCGGGCGGATGTCTCCGCCTGTCTGGACGAGGCCACAGATGTCGTCGTCTTCGACGACGGCTCTGGGGTGATGGTCTCATGTCAGGGGCAGAACCGGGCCGCAGCCGAAACTGTGGCCCCTGCACGGGAGTGCTTTGGGCGGGCTGATAAAGCCGCCCTCTTTGGCACGGAGGCCCCGAGGAATGATGACGAGCTCCGGTTCGTAGTCATCGCGTGCCCCGTCAAGGGGGTGAACCTTTGAGCTGGCTCAAGACGACGCGGAAGAGGCTCGGCCTGAAACAGGCCGACCTTGCCTTCGCGCTAGGCCTGGACCAGGCTCAGATTTGCCGACTGGAAAGGAATCAGACGGCACTGACGGTTGAGAGATTCTTGCAGGTTTGCAAGATACTGGACCTCGACCCCAGTGAGGAGGTGAAGAACCTCTAATCTAGCGCCCCCAGCAGCCTCGCTGGGGGCTTTCTAGGTCCTACCCTATAGTGCGACTACGGTAGGACCTAGAAAGCCTCTAAGAGGCCTCAACCAAGCCCGTCTAATCGGGACAACCCCGCTTCCGTGGGGAGAAAATTACGGAGGCAATGTGGACAGCCACAGGAAAGTTCTTCCTGTGGCTGTTCTGCGTTGTGAGCCCCGGGATCGAAAGATCCTTTTGAGGGGCTAAGCTGCGCTGGAAGCTCCAGTGGTTGGCGCGACCAGCAAACCGAGTCCCACCTTGGCAGGTGGGTGCAGCACTCTTTTTCCGAAAGGGAATTGCCATGTCATCCATCAATGATATCTCCTCCAACGCCGCGCTCGAGGCCTGCCTCGACTACGCAGGCATTTTGGAGGAGATCCGCGGTCACTTCGCGGAGATCGCGGATCACGATCTTCAGGCCGAGATGAAGAAGGCCGGCCTGAAGATCGTGGGGAAGAAGGGTGCGGAGCTGAAGGGGGCTGCGCTGGTCCCCAGCCTCCGTGCCCAGCTCGACAAGCTCGACGAAGCGGGCATCGAGCGGGTGGCGGATGCGCTCGGCATCGCCAAGCTGGCGATCGTCGAGCGGGTCGAGGTCGAGGCCGAGCAGACGCAGGAGCTGCCGGTGCTCGAGTCCGAGCCGGCCAAGCCATCGGACCAGGAGCTGGCAGCGATTGCCGAGAAGGAGGCCGCCGAGAAGGCCCGCATCCACGCGAAGCGTGAGGCGGTCCTCGCGGCCGAGCAGGCCCGACGTGAGGGAGAGAAGGCCGCTGAGCAGCCAGTGGCCGAACCCGTCGACGAGCGGCCGCTCTACGGCAGCGTGAAGATCGGGAACGTCACCGTGACAATCACGGCGACGAAGCTCGAGACGGTTTCGGCGAACGGCAGGCGGGTAGACATCTACCCCCTGGTCTGGACTCACGTTCTGCCGGAGACGCCGTGGAGCCTTGATGGTCTCCAGACGGTGACCGTGGAGGCGCTCAACAGCCTCTACGATTCCCACCAGAACTGGACGACTCGCGACTATGCGGCGCGACAGTTTTTCGGGAAGCACGGCCTGAAGGCTCTGCTCGAGGCCAACCTCGGCAAGCTGCCGCCTGCAGCGCGTAACACCGCCCAGCAGAAGATTGCTGCGGTGCACGCACTGATCGAGGAGGCCGGAATCCTCGATGACGGCCGCTGGGATCGAGCGCGAGTCCACATGCTCGCGCTCCTGGAATCCTCGAAGACGGTCGGGGCGGATCCGAAGGTCCTGGAGCGGATTGCCGCCGCTTGGGGCATCACGGGTTTCGAGAGCAAGAAGGGGAAGAAGCCCCAGGAGGCTCCCGCGACCCAGAAGGTGGAGGCGGTCCAGCCTCTCGCGACGCCGACGCCCGCGCCCCAGAAGGCCGAGCCCAAGAGCGAGGAAATGGCTGCGGCCATCTCCGAGTTCCTGGGCATGGAAGCGGAGGCCCGTAAGACGCTGCTTCGGGAGACCCTCCGCTTCTGTGTTGCAGACGCCGGGGACTCCCAGAAGGCCGCTGTCTACGAGGCCGGCAAGGTCCTCGTCACTGTCCTGGATGATCAGGACAAGCGTGGCGACGCAGCGAAGGCCTTGATTCGGGCCATCTCGAGCTACTCGGATGGCCACAAACTGGTCAAAGAGGCTGCCGAGGACCCGATGGGGTTCCTCGCGGCGATGAAGGGGGTGGTGACGGCGAAGGCCGCTGCCTCCACAACGACGACGGCGAGTGCCGTCATTCCGCCCGAAGAGGGCAAGAAAGGAGACACCGTGGAAAACATCCCGGCGTCCGAATCCACCGTCGAGGCGCCCGCTGTGGCGCCCGGCGCACCCTGCCACCGGTGCAACGCCGCTCCGGTGGCGGTGGGCAGCGAGATCCTCTGCGACAACTGTGTCGCTGAGGTGACCAACAAGACGGAAGAGCCCGCCGTCGAAGCCGCAACGGAGGCCAAGGCGGAAGAGCCCAAGGCCGAAGGTGCTGCTCCCGCGACGGAGCCCAAGGCCGAAGAGCTGAAGCAGGGCCTCTGGTCCCGGGCCAAGTCCTGGATCTACGGCATGGCTGACGACGTCGTCGACGCCGTCAGCCCCGAAGGCCAGGAGGAGGCGAAGAAGTACGCCGCCATGCTGCAGGAGGCGACGCAGGGGGACGAGTACGCGCTCGTTTCCCCCAACGGGAAGGGGCAGATGGTGCAGGATCTGCGCAACCTCTACACCCATGCGGCCAAGGCCGCGTCGGAGGCCAAGAAGGCATTCTTCTCGGTCTCCATCGCGGGTGAGAAGGTCAACCTCCTCGACCCGGATGTCGCGGGCAAGCACCCGCAGGTGGCAGCGCGAGTCACCGCACAGTGGGCGGAGGCGCAGGGTCGATTCGTCACAACATATGTGACGGGGGAGGTCCTCAGCGGATTCACCCCGGCGGGCCTGACCCGGGTTCACATGCTGTTCGAGTACTTCCTCGGACGCAAGTTGGCCGGGAACCGCTTCGGGATGTTCAGCACCGGCGGCAAGGAGTTCTCGCCGGTCTTCGAGGAGGCCCTCAAGAGCAAGGGGGCCCTGCTGAACAGCGAGGAGAAGGCGAAGTTCGACGACTTCGTCAAGCTCCTGAAGAGCAAGGGGGATGATGGGGTCGGGGCGCTCATCAAGCGCCAGCGCCGCTATGAGCTCCAGGCCGACTGTCGGGCGATCGAGGCGATCTTCGCCGCGATTGATGCGATCGAGCCGTCGACCAAAAACGACCACATTGGCCTCTTGACCAAGGCCGCTGGGGAGGTCGTCTTCAGGGACGATGCGGGTGAGCACCACCTGCCCGGCTTCGGTGGCAACAGCAACCTCGGAGTGATCCTCACGAGCGCGCTGTACGAGGCCTTCGGCTCCTGGCAGTTGAACCGCGAGGAGAAGATCTTCATCTTCGCGCTCAAGACGCCCAAGAAGCTGGAGACGCAGGTCCGTCTCCCGGGCTTCCGTGGGTGGGGCCACAAGACCATGTGGGCCCTGTGCTTCGGCGGGTACGTCGCCGGCCTGCTCGTGCTCGGGGTCGTCGAGTGGGTCTCGTCCCCCATTCAGGCGGCGGTTCGAGCGCTGATGGCGGGAGGCTATCTCCTGGCCTCCAGGCTGTCCAAGGCCCAGAAGCAGGAGTACCGGAAGAAGGCCAGCGAGAACATCCTGGCTGCGGGGGAGAACCTGGCGTTCGTCTACCAGTATCCGGTCACCCTGGCAATTCTCGGGTACGGGGTGGCGGCTGCGCTCTTCGGCCGAGTGAAGAAGCTCTTCACGCGGAAGGAGAAGGCCGCTGAGGTGAAGGCGGAGGCCAAGGCCGAACCCAAAGGCGAGGGCATCGTCGCCCGGGTCAAGGCCTTCTTCACCGTCGAAGGCCTGTCGACGCTGCCGATGGGCGAGGAGAAGGGCAAGGTCTGGGCCGAGCAGACCGTCGCCCAGAAAGCCCTCACGGTCGTGGCCGCCCCCGTGCGCGTCGTGGCCAACATCGGAAAGAAGGTGGTGGAGGCCGCAAAGGCCAATCCCATCGTCACCGGTGTGGCCGTCGCCGCGACCGTGGCAGTGGCCGTGGGTGGGGTGGTGGTCGGGGCCGCTGTCGCAGCCGTTGGACTCGTCGGAGGGATGATCTTCCGTAAGTTCTTCGGCGGCGCGGCTGAAGTCCCCGCCGCTGCCTGATCATGGGGGCGGGTAAGAGGTCCCGCCCCCACCCCGAAAGGGGCAGCAAGTAAAAACCTCTCCCGAATCTGGTACGGGAACCAACATCGCGGATGTTGGCATCTGATAGTGCCTAGCAAGCCTATCAGTTAGAAATATACCATACAAATGCCTGGTCCTTGTGTGAGGTAACGACTCACATAAGGGTATCCCCGAAACCATAACCCCGCCCTCGAAAGAGGGCTCTTTTTCTTAAGCCGGGAGCGTCGCCATTGCCTGTCTTTCACGCGACGCCTCTGGCTTGAGTTGAAATTGAGCCAGATTCATTTAAGCAAGCATCGCTTAGCAATTTGGATCTGGCTCAATTTGGATCTCTTTCCATTTTCCCCTAACTCCAACGAGAAAGGAGGATGCTATGGGCTTCCTCAAAAACCTTTGGGCGGCCACACAGACGACCGCCAAGGCAGCCCTCGGGGCTGCCGTGGGAGCGTTGATGTATATCGGCGCTCCTGGCGCGACACTCGGTGTCGCAATCGTCCAGACCGCGAAGCGCGGTTGGGCCAACGTCCGTCTTGCTTGGCAGCTCGGCCTTGCCGACTGGCGGCAGGGCCGGCGCTTCAAGGCCGTTGCGGTGATGGCAACAACGGTCATCGCAACGAAGCTCGCGCTTCTCGCCATCGTGCTCTTGACGTACGGGCTCTTCTGGGCCCTGATCGCTGCAGGAATCTTCTTTGCCATCTTCGGATGGCATGGTGCTGTCCTTCTCTTGATCGCAGCGTTCCTCTGGAACCTGTCAGGCCTTTACCTGAACGGAGGTGTTTATGACGATGCTCTCGTCTGAATTTCGCGCCATCAAGGCCCAAATCGGGGCCTGGTGGGGCGAAATGGATAACCATTCGAAGGCCGTGACTGTCGCAGTCATGGCCGGTGTCGGCGTGTTCATCGCCGGCGGTCTCGTCCTCGAGGCGGCACTCACCGGTGCTGCCACAAATGCATTCTTCTGGTTCGGGCTCGTCGGTCCGAAGCAGAAGGAATGGCTCAAGAAGCACGGTCGCAAGGTCGGGTTTCTGTTTCTGTTGTTCTCGATCGGCGTGACGCCGTTCGTCGGTCCCACGATCGGGATGACCCTGATGTTTACGTCCGGGTTCTTCGATCTGGGTCGGCGGCTGGTCTGTCCCTCCGAGGAAGACGTGACGGCAGCGGAGGAAGTCAAATGACACGCCTCTCGACCCTCGAAGAGGCCGAGCGCATTTGGGCGTCGGCCGTTCAACATGACGGTCCTGAGGACCGTACCATCGAAGGCGTGACGCGAATCATCTGGTTCGCGGCGGGCCTCACCGGGGCGGGTATCTTCTTCAGCAGCTTCGGGCTGCTGCTGACCCCGCTCATCTTCGGATGGAGCGTTGAAGGAGCGCTCCTGGCATTCGTCGCGGCCCAGTATACGGCGCAGATCTTCCTGGATCTGCATTCGTACTGGACCAAGGCGGCTGCGTGGTTGTGGCTCGGGCGCCACGCGGCGAATGCGGACATCAGCAAGCAGCTGGCGTCCAAGCGCCATCTCTGGCACGGTGGTGAGGCTGCGGCGTAAAAGCGCCCACCTCCCACCCCTGACCTAACCCCCCCGGCCACCAACGACGGCCACCGACAATCTTCAACCAGTAAGGCACTCAAGCCTTGCCACTAGGAGCGAAAATGGAATCTCCCTACCGTAACCTCCGGATGTTCAATCTCCGGATGGATGTCGCCAAAATGGCGAATGGAATCACTCCCCCGGTCCTGCGTGGTTACACCATGCGGGCAATGAAAATGGGTCCGTCGTTCCAGGAGCGGAACGGTGACTGGCGTGCCTGCTGCATGAAGTGCCAGGGCGCTGGGCGACTGGACCCGAATGGAGTCCCCTATCGGGTGAAGCACATTGACGTGCGCGGGCGCGTTGATGTTTGTTTCTCCTGTGACGGGAAGGGATTCTTTCCGGTCCCCAAGCCGGAACTCTACAAGGAGTTCCTCACTCTCTGGCTCATGGAGAAGGTGAGCGAGGAGAAATGGAAGGAGATCCTCCTCGTCGCTGAGTCTGAGGTGGGATATCTCGAGGAGATGATCCTTATCTCCCGAGAGAGTGCCGAAGACGCCCCGGACGGGTACGAGGTGCAGGTCCTGCCCTTCTGGTTGTGGGTTCTGCGTCGGCTCGAGAGCGTGTCGCAAGGCGGCCCATTCTTCACCTCTCTGGACAAGAAGTTCCAGGATCGCTTCAACCGGCTCCACTCGAGCCAACAGTTCCAGAAGACAGACGAGAGCCTCATGAGCGCATACGATGCGGTCATGAAGATTTTGGAGAAAGCATGAACGCGAATCTGTGTGCCATCGACGCCCTTATGAACCAGGGCAAGATCAGCTTCCACGAAGCAGTGCGGGGCTGGCGTCTCGTACGCAAGGGGCGGACTGGAGAAGAAGTCGCCGCAATCGTCCTCGCCCAGAAGGCGAAGAAAGAGGAGAAGAACATGAAGAAGAAGAATCGGGAGAGCCTGGAGACCCTGGTGGGTTTCCTCAAGGTGGCTGTGGAATACTTCCACAGCGGTGAAGGGGAAGACACTTGGGCCGCCCCTGATGACGCGATGAGCCACATCAGTCACGAAGCAACGGAGCGCCTCAACGCTCCCTGCTTCGACGAGGACACCAAGGCGCTCATGGAGTCCAACCAGGACTCCTTGGGTATGTGGAGCTGACTATGATCAAGGTACATTACAC
>Ga0194131_10011835_pt1 | contig 10310 bp, 8 predicted proteins | sample TA2KigO120mmetaG_FD_148631 | JGI IMG/M metagenome (GOLD analysis project Ga0194131, IMG submission 148631) | Freshwater microbial communities from Lake Tanganyika, Tanzania - TA2015053 Kigoma Offshore 120m | ecosystem: Environmental > Aquatic > Freshwater > Lake | place: Tanzania: Lake... | reverse complement strand
CAGCGGCTCCAGCTCGTCCCAGGCCTGGCCGGTCAGCAGCGCCGCTGCGATCGCGAGCGCCGCCAGCACCAGCCCGGCGCGCAGGCGGCGGTCGCCCGCCAGCAGCGCCCCGCCTGCGGCCGCCGAGGCGGCGATGGCGCCGGCGATCTCGAGGGCCTCGCTCACCCCGCCGGCTCCGCGGGCTCGGCGGCGGGCTGGGCGGGCTCGGTGATCCGCAGCTTCTCGCCCGAGACCGCGCGGCGCTCGGCCCGCTCGAGCGTCAGCCGCAGCCGGTAGGTCCCCGCCGGGACGGCGACGCCGGCCTCGTCGAGTCCGTCCCAGTCGAAGCAGTTGGCCGAGCCCTTCCCGGCCGAGGGATCCCCCTCGATCGGGAGGTCCTGCGCCAGGATCGCCACCGCTCGGCCGTCGGCGCCGACGATCGCGACCTCGAAGCTGTCGTCCCGGGGGGTCTGGAAGCAGATGCGGTAGCGCGGTCCCCCGGGCCCCTCGATCGCCTTGAAGTAGATGCTGCTCGCCGTCGGCCCCTCCGAGCGCAGGTGCTGGGTGTAGGCCATCGCCGCCACGATCCCGGCGAGGAAGAGAGCCACGCAGACGGCGGCCGCCTTCGCCGGGATGCGAGCCGGGTTGGTCAGATCCCGGAGCTGTCCGTTGCGGTGCTGTCGGCGGCGGCTCCGCCCGAGGCCTTGTCCTCGCCGAGGACGACCGCGACGTCGGCGCCCTCGGAGATGCCCTGGATCTCGCTGTCCATCGGCTCACTCGCCTGCACGCCCACGACCTCGCCGATCTCCGGCGCGCACTGCTGGGCGCCCTTGGCGAACATCAGCACGCTCGCCTCGAAGCCCGACTCGGTGTTGGTGATCGGACCGACCACGTAGCCCTTCGTCTCGAGCTCCTCGGCGAAGCCGGCCGCCAGGCCCGACTCCGCGGTCGCGTTCAGGACCGCGACGTCGGTGTCGCCCGGCTTGCAGGCGAGCGGCGCCTTGTCGCCGCCGCCGCCGCCGCCGCCACCGTCGCCCCCGCCGAGCAGGCGGGTGGCGCCGAACACGATCCCGGCGAGCAGGATCACCGCGCCGACAACGATCACCGCGGTCGAGAAGATATCCCTGCCGCCACCCCCCTCACGGCGCTCCTCGAATCGCTCCCGGCGCTTCTTCGCCTGATGCTGGAGCTCGGCGCGGCGGAAGGCCTCGGCGTCCGAGACCGGAGCCTGCCCCCGGGCCTGCGTCGCCGCCTCGCCGCGCGCCTCGGCGGCCGCCTCGGCGCCGATCGGGGCCGGGGCCTCGGGGACGTCGGCATCCTCGTCCAGCAGGAACTCGGCGTTCTCGCGCAGGCGGCGCACGTCGCGCGCCTGCGCGAAGTAGAGGAGGGCGAGCACGGCGAGCCCGATGAAGGCCGCAATGCCCGCGAACGCGCCCAGTTCACGGATCACATCCTGCATGAGTGCGGCGCAATGCTAGCCGCAAGGGGCCGTCAGGCCGCACTCCCTCTGAGCGGCTGCTTGCAGCCGCGATTGACGTGGGCGGCCGCTACGGCCCCGCCTGATGGGGGCCGTCAGGCCGCACTCCCTCTGAGCGGCTGCTTGCAGCCGCGATTGACGTGGGCGGCCGCTACGGCCCCGCCTGATGGGGAACGGTCAGCCGAGCGGCTGGTCGATCTCCGCAGCGGCCTCGCGGCGCTCCTTGACCAGGTCGACGGTCTTCTCGGCCAGGTGGGCCTCGTCGCCCTCCCGGACGAGCTGCTCCAGGCGCTGCACGGCCTCGCCGACCCACTCGGGGTCGAGCGGGGTGCGCCTGACGGCGCGCACGATCTTGTCGGCCGCTGTCGGCTGCGGGCGCTCGTCGGAGTTGAACAGCTCCTCGTGCAGCTTCTCGCCGGGCCGCCGGCCGGTGAACTCGATCGCGATCTCCGTCTCGGGCTCGAATCCCGCCAGCCGGATCATGTTCTGGGCCAGCTCGACGATCCTGACCGGCTCGCCCATCTCCAGCACGAACACCTCGTCGGTGCCGGCGCCGACGTCGCCGGCCCGGATCACGAGCTGCACGGCCTCGGGGATGGTCATGAAGTAGCGCGTCATCTCGGGGTCGGTGACCGTGACGGGCCCGCCGCGCTCGATCTGGCTGCGGAAGATCGGGACGACGCTGCCCGAGCTGGCCAGCACGTTGCCGAAGCGGACGGTGATGAAGCGGGTGGTCGTGTGCTTGACGCGGGCCGCCTCGACGATCCACTCCGCCATCGCCTTCGAGGCCCCCATCACCGTGCGCGGGTTGACGGCCTTGTCGGTGCTGACGAGCACGAAGCGCTCGCAGCCGGCGGTCGCCGCCGTCTCGGCCGTGACCCTGGTCGCGATCGCGTTGTTGCGCACGGCCTCCAGCGGGTTCGACTCCATCAGCGGCACGTGCTTGTAGGCGGCGGCGTGGAAGACGACGTCGGGGTGGAAGCGCTGCATCACCTCGAGCATGCGGTCCGCTTCCTTGCAGTCGGCCAGCACCGACTCGACCCGGGTGAAGTGGCGCTCCTCGATCATCTCGCGGTCGATGCGGAAGAGGTTGTCCTCGGCGTGGTCGAGCAGCACCAGCAGCTTCGGCCGCACGCGCGCGATCTGGCGCACCAGCTCGGAGCCGATCGAGCCGCCGGCGCCGGTCACCAGCACCACCTTGTCCTGCAGGTAGGCGCCGACCCGGTCCAGCTCCATCACGATCGGCTCGCGGCCGAGCACGTCCTCGACCTGGACCTCGCGCAGCTGCTTGGTCAGCTGCACGCCCCCGCGCAGCAGCTCGAACACGGTCGGCAGCGTGCGCACGTTGACTTCGCGCTCGCGACAGGCGGCGACCACGCGCCCGCGCAGCTCGCCTGGGGCCGAGGGGATCGCGATCACGACCTCGTCGGGCTTGAGCTCGTCCAGCACCCGCTCGACCTCGGTGGTCGTGCCCAGCACCTTGACTCCGTGCAGCCGCATGCCGCGCTTGCGCGGGTCGTCGTCGAGGAAGCCGATCGCGGCCTGGCCCAGGTTGGGGTTGAGCTGCAGCTCGCGCACCACCATCTGGCCGCCGGAGCCCGCCCCGACCACCAGCACCTTCTGGGTCTTGCCGGGGGTGCTGGATCGCGAGGGTCGCTCCACCACCATTCTCGCCAGCAGCCGCGCGCCGCCGAGCATGAACGTCGTCAGCAGGAAGTAGCTGACCAGGACCGAGCGCGGGATCGCCTCGTCGAAGGGCCGGATCAGGTAGAGCGCGATCAGCAGGATCAGCACCGAAACCGCCGTCGCCTTGACCAGGTCGGCGAAGTCGGGCAGCCGGAAGTAGCGCCACCACTTCTCGTAGATGCGGAAGCCGGCCAGCACCAGCACGGTCCCGAGCACGACGAAGGCGATCGACCCCCAGAAGAGCTCGCCGTAGCGCTCCGGCACGCCTCCCGGCGTCTCCAGGAAGCGCAGGCGGAACGAGAGGTAGTAGGCGACCGTGATCAGGACCGCGTCCGCCACCACCTGCAGCGCCTTGTTGCGATAGACGGGGTGCTTGAGACGGTGCACGCGACCAGCGAGTCTAAACCGGCGCCGCGGGCCCTGAGCCGGAATCAAGCACTTCGGTCAACACCCTGCAGCCACGGGCGCAGCGCCTCCGCGGACGCGGCGCCCGAGTGGTGGCGCTCGACGTAGGCGCGGCCCGCGGCGCCGAGGCGCCGCATCCGATCCGGGTCCGCGACCAGCTCACGCAGCACCGCCTCCAGCGTCTCGGGCGTCGCCGAGACGACGGGCAGCTCGCCGGGCAGGTGGCGGCGGGCGAACTCGGAGACGTAGGAGACCACCACCCGCTCGCACGCCATCGCCTGCAGGCCGAGTGTCCCGTGGGACCCCATCACGAGCTGGTCGATGACGACGTCGGCGTCGCGAATCTCACCCGGCATCCGCCGGTGGGGCACCCCGCGCAGCCGCCTGTAGGCGATCACCCCCTGCCGGTGCAGCGGCTCGCAGATCGCGTCGATCAGCGCCGATCCCTTCGTCCACTCCTTGGGTGGCGCGTGCAGCACCCGCGGCGGGCTGCAGGCGGGAACGGGCTCACCCGGGTCCCACTCCCCGGGATCGACGATCAGCGGCAGCCAGGTCGCGCCCGGCAGGTCCTCCAGCAGGTCGGTGCTGCTGACGAAAGCGGGCAGGCCGTGGGCTTCGATCAGGGCCCGGATCTCGTGGTTTCGCTTCCTCACACGCTCGAGCAGCTCCGGATCGCCGAAGTCGCCGCGGAAGGGCGAGAACGGCTCCCGCTCGGCGTGCCGGTCGGGGTCGCGGATCTCGGAGCCGCGCAGCCAGAACGCGACCTCGACCCCGGACCCGCGCAGCAGCGCGATCTCCCTGTCGGGGTCCCCGAGCTTGTGACCGAAGACGCTCAGCCCCTGCTCGACCAGCAGGTGCGAGCTGCGTGAGATCAATCGCTGGGCCCGCTCGGCCTGCACGGCGAGGGACTTCCAGTCCTCGCGGGAGATGGAGACGTCGCAGGGGAAGTCGAACTCGAGCGGCCCGCTGGGGAACTCGGTCTTGAACGACTCGGCCGAGGACCCGCGCATCGATCGCTCGAGCGCGCGCGCCAGGAGCCACGCCTGCCCGTTGCCGTTTCGGGGCCCGATCCCGATCCTGACCCGTGGGCTGCCGGGGGCAGCGCGGGAGGGCCCCGGAGTCGGGAGCACGCCCAGTCGCCGGTAGAGCTCGAGCAGCACCGGCTCGGTCGCCTCCCAGGAGGTGAGCCAGCGCACCCCCGGTGCGGCCAGCCGCTCGCTGATCCTCTCGTGGCGCTCCAGCACCCGGCCGGCGACCTTGGCGAGGGAGCGCGCGTCGCCGTGCTCGAACAGGCGGCCGATGCCGAGCAGCCGCACGAACCGCGACACGGCCCCGCAGTCGCTGGCGACGACCGGCAGCCCCGCCTGCGCGTACTGGAAGACCTTGTTCGGCATCGTCACCTCGTGCTGCCGGTTGCGGTGCAGCGGCATCAGCGCAAGGTCCGCGTCCCGTATCGTCGCCAGCAGGTCGTCCGGTGACACCGGCTCGAGCAGGTGCATCCGCTCGGCCAGGCCATCCCGCTCGGCGAGGCGCTGGAGCTTTGCGGCGTGGCCGGGGGCCATGGGGCCGATCAGGACCAGGTGCACGTCCGAGGGCAGGTGTGAGAGCGCGCTGACGGACTCATAGACGCCGCGCCTCTCGGCGATCCGCCCCACGTAGACGAGCAGGCGCTCCCGCCCGGAGAGGCCGGTCAGCTCTCGAAGCCCCGGGACCCCGGTTGCGCGGGCGAGCGCGGCGGGCGGAGCGCTGTAGACGACCAGGGGGCGCGCGTCGAGCGAGTAGCGCTCGGCCAGCAGGTCGGCCAGCGGCTCGCTGACGGTGATCACCGCGTCGGCGCGGCCGATCGCCTTCCCCTCCAGCTCGACCTCGCTCTTCATCCCCGGCGGCGGCGTCACGTAGGACTCGCGCCCGACCGTCCACTCGTGGGCGTCGTAGACGATCGGGGGTCGCGGGCCCCGCCGTTCTAGGGCCCGTGCTGCATCCACCGCGACAGTAAGGCCATCGGCGTCGTTGGCGTGGATCGCGCCCGGGGCCAGGGCGATCAGCTCCTCGGTCAGGCGGCGCAGCCTGTACACCGCCCGGCGTTGTCGCAGGGAACGGAGCGCCCGCTTCCTGAGCTGCCGCTCGATCCGCTTCAGCCCCGCCTCGGCCGCGCGCCGCGGGGCGTAGCCCCGGCGGGCTCTGACCAGTCGCCGCTGTGCTACCGCCGCATCGGCCTCCGCCGCCGGGCGCTCCGCCTCGCTGGAGCGGCGCCCGACCCTGCGCGCCTCCTTCGCGGCCGCTCGCAACGGTGCCATTCGCCCCCTCCGGCGTTCTTCCGAGCCCACCCGCAGGCGGCGCAGCGACTCAGCAGATCGATCCAGCGCCCGGTAGCCGCGTGGCTGGAGCGCCTCACCGCCGAGGATGCGCATGCGGACGCTGCCGAGCTCCCGCTCGGCGTCCCCCGGTTCGAAGCCGATCCCGAGGATCACCACCTCCGCGCCGGCCGAGGCGAGGCTCGCCGCGACGGTTCGCACGCGCGAGTCGAACTCAACGTCGTTGAAGACGACCGAGACGATCGGGGCCTCCGCGCTCGTGTCGCTCTTCATGGGGATGCCCATCCGCCTCAACCTGCGCCCCGCGTGGTCGCGACGGTTGCGAGCAGCCGCTCCCAGTCGCCGACGAAGCGGTCAATCCCGAGCTCGGCCTCGGCGAAGGCCCGGCCCGCGGCTCCCATCGCTCGCCCACCGTCGGGGTCGCCGGCCAGTCGCGTCACAGCCTCGGCCAGGGCATCGGGTCGCTCGGGCGGTACTACCAGGCCCCCGCCGCTCCCGCGCAGCAGCGTCGCCGCCTCGCCGCCGGCGGCCAACACCACGGGTCGCCCAGCGGCCAGCGCCTCGAGCAGCTTCGTCGGCACTGCGCCCTCGAACACCGGCTTGTCTCTCAGCAGAACCGCGACGGCGTCGGTGTCGGCCAGCAGCGCGGGCACCTCGTCGTGGGGGATGCGCCCGAGCATCGTCACGTTCCCGAGGGACTGTGCCCGTCGCTGAAGCTCCGGGGTGTCCGCCCCGTCGCCGGCGATCCGCAGCTCCGCATCGGGATGCGCGCGCGCCAGCAGCGCGGCGGCGTCGAGCAGCGTGCCGACACCCTGCGCCATGCCGGTCGTTCCGGCGTAAACGACCCGGAATCCCCCGGAGTCCGTCCTCGGGGCCGGGTCGAACGCGTCCAGATCCACTCCGGTCAGGATCCGCCTCACCTTGCCAGCCGACTCGGGTCGAGCCTCCAGATCGGCCTCGATGCCCTGCGTCGGGCAGACGACCGCCGCCGCGGAGCGGTACGCGCGCCGCTCCAGGGCGTGCGCCGCCGCAATCGCCGGGGGAAAGCGCAGGGCGCCGAGCTCGATCGCGGAGCGCGGCCAGAGGTCGGACACGTTCAGCACCAGCGCCGCGCGCTTTCGCCGTGCGTAGGGAATCGCCGCTGCGGCAAGGAACAGGGGCGGGGTCTCGGCCACGACCACGTCGGCGGCGCCTGTGCGGCCGGCGGCGGCAACCGCCGTCAGCCCGAAGCTGGCGTGGTCGGCGAGTCTGCGAGCGAAGCCCCGGTTCGGGGCGGGCAGCACCGCGCTGCGCCGGACCCCGACTCCATCGCGGGTCTCCTTGGTCAACAAGCGGTTGCGGTAGCCGTGCGGGATGCGGCCGTCCGGGTAGTGCGGCGGCGGCGTGTGGACCTGAACCTCGTGTCCCCGTGACGCCAGCCCTCGCGCCAGGGCACTGATCCTCGCCTGCGGGGCGCCGACCTCAGGCGGGTAGTAGTGGGTCAGGAAGGTGACCCGCATCCGGGGCAGGCTATTCGAGCGCCGCCGTTCCCCGTCCTTGACCCTAGGCTGGAGGTGGATGGAGGAGGAGAGCTCCCGCCTCGAGGCCGTCTACGGCGGCTACGCGCGAAGCGCAAGGCGCCGGAGCGCCTGGGACCGCGACCATCCGGGCAACAGGGCGATGCGCGCGGAGCTGTGCGAGCGCCTGCTCGCCGGGGCCGCGTCCCAGCTCGAGCGCGGCGCCGAGGTCCTCGACATCGGCTGCGGTGGCGGCTACTGGCTGCGCGAGCTGGCGGCCGCGGGAGTCGCGCCCGGGCGCCTGCACGGCGTCGACCTGATCCCGTCACGCGTCGCGGCCGCAAGCTCGATGCCCGAGGCCGACTTACGGCTCGCCGACGCCCGCCGGCTGCCGTTCGAGGACTGCTCTTTCGGGCTGGCGCTGATGCTGACGGCGCTCTCGTCGATGCCCGACCGCACAGCGGCCCGGGTGGCGGCGACCGAGGCCGTCCGGGTGCTCGAGCCGGGCGGGCTGCTGCTGGTCTACGAGCCGATGCTGCCGAGCCCGCTCAACCGCTCGCGGCTGACGGTGAAGCCCGCTCAGCTGGCGCAGTGGTGCGCGCCGGGGGCGACAACGCGCTCGGTGGAGCGGCTGACGGTGGCGCCGCCGCTGGCGCGCGGAGCCGCGCGGCTCAGCGGACGCTCCTACGGCCTGCTGGCGCGGGTCCCACCGCTGCTGACCCACCGGCTCACCCTGCTCGAGGCCCGGTGACGGGCATCAGCCTCCGGGCCGCGCTGCGGGAGGGAGGCAGGGACGATCTGACGGTCTCCGCGGCGGTGCTGGAACTCGGGCTCGGGCTCGCTCCCCTACAGGAGCCGAGGGCGCCGGGCGATGCGGACTCCCAGCCGCGCGACTCACTCCCCCCGGCGGCGGCCGTGCCCCCGCTCGTCGCGCGGGTGTTGTCAGGAACGGTGGGGGTGCCCCCGGGCCGCAATCGCTGCTACCTGTTCAGCGGCCGCGGCGAGCTTATCGAGGAGGCGGTGGAGCGCTCGGCGAGCGTCCGCCGCCGCGCCGTGACGGACCTCGCCGCGTTTGAGAGGGCGCCGGTTCAAGAGGCCGATGGCGAGCGGGTACTGCTGGCGGCTCTGCAGCGCATCGCCGGCTACTGGCACTGGTGGATCGACGTGCTGCCCCGAATCTGGCTGCTCGACGAGCACGCGCCGGGTTCCGATCGCTGCCTGCCGCTGGTGTTCCCCCGACTCGAGCAGGGCTTCCAGCTCGAGTCGCTGCGGGCCCTGGGGCTGCTGGACCGGGTGCGGACGCTCGAGCCCGGCTTGACGCGGTTCGGGAGCGTCACCTTCACCGAGGGGCTGACGGGCGGCGGCTCTCGCTATCCCTCTACGGCGCTGGCCGGGTACTCGGGCTGGCTGCGCGAGCGGCTGGGGATCGCGCCGTGGGAGCGTGGCCAGGGTCGCAGGCTCTACGTCAGCCGCGCGGACGCCGCTACTCGCCGGGTCGTGAACGAGGACGAGCTGGAGCCCGTCCTGCGCACCCACGGCTTCGAGCGCGTCGAGTGCTCGGCGCTGCCGCTGGCGGAGCAGATCCGCATCTTCTCGGAGGCCTCGGCGGTGATCGGCCCGCACGGGGCCGGCCTGACCAACCTGCTGTTCGCGTCCTCGCCCGCGAGCGTGATCGAGGTCTTCTGCTCGGGTGCCGAGCTGGACATCTCCAACTACAGGGTGCTGGCATCCCACCTCGGCTTCGAATACCGGCGACTCCCGGCCGACCCCTTCGGGGACCCGCGGCGCCGGTCCCACGACCGCGACATGAGGCTCGATCCTGGCCGGCTCGACGAGGCGCTCGACGAGCTGCCCCTCTAGGGCTGCTTCCAGGCGCTGAGGTCCCGGCCGATCATCGTCTCGAGGCGGCCGATCTCGTCGGCGAAGAGCTCGAGCAGTGCGCCCCGCTCCCCTCTTGTCAGCTTGCGACGCCCGCTGCCCGGTTCCCAGTAGCGCGATCCCTCCGGCAGCACGCGGCTGAACACGACCTCGTCGAGCTCGTTCGGGACGAAGGTCGGATCGGCGCCGATGTGCTCCAAAGCCGCCCGGTAGACCGCCGCCGGGTCGGCGACGACGTCGTCGTGCAGGAATATCCGCAGGCGCGGGCCGAAGCGGGCCAGATAGGGCTCCAGGCTGCGCGCATACCAGCCCCCTGCCACGAGCTGCCTCGCGTCCTCCTCTGGGTCGAGCCCACGGGCGAGCTCGATCAGGTCGGTGTCAGGATCGATGCGGCGCCGCATGACGTGATGAACGAACGCGGAATAGAACCTGTCCACCGGGTTGCGCAGCAGCGCGAGCAACTTGACGGCGGGCAGGGTGGCGTCGATCCGCTCGGCGACCAAGCCCGGCTCGCAACGCCAGATCATGTAACCGGGCGTCGCTTCCCCAGCCAGGGCCTCGCCCGACCACCCCACGAAGCCCTCGCGGTAGTACCCGAGCCCTCGGTCGTACTTGCGGGTGTTGAAGAACGAAGGCTCCTCCGGGGCCGTGAACACGTCGGGATGCCGTCCCAGGTTCAGCCGCAGCCACCTCGTCCCGCTCTTCTGCGCGCCGATGATGAGGAAGCTTGGAAGCGGGTTCTGCGTCTCGCTCACCCTGGCGACGCTATCGGGCGGGATCCGCCACTCCGCTCCTCGCTGATGCGCTTGACCCAGGGCGCCCTGACGGAGAGCCGCTGCTCGAGCAACTCCGCGTCCGGAAGATAGAGCTCAGCCAGTTGCTCGCGTACGGCCTGCGGAATCGTCACCGGCTCGGCGTCGGGCTCGATGTTCCAGACCTGTCTCAGCCACCAGTTGAACCCGATCCGGACGTTGCGGTCTCCGACGTGGGGCCAGACGCGCTCCTGCAACTCGGTGCGCAGCTCAAGCATCGCGGCCTCGCTGATGCGCTCGTGCATGCCTCCGACATTTAGCC
>Ga0194131_10011833_pt1 | contig 10311 bp, 3 predicted proteins | sample TA2KigO120mmetaG_FD_148631 | JGI IMG/M metagenome (GOLD analysis project Ga0194131, IMG submission 148631) | Freshwater microbial communities from Lake Tanganyika, Tanzania - TA2015053 Kigoma Offshore 120m | ecosystem: Environmental > Aquatic > Freshwater > Lake | place: Tanzania: Lake... | reverse complement strand
CAGCCCGGTCCGCGCTTTTGAACTCGATGCATTCGGTCGATTGCAGAAAGGCCCGTAGTTCGTCCGGGCTCAAAACCTTTTTGCTTGCCATGGTCACATTCATGACCACCGGACGCACGCCGCGGCCCCTTCCACCGACACCGTCTGAACATTTTCAGTCGAACATGTTCAAGATCATCTTGTGTTGGAAACTGGGCGGCCCTTCAGGATCATCTTGTATTGGACAAGACTACTGGATCTGAACCAAGATGGCGTTGTGATAGTGTAGTGGCAGCGCCGTGATTAAGGTTTGGTATACATGACGGTGCTCAAGAGGTGAAATCAGGAATCATGCGAGCCGCGGTCCGGTTGGTCGTCTTTGCCTCTCTCGGTTCGGGTTGGGCGCGGGCAAACGCGGAATTCGAACAGGACATACGCCCCATCGCCGAGAGCCGTCGCGTTTCTTGCCACAGCCCGGCGGGGTGACCGATGCTTGATCAAACTCTCTCCCGCAGAAGCCTGCTCGGTGCGAGCTTCGCCGCAGCCGGTCCAGGGGCGGCGCGCCGTCCGAAAATCGCCGCGGTGGTAACCGAATACCGGAAGTTCTCGCACGCCCAACATATCCTCGACCGGTTTCTCGAGGGCTACGGCTGGGACACGCTTCATCACAGGCCCGCGATGGACCTGGTCTCGCTCTATGTGGATCAGACGCCGGCCTCCGACCTGAGCCGGGAGCGTGCCGCGCGTTTCCCGGCGATGAAGATCTACCGCACCATCGCCGAGGCGCTGACTCTCGGCGGCGGCAGCCTTGCCGTCGATGGCGTGATTCTCATCGGCGAACACGGCAATTATCCAGTCAACGGAAAAGGCCAGAAGCTGTACCCGCGCTACGAGTTCTTTCAGGAGATCGTAAAGGTGTTCCGGGCAAGCGGACGATCCGTACCGGTGTTCAACGACAAACATCTTTCGTGGAGATGGGAATGGGCGCGCGAGATGGCGGAGACCGCCAAGAGCATGGGCTTCGCGTTCATGGCCGGCTCATCGGTGCCCGTTGCTTTCCGGATTCCCGATGTGAACATCCCCATGGGCGCCACCATCGAGGAAGCATTGGTGATCGGCGTCGGCGGGGTGGACAGCTACGATTTTCACGCGCTCGAAGCCCTGCAGTGCATGGTGGAACGGCGCCGCGGGGGCGAGACCGGCGTGGCGGCCGTGCACGCAATCAGGGGCGAGGCGGTGTGGAAGGCCATGCGGGCCGGTTCGTTCGCCGGCGGCGGATGGGATCTGGAGTTGTTCGAGGCATGCTTGTGCCGCAGCCATGACCTCGGGCAGCCGAGAAAGGGATTCAATCATATCCTGCCCACGCTCGACGAGATCCCGAAATTGGTTCCCGATCCCGTGGCGTACCGCATCGAGTATCGCGACGGCTTGAAAGCGTCCATGCTGCTACTCGAGGGACTGGCCAACCCTTTCCATTTCGCCGCTCGGATCAAGGGGCGAAAGGACCCGCTGTCCACCTACTTCCTGCTGCCCGGACGCGGCATCAACAACGGCGGAACCGAAGCGCCTTTTTTCAACCCGCAAAACCATGCGATGGAGCAGATGTTCCTCACGGGACAATCTCCTTACCCCGTGGAACGTACGTTGCTCACCACCGGACTGACCGCGGCCGGCGTCGAGTCGTTGTGGCTCGGCCAGAAGCGGATCGAGACTCCGCATCTGTCGGTCCGCTACCAGCCTCCGCGGCGTTCGTTCTACTGGGGAGCCGGCAGCTTTCCGTCCACGGCGCCCGGCTACGGCGCCCGCATCATTCCCGTGCCGAAGGCAAGGAAACGGGTGGCCATCGTGGCGACCATCTGGACCTATTCCTCGCACTCGCAACATATCGGGGACCGCTTCATCGCCGGATATCCTAAGGAGGGGCGTTGGCACAAACCGGACACGGATGTCGTTTCGCTGTACGTGCACCAGAATCCGGAGAACGACGAAAGCGCCATTCGCGCCCGCCAATCGGGATTCACGGTCTATCCCAGCATTGCCGGGGCGCTTCGCCTTGGCGGAGACAAACTCGCCGTGGACGCCGTGCTGATCATCGGCGAGCATGGCAAGTATCCGCGCAATGAAAAAGGCCAGGTGCTCTATCCGCGCTACGAGTTCTTCGAGCAGGTGACGGAGGTGTTTCGCGAGGACGGCCGATCCGTGCCCGTGTTCAACGACAAACACCTCTCCTATAGCTTCGAGAAAGCGAAGAGAATGGTGGAGGCCTCGCGCGAACTTCGCTTTCCGATGTTGGCCGGCTCCTCGGTGCCGGTGACGTGGCGGTTGCCCTCGATCGAGCTTCCTCTCGACTGCCGCATCGACGATGCATTGATGGTGGGTACCGGGTCGTCCGACGCGCACGACTTTCACGCCCTGGAGGGTTTGCAGTGCATGGTGGAGCGGCGGCGTGGCGGCGAGACCGGCGTCCGGCGCGTGCAAATGATCACGGGCGCGGCGGTGTGGGAGGCGGGCCGGTCCGGGGTCTGGTCCGAGCGTCTGCTGGAGGCGGCGCTGGCCCGGGCCACCTCCGTGCGCGGGCGGACTCTGGAAGACGCGCGAACGCAGGATCTGGTCCGGAACGGCGAGCTCCCGCGCCTGGTCACCGAGCCCGCCGCGTATGTGATCGAGTATCGCGACGGTTTGCGTGCGACGCTGCTGTGGCTGAATGGTGCGCTATCGAACTACCTGTTCGCCGGGCGTGTGAATGGAGAGGTTGTCTCTACGCAGTTTTTCATGGGACCGGGACCCAACGTGACTTACTCCGCCTGCCTGGCTTCCGGCATTGAGGAAATGATCCAGACCGGGGTCGCGCCCTATCCGGTCGAGCGCACATTGCTGGTCAGCGGGACATTGGAGCGATGCCTGGAATCGAAACTGCGCGGCGGCCACCCGGTCGATACGCCGGAACTTGACGTCCGTTACCGGGCGCCGAAGCGCGCTCAGTTCGCGCATACCTGAGGGGCCGCACGCGATGGATCAGAGCAAGGCGCGCCAGCCGGCTCCACAACTCGCCGCGGGCGTCTTCATCTCCCCATAGCCAACGAGCGCTTCTACGCCTCTGCCCATCGATTCCGATCAGGAAGTGCCTCAACCGCCCGCTCCCGGCGTTGGTGGCGCAGCTATTCGTACCTCGCGCTCGGCTTCGTGCAACTACTAGCCTGCATTCCGGCGAACCTCTGACTTCCGTTTTCGCACATCCGGTCCCCTTGACACCGCGAAAGCGTTGGTGTGTAATAAAGGCGCTTGTGCAAAGATCGGCAGAAGCAAAGCGAGAATAGGGGGCTGTTAGAAATGCGAACCAGGGAACGTATTCTCATCGCGTTAGCGGCATTGCTGTTGGCGCAGCCGGCGGCCTTCAGCCAAACCCAGAATGGGAACATCATCGGAGCGGTCAGCGACCCCAGCGGCGCGCTGATCGGCGGAGTCAACGTCACCGCCACCAATCAACTCACCAAAGCGGCCAGGTCCGTCACCTCTTCGAGCGATGGCACCTACCTGTTTCAGCTCTTGCCAGCAGGCACGTATACGATCACGGCTGAGATGTCGGGATTCAAAAAGTCAGTGAACGCGGACGTTCAACTGGCGACAAACCAGCAGTTGCGCGTCGATGTTCGCCTGCAATTGGGCGAAGTTGCATCCGAGGTGCGCGTGACCGGCGATGCAGCGGTGATTCAGACGGAGGCTTCCAATATCAGCACGGACCGGAGCTTCAATTGGATATCCCGGGCGCCGCAGGGACCCAACAACACTGTTTCCTTCGGCCCGTCGAACACGGTGAGTTCCGCCGGTGGATACAACGGATACAACGGAACGCGGCAGCAGCAGGGCACGACCACCTACGACGGAGTCGAGTTCGACTTCTTCCGAAGCTACGTCACGGCATACGCCGTGGAAGAGGTAAAGGTCGAGCATACCGTGGCCCCGGCCGCCTACCAGACTCCGGTGAGCGTGATGCTGGTCTCCAAGGGCGGGTCGAATACCCTACACGGCCGTGTGAACGGCTCGTTTGCCAACCCCGCGATCAATGCCTTGCCCAACCCCCGGGTCCACAGAAGGCCCGCGGGCCTGACCACCTGGGAGGGTGGATTCAATGCGAACGGACCGGTTTGGATCCCCCGGATCTACAACGGGCGGAACCGCACGTTCTGGAGTTTCGGTTTCACCAAGCGGAAGAATGGCAACGCGCCGTTCCCGCTGACCCAGATACAACCGCCGCTGGTATGGCGCCGCGGCGATTTCTCCAACTCTGCTCTGTTTAGCGGCACGCTGCGCGATCCGGAATCGAACGCGCCGTTTCCAGGCAACATGATGCCGTCCAGCCGCATCAATCCGGTGTCTCGGCGGTTGATGGCCTTCTACGGAACGCCGCGGAATGAGACCTCTACCGAAGTACCCACCATCATGAGGTGGGACGACAGTATCAATAACCACATGTTCTGGCGCGCGGATCAAAAGATCGGCGACAGGTTCCAGTTGGCGGTTTCCTACACGACGTTCCAGCAGACATTTACCGGCGCCGGATTCGACGACCGTAACGTCGCCGGCTGGTCCGGACCGTTCGCGCTTCGCTCCAAATCTCCTGTGTACACCCTCGGGTTGACTTCCACGTTGCGCCCGACCGTGATCAACGAAACCCGGTTCGGCCTACACAACGACAATGGCGGGTACGTCAGTAGCCCGAGGCCCAGCACCGCTCAGCGAATTCGAGACATCGGCTGGACGGGCATTCCGGACTATCCTTCCTCGACGCCTCCTTCGGGCCCAAGTGTCAACGTTGCCGGATTCTTTCCGTTCGGCGGCTGGGACAGCAGCCCCTATCACGCCTACCATTGGCACTTTGCCGACAACCTCTCGATCCACAGAGGCCGGCACACGATTCAAGCCGGCATCGAGTACAAGTACCGGGCCTACGACAACAACAACCTGCCTGCCAGCGGCTGGGGCGTGATGAACATGACCGGCCGGTTCACCACCAACGCCGTCGGGGACTTCCTTCTGGGCCTTCCTGAAACCGTGTCCCGCCAGAACATCAGACCGCAACAAACCTCACGGAACACCGAGTGGGGCCTGTATTTGCAGGATGCCTGGCGGATAACCAGCAGTCTCACCCTCAACTACGGCCTCCGCTGGGACTACTCGTCTCCGCTGTATGACCAGCGCCGGTTCCACTTCGGCTTCGATCAGGCCACCGGAAACATCGTGGTGCCGACCGACGAGGCCTTGCGGTTCATCGATCCCACCTGGCCGCTGCAGCGCAACCCGGTCGTGACGGCGTCGCAAGCAGGACGGCCGCTGCGCCTGGTGCGGGCGGACCGGAACAACTTCTACCCTCGAGTAGGCTTCGCCTGGAGACCGCGCGGGACAGACAAATTCGTCATCCGGGGCGGCTATGGAATCTACGTCGTGCCCGAATTCTCCACCGGCACCAATACAGGCGGCACCAACCAGTTGCAGTGGGGCGGACCGTTCGCCTTGAACGCAACTTACAACAACGTCGACAACTCCAATCCGGCCCGCGGCCCGCAGCCGCGCTTCGCCTGGCCCGTCGGAATTCCCGGCGCGAGTCTGGCGGGTGCGCCTCCGCTGCCGTCATTTACGTTCACCGATCCCAACTTTCGCTATCCCTACACACAGCAGGCCAACGTGACCGTGGAGCGAGCCGTTGGCGGACAGCGCCTGCGGCTTTCTTACATCCTGACCAAAGACACGCAACTCGGATATCGCCGCAATGTGAATCTGCCTCGTCCCACTCCGGGCGTTGCCTTTAGCGACAGCCTGCGCCCCCGGCAGAACTTCGGCAATCTGTTTGTGGTTGAGAACGGTGGATCCTCGACCTATCACGCCGGCGAAGCCGTGCTGTACTTGAGGAAGGCGTTTGGCTTCAGCGGGGAGGTCGGGCTGGCATGGTCGAAACAGATCTCCGATATTCCGAATGCCCGATTCGAGGGACTGTCGGGGCTGGCGACAGCCAATCCCTACTGCCGCGTTTGCGACCGCGCCGAAAGCGCCGCCGTACCTCCGATTCGCCAGGTAAGCTACCTGTATTGGGAAGTGCCCTACGGCCGCGGAAAGCGGTTCGGTTCGAACATTCATCCTCTGGTGAACACGCTGCTCGGCGGATGGGAGGCTTCCACCGATATTCGCTTCCAGAAAGGCAATGCCGTCGACGCCTTCTTTACCGGCGCGGACCCGCTGGGCCTCGGAATCACCTCCGGAAGGCCGGATGTGGTGGGTGACTGGCGTCTGCCCAAAGGTCAGCGCAACGAGGATAACTGGTTCAACCGCGAGGCGTTCCGGGTTCCGGCGAACAATATCGGACGGTTGGGCAACGCTGGCCGCAACATCATCCGCGGACCCGGCTTGTTCAACATGGACCTGGGAGTATACAAGAGCTTCTATCCGCTCCGGGAGAAGTCACATCACTTCCTCTTCACGGCGACGCTAACCAATCCCTTCAACCACATCATCTTCGGCTATCCGCCGAACAACCCGTCGTTTTCGATCAACACCTCCACGGGATCGCGGCTGCCCGGACCCATCGTTTCCGGCCGGACCATACGCCTTCACCTGGGCTTCGAGTTCTAGTTGACAGCGTGTTGTGGGGCCTATTCGTCAACGGGAGAGGCCGTGATAGCATGGTCGTTGTGTTGTGTTCAAGGCCCGGTATACACGATGCCGCCATGGAGGTGAAATCAGGCAACATGCGAGCTGCGGTTTTGTTGGTTCTTCTTTTTGTTTCCTTCGGTTCCGGCCGGGCGCGGGCAAACGCGGAATTCGATAAGGATATCCGCCCTGTCCTCGAAAGCCGTTGCGCCTCCTGCCACAGCGTGGCGGAGCGTCAAGGTGGCTTGGCGGTAGACACGGTGGACAACCTGCTTCGGGGCGGAGCCAATGGCGCGGCCGTCGTGGCCGGCCACAGTGACCGCAGTCCGCTGGTGCTGCGGCTTCGCGGCACGTCGCAGCCTCGCATGCCGATGGGCGGAAAACCTCTCGCTGACGCGGAGATCGAGCGCATCGCCAGGTGGATCGACGCCCTGCCCGGGCGGCCAGGCACGCCGCAGGCCGGCGCGAAGAGCCAAGGGAACAAGAAACTGGGCTGGCCGTGGACCAAGCCGGTCGAACCGGCCGTTCCGGCGGTGAAGAGCAAGGAATGGGTCCGCAACCCGATCGATGCTTTCGTGCTCTCGAAGCTCGAAGAGAAAGGGCTCACCCCCGCGCCGCCGGTTTCCCGCCGCGGAGCCTACCGCCGGCTACATTTCGCTCTGCTTGGCGTGCCGCCGAAGCCGGAAGAGATGAAGCGATTCCTCGAGGACACCTCTCCGGACGCCTATCGGAACGAGGTGGAGAGGTTGCTGCAAGACCAGCGGTACGGCGAAAAGTGGGGCCGCCACTGGCTGGATCTGGTCCGCTATTCCGACACCAAGGGAGGCGCGATCGACTACCCGAGGCCGCACATGTGGCGGTACCGGGACTACGTGATCCGGGCGTTCAATCAGGACCGTCCGTATGACAGGTTCATCAAGGAACAACTAGCCGGGGATGCCTTCCCGGCCTTTGGATCCGAAGGCAGGCTCGGACTTGCCTTTCTGAGCCAGTGGGTGCAGGTGGAACAAGTAGAGCGCGAGATGATCCGCCGCGATTTCATGGTGGATCTGGTGGACACGACGGCTTCCGTCTTCCTGGGGCTGACGCTCGGATGCGCCCGCTGCCATGACCATAAATACGATCCGCTGCCAACCAAAGATTACTATCGTCTCGAAGCGTTTTTCACGCCGATGACGGTTGACGTTGCGGAGTTGCCGTTTCATCAGTACGAGGCCGCCAGGCTCGATCCGGAGCGGTGGGAAAGATCCTCCAAACAGTGGAAAGAGACCCTGGAGGCCCGCGAAAAGTCGCAAACCGAGTTCCGCAAGGGTATCAACGAACGCGTGGAGCAGCACCGGATTCTGTTCGGATCGCAGGACCTGAAGGATTGGGCCGAGCCGGGACAACGCAAGTATTCGATCCCCAGCGACATGCTCACGAGCAAGGAAGAGAAGGCCCGCCAGAAACTCATCGGACGGCAAACGGCGCGCTTCGCCAATCCGAACTCGCCCGACTACTATCTGCCGAAAGCTCACGTCGTTGCCGATAGCGACGAGCTAAAGGATGTCGTGGCCACCAAAGTGCTGGCCGGCGGAAACTACAAGCTGGCAGGCGAAGAGGTGAAGCCCGGCTATCTGAGCGCCATCGCCGGGAACATGGATCCGGTCAGCCTCGACGGTCTGGGAGGTACCCGGCGCCAGTTGCTGGCCAAGTGGATCGCTTCGCCCGGCAACCCTCTCACCGCGCGTGTGATGGTGAACCGGATCTGGCAGTATCATTTCGGCAAGGGACTGGTGGCCACGCCGAGCGACTTCGGCAAGAACGGCGGCGGAACCCTGCATCCGGAACTGCTCGACTGGCTGGCCGCGCGCTTCGTCGAAAGCGGCTGGAGCGTCAAAGAAGTTCAGCGGCTGATTGTCAATTCCAACGTCTACCAGTTAGGAATGAATCATCCTCAGGCTGAAGCCGCCAGCAAGGCCGATCCGGATAACCGGCTTTTCTGGATGCGCGACCCGATTCGCATCGAAGTGGAATCGATCCGCGACAGTATGCTTGCCGTCAGCGGCCAGTTGAACCCAGCGATGGGTGGACCTCCGTTCTTCCCGGTAGCCAACGATGAGCAGATGGCGCGCGCTCCCACGTGGTGGGAGCCATCCGAGGTGAAGGAACGGAGCCGCCGCACGGTGTACATGCTGCAATCGCGGTCTTTCCAGTTGCCCTTCATCAAGGTGTTCGACGGGGCCAATATGGATCAGACCTGCGTGATTCGAGGAGTCACTTCCGTGACGCCGCAGGTGTTCGCTCTGTTCAACAACGAGTTCTCGCACGCGCAAAGCACGGAAATGGCGAGGCGGGTTGCCGCCGAAGCCGGTCCCGAGCCGGACAAGCAGGTGCAGCGGGCGTTCCAGTTGGCGTTCCAGCGGGATCCGTCCGGCAGCGAACGGGAGATGTCGATGAAGTTCCTGCGGCGGGCCGAAACCAAGCCCCTTGGGAATCTAGCCGACCTGAGCCTGGTGCTATTCAATATGAACGAGTTCATTTTCCTGGACTGAGAGAGGGAGGACAAGGCGAATGTCGAACGGAAAGCTCCAGTCTTGCGGCAAGATGATCCGGCCCGGCCCCCAGGCCGGCGAGATCGGCCGCCGCGATCTTCTGTACCGTTTCGGGCAAGGGATCGGCAGCATTGCTCTTACCTCGCTGTTGGCGGGGGACGGTCTGCTGGCCGCGGAGTCCGGTGGTCCGGATCCGTTAGCGCCGAAGAAGCAGCACCTACCGGCCAAGGCGAAGTCGGTGATTTTCCTGTTCATGTCCGGTGCTCCCGGGCAGATGGATACCTTCGATCCGAAACCGAAACTCCGCGAGCTGCACGGCCAGCCGATCACCCGTAAGTACGGAAGCCTCGAGAAGCGGATCTACGTCGGCAGTCCGTTCGAATTCGCGCGGCATGGCAAGAGCGGGATGGAGATCTCCGAGATCTTTCCCCACCTGGCCAAGCGGGCTGACGACATCGCCGTCATCCGCGCCATGCACACCAGCGCCGAGGCGCACACTACGGCCACGTTCTTCATGAACACCGGCGAGACGATTCCGGGTAGTCCGTCAATGGGCGCTTGGACGGTGTTCGGCTTGGGCACGGAAAACCAGAACCTACCGGCGTTCGTGGTGCTGCCGGACCTCCGGGGCGGCGTCTTCGGCGGCAGCATCAATTGGGGTAGCGGCTACCTGCCTGCCTACTATCAGGGCACGCTGATCAACTCGGTGGGTGATCCGATCGTGGACCTGCAGCCGCCGGAGGGCGTAACCCGGGAGCAGCAGCAAAGAAATCTCACTTTGCTCAACGAACTCAATGCCTCCCAACTGGGCGCGCAGCCGAACAATCCGCACCTGCTGACGCGCATGAAGAATTACGAACTCGCGTTCCGCATGCAAACCGCCGTTCCCGAATGCTTGGACCTTGCCAAGGAGTCTCAGGCCACGCGCGATCTGTACGGGCTGGACGACAAGCAAACCGAACCGATGGCGAGGAAGTGCCTAATGGCGCGGCGGCTGGTGGAGCGCGGGGTTCGTTTCGTCCAGATCTTCTCGGACGGTTGGGACTCGCACGAGAACATCGCGCGCGAGCACCGCAACCGCGGTCTCGAGACCGACAAGCCCGTGGCAGCGCTCCTGACGTACCTCAAACAGCGTGGGCTGCTCGACCAGACGCTG
>Ga0194131_10011828_pt1 | contig 10314 bp, 8 predicted proteins | sample TA2KigO120mmetaG_FD_148631 | JGI IMG/M metagenome (GOLD analysis project Ga0194131, IMG submission 148631) | Freshwater microbial communities from Lake Tanganyika, Tanzania - TA2015053 Kigoma Offshore 120m | ecosystem: Environmental > Aquatic > Freshwater > Lake | place: Tanzania: Lake... | reverse complement strand
CGACTTCGGCTAATCGTCAACAGCTTCGCCATAGTTTCAGGCGGACATGAAAGAACCGGTGCGCGTCTGGGCATCTCCCAAACATTCTAATAAGGAAATGTTATATCACAAGTAAGCACTAGTTATTAGTTTCACCGAATCCTCCACACTACGACCTTCAGACCGGGTCGCCTATGTACATGCATGTGGCTGTACCCGCATTGTTCTCAGACTACTGCTCTCCCGCTAAGAATACAAGATTTGTTTTACGGAATTTATTACACATTGGCATGGTATATATAGTACGTTCAATACCCTAAGCCCAGCTCGGGTGTTTGTAGCCAAATCTGATTTTGAAGGCGCGATTCAAGCCCGAACAGCATGATGCCATTGGCGAGCAGCGTCCGTTCCGGTGGATACGGCGTTCGCCGGGTCAAAACGAGATCTTCGAAGTGTTTCACCATGAAGCCCCAGTGGTTGTGATTGTAAAGCTGAATATAGAAGCAACTCGCGTGCGTCGCGCCGGATCTCTCTCTCGCCGCGAACAGGTAATCGCGCGTGTGACTGTTCAAGTTGAGAATGGTCGCCTTGAGCCCATCCTTATGCTTGACGAAAATCGCCTGCGGCGTCTGTCCCTTATTTTCGGGCGGCGGATTCTGCCGGTGCTTGAGCGCCTGATCGAGCAGGTCTCGGGACCAAAACTTGTCCGTCCAGACCGTATCGCCTTCGATGCAACGGATTTCGGCGACACCGGTCTCGCCGCCCTTGCGCTTCTCGACCATCGCCTGCATTAACTCAATCGCATGGTAGCCGTGTTCTTCGAGATCGGAGAAACTGACCGCAAGGACCTCGTCGAGTTCGATGCCGGACTTAAACTCCAATTGCGGCCTACGCCAGGTAAGGGGCAGAGATGAACCGCAGAAGAACGGGATCTTCCGCGCCTTCACGGTATCGTACATCGCCCTAGCGTCAGCCCACTCGTAGGCGTAGTACTTGTCGTTCATCAGCGGCAGCACTTTTCCGGTGCGGTTAAATACGCTCAACACTTCATCGAAGCGGCGCTTGCGCGGATACATGAAGTTGCCGCGCTTGGTGCGCGGGTATTCGCCGTGCTCGCCGATTATCGCCACACCATCGACGTTGCCCGCAAGTGCTTCGTCGACCGTCTTGCAGATCTTGACACCGTATTCGGCGGCTTGTTCGCGGGCCATGTCGTTGACCGGGAACTGGTCGACGTAGAACGACACCGTTTGCAGTCGCGGCCTGTGACTGACGCCGTTTAACCGATACCCTTCGAGCAAGCGGCTCAGAAAAACGTCGGCGTGTGAGTTCGGAAAGTAGGCGTTGAGGATCGTCGCCACGCGCGGCTTGGGCGTCTGCGCCATGGCGGCGGCAAGCAAACTGCGGCGGGTCAGCATGGCAACCCCCACCACAGGTTTTCCGGTCGATGCGGTATGCCGGCGGCGAAAAGACAGATCATCACGGAATTATACGTTGCGCACGCGGGTGCGGTTTGCCCCGGAGGAATGCCTCCATCCCGCCGCCCGGTTGTTCGAAAGCTTCGCTGATCCGGAAGTTGCCGAAGCAAAGCCGTCGAAGCGCCTTGCCGTTGCGGCCATACCAACTTCCCCACGACAGCGGCGTATCGCCGTGGACGTCCTTTGCTTCCTTGGTCGCTCCGGCTTTCAGCAGCATGTCTATGACGTCGACATCGGCGAACGCGGCGGCGCGGTGAAGCGGCGTCTCGCCTTTCGTCCGGCAGTCGCGCATGAAGCAGCCGGTCTCGACATGCGGGATCGTGACCGCGTTCGGATTTGCGCCGAAGTGCAAGAGCAACTCGACGATCTGCGCGTGCTTGGGGCCGCTCTTGATCGCCACATGGAGTGGCGTTTCGGCGGTGTCCGGGTAGGGATGATTGGGGTCGGCGCCTTGCTCAAGCAAATAGAGAACCAGCCTCCAATGGCCGTGGAACGCCGCGCCGTTGAGGTCGAGATTGTCGCCGAGGTCTTTCAACGCCGCGCCGTTGGCCAGCAGAAACTTCATCGCGCTGACGTCGCCGTAGTAGGCGCACGTGCGAAGCAGTTCGCCGCTTGCCGCATTACCGGCGGCTACATATTCAAAAACAAGATCGGTCCGGCCGTCGTTAATCTCTTCAAGCATTCCTGAAGCGTAACAGGATCAACGTCATGTCATCGTGCTGCGGATGACCGTCGGCGAACGCATCGGCGGCGGCGAGGATTTTGGGCGTCATCTCTTTGACGCCTTCGTGTTTAATCGACTTGAGAAACTCGGCGAGCGCGTCTTCGCCCCATTCGTCGTCCTGCGCGTTCATGGCTTCGCTGACGCCGTCGGTGAAGCCGGCGAGAAGATCGCCGTCTTCGATCTTGATGCGTGCTTCGGAATAGACTCCCGGACGAAAAAGTCCGACAACCGGTCCGGTGGCTTCCAGCCGGATGAGCTCGTCGCCGCGCAAGATCATCGGCGCGTTGTGGCCGCCATTGCAATAGACGAGTTCGCGCGTGTCGCGGTGGTACTCGGCGTAGAAGAGAGTCGCGTAACGATTCGATGGCGAGGAATCGTAGATGAGCCGGTTCAGCGTTCCCATCATCACGCCGAGGTCTTGCGGCGCGCTCATGGCCTGGCCCCTAAGCGCGCTCTGCAGGCTGGCCATCAGCAGCGATGCGGGAATGCCTTTGCCGGAGACATCGCCGATCGACAGCGCGAATCGGTTGCCTTCGAGCGAGAGAAAATCGTAGGAATCTCCGCCAACGCCGCGGGCGGGGCGGCAGTAGCCGTGATACTCGATGCCGGGCACATCGGGGAGAATTTGCGGGAAGAGACGCTCCTGCACCTCTTGTGCGATTTCGATTTCGCGATTAAGGCGTTCACGCTGGGCAATGGCATCGGCGACGGCGGCGGTGAGCTGGGAATTCTCGAGAGCGAGTCCGGTCTGCGCGGCGACGGTCTGCAGCAGCTTCACGTCGTTGGGCGTGTAAGGCTCTTCACTCCGTTTGGGGCCGAGCGCAATGAAGCCGAGAAGCTTCTCTTTCACCGCGAGCGCGAGAAGCAGTTGCGCGCTCGATCCTTCGAGCCACGCTTGTTCGGCGGGTCCGATGTTTTCGCGACGCAGCCACGAGCCGCTGTCGTCGAAGTAGACATGCAACGGCGTGCGTTCGCGCTGCAAAGTCGCCGCGATGCGTGAACCTGCGTCGATCGGCGCGGCGTCGGTCCCGAGTGCAAATGCAGGCGCGAAGCGAGGGCCGTCGGCGAGCATCATGGCGATTTTGTCGACGTGAAGCGCGGCGGTGAGTTTCGTTGCGACGGTTTCGAGCAGTGGGCGCGTTTCGACGATCGAGCGAACGTCCTCGCTCAAGCCGCTCAGCAGTTGCTCGGCGTCGTAGGCTTCGCGGAAGAAACGGCGGTCCACCCAACCCGCGACGATCCCGGCGATGCGGCGCAACAGCAAAACCGACGCCACTCCGGCGCTTATCACCAAGACGACGCGCGGTCGATTGATGCCCGGCGTTGTCGCAAGCGTGGCGGCCGTAATCATCACCGCGATGGAGAGGGCGATCTGCATCAGGCGCACGCCTCTGCGCGCGAGCGCGTAGCGGAGGCCCTGGCGAATCACCATGCTGAGGCCAAACGCGCGGTAGACGATGATGACGTAGGCGAGTGTGATTGGGAAGAGAATGAGCGCGAGCATCGCCGGGACGATGACGTATTCGGGGAACCGGTTCACGTCACGGCCGGTGGCGAGCGCGAAGGAGATCAACAAGAAGAGGGGCGTGAGAGCGACGCCGACGCCCCAAAGGATCGTCTGCATCCGCCGTAGCGAGTCCGCGTCTTTCAGCGCGAACATCTTGTAGCTGAAGAGCGCGAAGAAACAGCTTACGGCGGCCATCATCATGTAGGCGAGCCACGAACTGAATACGCGGTTGATGCTGGAGATCGCGGACGCGGCCGAAGCGCCTTCGGTCAGCATGAAGTAGTCGCGGACGACTGCGAGTAGAATGGCCACGCACAGGATAGCGGCGTAGGCACGGAAGAACCAACGCAGCTTTTGTTGCCTTGCCTCAATCCGTGGAAAGTGCCAAGCGAACGCGAACATGCCAAGCGGCCAAGCAGCGTTCAGGAATGTGTGGAGCAGAAGGAAGAACGTGCGCCACATGCCAAAGGTGGACGGGATATCCGCGAACAAATTCGGCATGTGGCTGAAGGCCGAGAGCATGAAAAACAGCAGCCAGGCTTGCGGATCGCGCGGCTTGGCGATCACCGTCCAACAACCGGTAACCAGGCAAAGAAGAGGAATGAGGAGGTTGAAAAACGCGATGAACAGAATTCGTCCAGGCGGAGCTCGCTCCATTGCAGGTACTTGCCAGGAAAGTTCGCCTTCGCGGCCCGCGACCGTGACTCGGATCCGGTCGCCCGGAAATAACTTGTCGATTGCGGCACGCAACGAATTGCTGCCCTTGAACGGTTGGCCCTGAACGGTCTCAATGGTGTCGTCCTTCTTGAGGCCGGCATCGATGGCGTGTTGGTCCTGGATGCTTACTACGCTGGGCCATGGACTGCCAAGAGAGAAACCGGGATGCGCGAACGTCTCCGGCCAGCGGGCGTGCTCATAGAGAATGAACGCAATCGAGGCTTGATAGCCGAACAGCAGGAGCGCAAACGCGATCGCGATCGCGCGCAGGATTTTTTCTCTGCCCATGGGCTGCATCGATAGGGCATTATCCCACGCGATAGAATTCAGGGACGATGTGGACGCGAAGAAAATTTCTCGGCGCGATCGGCGCGGGCGTTGGGGCGCAACCGGCGAGCCGGCCGAATGTCGTGCTGATCATGACCGACGACATGGGCTATGCCGATTTGGGCTGCTACGGTTCGAAGGACATTTCGACGCCGCATATCGACGGCATCGCGCGGGGCGGCGTACGCCTGACCGATTGTTATTCGAACGGCCCGGTGTGTACGCCGACGCGTTGCGGACTTATGACCGGACGCTATCAGCAGCGCTTCGGGCTTGAGTGGGCGCTTGGCCCGGGCGTCAAAGGTTACGGTTTAGAGCCACACAATACAACGATCGCGACGTTGTTGAAGAACGCCGGGTATAAGACGGCGCTGTTTGGCAAATGGCATTTAGGATATGAGCCCGAGTTCGGTCCGAATCGCCACGGCTTCGAGACCTTTGCTGGATTACTCAGCGGCAACGTCGATCACTACTCGCACAAAGAAATCAACAACGAAGAAGACTGGTACGAAGACACCAAGCCGGTGAAGGTGGACGGCTACTCGACGGAGTTGATTCGCGACCGCGCGGTGAAGTTCATCGATGCGCAAAGCGAAGCCGCGCCATTCTTTCTCTACTTGCCATTCAACGCCGTGCACTGGCCGTTTCAGGCGCCGGGGCGTCCGGGCGACGTGCGCACGCGCCCGACGTGGTTCGACGGCACGCGGAAGGACGACTACAAGCCGATGCTGGAGGCCGTTGACGGCGCTGTCGGCGCGGTGCTGTCGGCTCTGGAACGGAAAGGGTTCACGCGGAACACCCTCGTGATCTTCACCAACGACAACGGGGGCGAACGGCTCTCCGACAACAGGCCGTTCTTCCATCACAAGGCCACGCTTTGGGAAGGCGGAATTCGCGTGGCGGGCATCGTAAAGTGGCCATCGGTGGTGCCGGCGGGCAAGACGTCGAAGCAGGCGGCGATGTCGATGGATTTCACGGCGACGATCGCCGAGGCGTGCGGCGTTTCTTCGGTAGGGTTCGACGGCGCCAGTCTGCTGAGCGTTCTGAAGGGCGAGAAAACGGAATTTCCGCGGACGTTTTTCTGGCGGATCAATCGCGCCGAGCGCGTCCAGCGCGCGTGCCGCAAAGGGAATTGGAAGTGGATCGCGGGCGGTGAGTTTGAGCAGTTGTACGATCTTTCGAAAGACCTTGGCGAACGCGTGAACGTGTCCTGGAAGTACCCGGAAGTCACACGCGAGCTGTCGAAGTTGTACTCCGAATGGGAGACGATGCTGAAGAAAAATCCGCCGCCGAGGGTGATCGCATGATGGATCGACGAACGTTTCTCTCCATGGCTCTGGCGGGGCAAACGGCGCAGCGCCCGAACGTCGTGTTGTTCATGAGCGACGATATGGGATGGGCCGATCTGGGCTGTTATGGCTCTCCCGACATTCGCACGCCGCATATCGACCGCCTGGCGCGCGAAGGCGTGAAGATGACCGACTGTTATTCGAACGGGCCGGTGTGTACGCCGACCCGTTGCGGTCTGATGACGGGGCGTTACCAGCAGCGCTACGGACGCGCGCTGGAGTGGGCGTTGATGGCGACCGACAAGAATCTCGGGCTGTCTCCGAAGCACGCAACAATCGCGCGGCTGCTAAAGAGCGCCGGATACAAAACGGCGATTCACGGCAAGTGGCATCTGGGATTGGCGGCCGAGTTCAACCCGATTCATCACGGCTTCGATGAGTACTTCGGAATCCGCGGCGGTAACACCGACATGTACTCGAAGGAGGATCGATTCAAGAACTACGATCTCTACGATGGGCTGAAGGAGTCGCGCGCGCCCGGATATTTGACGGACTTGATCGCGGCGCGCGCCGTCCGGTTTGTCGACGCCAATCGCGCGAATCCGTTCTTTCTGTACGTGCCGTTCAACGCGGTGCACTGGCCGTTCCAGGCGCCGGGCCGTCCGGAGAGCGTGCGCGAGTTGAAGACCTGGTACGACGGTACGCGCGGCAATGAGTACAAGGCGATGCTGGAGTCGATGGACGGCGCGGTGGGAAAGGTGCTCTCGGCGCTCGACCGCAACGGCCTGGCGGACAACACGCTGGTGATCTTCACGAACGACAACGGCGGGGAACGGTTGAGCGACGGCGGGCCGTTTCGTAACGGCAAGGCGACGTTGTGGGAAGGCGGTCTGCGCGTTCCCGCGCTGCTGCGCTGGCCGGGCAAGCTGCCGAAGGGAAAAACGAGCCGGCAGGCGGCGATGTCGATGGATTTGACAGCGACGATCGCGGCGGCGTGCGGCGTGCGCGCGGCGGCCGGGGAACCATTCGACGGCGTGGATCTCACGCCGTTGCTGAATGGCAAGGAGATCGAGCGTGATCTGTTCTGGCGGATCAACCGGCCGGGTCAGCGCGCCGTGGCGGTGCGGAGCGGGAAGTGGAAATACGTGGTCGATGGGTCGATCAACAACTTGTACGACTTGTCGAAGGACTCGGGCGAAACAAGGGATCTGTACTACGAGTTCCCCGAGGTGGCGCTGGCGCTGCGAAAGAAGATCGAGGCGTGGGAGGCGCAATTTTTTGGAATAAACAGCGGCGCGCGCGGATGATACCTGTAAGATGGCAACCTGGAATGCCGCGCTGGACGGCGGCGCGTTCGTGAAAGAGCGCGACGCCCGGTTCGAAGCCGAGGCTCTTGTATGGATACCGGAGATCTATCGCGCGGCGGTGCGTTTGACGCGAGATCGGTCGAAGGCGCAGGACGTGACGCAAGAGGTTTTCCTACAGGCGTGGCGGTCGTTCGGCAAATTTGAGCGGGGCAAGAACTGCAAGGCGTGGCTGTTCAAGATCTTGTTTCATTGCGTCGATCATGAGCGAAGAAGTTGGTGGCGCGTGCGGCTGTTTCGCGCAGATGAAGAGTTTGTGGAGCAGAAACTGGTCGCCAAGCCATCGATACCCGACCGGCTGACGAACGAAGAGGTTTTGGACGCGCTCGATTCGCTGCGGCAAGAGTACCGCACCGTCGTAATGCTGTGCGATATCTAGGAGTTGAGTTACAAGGAAGCGGCCGAGGCGATCGGCGTGCCTGTCGGCACGGTCATGAGCCGGTTGAGCCGCGGGCGCGCGCAGTTGCGCGAGAAGTTGGATGTGTTGGCGAAAGACTATGGAATTGGAGGCGCGGCATGAGCGACCGTTTGCGAGATGCCTATTACAGCGAGGGGTTGCCGCCGGGCCTGGATACGCGGGTGCGGGCCGGATTGCAATCGCGCCGTCCGCGCGCGCTGGTCTGGACCGCGGCCGCGGCGGCGGTCGCGGCTGGTTTCTTCGGATTCTTCTACGTGCAAAAATGATCACGGTGAATCGGATACCGGCGGCGGCCGAGCCGGGGTTGCATTCGATTTTGCGCGTGGGTTTACGGGATCACGTTTATTGCGCGGTGATGCGGAAATATAAGGGCGCGCCGGCGCCCGTCGCGAAGTTGGCTTCCGACTTGCCCGTAGAGATGCGCGGCCTGGCGCCGGTGATTCAGCAGCATGTGCCGGCGCGGTTCGCGATGCACGTGGCGCATGTCTGCAAGTACAAGGGTCGATCCTACGTGCATGTGGCGCTGCACGACGGCACGCGGCTTGTCTCGGTGATGCTGACGCGGCGCGAGAGCGGCGAGTCGCTGACACGCACGGATCTGCTGACGATGACGTCGGCGGCGGGCGTGGATGTGTTTTCCGGCGACAGCCAGGGCTACGATGTGTCGACGTTTGAAAAAGGCGAATGGCTGGTGTTTCTGGTTTCCGATCTCGAACCGGCCGAGAGCCGGTCGATCATGCTGGCGCTGGCGCCGGCCGTGCGGGACTATCTGGGCAAGGTATAGACTCGTCAGAAATGGCGATTTCACGACGAGCATTTGTCGCGGCTGGATCGGCCGCAGTGGCCGCGCCTTCGCGGCGGCCGAATATTCTGTTTCTGATGCCGGACCAGCATCGCTATCACGCGGTCGGATGCCTGGGAAACTCCGATGTGAAAACGCCGCATATCGACAAGTTGGCGAGCGAAGGCGTGATCCTCGATCACACGTTCGCGAACACGCCGGTATGCTGTCCGGCGCGTGCGGTGTTGTTGACCGGACAGTATTGCCATCGCAATGGGATGATGGCGAACGATCTGCGTTTGCGCGAGGATCACGTGTCTTTTGCGCGCGTGCTGCGCGACGCTGGCTATCGAACCGGATTTGTCGGCAAGTGGCATTTGGACGGAGGGCCGCGTGAACCCGGATTTGTGCAGCCCGGCGAACGGCGCCAAGGTTTCGAATTCTGGGCCGCGCATCAGTGCAGCCACCGGCACTTCGACAATCACTACTTCCGCGACGAGGCGAAGCCGATCAAGCTGAACAAGTTCGAAGCCGAAGGTTGGGCCGATATCGCGGTTGAATTTCTCGACGGCGTGAAAAAGGACGATCGCCCCTTCTATTTGACTGTCCAATGGGGACCGCCGCATGACCCATACAAAGCGCCGGAACACTATACGGCGCGCTACGATGCCGCGTCGCTGGCGATGCGCGCCAACTATGCGCCGGGCGCGCGGGTGCCGGACCGCAAGGCGATCGCCGAATACTACGGAATGGTGACGGCGCTCGACGATCAGGTCGGCCGGTTGATGGCGAAGCTTGACGAGTTGGGCCTGCGCGAGAACACGATCGTGCTCTATTCTAGCGACCACGGCGACATGCTCGGCTCACAAGGCGAGCGTTTGAAGCGGAAACCGTGGGAGGAGTCGATTCGCGTGCCCGGGATTCTGCGCTGGCCGGGGCACGTGAAACCGGGGACGCGTAGCGATGTGTTTTTCACTCACGTCGATTTTGCGCCGACGCTGCTTGGCATGGCTGGAGTCCGTGTGCCGGCGACAATGCAAGGCAAGGATCTGTCGCGCCCCATCATTACCGGCAAGGGCAAACATCCGGACTCGGCGTTCTTTCAGATCTTCGGCCCGTTCGCCGGCGATGGCACGCACGGCGGTTGGCGCGGCGTCCGCACCGCGACGCACATGTACGCGCGGTATCAGGACAAGCCGTGGGTGCTTTACGATCTCAAGTCCGATCCGATGCAACTGACGAACCTGGTAGGTAAGCCCGAAGCGGTCAAGGTGCAGGCGGCGCTGGAGGCGCGCCTCCAGCGGTGGATGCGGGAAACGGGTGACTCCTGGAGCTACAACTGGACCTATCCGGTCGAGGACGCGGGGCGGTTGTACAAGCACCAGACGTTTCGAAGCGTCGCGGAGTATATGGAGTGGGCGCGCTCGCATCCGGAGGCGGAAGGTACGTAGCTCCCATCCGACAGGGGCACTATCCTTAAGTTATTTACTATTATTTTCTTTTGATAGATAGATTCGCAAGGCTTGCCCGTGCGCGCAATCTTCACAAACGACGACTGTTTCATCGGTAAGAATATCTATGCGAAAAGAGCTAGCCAAAAATATTTGAAATTTGATTTCCATCGGCCGCTGAAGGATGATCGGTTTGCAAGGACTGGTCAACCGGAGGCAACCGATGGAAACATTCACAAAGCTGTTTGGCAGCCTGCTTGTATTTGTATACCACTGCTT
>Ga0194131_10011826_pt1 | contig 10315 bp, 12 predicted proteins | sample TA2KigO120mmetaG_FD_148631 | JGI IMG/M metagenome (GOLD analysis project Ga0194131, IMG submission 148631) | Freshwater microbial communities from Lake Tanganyika, Tanzania - TA2015053 Kigoma Offshore 120m | ecosystem: Environmental > Aquatic > Freshwater > Lake | place: Tanzania: Lake... | reverse complement strand
GCGCGATCGCGCGCCCGACCCGCTCCACGCTCCGCTCGCCGGCGCACGAACCAGACGACCACGTCCGCGCCGCCGCGCGCGGCGCGACGCAGGGAGACGCCCTCCGGGAGCTCGCCGAGCGTCTCGTCGAACCCGTCGGGCGCCCCGAGCAACGCGAGCCGGTGGCCCGGCGCCACGCCCAGCTTTCGCGGCAGCGGTGTGCCTGAGTAGCCCGCCGGGCGCGCGGTCACGGCGCCGGCGCCGCCGGGCGCAGCAGGTGCGCGAACCAGTGCAGGAGCAGACGCCGCACGTCCTCGCGCCGCTGGCGCAGGCTGTGAGTCGCGCCCTCCAGCAGCACGATCCGCTTCGGCTCCCCCGCGAGCCGGTGCAGCAGCCGCGAGCACTCCGGCGAGAGCCGGATGTCGTTCAGCCCGTGGATGAGCAGCAGCGGCGTCGGCGCGAGCAGCCCCACGCGCTGCGCGCCGGCCGTCTGCGTCGCGAGCGTGGCCACGCACGCGACCTGGGGCGACCCCACGGCCGCGTCGATCACGACCGCCCCGCCGAACGAGTGCCCCACGAGCGCGACGCGCGTCACCCCCAGCCGCTCGACGTAGGCCAGCCCGGCGCGCACGTCGTAGACGCCCTCGTCGACGTCGTTCGGGAACTTGTGGATACGGAAATCGAGGCGGAGCGTCCCGCACCCCATCGAGGCGAGGTCCGCGGCGAGCGCTGGGTAGAGCGACTCCGCGGGACCCTCGAACCCGCCGTCGGCGCCGCCGACGAGGATCGCCGCCGCGTGGCAGTCGTGCCCGGGCGGGTCGAAGAGCGCGCGCACCTCGCCACGCTCGGTGGGGATCGCGATCTCGTTCGTCATCCCGCCGCCTACCGCGCCCGCTAGAGCTCGAGGCCCTCGCGCGCCGCGCGGAACTCGGGGTCGTCCATGCGGAAGCTGTCGCCGTCCACGTCGGCGAGCGCCGCGAGGTGCCCCGCGAGCAGCTGTGCGGGCACCACCTCGACGATCGGCGCGAGCCACTCGCCGACGTCGGCGATGCGCAGCCAGGCCGCGCCGTCGGGCGCCTCCGCCGGCGAGACCCACGCGAGCGGGCAGCCGAGCCGCTGCACGAACGCGCATGCCTCGCGCGTGCGCGCGAGCCCGGGCCCCTCGCCCGCGAAGACGAGGAACGACTCCTGCGCGCGCAGCTGCACCTGCGGGCCGTGCAGGAACTCCTCGACGGCGTAGGACCGCACCGCGCGCCGCGCAGCCTCCGCGACCTTGATGTGCGCTTCGTGGGCCGAGGGCTCATGCGGCCCCGCGCCCAGCGCAACGATCGCCGGCGCCCCCGCCCACGCGCGCGCAAGCGCGGACACCTCCGCCTCGAGCGCGAGCGCCTTGCGCACACCGCCCGGCACCGCGGCGAGGTCGCCCACGCTGCCCGGCGCGAGTGCGTCGGCCACGCGCGCGGAGAGCAGCATCGCCGCCGAGTGCGAGACCGTGAACATCGACGAGGGATCGCGCGCGACCGTGCGCAGCACGACACTCCCCGTGGGGAGGTCGCCCTCGCCCAGCGCCGACTCCGTGCTCGTCACGAGCACCGTGCGCGCGCTGCGCTCGGCGAGCACCGCGAGCGAGCGCCGCGAGAAGCGCTTGCGGCCCGTGTGCGTGAAGACGATCGCCGCGTCCTCCGCCCCGAGCGCCGGCGCGTACGAGGCGAAGTCGTGCGACGACCAGCGCTGCGCGTCGAGCCCAGCCGCGCGCAGCATCCACGCGGCGGTCGCGGCCGCGTTCGACGAGGTGCCGATGCCGATCGTGAACACGCGCCGCGCGCCGCGGAGCCGCTCGGCCGCGGCCTCCACCGGCGCCGGCTCGGCGAGCAGCCGCTCGAGCTCCTCGGGCTGCCGGCGGATCGCCCCGTAGAGCCGGTACTCCTCGATGCGGCGCACCACGCGACCCACCTCCTTCGCGCCAGCGAGTGTAACCCGTCCGTATTTGCGAAGGCCGGTATCATCCCGTCCGAAGTCAGACCCTCGGAGGAGGATCCCGTGACGGACGCTGCCACTCCCACGGCGCAGCCGCAGGCGGGGCTGCGCCCGCTGCCGCTCCAGGGGATCCGCGTGTGCGACTTCTCATGGATCGTCGCCGGTCCCCAGGCCACCCGCATCCTCGCCGACCTCGGCGCCGAGGTCGTGAAGGTCGAGAACGAGTCCTACCTCGACTCGATGCGGATCGGCCTCCAGTCGAACTCGGAGCGCCCCACGTACAACGGCAGCGGCTTCCACTCGAACCTCAGCCGCAACAAGCTCGGCGTCACGGCGAACCTCCACCATCCGAAGGGCCGCGAGGTCGTCGAGCGCCTGATCGCGCAGTCCGACGTCGTCGTCGAGAACTACAGCGCCGGGGCCTTCGGCCGCATGGGGTTCTCCTGGGAGCGGCTGCAACAGCTCAACCCGCGCATCATCTACGTCTCGCTCTCCGGGTACGGCCACCTCGGCCGCGACAACAGCTACGTCACCTGGGGGCCGACGGCGCAGGCGGTCTCCGGATGCACGCAGATGTCGGGGATGCCCGACCAGCCGCCGGCCGGCTGGGGCTTCTCGTACCTCGACCACACCGCCGGGTTCTACGGGGCGATCGCGATCCTGATGGGACTGCACCACCGGCGGCGCACCGGCGAAGGTCAGCACATCGACATCTCGCAGATCGAGACCGGGATGGTGCTTTGCGGGATCCCGGTGCTCGACCGCCAGATCAACGGTCGCGACTACGTGCGCATCGGAAACCACTCACGCTACCCCGCCATCGCCCCGCACCACACGTACCGCTGTCGCGACGACGAGCTGAGCGACCGCTGGGTCGCGATTGTCGCGGAGACCGACGCGCAGTGGCGCGGGCTCTGCGAGGAGCTCGGCATGGCGGCGCTCGCCTCGGACGCGCGCTTCGCGACGAACGAGGACCGCGTGCGTAATCAGGGGGCGCTCGACGCGGCGATCACGGAACGCACGCGCGACCGTGACGCGGCCGAGCTGATGTACGCGCTGCAGGCGCGCGGCGTCGCCGCCGGCCTCTGCCAGCGCACCGACGACAAGATGGAGCGCGATCCGCAGCTGCGCGAGCGTGGCTTCTACCGCACCGCACCGCACGCCGAGCTCGGCGAACACCGCTTCGAGGGCATCCCGATCGCGTTCGAGCGCGCGCGCTGGCGCATGGATCGCGGCGCGCCGCTGCTCGGCGAGGACACCTTCGACGTGCTGACGCGCGTACTCGACTACTCCGTCGAGGAGGTGGTCGAGCTGCAGACGGAGGCGGCGGTCTGATGACGACACCTGGTGCCGACCCCCGTCCCGGACCGCTCGAGGGCCTGCGCGTCGTCGAGATCGGCGACCGCGGCGAGGTCGCGGGGAAGCTGCTCGCGGACGCCGGCGCGGACGTGATCCGCGTCGAGCCGCCGAGCGGCGCGCGCTCGCGCCACATCGGCCCCTTCGTCGCGGACCGCCCGGACCCCAACCACTCGCTCTCGTTCCACGCGCGCAACACGAGCAAGCGCTCGGTCACGCTCGACCTCGGCACCGACACCGGCCGCGACCTCTGGCGCCGGCTCGTCGGATGGTCGGAGGTCGTGATCGACAGCAGCGGCCCCGGCGTGCTCGACGCGCTCGGGGCGGGCTACACGACCTTCGCGGATCACGTAGGGTTCGTGTGGTGCTCGATCACGCCGTTCGGGCTCACGGGCCCCTGGCGCGACTGGGCGGCCGCGGACCTCGTCAACCTCGCGCTCGGCGGCGCGATGATGAGCACCGGCTACGAGGATCACGACCTCCCGCCGATCCGCCCCGACGGCGAGCACACGATCGCGATCGCCAACGAGTACGCGGTCTCCGGGATCCTCTCGGCGCTCTGGCTGCGCGACGGCGACGGTGAGGGCGCGGGCGGGGGCCAGTTGCTCGACGTCTCGATCCACGAGGCCGCCAGCACGACGACCGAGGGCTCGTTCCCGAACTGGGAGTACTTCGGGCGGATCGTGCAGCGCCAGACCGGCCGCCACGCCTCGCCGGACGGCACGCCCCCGTGGCAGTTCCTCTGCACGGACGGGGAATACATCCTGCTGATGGGCGGCGGGGTGCCGCGCGAGAAGCGCATCCTCGACGCGCTCATCGAGTGGATCGCGGAGACGCGCCCCGACCTCGCCCAGCGGCTGCGGGACCCGGCGGTGGAGGAGGTGCTCTACCGCGACCCGCGCTCGCGACCCGATCTGCGCCGCATGGTGTCCGAGACGATCGGCGAGTTCGTGCAGTCGCGCCCGTCGCAGGAGATCTACCGGCGCGGCCAGTCGCTCCACCTGCCCTGGGGGCACGTACGCCGTCCCGAGGAAAACCTCGACGACCCGCACTGGGCGGACCGCGGCTTCTTCTGGGAGGGCGAGGCGCCCGGGCACCCGACGCCGGTCCGCTACATGGGCGCGCCGTACCGCATGACGGCGTCGCCGGTGCGCCTGCGCCGGCGCCCGCCGCTCCTCGGCGAGCACAACCACGAGGTCTACGTGGGGTTGCTCGGCGTGGAGGCGGGGAGTCTCGCCGGCCTCACGAAGGCGGGCGCGATCTGACCGAAGCGCGCGAGACGCGCGCAGAGGCGATCGCGCGGCTGCGCCCGTGGGTCGAGCGCGCGCGCGGGTTCAGCGGCTGGAGCTTCGACGATCTCGGCGAGCGCGCGCTCGGCGACCCGATGCCATGGTCGTGGGCGGGGGTCGTGCGCGAGCACGCGCGCGGGGCACGGGCGGTGCTCGACCTCGGCACCGGCGGTGGCGAGCGGCTCGCCGAGATGCGCGCGGAGCTGCCGGCTCGGCTCGTCGCGACCGAGGAGTGGCACGTGAACGCGCCGGTCGCGCGGGCGCGTCTGGCGCCGCTCGGCGTCGAGGCGGTGCGCGCGACGACCGCCGCGCTGCCGTTTCGCGACGCGTCGTTCGGCGTCGTGCTCTCGCGCCACGAGACAATCGTCCCGGATGAGGCGCTGCGCGTCCTGGGCCCCGGAGGGTGGCTGCTGACGCAGCAGGTCGGGATGCACCAGTGGCGGGAGGCGCGACCGTTCTTCGAGCGTTGGATCGATCACGGCGATCACCGCACCACGTACGCCGAGGCGCTGCGCGCCGCGGGCTGCACGGTGGAGAGCCGCGAGCACGAGCAGCGCGTCGCGTACCCGAACATCGGCCCGTTCGTGTTCATGCTCGCCGTCGCGCCGTGGCACGTGCCGGACCTGGACCCGGAGCGCGACCTCGACGCGCTGCTCGCGATGGAGCGCGCGTGCACGACCGACGATGGCTTCGTCGTGAGCGAGTGCCACTACCTGATCACGGCGCGGAAGCCCGCGTAGGGAGCCCCGGCGGGGCGGTCGCCCGGCTCACGGCTCGCGCAGCAGCGCCCCCACGAGGAAGAGCAGCACGCCCAGGCCGATGAGCGTGCCCGTGAGCCGCAGGTCCAGCGGCTGCCCGCGGCGCCGGTCGCGCAGCCAGATCGCGTCGCCCGCGACGAACAGGGCGAGGCCGGCAACGGCGAGCGCGAGGCTGACCGTGGTTCGCACCGGGGCATGCTAGCGCGGGCGCGGCTCCTCGCCCGCGACCGCGAGCCCGATCGCCGCGGCGTACTCGGCGGTCGCCGCGAGCGCCTCCTCGGCGCCCCCGCGGAGCCCGAGGTCGCGCGCGATGTCGGCGGCGCTCGCCCGTGGCAGGAGCAGGCGACGCGCGACCCAGGCCGCGCGGCGCTCGAGCGCGAGCGGCGCCTCGCTCCCGAGCCCCGCGAGCGCTCGAGCGCTGGCGGCCTCGCGGCCGGCGGCGTCGTGGAGCGCCGCGTGCAGGATCATCCGCGGCGCCCACTCGGTCCCGATCCCGGTCTCGCGGCACAGGTCGACCGTGTCCCGCAGGAGCGCCGTCAGCTCGCGGTCCGGGGGGTCCGCCGCGGCGGCGTCCGACGGTCCGCGGGGATCCTCCCACGACCACCGCTGCGCCGCCGCCTCGACGTACTCGAGGACGTGCTCGAAGGGCGGCGGTCCCTCGTAGACGATGCGCGCGCCGACATCGAGCCCGGCCAGGTACGGCATCGCGACGGGGCGCCCCACGACCGCGGGCAGCAGGCGTGCCGCGCGGCCGCGGATCTCCTCGAGGCGGCCGGCGAAGGTGCGCCCCTCGGCGCTCGCGTCGCGCTCGAGCGCGGCGAGCAGCGCCCGCCCGAGCCGCAGGCGCTCGCCGCGGGTCCAGGCGCGGGCCGCGGTCACGTGATCGTGAGCGGCACGCCGCGCGCGCAGAGCGGGCAGTCCGCCGGCTCGTAGCTCTCCATGTCGACGTTGGTCGCCGCGAAGAACGGCAGCCCGAACTGCGCGCGCCCCGCCGATCGGTCGACCACCACGGCCACGCCCACGGGCTCGCCGCCGGTCTTGCGCACCGCCTCGATTGTGTCGCGCACGGAGAGTCCCGAGGTCAGCACGTCGTCGACGACGAGCACGCGCTCGCCGGGCTCCAGGTGGAAGTCGCGCCGGAACGAGCGCCCGCCGCCCTCGTCGCGCTCGCAGAAGATCCCGCGCACGCCGAGCTGCCGGCCGACCTCGTACGCGAGCAGCACGCCGCCGGTCGTCGGCCCCGCGACCGTGCGCGGCGCCAGCTTGCGCATTGCGTCGGCCATCTTGCGGCAGACGAGCTCCGTGTAGCGCGGCCACTGCAGGAGGTTGAACTTCTCGAGGTAGGCCGCGGAGTGGCGGCCGGAGTTGAGCTGGAAGTGGCCCTCCAGGAACGCGCCGGTGTCATGCAGCGCCGCGAGCACCTCGGCGTCTACTGCGATGGCGCGGCTCCCGGTTGCGCCGCGGCCGCGGGCGGCGTGAACGGACGCACGTGGCTCACGAGCCCGATCCGCTCGAACGGCCAGTACCGCACGTCCGCGCGACCGATGATGAGCTTCCTCTCGAGCATCCCCCACGAGTGCGAGTCGTAGGAGTTGTTGCGGTTGTCGCCGAGGACGAACACCTGCCCCTCGGGCACCACCTCCGGTCCGTAGATGTACGTCGGCGTATCCAGCACGTAGCTCTCGACGAGCGCCACCCCGTCGACGAGCACCCCGCCGTTGCGGATCTCCACGGTCTGCCCGGGCAGCGCGATCACGCGCTTGATGAAGTCGCGGTCGGGGTTGCGCGGGAACTTGAAGACGACGACGTCGCCCACCTCCGGGCGGCCGAACGGGCGCCAGTTCGACTCGTCGATCCCTGGGAGCCAGGAGACGTCGAAGCTGCGGTAGGCGAGCCGGTTGACGATCACGAGCTCGCCGTGGTGGAAGGTCGGCAGCATCGAGGCGCCCTCGACGACGAAGTTCTGCGCGACGGCGCGCACCGCCACGAACATGATCACGGCGAGCGCGATCACCTCGAGCGTCTCGGAGACCTGGGCGAGTCCCCACGGCCAGAGCCCGCGCACGGCCGACCGCCGCGAGACCTCCGCCCACGGGTCGACGTCGTCGAGTCCAGTGTGGGTGGGAATCGCGATCGGCTGGAGCAGGGGCGCGGAATGCGGGTCCCGCGGGGACATCGACTCGAGCATCGTTCCGAGTATAGCCACGCGCCGCGGCAGCCGCCCCGAGCGCGGGCGGGGGCTTCGCGGTCAGGCGCGCTGCGCGGCGCCGAGCACGTCGATGCGGTCGGCCGCCGCGCGCGCGACGGCCTCGCGGCCGGCGCGGAGGGCGGGGCGCGGGTCGTTGCCGGAGGCGTGCGCGACGGCGTGCGCGAAGGCGGCGTGGATCTCCGTCGAGATGTTGACCTTGCGGATGCCGGCGCGCACCGCCTCGCGGAGCTGCTCGGGGCGCACGCCCGAGCCGCCGTGGAGCACGAGGGGGAGCCCGTAGGTCGCCGCGCGCAGCTCCTCGATCAGCGAGAGGCGGAGGTCCCCGGCGAGGCCGTGCGCGGTGCCCACGGAGACCGCGAGCGAGTGGACGCGCGTCTGCTCGATGAAGCGGCGGGCGGTTGCGGGGTCGGTGAGCTGCGACTCGGAGGTGATCACGCCGGGCTCGCGCCCGCCGACGTGGCCGAGCTCCGCCTCAAGCGCGAGGTCGGCCTGCAGCGCGACCGCGTACGCTTCGCGGGTCTCGCGGAGGTTGCGCTCGAGCGGATGGGTGGAGCCGTCGAACATGAGCGAGGTGAAGCCGGCGCCCGTCGCGGAGCGCAGCGACGCGACGTCGGGCCCGTGGTCGAGGTGGAGCGCGACGCCCACGGTTGCGCGCGCGCCGAGCAGGCGGCCGATCGCGGCCGCGAGGTCGACGCCGCCGACGTGCCCGAGGTTGCCCGGGTTGAACTGCAGAAAGAGCGGCGCGCGGCGCTCCTCGGCGGCGTCGAGCACGCCCAGCGCCATCTCGAGGTTCGAGACGTTGAACCCGGGCACTGCGTAGCCGCCGCGCTCGGCGGCGGCGAGCAACTCGCGACCGTCCACGAGAGGCATCGCGCGCGGCTCCCGCCCCGCTCGGCTAGCGCACCCCCGCGGTTGGGGCGGGCTCCCCGGCGCGCACGTAGCGCTCGAGGAAGAGCGCCATCACGTCTGCGCAGTGCCGGGCGAAGCGCGGGTCGGCGTCGAAGCCGTGCGGCTGGTCGGCGAAGACGTGGAGCTCGGCGGGCACGCCGGCGGCGCGCAGAGCCTCGTAGCATCCGGTGCTCTGCGCGGGCGGCACGACCTCGTCGCGGTTCCCGTGGATGAGCAGGGCCGGCGGGAATCCGGCGCGCACGTGCGACGTGGGACTCGCGGCGCGGGCCCGCTCGGGCGTCTTCTCGTCGCCGAACAGGAACGAGTAGGTGGAGTGCAGCCGGCCGTCACGGTCGACGAAGCTCGTGACGGGGTAGAACGCGATGCTCGCCGCCACCGCGCTCGACACGCCTTCGTGCCCGCCGCTTCCCTCGAACTCCGCGAGCCCGGGGGTGCCCGCGGCGAGCAGGGAGAGGTGACCGCCTGCGGAGTTGCCGGTGATCGCAATGCGGTTCGGGTCGACCCCGAGCCGCTCGGCGTTCGCGCGCATCCAGCGGATCGCCGCCTTCACGTCCTCGATCTGCGCCGGCCACGGCGCCTCGCCGAGCAGGCGATACTCGATCGCGGCGCAGACGTATCCCTGGCGCGCGAGCCGCAGCCCGTAGCCGCGCAGCTGGGAGCGGTCGCCCTCGCGCCACCCGCCACCGTGCACGATCACGACGCCCGGGGCGCCCTGCGGCCGTCCCCCGGGCGGCGTGTAGACGTCGCCGCGCAGCTCGCGGCCGCCTCCGCGGCCGTAGACGACGCCCTCGTCGACCTGGACGTGCTGGTGGGCCTCGACCATCGGACGCTCCTCGCCGGCGCGCGCGGCCCACCCGGTGGCGGGCTGCCACGGCGCCGCGCGGGCGCCGGGAGCCGAGGCTACGACATCCGGCGGGCGCGCTCCATCCAGCGCACGCCGACGATCATCACCGCGAACACGGCCAGCGCGACGGCGTCGGTGATGAAGAAGGTGCGGCTGACGCCGAGCGCCAGGCCCGTCGTAATCGACAGGTAGACGAACATCAGCGCGACCACGATCGGCCACCGCGACGCCCGCTCCGGGACCAGCCGCGGGGCCTTCTCGGGCGCGCGCTCCCGACGCGGCGGTGGAATCGACACCACGGCCGCGGGCGCGCCCCGGCCGAACCAGGCCTCGTCGCCGCCCTCGCAGACGTGGATCACCGGAAGGTCGAACTTCTTCTCGACGCGGTGATGCACGTCCATGTCGAGCCAGCGCGACACGCCGGGCCGCAGCGTCGACAGCACGACCGCGTCGTAGTCCGGGTCCGCGCGCAGCACGTCCTCGATCGCGACGACCGGCGACGCGTCGCCGATCGTGACCAGGTCGAGCGTGATCCGCGCGTCGCGCAGCACGCGCTCGGCCGCGTCCGCCGCGGCCTGCGCCGCGGCGTGCGTCTCCGTGATGTCGTGGACGAGCAGGTGCGACACGTGCGTCTCGGGGACGACGAGCGTGAAGCGCGCCTTCCGGTCCCGCTCCGCGATGTCGCGGAGCCGCGCGACCAGCTCGGGGCTGGTGGCGGTCTGATGGGCGACGACCATGTAGCGAGCCATCGATCCCCTCCTCAGCTTGGGTCCGCGTCCCTCCGCCAGGCCTGCACCGGCGGCGGCGGCGCGCGCCGCAACCGCTCGAGCTGCTCGAGCGCGAGCACACCCGACTCGTAGATCGACGTCTCGCGGCCGAGCGCGGCGATCAGCGATGCGAGCGCCTCGGCGCCAGCGCCGCGAGCCGCGATCGCGCGCAGCACGCGCCGCGCCGCGCCGTGGAAGGCGAGGCTCGCCGGTCGCGTCACGAGCGC
>Ga0194131_10011819_pt1 | contig 10320 bp, 7 predicted proteins | sample TA2KigO120mmetaG_FD_148631 | JGI IMG/M metagenome (GOLD analysis project Ga0194131, IMG submission 148631) | Freshwater microbial communities from Lake Tanganyika, Tanzania - TA2015053 Kigoma Offshore 120m | ecosystem: Environmental > Aquatic > Freshwater > Lake | place: Tanzania: Lake... | reverse complement strand
AAGATCAGGCGGCAGCAGCAGCGGTTGGTCACGGTCGCAGCTTCTGAAGTTCTGTGGCATGGGCCATTTTCTGGGCCCAAACGGACGGAAATGCAGGGGGTTTGTGCGACAGCCTCGCGTGAAAGCGGGAGCGCCGGCGCCGGCACTCCTTAGACGGTCTTAGCGGTCGGAATTTCGACGGTCAAGGGCGGCAACGCCAGCATCTGTTGACCGCGCGCGACATGCGGCGACCTCACGCAGGACCTTTGAATGGCGCTCTACAACTCAGCCGCAGCCGGTGTTGTTGCCGCACGAGCTGCACGTGTAGCAGCTGCCGGTGCGCTGCATCATGCCGCCGCACTGGTCGCAGGCCGGGCCGAGCTCCAGGTCCTGGCCGATCTTGGCGGGGACGACGGGCGGGGTGTCGGTCAGGGCCGCGGTGGCGGGCTTCGGCTCGGCCGGGGCCTTCGCCTCGCCGCTCGCCTTGGCCTCGCCGTTCGAGTGCCCGTTGGACCCCTTGCCGTTCCCGTTGCCCTCGCCGTTCGAGGGCTTGGCCTGGCCGTTGGTGTCGTCGGTCGGGAGCGCCAGCTGGGCGTCCTTGCGGGCGCGGACCTCGGGGGTCATGATCCCGAGCTGCTCGAGGTAGTCCACGTCCTCGATGAAGCGGCTCGCGAGCCAGCGCATGATGTAGTCGGGCAGCGACTTGGCGAACGGGATCTCCGGGTTGCGGGTGATGCCCTCGGGCTCGAAGCGCATGTAGCTGAACTTGCGCACGTAGTCCTCGAGCGGCACGCCGTACTGGAGGCCCATCGAGATCGCCGTCGCGAAGGCGTTCATCAGCCCCTTGATCGTCGAGCCCTCCTTGCCGAGGTCGGTGAGGAAGATCTCGCCGACCGAGCCGTCCTCGTACTTGCCGGCGGTGATGTAGCCCTCCTGCATCCCGATCGAGAACTTGTGGGTGATCGACTCGCGCTCCTGGGGCATCCGGCGCCGCACCGGCCCGGCGGGGGCGGCCTCGGCGGCGGCTGGGTCCGCGTCCTTGCCCGATCCCTTCTTCTGGCCGGCGTCGGTCTTCAGCGCCTGCGCGGTCTTGGAGCCGTCGCGGTAGATCGCGAGCGCCTTCAGGCCCTTGCCCCAGCCGTCGATGTAGGCGTCGGCGATTTCCGCGATCGACGCCGACTCGGGCAGGTTGACGGTCTTCGAGATCGCGCCCGAGAGGAAGGGCTGGGCCGCGGCCATCATGTCGATGTGGCCGGTGTGGCTGATCGAGCGCTCGCCGACGGCGACGTCGAACACCGACAGGTGCTCCTCCTTCAGGCCCGGCGCGCCGACGATCGTGTTGTGCTCGTTGATGTGGGCCTCGATCTGCTCGACCTCGGCCGGCGAGTAGCCGAGCGTCTCCAGTGCCAGGTCGACCGAGCCGTTGACGATCTTCATCTGGCCGCCGCCGACCAGCTCCTTGAACTTGACCAGCGAGAAGTCGGGCTCGATGCCGGTCGTGTCGCAGTCCATCAGGAAGCTGATCGTGCCGGTTGGGGCCAGCACGGTCGCCTGGGCGTTGCGGTAGCCGTGGGTCTCCCCCAGCGCCACCGCCTCGTCCCATGACTCGCGCGCCGCGTGCAGCAACCCCTCCTCGACCGTCTCGTCGGAGATCCCATACGCGGCCTGCTGGTGCATCCGCATCACCTGGTTGTGGGGCTCGCGGTTGCGCTCGTACTCGTCGTAGGGGCCGATCGCCGCGGCGATCTCGGCCGACTGGCGGTAGCCGCGGCCGGTCATCAGCGCCGTGATCGAGGCGGCGACGGCGCGACCCTCGTCGGAGTCATACGGCATCCCGTTCGCCATCAGCAGCGCGCCGAGGTTGGCGTAGCCGAGGCCGAGCTGGCGGAACGCGCGGGCGTTGCGGGTGATCTCCTCGGTCGGGTAGCAGGAGAGCCCGACCAGGATCTCCTGCGCGAGGAAGACGATGTCGACCGCGTGGGTGAAGTCGTCGACGTTGAAGCTGCCGTCCTCGTCGCGGAACTTCATCAGGTTGAGCGAGGCCAGATTGCAGGCCGAGTCGTCGACGTGCATGTACTCCGAGCACGGGTTCGAGGCGTTGATCCGCCCCGACTCGGGGCAGGTGTGCCAGCGGTTGATGATCGAGTCGTACTGGACGCCCGGGTCGGCGCACTGCCAGGCGGCGTCCGCGATCTGGTTCATCAGCTCGCGCGCCTTCAGGGTCTTGATCGGCTTGCCGTCGACGCGGCCGACCAGGTCCCAGTCGGCGTCGTCGGCGACGGCCTGCATGAACTCGTCGCTGACGCGGACGGAGTTGTTGGCGTTCTGGAACTGGACCGAGGCGAAGGCCTCGGAGTCGAGGCGCATGTCGAAGTCGGCGGCCTTCAGCGCGGCGGCCTTCTTCTCCTCGTCGGCCTTGCACCAGATGAACTTCTCGATGTCGGGGTGGTCGACGTCGAGCACGACCATCTTCGCGGCGCGCCGCGTGCCGCCGCCCGACTTGATCGCGCCGGCCCAGGAGTCGGCGCCGCGCATGAAGCTGACCGGGCCGCTGGCGATGCCGCCCTTGGACAGGGGCTCGGTGGAGCCGCGGATCTTGGAGAGGTTGATGCCCGAGCCCGAGCCGCCCTTGAAGATGACGCCCTCCTTGGTGTTCCAGGAGAGGATCGAGTCCATGTCGTCTTCGACCGAGAGGATGAAACAGGCCGAGGCCTGCTCGGAGCCCGGCTGCTTCCAGCCGACGTTGAACCAAACCGGGGAGTTGAACGCGGCCCTCTGGTTGACCAGGATCGAGGTCAGCTCGGCCTCGAAGGCGTCGCCGTCGGCGTCGGAGGCGAAGTAGCCGGCGTCGCGTCCGGCCTGGGCGATGCGCCCGGCGACGCGGTCCACCATCTGCTTGACCGAGGTCTCGCGCTCGGGCGAGTCGGGCTGGCCGCGGAAGTACTTCTGGGCGACGATGTTGGTCGCGTTCTGAGTCCAGCTGGTGGGGAACTCGACGCCGCGCTGCTCGAAGGCCGGGCTGTCCGGATCGCCGATGACCGCGTCCCGCGTCTCCCACTCGAGCTCGTCGTAGGGATGGGTCCCCGCGGAGGTGAAGCGCCGCTCGATGGTGAGCCCCTTCTCAGTCGTCCTCGCTGCCTTCGAAGTGGCCCTGGCCATCAGCTGTCTCCTCTCGCTCGCTCTTTCGCCCCCGTGGGGATGGACCGTGCAGCATCCTCTTCGCTCCGGACAGAAACCGCCCCCTCGCTTGCTCCGTAGTTGCGGGGATTTTCGAGATCGGCCGGGATCGGCTCGGGAAGCGTTCCCGCAAACTGCAGGAAGGCGCCGCGGTCCAGCGTCTCCAGCCCCTGCAGGCAGAGCAGCCCGATTCGCTCGGCGCCGATCTCGCCGCCGTCCCGGCGGCCCTGGCGTTCGACCTCGGCGACGATCGCCTCGAGCTCGCGCGGGTCGACGTCGCGCTTGTGGCAGGCCCGGACAAGGCCCGCCAGCAGCTTCGCCCGGTCGAAGGGCTGGCGCCGTCCGCCGCGCTTGCGCACGGTCAGCGCCTCGCGCCGCTCGAAGGTGGTGAAGCGCTCGCCGCAGCCGGGGCAGCTGCGCCGGCGGCGGACCGCGGCGCCGCCCTCGGAGCGGCGGGTCTCCAGGGTCTTCGTCGGGTGGCCGCAGGCGGGACAGACCATGCGGCGCAGTCTACTAGGGACAGTGGAGAAGATCCAGATAGAACGCTAGATGTAGCGTGCTGATCGCTCGGTGCCGTTTCTCTGCAGACGGAGGTCGAGCAACCGGGGCCCCAGAGCCGACAAGGACCTAGGAGCAAGCGCGCCCAACCGAGCAAGGGGCCCGACGAGACAGGAGCAGGGAGAGATGAAACGATCGATCGCGATCCTGGCGGCGCCCGTGCTTTGCCTGGCGACGGCCTCACCGGCAGTCGCCAAGCCGAACACGGTCACCATCCAGGGGTACGCGCTGGGGTTCTTCGAAGGCTCGATCGATCAAGTCCACCTTCACCGCCTGCAAGCAGAACCGCCGGGTTGACCTGTGGGAGGACGAGAACCTGGACGGCGCGGTTCGGGACTCGCTCGTCGGCAGCGGCAAGACGGACGGCAAGGGCGTCTGGTCGATCGTTGACGAAGACGGCACCGGTGGCACCCATTGCGCGATAGCGAAGAAGAAGACCGGCAAGACCAGGAAGGGCAAGCGCTACACCTGCCCGCGTGCGGTCTCAGGGCCCTTCGTTCGCTGACCTTCGCCTAGCGATCGACCGGCTCACATCGCCCGCTGCCACCGGTGCGGGTCACTACCGCTCTCGTCGTGCGCGGGAAGTGGCGCGCGGAGAACTCGAAGGCCGCGGTGCGGCGCGGGATGTGGACGACGCGCCGCCCGCGCTCGACTCCCTGAACCGAGGCCTCGGCGACGCGCTCGGTGGTCAGGGTGCCGAGCACCCTGCCGATCCGGGGCACGCGCTCGTGCGAGCCGGCGTTGTTGACGAGCACGTCCGGCACGAGGCCGTCGGCGACAAGCTCGCCCTCCAGCGCCTCGACCTCTGAGGCGTCGGCGAGGTCCGCCGGGCGGACGCTGACCTCGACGCCGCCCGAGCGCAGCTCGGCCGCCAGCGACTCCAGCTTCTCGCGCCCGCGCGCGACCAGGATCAGCTCGGCGCTCCGTGCCGCGCCCGCGCGCGCGATCTCGGCGCCGATCCCGCTGGAGGCGCCCGGTGAGTGTGAGCCGTCCGCGCAACTCCATGGCCCCTCGACCCTATTCTCTCCGAGGTGACCGCAGACGAGGCACGCAAGGGCCACCACCCGATCGAGGCCGCCCACGACGCCGCGGGCGAGGCGCTGGAGGCCGCGCGGTCCGCGCGCGAGGCAGCGGGCGAGCGCTTCGGCGAGGCCCGCGACGCCGCCGGCCGCCAGCTCGAGGCCGCCCGCGACGAGGTCGCCGAAGCCGCGGTGGGGCTGGCCCAGAAGCTGCCGAAGCCCCGCCTGCGCGGCGTCTCGCACCAGTGGGCGTTCTTTGCCTCGCTGGTCGCCGGGGCCGCGCTGATCGTCGCGGCCCAGGGCACCCGCGAGGTGGTGGCGATGTCGGTCTACGCCTTCTCGCTCTCGGCGCTGCTCGGGACCAGCGCGCTGTATCACCGGGTCGACTGGGAGCCGGAGGCGCGGCGCTGGATGCGGCGCCTCGACCACACGATGATCTTCGTGCTGATCGCCGGCACCTACACGCCGTTCGCGCTGCTGCTCATGGAGGGCACGATGGCCGAGCTGATCCTGATCGTGGTCTGGGCGACCGCGCTCGGCGGCGCGACGCTGAACCTCGCCTGGTGGGACGCGCCGAAGTGGTTCACCTCGCTCGTCTACATCGGCACCGGCTGGGTCGCGATCGCCGCGCTGCCCCAGCTATGGGAGGCGATGGGCCCGGTCGGCGTCGGCCTGCTCGCCCTCGGCGGCGCGCTCTATACCGCCGGCGCGGTGGTCTATGCGACCAAGCGGCCGGACCCCAGCCCCGAGGTCTTCGGCTATCACGAGATCTTCCACCTGTTCGTGATCGCGGCCGCCGCGATCCAGTACGCGACGATCGCGATCTACGCGCTGCCCGCCGGCTGAGCGGGCGTTGAACCGTGGCGCCTCCGCGCGCGTAGCCTCCGGTGATGGGCGCGATGGTCTGGTTTCGCCGCGACCTGCGGGTGCGCGACAACCCCGCCCTGCGCGAGGCGCTCGCGGAGGGCCGGCGGGTCGTGCCGACCTTCTGCCTCGACGATCGGCTGCTGCGCGGCCGCCACGCCTCGGGCCCCCGCACCCAGTTCCTGCTCGAGTCGCTGGCCGAGCTCGATGCGGCGCTACGCGAGCGCGGCGGCCGCCTCTTCATGCGCTGGGGCCGGCCCGAGCGCGAGCTGGTCTCGCTGGCCCGCGAGGCGGGTTGCGAGCGGGTCCACTTCGCCTACGACGTAAGCCCCTTCGCGCGGCGGCGCGGCGAGCTCGTGGCGCGGGCGCTCGAGCGCGCGGGCGTCGAGCCGGTCGCGCACGAGGGGGTGAACGCCGTCGACGTGCGCGCGATCGAGACCAAGGAGGGCCGGCCCTACGCGGTGTTCTCGCCCTTCCATCGCAACTGGCTCGGAGTCGAGCGGCGCCCGCTGCTGCGGGCCCCGCGCGCCGTGCCGGTCCCCGACGGCCTCGATCCCGGCCGCCTCCCGGAGCTGGGAGATCTGGGCCTGCGCCATGAGGTGGCCGAGCCGGCCCCGGGCGGCGAGCGCGCCGCCCGGGCGCGGCTCGACGCCTTCCTCGGCGACGACGTCGCCGACTACGCCGACAATCACGACGCGCTCGGCGCCGACCGCACCTCGCGCCTCTCGCCCTACCTGCATCTGGGTTGCGTCTCGCCGCGGCAGATCGAGGAGCGGCTCGGGCCCGGGGCCGGGCCGCAAGCCTTCCGGCGCCAGCTCTGCTGGCGCGACTTCCACCACCACGTCCTCTTCCACAATCCGGGCAACGCCCGCAGCGAGTACCAGCGGCGCTACCGCGGCATGCGCTGGAGCCGCTCGGGGTGGGCCTTCGACGCCTGGGCCGAGGGCCGCACCGGCTACCCGCTGGTGGACGCCGGCATGCGCCAGCTGCGGCGGGAGGGCTGGATGCACAACCGCGCGCGCATGGTCGTCGGCTCCTTCCTGACCAAGCACCTGGGGATCGACTGGCGTCGCGGCGAGCGCCACTTCATGCGCCTGCTGCTCGACGGCGACGAGGCCAACAACAACGGCAACTGGCAGTGGATCGCCTCGGTCGGCACCGACCCGGCGCCCTACCACCGCCGCATCTACAACCCGAAGCTCCAGATGGAGCGGTTCGACCCCGACGGCCGCTACGTGCGTCGCTACGTGCCGGAGCTGGCGTCGGTGCCCGACGAGCACCTGCGAGAACCCTGGTTGATGCCGCCCGAGGTCCAGGCCGAGGCGAGCTGCGTGATCGGCAGGGACTACCCCGAGCCGATCGTCGATCACCGCGAGGCCCGCGAGGAGGCGATCGCGCGCTATCGGGAGGCCGCCGGGCGCTGAGCCTTGGTCGGAGGGGGGCTGTCTACGCCGAGGCGCCGAGCGCCTCGGCGTGGCGACGCTTGGCGGCCTCGATCAGCTCGCGGACCTCGTCGCTGCGGCCCTCGCGGATCAGCTCGACCGGGTCGGGGTCGCCGTTGATGATGTCCTCGAAGAAGCCGCGGCGGTCGTTGTAGGTCGGCAGCGTGCCCTTGGCCCAGCCGCGGACCTCGTTCAGGATCACGGCGAGCTCGGCGTAGGCGGGGCCGAACTGGTCGGCGATCTCTCGCTTCATGCGCTTGGCCAGAGCCGGCGAGGCCCCCTGGGTCGAGATCGCGATCGCCATCGATCCCTGGCGCACGATCGCCGGCAGGATGAAGTTGCACAGCGGCGGCACGTCGACGACGTTGACCAGCATCGCGCGGCGCTCGGCGTCCTCGTAGATGCCGATGTTGACGTCGGTGTCGTCGGTCGCGGCGATGACGATGAAGACGCCCTCGAGGTCGGAGGGGCCGGCGTAGGCGCGCCGCTCCCAGGCGATCGAGCCCTCGCCGGCCAGCCGCGCCAGCTCCTGGTCGGCCTCGGGCGCGATCAGGGTCACCTGTCCGCCGCAGGCGAGCAGGCCCTCGACCTTCTCGAGCCCGATCTCGCCGCCGCCGACGACCAGGCAGCGCCGCCCCGAAAGTCGCAGGCAGGCGATGTAGACCGGCGTGTCGAGCATGTCGCGCACGCAGGTCTGGTCGCAGATCCCGCGCCTGAACTGGCAGACGCACTCCTTGCCCGCGTAGGCCTGGGCTGGCATGGGGGCAAAGGTTAGTCAGGCCGGAGGCCGGCTCCGCCCGCGGGCTCAGCCCAGCGTCAGTGCGAGGCCTCCGTCCAGGTCTCGCTGCGCGCGCCAGCCGAGCTCGCTCGCGGCGAGCGAGGCGTCCAGCACCGAGCGCTGGATCTCGCCCTCGCGCGCGGGCTCGAAGCCCGGCTCGAAGTCGTCGCGTCCCGCGCGGGCGCCGATCGCGTCGGCCAGCCCGAGCACGCTCGTCTCGACGCCGGTGCCGACGTTGAAGGGGCCCGGCAGCCCCGCCTCGCGCGCGGCGAGCAGGGCCGAGACCACGTCCCCTATATATACGTAGTCGCGGGTCTGCTCGCCGTCCCCGAACACGGTCGGCCGGCCGCCCTCGCGGGCGAGCCCGCAGAAGATCGCGACCACGCCCGCCTCCAGCGCCGGGTCCTGGCGCGGGCCGTAGACGTTGCCGAGCCGGAGGGCGGTCGTCCTCAGCCCGCGCGTGCGGCGGTAGAAGTCGAGGTAGCCCTCCGCCGCGAGCTTGCTCTGCCCGTAGACCGAGAGCGGCAGGCGCTCGGCGTCCTCGGCGAACGGGAGCCGCTCGGGGCGCTCGGCGCCTTCGCCGTAGATGGCGCCGCCGGTCGAGGTGAAGACGAAGTCGCCGGCGCCGGCCCGGGCCGCGGCCTCGAGCACGCCGAGCGTGCCCGCGACGTTGACGCGCGCGTCGAAGGCCGGATCGGCCATCGAGGTGCGGACGTCGATCTGGGCGGCGAGGTGGAAGACCGACTGGGGCGAGAAGCTCTGCACCGCGGGCTGCAGCGCGGCCGCATCGCAGACGTCGAGCTCGACCAGCTCGGCGCCTCGCTCGAGCGCCGCGGCCAGGTTCTCGCGCTTGCCGCTCGTGAGGTCATCGACCACCAGCAGCTCGTCCCCGGCCTCCTGAAGGGCGTCGACCAGGTGCGATCCGATGAACCCGGCTCCGCCTGTGACCAGGGTTTGCACAGGGCCAGCCTAGATGGCCGACCGCCGCGCCCGCGCCCTGCTCGTGCCTGGCCAGGCGCAAAATGCAGCGATCGCGTCTGAGGGCTCCTGCTACTCTCGCCGCCGACCGCCGTCCGGGGAACGGCCAGTCGGAGTCCGCCCCTGTGGCTACCTTGGAGTGTGCGATGCGTCTGATCGTCACCGAGAAGAACAACAGCGCGAAGAAGATCGCGGAGATCCTCTCCGGCGGCAGCGCCAAGGAGGAAGCCTCCTTCAAGACCCCCTACTACACGTGGGAGGGCGAGAAGGGCCCGCAGACGGCGATCGGGCTCAAGGGGCACGTGCTCAACCCGGCCTTCCCCGAGGACTACAAGAGCTGGCAGCAGATCGATCCCCGGGACCTGATCGACGCGCCGCTGATCAAGCTGCCGACCGACAAGAACGTCGTCAAGGCGATCAAGAAGGTCGCCAAGGACGCCACGGACCTGGTGATCGCGACCGACTTCGACCGCGAGGGCGAGCTGATCGGGCTCGAGGCCCTGCAGGAGATCGTCGAGGCCAACCCCGGTCTGGCCACCGCCGAGGGCGTGCACGAGAACGGCACCCCCGTCAAGCGCGCCCGCTACTCCGCCCTGACCAAGGAGGAGATCGAGCGCGCCTTCGCGAACCTGGACGAGCTCTCGATGCCGCTGGCCAACGCCGGCGCCGCGCGCCAGGACATCGACCTGATCTGGGGTGCGACGCTGACCCGCGCGGTCTCTCGCGCGACGCGGCGCTTCGGCGCCAACTTCCTCTCGGTCGGCCGCGTGCAGAGCCCGACCCTGGGGCTGATCGTCGAGCGCGAGCTGGAACGCCGCGCGCACGTGCCCAAGCCCTTCTGGGAGGTCCTCGCCACCTTCGCCCATCCCGACGGCTCGTTCGAGGCCCACCACGCCACGGACAAGTTCTGGAAGGAAGCCGAGGCGAAGGCGGCGATCGAGGGCACCAAGAGCCCCGGCAAGGTCGTCGAGATCAAGGCGCGCAGGCAGACCCGAAAGCCGCCGAGCCCGCTGAACACGACCGCCTTCACGACCGATGCCTCGAACCGTCTCGGGGTCACGCCGGCGAGGGCCATGCGCCTGGCCGAGGACCTCTACATGGACGGGTGCATCTCCTATCCGAGGACCGACAACACCGTCTATCCCGACTCGCTCGACACGAGGCAGCTCGTCACCGAGCTGGTGGCGATCGAGGACTTCAGCGCCGCGAAGTTCCTGCTCGACAAGCCGCTGGAGGCGACCCGCGGCAAGAAGGAGACGACCGACCACCCGCCGATCTACCCGACCTCGGCGGTCAACCCGAAGCGGCTCGAGGCGCGCTCGGACGCCCATCGCAAGGTCTATGAACTGGTCGCCCGCCGCTTCCTGGCGACGTTCTCGCCGCCGATGATCAGCGAGTCCACCCGCGCCGACATCAAGGCCGGTTCCGAGGAATACTTCGTGCGCGGCTCGCACGTCGTCGAGCCCGGCTTCGCCGCGATCTACACCTACGCACGCTCGGCCGACACCGAGATCCCCAAGCTCGA
>Ga0194131_10011812_pt1 | contig 10325 bp, 8 predicted proteins | sample TA2KigO120mmetaG_FD_148631 | JGI IMG/M metagenome (GOLD analysis project Ga0194131, IMG submission 148631) | Freshwater microbial communities from Lake Tanganyika, Tanzania - TA2015053 Kigoma Offshore 120m | ecosystem: Environmental > Aquatic > Freshwater > Lake | place: Tanzania: Lake... | reverse complement strand
GGATTTTCCCTCCGACCGTGAGAGGAATTGTGCATTTTTCACAGACCGATCGCACGATTGCCAGGAAATCGTTTGTCATGGTGGCATCGATATCTTTTCCCGAAGTCGTGGTACCAATGGCGTGCATGGTCTCGCGGAAGTCATGCGTCTCGTCACGGTTGATGTCGAGATAGACGAGTTCATCGGCCTTCCAGGCAGTGAAGCGCTCAACGATGCCGAGGGGATCGCCGGTATGTTGATGAAAACTGAAGGTACGGCTGCGTACGAGCACACCGTTTTTTAGAAGCAGAACAGGAATCAGGCGAGGTTTGAGCATCAGAGAGCGAGGAAGTTTTTGAGGATCTGTGCGCCGTCGCTGTGACTTTTTTCCGGATGGAACTGCGCTCCGCAGATGTTGCCGCTCTGGATGATGGCCGCAAAAGGCTGGCCATAGATGCACTCTCCAGCAATGATGGAAAGATCTTCGGGGTGTACATGGTAGCTATGCACGAAGTAGAAGGCCGGCACGTGATCGAAACCCCTCGCGATTGAGTGATCTCCAGTAATGCGTACATCGTTCCAGCCAATGTGCGGAAGTCTAAGTCCCGATGCACCGATATCAATCTTTTCGACGACCCCTGGAATAAAATGAAGACCTTTGTGTCGCCCATGCTCCAGTCCCTCCGATGCAAAGAGCTGCATACCAAGGCAAATACCGAGGATGGGCTTCTTCTTTTTTACAACTTCTTCTCGGAGGAGAGGCTCGAGTGCACGTTTGTGGATGCCCATCATTCCCTCTTCAAAACTCCCGACTCCAGGAAGGATCAGATGCGATGCTTTCGCGATTGCAGAGGGATCACTACTGATCAATGCCTCGATCTGTAGAAGTCTCAAGGCATTCTGCACGGACATGTGATTGCCGACGCCGATATCGACGATGACGACCGCAGGCGAAGAATCTCCATTTAGCATAGAATTCGAGAGAAACTCTAGCACCCTGAGTGCTACGCTTCACCTCTATGGGACGAAAATTCCTCCTGCGGGCCGATGCCAATGCTACGATCGCAACAGGCCATGCCATGCGCTGCCTGGCCCTTGCCGAAGCCATTCGAGAGCTGGGAGACGAGGCAACCCTCGTCACAAAAGAGATGCCGGAGGGGATCCTGAAGCGTTTCCAAGAGGAGGATGTGAGGATACAGATGACTCATGCAACTGCTGGAAGTGCCGAAGATGTGAAGGAGACCATAGCCATAGCAAGCGCGATTGGAGCGAGCTGGGTCATTGCCGACGGGTACGCATTCGGAGAGGAGTATCAAAAGGGCGTCGTGGATGCTGGGCTGCGGCTCCTCATAATTGATGATTACGGCTCAAGTAAGCATTACCACGCAACGATTGTTCTGAATCAAAACATTGGCGCAGCTCCTGCTCTCTACGAAGGAAAAATTTCGCACTCTGCACTGTTGCTCCTCGGCCCTTCCTATGCACTTCTGCGCAGAGAATTCCGCGAATGGAAAGGTGAGCCATCGGGGACTTCAGAGATGGCATCTCGAATTCTTGTAACATTCGGTGGTGGTGATCCGCCGAACGCAACGGCCTGGGTGCTAAATGCATTGAAAGAAATGCCTTCGCTTTCGATTACGGCACTTGTCGGCGCAAGCAACCCGCACGGGGAAGAACTTGAATCACTCACGAGAGACCACATGCATATCTCTCTTAAGAGAGACGTGCACAACATGCCGACTGCACTAGCAACGTCCGATATCGTCGTAAGTGCCGGCGGTTCCACAACCTACGAATCTGCCTTCATGGGAGTGCCTGCTATCACGGTGATCATTGCGGAGAACCAAAAGGGGCTTGCGGAAGGCATCGCAAAGCAGGGCGCAACGGAGTGCCTTGGATGGCTTCAGGATTGCAAACCTGGAGTACTAAGAAAGCATGTGCAAGCACTCATCGAAGATCAAAAAAAGCGCGACGGCATGGTCATTGCAGGGAGATCGCTCGTCGACGGTTGTGGCGCTCCTCGCCTGCTTCGAGCGATAACCGGAGACAAAATTTTTCTCCGAACCGTGCGAATGAGTGACGCGAAACTGCTTCATGAATGGACGAATGATGCTGACGTACGGAAGGCATCGTTTTCAGCGAAGCTCATCCCCTGGGAAGAACACACAGCCTGGCTCCACAAAAAATTGTCGGAGGATACGACTCGGATTTGGATCGGATGCGACAGTGATGATGTGCCTACAGGGGTGATTCGGTTCGAGGAGAAGAACGAAGAGACGATCCTCTCGATCACCGTGGCACCCTCACACCGTGGCAAGGGATTTGCGAAGGAGCTCGTCCGGCTCGGAGTTCTGGCTTACCTCAGGGCTTTCCCCAACGCGGCAATTCATGCTTATGTAAAGCCGGAGAATGCGGCTTCTGCAGGACTCTTTAAAGGGATGGGTAAAGAACAATCGCCCACATCCGACGGTGCGCTGCATTTTCTGCTCAATCGGCATACGATTACATCATGAAGAACACCATTCTCATCCATGGCAGGGAAGTGGGGGCGGGGCAGCCTGCCTACATCATCGCGGAGATGTCGGGGAACCATAACCAAAGCTACGAGAAAGCAGTGGAGATCATCTATGCGATGAAAGATGCAGGCGCCGATGCAGTAAAAATTCAAACCTACACCGCCGATACCATTACCCTAAAATCGGATAGACCAGAATTTCAGATTGGTGGTGGGACACTCTGGGACGGAAAGACCCTGCATGACCTCTACAGCGAGGCCTTCACGCCCTGGGAGTGGCAACCGAAACTCAAAGCAGTCGCGGAAGATCTCGGCATGGATCTCTTTTCGACTCCGTTTGATGCGTCATCCGTGGAATTCCTGGAGTCGATGGATGTTCCCGCATATAAGATCGCCTCGTTTGAGATCGTCGACATACCGCTCATCCGCAAAGTGGCTGCGACAGGGAAGCCGATCATCATTTCCACGGGTATGGCGAGCCGAAGCGAGATTGAAGATGCACTGGAAGCAGCGAAGGGCTGCGAGGTGGCACTGCTCAAGTGCACAAGTGCGTATCCCGCACGCCCTGAATCCATGAATCTGAACACCATTCCCGCAATGATCAAAGATTTTCATGTTCCCGTCGGACTTTCCGATCACACACTGGACAATGCGGCAGCTGTCACTGCTGTTCGCCTTGGCGCATGTATCATCGAAAAACATTTCAAGCTTGATCAAAACGAATGTGGACCGGACAGTACCTTCTCACTCGACCCACAAGCATTTCGGTCAATGGTCGATGTGATCCGGGCCGCTGAACATGGGAAAAATATGGAGCCATTGGATCCTGTAATCCTGGGTTCCGCACAATATGGCCCGTCTCCCGAAGAGAAGAAAAGTATGCAATTCCGCCGATCGCTATTCGTTGTAAAAGATATTGCCGAAGGAGAAACATTCACTAATGAAAACGTACGCTCTATCCGTCCGGCAAATGGCCTTGCTCCGGCGCACTATGATCGCGTACTCGGCAGGAAAGCAACAAAACGGATTGAAAGGGGCACACCGCTACGAGAAGATTGCATAGCATCCTGACGAACATCGCCATGCGCGTCGCCCTCTTCTCTTCCACGGCCGAACCCAAGGATGGCTACGGAAATATCACCTGGGAACTCTCACATGCGCTGAGAGACCTTGGCATGGAGTGCACGCTCTTTTTGCCCTGCTCGCAGAAGGGATTTGTTAAAAGCGCATCACTCCCCTTTCCAGCGCGTTGCGTACTACCGGAATACATATTTCGCATATACCAGCCCGAAGGCCTGCAGTACTTCCGCTATGTCGATGTATCGAACTGCGATCTTGTTCATGATCTATTCGCATTTCCCTACTGCATTCCGGCACTGCTTTCCGCTCGGAAATATGGAAAACCTTTTGTCACTGGCGCGCAGGGAACGCACGGCGTTCGGCCGCTCACATACTTTCCGGAACGCTGGCTCCTAAAGCACTGCTACAAAAGTGCCCGGGCGATTGCTGTGCCGAGTCAGTTCACGAAGGAAAAAATTTGGGAGCTATCCAAGCGCCGGTATCCGATCGACGTCATTCATAACGGCGTGCATTTCGATCGCTTCCAAAAAAACGTCGATGTGCAGGCTGTGCGCAGTCGATACGCCGGAAAAAAGATGCTCCTCACGGTCGGAGGTCTGTGGGGGAGAAAAGGGCACGATCTTGTACTGAAATCATTGCCCCAGATTCTCCAAAAACATCCGAATACGATATATGTCATCGTGGGAGATGGGAACGGACGCCATGATCTGGAGGCCCTCACGCGCGAGCTGCACCTCGAGCACGCAGTGGATTTCGTCGGGCGTAAAAGTGGGGAAGAACTCGTTGCATACTTCCAAGCCTGCGACGTCTATGTGCATACTCCAAAAATCGTCGGACTGAAGTTCGAGGGCTTCGGCATCGTGTATCTGGAAGCGAGTGCCTGCGGAAAACCGATCGTAGCGACCGATGCCGGCGGCATCCGCGATGCCGTGCGTGACGGGGAAACGGGAATTGTGGTACCGGACGGGGACAGTGCCGCTGTTGCACAAGGTGTGAACCGATTGCTTTCCGATGCGTCATTGGCCAACACTCTTGGAGAGAACGGAAAACGCTACGCCGCATTGCATGATTGGCGCAACATTGCCAAACAATACATTTCTCTCTACGATCGTGTTCTCCATGGCTAAAAAGATATTCATCACCGGAGGCGTCGGATTTATCGGCGTGAATGCCGCGGATCACTTCGCAAGTCGCGGCTGGCAGGTGACAGTATTCGATAATTTTTCAAGGAGAGGTGTCGACATCAATGCAAGCTTCTTAAAAGAGAAATGGCCCGATGCCGTCACGATCATCCGTGGCGACGTCTGCAAGGACCAGAAAGCTCTGGAACATGGAGCTGCAACACACGACGTAATTTTGCATCTTGCAGGTCAGGTCGCGGTCACGACATCCGTCAAAGAACCGATGATGGACTGTGAGCAGAATCTTCTCGGCACACTCCATGTTCTTGAAGCGGCGCGATCTGTGAAAAATCCCCCCATTGTTCTCTTCGCATCAACAAACAAAGTGTACGGAGGCCTCGAGAGCATCCCCGTGCGCGAGGAAGAAAAACGCTACGTGTTTGCGGACGGAAGAAAGGGGGCAACAGAAGAAGAGCCACTGGATTTCCATTCTCCGTACGGCTGCAGCAAAGGCGCTGCGGAACAATACGTCCGCGATTATGCCCGCATCTATGGAGTGCCTACCGTGGTATTCCGGCAATCATGCATCTATGGACCCCACCAACTCGGCGTGGAGGACCAGGGATGGGTAGCGTGGTTCCTCATCGCAAGCATGCTCAAAAAACCCCTGCAAATTTACGGCAACGGCAAGCAGGTGCGCGACATGCTCTATGTCGAGGATTTGGTCGATCTCTACATTCGAGCGGTAAACGGCATCGAGAAAAGTTCGGGGCAGATCTACAACATCGGCGGGGGGAACCATAACAGCATCTCGCTTCTGGAACTTCTGGAGCATATGGAGAAAAAGCTCGGTCTGCCTTCTTCGTGGACCTTCGCGCCCGTCCGCCCCGGCGATCAACCGATATTCATCAGTGATAACAGCAAAGCCAAGGCGGATCTTGGCTGGGAGCCGAAGATGGATCTGGAGCATGGCCTAGAAGAATTGTGTGGATGGCTCAAAAACCATATCGCAATGATCGCGAAGATGTACGGCGTGCAATTACAGAAGCCCGTAGCGACGGGACAATGAAATTGCATGAGCCGCGCTCTTGCAAGGGGGCGGCTATATGATTTGATTATTCTTTTCCGATCTTAGCGATCAAACCTTCCGCAATCGCTTTCACGTGATCCTCAAAGGACAAATTTGACGCCTGTAGCTGATGCCAATCCGTCACCGATGCATGAATGCATGTTTCTTCCATCGCCTTGAGGAACAATCGGACATCATGATGTGCGGGCTTCTTGTGTTCTTTAAAAACCGCGCTTATGGCATCGCGGCAGTCTTGTGTCGTACGGATGGGAAAAACGCCCGGCGCGTACTGATAGAAGCGATGTCCGAACATGAGAACCGGCTTCCCGCGAAAGATAGCTTCGAAGCCCGCAGTGCCCGTAGCGGTCGCAACGACGCTGCAGTGCTCGCGCAGTGTGAACGTATCTGCGGCATGTTCGATGAGGCGAACATTCGGCATCGCCAGGAGTTCCTGGTAGAAGCGGATGCTACGACAAGAAAATCCCTTCTTGCGCTGAACCGGGTGCTCTTTGACATAGAGCAGAACACCGGGAGGGGCCTCTCGAGAAAGCATCTGTAATGTCACAAGCTGATCGACAAACGCACCTGCCATCGGACATGTGGAGCATTCTGGCTGGAAATGGAGCGGGACGTAGACGTACGGTTTCGTGTAATCCGGACGCACGGCATGCCGGTCGTAATATCTGCGAAACGCACGCACGCGGTACCATGCCGATGCCTTGTGAAAGCGCCCTCTCCATGCAGAAACGGAAAGCAGCAGCGGCACCCACCGAAGGAACGTGATGCCTGAACGCACTCCTTTTGAGCGCACAGACTTCATGATGCGATCGATGGTCGTCGGTCGCTTGAAGGAGATCGCAACTTTGCCGGAGGGCTCGATTTGCTTTTGCCAATACTCCTCGAAGAGCGGGCTGAGGCTGACGCTCTGAGGCGCTTCTCGCTGAAGAGCATGAAAACGGTCTCGCACTTCCGGCGCCTGGTCTTCGATGTCTGAAAAGATCGTTGCAGTATCGCGCACCGTTGTCGCATGAAAAACCCATGTCGGTATCCCCTTCGCCCTACAGAGGCAGTAAATGACGTAGTCTGGAATTTCGTGCGGCAAAATCCCTGCAAGGAGCAGGTTAATCTGATGCCGCTCAAGAAAATCATTCCAATATCGCAGGTGCCAGAAATACATCCGCGTGCGCTCGTCGTAGGAAATCAATGTTGTTTGCTCAAGGCGGGAAACCATATGCATGAACATGGCCTGGCACTCCTGCATGCGTTCGATGAGCTCTTCATCGAGAGGAAGAAGCGTTGCCGGATCAGCATCAGGATAGAGTCCCCCGCGAACGTCGCTCGAGTTGAACCACCGTTGAGATTCCTTTGAGAGCACGCTATACATTCTCGGAGTCGCGCCAATGCTCGCTGCATAGGAAAAGGTCCGCTGCTGCATAACACGTTCGATGGCCGCATGTGCAGCGTCATTGGAAAACCGAAGGATGACCGCCCGAAACGACATTGCCCCAGAGTATTGGCCGTACGATCGATTCTGACAAGAAAAGTGGCGACTTAGCTATGGCGATGGCAGAGAAGGGAGACGTACACTAGATCCATGCATAAAAGATTGAAGCGGATTTGTATCTCTCCAAAAACGAGCATTCGCGAGGCCATGTGCGTTATCAGCGAAGGCCCGAGGCAAACTCCTCCAACCCCCTCGGGCATCGCTTTGATCACGCAAGGCAATAGACTTCTCGGCATCGCGACAGACGGAGATATTCGGAAGTCGATCTTGAAAGGAAAGGGTCTTGATGATCCGATCGGAGACATTATGGCAAAGCAACCGCTCACCGTACTGCACGATGAATCCCCAGATGTCATCCTGTCCCGATTCCATGAAGCATTGCGAGAGCGACAGCTTCCCGAGAGCCGCTTCCACCATATTCTCACAGTAGATGAAAATGGGAATCTGGTAGATGTTCTGACGCCGTTTGAGCTCTGGAAGAGAAGCGAAGTGAAGATCAAAACCGTTTCTGTGATTGGTCTTGGGTATGTAGGACTCACTCTCGCACTCACACTCAATGAATTTGGCATCCGCGTGATCGGGGTAGACACCAACAAAAAGGTGATCAAAAAGCTTAAAAGTGGGGTTCCTCATTTTTATGAAAAGGGACTCGACCAACTGGTCAAAAAACACGCGAACAAGAACTTGATTCTTTCCACTTCTCTCTCGGAAAATCAGAGTGATATCTTCGTTATTTGCGTGGGGACGCCAGTGAACGAGCTGGGCAAAGTGCTGTCACAGTTCTTGACGGATGCGGCAAAAGAAGTGGGTAAAGTCCTGAAGGCACACGACCTTGTGATCCTTCGCTCGACAGTACCGATCGGAACCTGCAGGGATGCGGTGGTGCCCCTTTTGGAGAAGGTATCCAGACTCAAGGCCGGTGAGACATTCATGGTAAGTTTTGCACCGGAACGCACTGTGGAAGGAAAGGCTCTGGAGGAGCTTCGCACACTCCCACAAATCATCGGGGGATACAATAAACAGAGCCTCGACGAGACAAGCAAATTTTTCCGCGTCTTCGCGCACACGATCGTCGCGGTCGACAGTCTCGAAGAGGCCGAGGCAGTGAAACTGCTGAATAACACGTTCCGGGACGTGAGCTTCGGCTTCGCCAATGAAGTGGCATGGTCGCTTCATGGCTACGGCCTGAATGCCCGCAAAGTGATCCGCGCCGCCAATGAGGGATATGGCCGCAACCCTATTCCGGCTCCGAGCCCCGGTGTGGGCGGCATGTGCCTGGTGAAAGACCCGTACCTCTTCGTCGCTTCGGCAAAGGAGAAGGGATACCACCCGAAGCTTCCCATTGCCGCCCGCGACATCAATGTCTCGATGATTTCCTTCGTCGTTGATCAGGTGAATGCATTCGTAAAGAAGCACAAGAAAAACTCGGGCAAGGCGCGGATCTTCCTCGCAGGGATGGCATTCAAAGGCGCTCCGGAAACTTCGGACCTGCGCTTTTCGACATCGGTAGAGATTCTTGAGAAGCTGCAAAAGAAGTACTCCAACATTGTTATTTTTGACCCCGTAGCCTCGAAAGAAGATCTCGAAAAGCTGGGTGCAAAAGTCGTGATGTCTTTGGAAGAAGGATACAAAGGGAGTGACGTGGCATTAATGCTCAACAATCATCCGTCTTTTAAGGAGTCCGATATTTTCGCGCTCGCTGCGGCGATGAATGCCCCTGGGATGATCTTTGATCCGTGGGGAAGTTTCCGGGAAGAACAGTTGACTGGCCTGCAGAGTATATACTATAAGGGATTATAATCTTTACTATGGCAACAAACGCCGAACGTGAACAATGGGAGCAACAATGGGCATTGTTGCAGAAGAAAGGTGGCCATGGTCCAGACTCCACCTTGATGGATAAAATCGTTGGCCCCTGGCGCCATGTCACCTCCGCGCAGGCTGAGCTTCTTTTCGCTGGAGTACAAAATGGTGTTTTTGAGCTTCCGATCGTATCCGGTGGTGAAGAGCCGGACAAAAAGGAATAATTGAAAAGATGCGCAGCATAATCTGCAATCCTAGTTACGGGAATAATCCATACATTCGCACCACGGAGATGGCTTTGAAATTGAGTGAAAAACTGGGAGATAACCCTTCCGTAGTTGTTCCGCATGTATATGGCGAAAAACAGCGCCGAATCCTCGAAGAAAATTTTGGAAATGATTCTCGCATCGTTCTTGATGAGGAATTTGGATCGATACTCCGCTCCATATTCTATGAAGGAAATTCCTACGAAGATTTTTTACGGCAGTGGGCAGCGTCCGTAGACGAGATTTCCAAAAAGGCAAGTACATATCTCCATGCGCAGTACGACATCGTGTGTGAAATCAGCCGCTCCCCTCTTTTGGATCTCGGCATCACGCCAGCATTGTATAATTCCTGGTCCCGCACGTCGCAGATTCTGGAATGCGCCATGCAGGAAGAAGCTATAACTATGGACCACACGGTCCATGAAGAGGCTGCCAAGAAATTCAGGAAGCTGGAATCGCGCTATGACCTGCATTGCATCTCCGTTCCTGGAACATTTGAACCAAACAACGATGATATCGCCATTCCTCTAAGTGCTTCTACGCCACTCTCGGACGACCAGACGGTGGATCGCGGCGTGTATGTGACTGTGAGCGGAATCCCTCATGTGGAATCGCTGCAAACGGTCGCGGAAGCCTTGGATGTGAACATCTATGCTTCGGATTCTTCGAAAATCCGCGGCTCACGGCATGCGCTTCCGGGAATCCTCCGGCATCCGCAGATCGTTGCGCACATTGCACGCGCAGGATGGGGAGCGGTCGGTACATCAATCGCAACGGGCGTGCCACTGATTGTGCAGCCCTATGAAAAAAACGAAGACCCGGAGATATATTTCAATATTCAGCGAATCGAAGAGCTTGGTCTTGGTGTGCAATTCAGCGGTCAAAACTCTGATGAACTTCTGAAGATTCTAGAAGGGCTTCGGCCACGGATACAGGAGTACAAAGAATCGCTTCTCCGGAGATTTGGAACACTGGATGGAGCAAGTAT
>Ga0194131_10011811_pt1 | contig 10327 bp, 10 predicted proteins | sample TA2KigO120mmetaG_FD_148631 | JGI IMG/M metagenome (GOLD analysis project Ga0194131, IMG submission 148631) | Freshwater microbial communities from Lake Tanganyika, Tanzania - TA2015053 Kigoma Offshore 120m | ecosystem: Environmental > Aquatic > Freshwater > Lake | place: Tanzania: Lake... | reverse complement strand
GCGGGATCCAGCGGTTGTACTCGGCGTGGCCGTGCGGCGGCACGGCCATCACCTGGCCCCACACGTCCGAGGTGGCGTGGACGTCGGCACCCGCGGCGAGGAGCGCCGCGACGACCGACGGGTGCCGCTGCGCGGCGGCCCACATGAGCGCGGTCTGTCCGCGCGTGCCGCGCGCGTTGACGTCGGCACCGCTGGCCGCGAGCAGCTGCACGACGTCGGCGTAGCCGCCGCGCGCGGCCACCATGAGCGGCGTCTCGCCGCTCAGCAGCGCCCGGTTGGGGCTGGCGCCGGCCTCGAGCAGCCGGCGCACCATCGCCGCGCTGCCGTTGAGGCTCGCCAGCCAGAGGGGCGTTGCGCCGAGGTCGTTGGCCGCGTTGACGTCGGCGCCCGCGCCGACGAGCGCGTCAACACGCGCCAGGTCGTTGGCGTAGCTGGCGTGATGGAGCGGCGTCGTCCCGTCGGGCTCGGCCGCTGCCGCGCTCGGACCGCGCTGCCCGGCGAACGCCGGGGCCGCGCCGACAATCAGCAGGATCGCAATCGTGGCCCGCACGCTACACCTCAGACCCCGGGCAGCGTATCGATCGGCAGCCGGCCGGTGCTGCCGCCAATCCGCTCGACCGGCGCGCCGAGCTTGTCCATCAGCGTGACGAGCAGATTCGCCATCGGCGGCCTGTCCGTGAAGGCCAGGTGCCGGCCGCCGCGCAGCGTGCCGGCGCCGCCGCCGACCAGCGCGAGCGGCAGGTTGTCGCCCGAGTGCGCGTTGCTGTTGGAGATGCCCGCGCCGTACAGGATCGTCATGTGATCGAGGAGCGACCCGTCGCCGTCGGCCGTCGCCTGCAGCGTCGCCAGGTACCCGGCGAACAGCTCCATGTGGTAGCGGTTGATCTTCGACATGTGCGCGACGAGCTCGGGGCGGTTGCTGTGGTGCGACAGCGGATGGTGCGCCTCGGGCACGCCGATCTGCGGATACGGCCGCGCGCTCTGCTCCTTGCCGATCATGAAGGAGATGACGCGCGTCAGATCCGCCTGCAGGGCGAGCCGCTGCAGGTCGAGCATCAGCGCGAGGTGATCCACGAACGCCGGCGGCACGCCCTGCGGCTGGTCGATCTCGGGCAGCTCGACGTCGCGCTGCTCCTCGGCCCGCTGGATGCGCCGCTCGACGTCGCGCACCGACTCCGTGTACTCGTCGACCTTGGTCACGTCCTGCGGCCCCAGCTCCCGGCGGAGGCGCGCGAGCTTCTCGGCCACCGAGTCGAGAATGCTCCGGTGCTGCCGCAGCCGCGCCTCCCGCGCCGCGCGCTCGGTGCTCCCGCTGTCGCCGAAGAGCTTCTCGAAGACCGCGCGCGGATTGTGCTCCATCGGGAGCGGCTGCCTCGGACTGCGCCAGCACAGCGTGTGCGTGTAGACGCAGCTCAGATTGCCCGTGCACGCCCCCGCGTTGTTCGGCGGGTCCATCGCCAGCTCGAGCGATCCCACCTGCGTCTCGCGCGCGAACTGCCGCGCCAGGATCTGGTCGATCGAGACGTCGGCGATGATCTCGACCTCGTTGCGGCCGCCCCGCGTCGTGCCGGTCAGGAACGACCCGGAGGCGCCGGCGTGGATGTAGTTCCAGTTCGCCTTGAGCCCCGAGAGGATCGTGAGCTGGCTGCGGTACGGCGCCAGCGGCTCCAGGATTGGCGGGAGCGTGAACTCGCGCTCGGTGCCGGTCGGCAGCCAGTACTCCATCGCCATCCCGTTCGGCACGTAGAACGTCTGGAAGCGGTGGACGGGCCTTCGCACCTGCGCCCGCGCGCCGGCGGGATACATCGCGTCGAGGAGCGGCAGCGACAGCGTCGCGCCGAGGCCTTTCAGCACGGTCCGGCGGGGGAGCGCTTTCGAGCTGACGAACATGGTGAACTCCTACTCGTTCGGATCGTTCGGGGCGTTCGGATCGTTCGGATCGTTCGGGTTCGGGTCGTTCTCGTTCTCGTTCGGATCGTTCTCGTTCGGGCGCCTCGCGAACGGTCCGAACGCCATTAGTTCTTTCCCTCCGCGTAGTTCCGCGTGAGAAACCCCGGGCTCTGGACGATGCCCAGGATCAGCGACGACCAGCGGTAGTCCCGGGCGGCGCCGGCGCGGACGATCTGCCGCACCGCCGGCCGATCGTAATACTCGACCCGCCGCCCGTACGCGTACGCCATCAGCTTCTCGGTGACCGTGCGCGGGAACTGCTCCGAGTCGGCCAGCAGCAGCGCGCGCAGGCCCGACAACCCCTCGACGCTCGCTCCGCCGAGCGTCGTGCCGGTCGCGTCCACCGGCTTGCCGGCCTCGTCGATCGTGCGCCACCCGCCAATCGCGTCGAAGTGCTCGAGCGCGAAGCCGAGCGGGTCGATCGCCGCGTGACAGCTCGCGCACGCCGCATTCTGGCGGTGCTGGGCGAGGCGCTCGCGGATCGTCGGCGGCCGCGCGCCGAGCGGCGGCTCGACCAGCGTCGTGTTCACGCCCGGCGGCGGCGGCGGCGGCGGCGTGCCGAAGATGTTGTCGAGGAGCCACTTGCCACGCAGGACCGGCGACGTGCGGTCGGGATACGACGTCGTCGCCAGGATCGACCCGTGCGCGAGGATGCCGCCGCGCTCGCCGGCGTCAGCCAGACTCACCCGCCGGAACCGGCTGCCCGAGATGCCGGCGATGCCGTAATGGCGCGCGAGCCGCTCGTTGACGAACGTGTAATCGGCGCGCAGCAGGTCGAGCACGCTGCGATCCTCCTCGAGCGTGCTCGCGAGAAAGCGCTTCGTCTCCTCCTCGAAGGCCTCGAGCAGGCTCTCGTCGTAATGCGGATACAGATCCGGATGCACGACGACTTCGCGCACGCGGCGGAGGTTGAGCCACTGGGCGGCGAAGTTGTCCACGAGCGCACGCCGCGCCCGCTCGTCGGCCAGCATGCGGCGCACCTGCTGCTCCAGGACGTCGGGGCGGGTCAGCGTGCGGCGCTCGGCGGCCTCCAGCAGGCCCTCGTCTGGAATGCTGTTCCACAGGAAGAAGGAGAGCCGCGAGGCAAGCTCGAGATCGCTCAGCGGGTAGGACCCGGTCCGGCTCACGCCGGACGCCACGTTCGATTGGGCGGACGTCACGTTCGCCTGGACGGACGCGGCGCGCGTGGTGTCCGGCTTCAGCCGGGCCTGCGGATCCCGATACACGCGCAGCAGGAAGTCGGGGTCGACGAGCACGCGCTCGAGCGCGAACTGAATCCCCTCGTCGAAGCTCCCGCCGTCGCGGCGTCGGCGATCGAAGAACTCGAGGAGCGTCTGCACGTCGGCTGGCGCGGCCGGGCGCCGAAACGCCAGGCGCGCGATCCGCGAGAGGATCGCGCTCGCGCAGCCGCGCTCCTCCGACGCCTGCGCCGGCTGGCAGACGAAGATCGCGCGCCGGCTCGGCGTGTCGCCGCCGGTGCGCGCCACGGCGTACGGGCCGCCGATCTGCACCGAGTTGACGGCCGCATACCCCATGTAGATCTGGTCGTTCGTGAGCACGCGGCCGCGCTGCAGCGGCTGCGGCAGTCCCTCGGGCTCCCACAGCTGCCGGACGAACGAGACGCCGACCACGTGCGGGCCGGCGGTGACCGGGACACGCAGCTCGAGGCTGGCGTCGCCCTCGATCTGCATGTAGCGCTCCCACGCGGGATCGCCCGCGAACCCCGGCTCGCCGTCGCCCGCGTAGCTCGCCGCGGCCGGCCGCCCCGTGGCGCCCCCGCCCACCGTGAAGCGCGTCAGCAGCCGCCCGTCGAGCCGCAGGTCGAGCTGCTGCGGCCAGCCCATGCCCATGATGTAGTCCTGGTACTGCCGCCGCAGCCGGACCTTGATCAGATACTCGCCGTCCACCGGGAAGTGGTAGGGCACGGCAACGCCGCCGCGCGACCCGAACGGCAGGTCTTCGCTCTGGCGATCGTCCTGCACGATGTGCAGCGGAATCTCGAACGTCTCGACGGCGGGCCGCGCCGGCGGCAGGCCGATGGCCAGGCGCGTGACCTGGCGCGCCACCGACAGATACCGCTCGAGATGCGCGGTCGATATCGTGAGGACCGCGGCGTTGTTGTCGAAGCTCCCGTCGGCGGTCTCGTCGCCGGGGAGCTGCGACGCGACGTCGACGTCGAGCGCGAACAGATCGCGGATCGCGTTCGTATACTCGACCCGGTTCAGACGATGCACGGCCGTGATGCGTCCCGGGTTCGGTCCGGCGGCCCACGCGCGATCCAGCTCCGCCTCGAGCGCATCGGCCGCCGCGTCGTAGGCGGCGGCGTCGGGCCGCGGCAGCCCCGGCGGCGGCATCGACTGCGCGCGCAGCCGCGTGGCCACCCGCTCCCAGACGTCTGGGTGCGCCGCAGGACGCGCCGGATCGACGCCGTCGAGGGCCAGGCCCCCGGTCTTCAGCCGCTGGTTGTGGCAGGACAGACAGTATGTATTGATGACGCTCGCGAGCGGGGATCGGGAATCGGGGATCGGGGATCCGGGGGTCGCCGTTCCGGGGTTCGAGGGTGCGGGGTTCGACGGTGTGACCCTCGGGGTCTGGCCCGCCGGCTGAGCCGCGGGCCGCACGGCCGCGAGCGACACGGCCATCCAGCCGCCGATCGCCACGGCCACGATTGCCGCCTGGCCACTCCCGGGCCGCTTGACTCGACGCACTGCCATCTTCGACAGCCCTTTGAACCGAGTTCCGCCGGCCGCCGCCCCGAGACGGCCCCTCCCCGTCCCAGGTCACCGGGGTCTCGCGGGCGTGCGCCGCTCATTGTAGCCGTTTCGGGAGTATCCTGTGCCGAGCCACGCGTTCGGACGGAGGGAGCTGCATGCGTACGCGCCTGTTGCTGGTCGTGGGAGTGGCCGTCGTCGTCGGAGCCCTGGCCGCGGTGGTCCGACCGTGGGGCGCGGCGTCGGCCGAAGCCGACGTACCGCGGACGCCCTGGGGCGAGCCCGATCTGCAGGGGATCTGGACCAACGAGTTCGACACGCCGCTGCAGCGGGCGCCGCGCTACGGCACCCGGGAGTTCTTCACCGACGAGGAGCGCGCCGCGCTCGACGAGGAGCGGCTCCAGCTGCTCGGCCGGGATCGCCGCGTGGAGCGCGGCACCGAGCTCGACGTCGCCGGCGCCTACAACTCGGTCTTCATGTCGATGAAGCGGACGGGGCGGCGGACCTCGCTCATCGTCGATCCGGCGGACGGCCGCATCCCGGCGCTGACGCCGGAGGCGCAGCAGCGCGCGGCCGCGGATCGGGCCTTCCGCCTCGCCCTGCTCCAGGCGACCGAGACGTGCAAGAACAACTCGCCGGCGTGCGCCGGCGGCACGTACGTCCCGACGCCTTCGCCGCGGCGCGACGAGCCGCTCGGCCGCTACAACACCGCCCGCATGAACCGCCACTACGGCCCCGAAGACGGGAGCCTCTCCGACCGCTGCCTCTCGGGCGGCGTTCCGGAGTTCGGCACGGCCTATGGCGGCAGCTTCCGGCGCGTCGTCCAGACGCCGGGCGGCATCGCGATCTTCTACGACGTGGGGCAGGGGCAGGGGTTCCAGCGGAACATCGTGATGAACGGCGGGCCGCATCTGCCGCCGCAGGTGCGGCAGTGGCACGGCGACTCGCGCGCGCGGTGGGACGGCGACACGCTCGTCGTCGACGTCACCAACTTCAGCCCCAAGACCGACTTCTTCGGCTCGCGTGAGAACCTGCATCTGGTCGAGCGCTGGACGCGCACCGGGCCCGACACGCTCGAGTACCGCGTGACGATCGAGGATCCGACCGTGTGGACCCGGCCGTGGACGGTCGTGGAGGAGTTCACGCGGCAGAACGGGAAGGAGAACCGCGTCTACTACGAGCCGCGGTGCCATGAGGGGAACTACGGCTTCCCGTCGCTGCTGCTCGCGGCGCGGCTGGCCGAGCAGGCCTACGCCGAGCGGCGCGCTCCGCACCCGGCGTTGATGGACAACGCCACCGACTTCGTCGGCGTCGAAGAGAACCCGCTCGGACGGTAGCGATCATGCGGCTCAACGGCTCGACGGTCGTGGTGGCGCTCGCGGCCGCCCTCGCGGGCGCCGGCATCGCCCGCTCGGTGGCGCAGTCGCCCCGTCAGGCCGGATCGCCGGCGCGCCCGGCGCCGCGCCCCGATCGGATCGAGGGACGCCCGAACTTCAGCGGCATCTGGCAGGCGAACAACGAGGCCCACTGGGACCTGCAGGCGCATGCCGCGCGCCCCGGCGCAGTCACCCAGCCGGGCGTCTATCCGTTCGAGTACGCGCGCGTGGCCGCGGCGCCCGTCGTGGCGCTCGGCGCGGCGGCCGGCATCCCCGCCTCGCTCGGCGTCGTCCAGGACGACGGCGGGATTCCGTATACGCCGGAGGCGCTGGCGGTGCGGAACGCCAACGCCGAGCACTGGATCGATCGCGACCCGGAGCTGAAGTGCTATCTGCCCGGGATCCCGCGCGCGATGTACATGCCGTACCCGTTCGAGGTCACGCAGAGCACGAACAAGATCCACCTGGCGTACGCGTTTGCCAACACCGCGCGGACGATCCATCTGGACGAGGTCGACCCGCCGCCCGCCGAGACGTGGATGGGGCACTCGGTCGGCCGCTGGGAGGGCGACACGCTGATCGTCGACGTCAGCTACTTCAACGACAAGACGTGGTTCGATCGGGCCGGCAACTTCCACAGCGACGCGCTGACGCTCACGGAGCGCTTCTCGCTGCTGACGCCCGACGTGATGCAGTACGAGGTGACGATCGAGGATCCGAAGGTCTTCACCCGGCCCTGGCGCATCGCCATGCCGCTCTACCGCCGGATGGAGCCGAACATGCAGCTGCTCGAGTACCGCTGCACGGAGTTCGCCGAGGAGTTCCTGTACGGGCACGTTCGCAAGGAGCCGCTCGTGAAGCGCTGGGAGGGCGAGACGATGATCGTCGAGATCACGCGCAAGGTGCCGCCCGGCGATCGGTTCTACGAGTGGCTGCGGAAATAGCTCGGTACTTGTAGAGTTGCGGGCTTCCGGCTCGAGCGGGAAGCCACGAGCCGGAAGCCCCAAGCGCGAGAGAGGATAACCAATGCGAACACAGCTAGCCGCCGTCGTAGCAACCGTGGGTGTCCTGCTGGCGGGCGCGACCGCTCCGGCGCGGGCCCATCACGCGTTCGCCGCCGAGTTCGACGCGAAGAAGCCGGTCACCTTCAAGGCCAAGGTCACCAAGGTGGAGTGGGTCAATCCCCACGTCTGGATCCACGTCGAGGTGCAGCGGACCGACGGAAAGGTCGAGCCGTGGGCGATCGAGGGCGGCACGCCGAACGTGCTGTTCCGCCGCGGCTTCACCAAGCAGTCGCTCGCGCCCGGCACCGAGATCATGGTCGACGGCTATCAGGCCAAGGACGGCACGCGCCGCGCGAACGGCCGCGACCTGACGTTCGCCGACGGCAAGAAGCTGTTCCTCGGCTCGTCGGGCACCGGCGCGCCGTACGAGCTGCGGCCGGGGAATCCGCAGTAAGTGCGGGCAGTGGGCAGTAGGCAGTAGGCAGTAGGCAGTAGGCAGAGCGTTCAGCCTCATCACTGCCTACTGCCAGCTACCGCGGCGCCGGTGCGGCGCCCTGGCCCGTGCGGAGCGGGCGCGCCGGGAACGTCTCGGGCCACTCCGCGTGCCGGTTCGAGTACACCGACTGATAGCGCACGCCCCGTCCGTCGGGGTCGACGAAGCCGAGCGACTGCTGGAAGAGCGCCGGCGGCGGGGCGCTCTCCGGCGAGGTCCCTTCCAGAATGTAGAGCCGGTTGCGGTGCATCGCGACGTAGGCGAACGTCCGCGACTGGTCGGGGTGCAGGAGCTGAATCTCGTGCCCTTCGACCAGGTCCTGCCACGCCCAGGCCAGGTGCGTCACCGTGGCCCCGCGCGCCACGAAGCCGAAGGTGGCGTGGAGCAGCGCGCCGCCGACCTCCTCCTTCCAGTAGCCGCGGCCGGCGAGCGCCAGGCCGCACGCGCGCTCGTCGCTGAAGTGCGTCGGGCAGGTCGTGCGCGCGCGCTCCTCGGCGAACCGCTCGATGTCGCGATAGTCCACCACGGTGATCGAATAGCGCTCGAGACCGCGCACCACGGTATACACGCGCGCCGGCAGGTCCGACCCGTACTCCGACCGGAACGTCGTCTGGGCGACCGTCGGCTGCCCGGGGAAGTCGACGCGGAAGCCGTCCTCCCGGTTGACGTACTCGGTCCACTGCGCGGATGCGAGGGCCGGCAGCGAAAGAACGGCGGCGGCGATCAGGGCGAAGCGCATGGATGTTCCTCCAGGGGTGTCTTAGAATAGGCGGACCATGAGGACCCTCGCAACCGCGCTGACCATGCTGGCCGTCGCGGCCCTCGGGCCGTCCGCGCAGACGATGTCCTTCTACGACCTGAAGACGCGCACGCTCGACGGCAAGCCCGCCGACCTGGCGCCGTACCGCGGCGGCGTCAGTCTCGTCGTGAACGTCGCGAGCTTCTGCGGGTACACGCCGCAGTACGCGGGCCTCGAGCGTCTGTATCGCGAGCTGAAGGGCAAGGGGTTCACCATCCTGGGCTTTCCGAGCAACGACTTCGGCGAGCAGGAGCCTGGCACCGCGCAGGAGATCGCGGACTTCTGCCGGCTCAACTACGACGTCACGTTCCCGATGTTCGAGAAGGTGATCACGCGAAGCGGGCCGGGCCAGTCGCCCGTGTACGCGTTCCTCGGACGATCGGGCCACCTGCCGGCGTGGAACTTCAGCAAGTACGTCGTGGATCGGCAGGGGCGCATCGTGGCGTTCTTCCCGAGCGACGTGACGCCCGAGGACCCGAAGCTCCGCGCGGCGATCACCAGAGCGCTGGCGAACTGAACCCGCGCCCGACGCCGAACACCCAACTCCCAACACCCAAGGCCCAAAGCCCAAAGCCCAAAGCCCACAGAGAAGGTGTTGTACACTCCGCCGAGAGGAGGGGCGTATGCGAGGAGTGCTGTTGTTCGCGGCGGGGCTGATGGTCGGCGCGGCGGTGCAGGTGCCGCTGGCGCAGTCGTCGAACGTGGTGATGATGAACCACGTCGGCATCAACGTGCCGAATATTCCCGAGGCGATCACGTACTACACCCAGAAGATGGGCTATCGGGAGGCGTTCCGCGCCACCAACGCGCAGGGGCAGCCGACGCTGGTGTACCTGCACGTCAGCCGCAACACGTTCCTCGAGCTCGGGCAGGCGAACGCCGAGCGGCCAGCCGGGTTCACCCATTACGGGCTGCACGTCGAGGACATCAAGCAGGCCGTGACAATGTTCCGCCAGAAGGGCGTGACCGTCAGCGACGTCAACAAGAGCGGCAACACGGCCGCGCTGCTGGCCAACATCACCGACCCGTACATGGGGCGCATCGAGCTGGCCGAGCTGACGCCCGACTCGCTGCACCGGAAGGCGCTCGACGCCTGGAAGCCGTAAGCTGGTTCGTCAGCCGACCTGCGCGATTGACGTGTCGGGCCAGCGGACCTGCCGCTCGCCCGACGCGACCCGCTGCAGCACGGCCTGCAGGTCCGTGAAGGCGCACGGTTCGGCGACGGCCGCCGCGCAGCCGGCGACGAGGTAGCGGTCCATCAACGCCGCGTCGGCCGGCGCGGCGAGCACCACCACCGGCGAGCCGGTTTCCACCAGACGCGCGCACTCCTCCCACGTCGCCGTCGTCGTGCGCACGAGGACGGCGCCCGCCTGGAACTGCCGCAGCAGGTGCAGCGCCGCGTCGATCGACTCGACGGCCACAGGCAGAAACTGCGCCGCGCGCAGGCGCGCGATGCGCGAGCGATCGTCGCTGCGGCCCTTTTGGGGTTGAATCCAGAGGAGTGAGCGGTTCATGGTGGTGGCCCCGAGGTGCAGCGCGAGCTCGTCGCACTCTATCACCGGCACTCGGCCTGAGCCAGATGACCTGCACGCTCCGTGCTGGGGATAAGTAAGATGGGGGCGGGAAGAAACTGCACATGCGGCGTCGCGTGATCGTTCTCGCGTTCGTCCTGGGCACGGCGCTCGTTGCCGCGGCGCCGGCGGCGCGACAGTCTCCGCCGGCGTCCGCAGCGCTCTTCGAGGGCGCCCTGCTCATCCCGGGCGACGGCAGCCCGCCGGCGGCGGATGCGGCCGTGCTCGTGGAGCAGGGCACGATCAGGCGCGTCGGCCGCCGCCGCGAGATTGAGGCACCGGCCGGCGCCGCGCGCGTCGACCTGTCGGGTAGGGTGCTCATGCCCGCGCTCGTCAACACCCACGGGCATTCCGGCTTTCAGAAGGGACTGACCTTCAGCCGCGACAACTACACGCGCGAGAACGTCCTCGACGACCTCCACC
>Ga0194131_10011810_pt1 | contig 10327 bp, 17 predicted proteins | sample TA2KigO120mmetaG_FD_148631 | JGI IMG/M metagenome (GOLD analysis project Ga0194131, IMG submission 148631) | Freshwater microbial communities from Lake Tanganyika, Tanzania - TA2015053 Kigoma Offshore 120m | ecosystem: Environmental > Aquatic > Freshwater > Lake | place: Tanzania: Lake... | reverse complement strand
ATCGCTGTTTACTCGCTATAACTTTATTTATGGCCATTATAACTCAATAAGAAATGGGCTTTTATGTTGCTTATCCGTTGAATACGTTTCTAACCGGGAGCCTAGCCTCTGTCCAAAAGGCACTTTTGTACGGTGATCACGGCCACATTTTCCGCCTACGAATGAACGTCCTTTCTAGCCGTTCATTTCCAGGGACACGAGACGGCATTCTTGAAAAGACGGTTGGTGGGAATGGCCATCCCAATGTTGCCATTAATTCCCATCTTTCCTAATGAAATTGATCCTTGGCAGGGCGAATTAGTATTGGTAAATATATACCAATATGAAGGCAGATCTGGTATTTTGGCAAAAAGGTCGGCTTCAAGAGCGCTACGTGTTGGAATTGAAGATTCACGACGTGGGACGGTCAGTAAGGTATCCTGACGGGATTCGCTACGGACTCATCTGTCGGGATTTAAAAACAGGAAGGAGGGTGCTTCTGGACAATCATCATCCGAAAGGACATCATCTTCATCTGGACGATAGGGAACTGCCATACGAATTTACGGGTGTTCCGACACTTCTTTTTGATTTTGCGAGGTGGGTTGAGTCCCACCTGGGAGTAAAACTATGAAACATCTAATAATCAGCATTAAATCTTCGTCGGAGGTGATGAAGGATTTTAAGAATGCACTTGAAAAAGCCAGAAGACAGGGATTTAAGTCACCCCACTACGAGATATCCTTTGACAATCGAAAGGATTTTGAGAGATTTGTCCGCCATTTGCCCATACTCTCTGCGATCCTGGAGTTCAAGCCGAAATCGGTTTACGAACTTGCCAAAATTAGTGGGATGGATGTGTCGAATCTCAACAAGATTATTCTATTTTTCGAGGAGGTCGGTGCAATTCATGTGAAGACAGTTATTGTTGCTGGACGAAAGGTGAAAAAACCTATTGTGGAATATAAGACAGTGGAGTTCAAACTCGCGGCGTAACCTCCAGAGCCTACATTTGTGCGAACAGATTTATTGGATAAAACCCGATTCGTAATCATTCCGGTTTCCCCGGTCAGATTGGCCAACTAAACAATTCCTTTGCCACCCTGTCGCCGGGTTTCTTTCAGAAAAAACAGAGCGTCGCAGACATGAATTTTAGCCAGTCTTTGGCGAATGGACCTTACCATTTACGCGGGTGGAATCGACAAAATCAGTGAGCTCACTGATCTTGAATTTATATTCTTTGCCGAAGTTGTAGGCCGGGATTTTCCCGGTCTTGATATACCGCCGAATGGATGTTCTTTGGAATACGTGGGAAGCCGCAAACTTCTGTAAGATCGTGATACTCTACTAGTGTTCATTGAATACGGCCAATCTCATAAATCTGTTGGAAGCAGTGTCATTTAAAAAATCGATCGCCTAATGTCATAGAATCAGGCCACTTTTTCTGCTCAAAAAACAGACGGCAATTTTGTAAGCTTTTTACACGCACCCCTGCGCATGTGTGGGTGAAATGACCCCTATTGGCTGAAAAAAGTTAGGAGCATTATCAAAGGCGGACGGAATTTAAACCCTAAAGTTGGTGAGTGTTTAATGAGAATAAAACAGATAATACCCCCGGTGATTGCTTCGGATACAAGGGAAACTTTTTATAAAATTATTGTTTGGGATGACAAAGGCTGTGTGTTCAAAAAATTGTTTGCCGACAAAAGAGAGCTTTGGGAAAGCGAAACGGAGGGAAAGTGGGGCATACCAATACATTTAGAGTTAAAAGACTGTTGTCTTTTTAGGGTAGCTAAAAAAAATGTTGGAAAAATGAAGCCCGTATGGAATTTCACAATTGCAAGGCGTGCAATGGTCAAACCCTTCTAAAAAAAATAAAACTTCCGATACACACGGACTTAAAAACTTTTAATGACTCTTTAGGCGGTGGGGGGCAGTATCGTTTGGGGAGTGGCGGTATAGGGGTCCGGGTAGTCTAATCTTTATTCTCTGATTGCAAGTACTGGTCTAGCACAGTTTCAATTAGGTCCCAAAGGTGCAGTTAAGGCAAACTTGATCGGAACAGGTTCTGCCTTTGGAGCCGCGATTCTCGCAGATAACATGGGAGCAAGCGCTGAACAAACTGAAGCAGCCTCGGAATTTGGCGGGTTCGCAGGTGGTTTTGCTGCAGGCCCCCACGCCGGAATTGCGGGTGGAATTATGCAGGTGGGAAAGCTCGTGATATTTATAGGAGGAGCTGCTATGAGCGGTTGGAGCGGCGTCGGTCAAATTCCACATCTGAATGAGGGCTACGTGGGACCGGGCTACTATAAAACTTCTGCCGGACAGTTTCAGTATCACTACGGTCCGGGATCGGTTCGGTGCTACTGACGATTTTTTTCATCTTCTGCCTACCTCTTTTTCATTCCCGCAACCGAATCCGACAAAAACAACTTAATCAAAGCTTGATAAGGAATATCTCTCTGGGAACCAATAGCTTTAATCTCGTTCAAAAGTTCTGAAGGCAATCGAATAGAAACGACTTGCGTCGGTGGTGTAGCGGGCAATTTAAGTCCTAATTCCTCTAATTTAATACTCTTGGACTTATCGATGAAACTGGATGTCTCCTGATCATCGTAGAGCATAACTTCTTTCAATTTTTTCTTTTTACTTTGCTTCATAAATATTTCTCTCCTTCTTAGATGCTGTCCGAGCGGTGATGATTCTAACTCTCTCCCCTCGGTGCGTAAAACCGACCATCAAGATGCGATTCTCCAGGCTCTTCGTATAGAGACTCGCGGCGGCGAAGCTAGCCCCGGGAGGGCCCATTAAATCGCTGTTTACTCGCTATAACTTTATTTACGGCCATTATAACCCAACAAGAAATGGGCTTTTATGTTGCTTATCCGTTGAAAACACGTTTTAGAAATATAATTATCAGTTTGGGTGGAGACGAATTTCGAAAAATAGGGCCTTTGAAATTACTATTCATCATGGTCCAGGGGATAGCAGGGCCGATCAGCGCTCGACCTCGCCGGAGAATGCCTGAAGCAGTTTCCCCATCGCTTCGCGATCGTCGGGTTCTTTCTCCCTGGAAGCCTTCAGGGTGATTACGAGCAGCCATTCCCCGTTCTGGGCGAAATCCATGGCCCGGCCGGCGGGGACCAGTTGCTCATCGACATGGGTCATGCCTTCGTCCAAATCGTCCTGACTGCTGTATTCATAGAGCCACAGGCCGAGCCGGCCGTCGGCCGTGGCGTACGTCCATGCCTGCTTCGCTTTGGGGAGCTCGGCCGGCTGGGCGGCAGGGTCTTTCTGAAGGGCAATCTTTGCACTCTTGAGGAGTTGGAGCGGGCGGGTCGGTTCAGGCAGCATCGTACCCCCCCAAGATGAGGAAGCCCGTTCCCATAATCCGCTACATGTTTGTCTCATATATACGAGACTTCCGATCAAAATTATAAGAACTATACCGATAATTATTAATATCATTTTATTTTGCATAATTTATTTTAGTAAATGGATAGTAATTTCAAAGGCCCTATTTTTTGAAATTCGCCACTACTCACGCTGAATTTTATATTTTCAAAACGTGTTTTCATAAAGTTCTCCAACTTAGGAAAGTTTGGCGTTAACTGCAGTATAAACCTTCCCAAATCGGGTCGATGTAGACGGTCGCCACTTTATGTTTTTGGACGACCAATGGGAACATCTGGTGTGAGTCCCAGCCGGTATGAGTTGTCGTGTAATTAGCCATGATTTCTCCGAATGCTTCGTATAGAGACTCGCGGCGGCGAAGCTAGCCCCGGGAGGGCCCATTAAATCGCTGTTTACTCGCTATAACTTTATTTACGGCCATTATAACTCAATAAGAAATGGGCTTTTATCTCTTCTATCCGTTAAATGACTTTTCGTTATCACCACGGTTGGACGCACTGCTTTTCTACATTGCCCATCCGTTGTCGGCGGTATTCATTTTACGCTCCTCCAGAAAATGGAAAAACATTCACGATTGAGCTATCAACTTCCATGAAGTAAGAACCGAAAGCTCAATAAAGGGGGATTAAATGGAAAAGTATTTTTTGAGTTATGGTGCCGTTGTGCTTAGCGCTATCTTTTTTTGGGGCTCGGTTCCTGCCTATGGCTATTCACGTTTTTTTCTCGATAATGCTTTTGATTCTGCGAATACAGATACAAAGCTGGAAGCCTTTAAGATTTCAAGTTGTCAAAATACGGATTGCAGTAAAGACAACACCGTCCTAGAGAGGACCTTAAGGAATCCAGCGAACAATAGGCTTAATTTGAGAGGAAGAATCCGAGCCGAATTTGATGACAAGTTTAGACAAAGTCCAAATTTCATCGAGTGCGTTGCAAAGGGCGGATGCAAGTCGATTAATGGGAATTACTACGCTGATGAATTGCGCTTGCGACGTGGTACCCGCGACTCATATACGCTAAATACGTGCTCAGGATTAACAGTATCCGCAATGGAACATCCCGGTCAGAAAACGTTTGTGATTTATACCTCTTATCAATCGCTTGATCCCTCTGGGTTTATTGATTCAAATAATATCAGAGTAATTGTAGATGCAGTTGTCGAAGGCTGCGATTTCCAATAATGGTTAACGGATAGAAGGTATAAACGGCCCCCCATTATAACCGAGGGCTAACGGATAGAATCTTAGTATGAATCTTCTTGTTTTTTCTGCAAGGAATAATTCGTATAGAGACTCGCGGCGGCGAAGCTAGCCCCTTGAGGACTTAAACCGCCGTAGCAACAAACTAATGTTTCTTGCGGAAGCGGTATCTTAATTTTCGAGTATTGAAATCACTATGCTTTTTGAGGGGCAGATTGATGGGGTTTGTTGCGGAAGGCTCTTTCTACGGTGTCACGACTGACGCCTAACTTCTCTGCTATTGCTCTATTACTCAGTCCGCTGCTCTTCATTGCAATGATGTGGTTATAGTCTGCTTTGGGTCTACCGAGCTTTTTGCCTTTTGCTTTTGCATTGTTCAGCCCAGCCTTCACGCGTTCTTTTATTAGAGCAGCTTCGAACTCTCCCATTGCACATAACAATATCGAATTTTCTTTGTTTAGCATCCGCGATTAACTTTTTTAGTGCCGGCCTGTTGTCGTTGGTGCCGGTTCGACCAATATCTTCATAAATCTCAACGTCATTAAATCCACGGGCATTGCAGTAAGATAATAGCTCAGACCTTTGCAACTCAGTGCTTTGGTCAAAGCTATTTTTTTATTTGCTTCCATGATCTTATTGTAACGCATCACCCCATTTTTGTCGACGATAAACTACTTTTGTAATTCGTTTTTATCGACGAGAGAATGATCTGCAACACCCTAACCCCACACGGGTGGAGCACCAAACGAGCAATGGCCCCCTAGCCAAGAGAGCAATTAAAGTTCTTGGGCATGGGCCCATTTCTTGTTGGGTTATAATGGCCGTAAATAAAGTTATAGCGAGTAAACAGCGATTTAATGGGCCCTCCCGGGGCTAGCTTCGCCGCCGCGAGTCTCTATACGGTGAAGTATTTCACTACCAACGTATACCTAAAGTAGCACTTCGCTAGCATACTATCGGTTCACGTCTCATTCTTTTTTGTAAACCATTTTTCCAGAACCGTCGAACCGTCGGATCTTTCTGGGATAGCGCAAACGCAAGCGTCGAACATTTTGTCGGCAGCCTGGAAAGCTGAATTTCAAAAAAATGATTATTAGCAAATGAAACTAGCAAATTGCACAAATCTAACGTAGCGGCAGTCAAATTGATTGACACTAACAACTTGAGCCAAAACAGTCTCCTGCCTCTCTCATGAAGGCCTAATTCTTGCTTCTACTTCTTCTAAGACATTCTATGGAGGAATAATGAAGCAACTTTTTCCGGCGCAGTGGATACTTCTATTTTTTTTTATGGCCTCCACTTTTGCTCGAAATAATCAGAATACTATTGGAGGTAATCCGGAAGAAAACGGTACAATTTTTTTAGGCACTCATGCACAAGAACAAAGGAGGTTAGGGGGAGACCTGAATAACGAGAAAACTCAGCACGGTTGTGAAAGGTTGTATCATTCGAATCCTGAGCATCTCTGGAATCGTCTATACACAGCGCTTTTCATTCGAAGAACTAAAGATGGCATTCTTTGGGGTTGTGATGTGAGTGATCCGTTGTTTTGGCGGGAATCCGATTACCTCTTTACAGGGGAGAGGTACCGTACCGTCTTAGCACTGCTGGATGACTTCAACCAGTCCCATGGCGAACGACTTGTTACAGATCTTCTGAAGAGGGCTCTCTTTCAAAGAGATCTTCTTCAAGTTTTTTCTGCAATCACTCATGCACCAACGTTCGGCGGACAGCAAAATCATGCACGTGAACGTGCAGCAATTCAACAAAGGCTAGCTGTGACCATTCGCCGTCTTGGGCTTAATCAAGAACAAATAAGACAACTACCGTCAAATTTTGATGAAGCAGTTCGATCAAAAAAGTTTAGTCCTCATTTTGATCCCAAGAATCCGGGTTGGCCCTTCTTGCCCGGAGATTTATTTGATCCCAAAGGGCCATGGACTCTTCTTTCATCGACTAATAGAGAAACACTAGCCACCAATCATCTAGGAGATTTCAATGGACGATCGAATTTTCAGATTTATGTTAATTTTCCAGGGGGAAAGGAAAAACTAAATAAATTTCTAAAAATGGTTAACGCTGCTAGCATTGATTCCCTGCCTAGGCTTCCTAATGGAACTCAATTTGTTATCGTGAGACGAGCAGTTCTTGTGAATTCTAATGGTGAGATGTATTCATCTCCTTTTATAGAAAGCGTGAGATCGATTGTTCATACGGATACCGCTGCTGAACCAGAAGTTGGCCAGGTATTTGGCGATTTCACATTTTCTAGAAAACGCCTTTTAGCAGGACAGCAGGGAGGTCTAAGGCCTGTAAGGCCACATGAAATGGGTTTCCCATTCTTAGTCCTACAATCTCCGGGCATCGATCATTTGGAACCTCACGAAGACAATCCCGAAGGGTTTGGCTCTCATGGAGAACGTCCGATTCTTTCTAGCTGTATCGGATGTCATTCCGGAAATGGTCCAGTGAATGCGACAAGTTTTAATTTGCGAAGAAGCGAAGGAAGAACAATTGAAACAAGTGATACAGGAAGTGAACAAAGCTTAGAAGGACTTCAGTCCCTCTATCGTTGGGGCGTGTTAAGAGCGCTCATGGAGTTTGCTGGAAAGTAATTAAATCTGAAATAACCTTTACCATTGATCGGGGGGAGTACTAACGGATAAGCAACATAAAAGCCCATTTCTTGTTGGGTTATAATGGCCGTAAATAAAGTTATAGCGAGTAAACAGCGATTTAATGGGCCCTCCCGGGGCTAGCTTCGCCGCCGCGAGTCTCTATACGGCGCTCTTTGCCCCGAATGTAATCCACGCCAGCCAAGAAAAAACGGTGCGGGTGCTAGAGCCCCCGAAGAACCTGCTCACGTAAGACCGGCCAAAGAGTAGTCTCCCCACTTGCCTTTCGAGATCTTCGAAGATATGACAAACCTTCTTTAACTTGGAGGTTCTCATGGCGAAGATTGTTTGTGTTCTTTATGATGATCCGGTAACGGGATACCCTAAATCTTACCCACGTGGCGGATTACCACTTCTGCAAAAATACCCGGATGGACAATCTCTCCCCACCCCCGAACGTGTCGATTTTGAACCAGGAACTCTCCTTGGGAGTGTTTCTGGCGAACTCGGCTTAAGAAAATTCTTAGAATCCCAGGGACACAAGCTTGTGGTCACTTCGGACAAAGATGGAAGTAATAGTGTTCTTGATAGAGAACTTTCGGATGCTGAAATCGTAATTTCTCAACCCTTCTGGCCGGCTTACATGACAAAGGAAAGAATTGCGAAGGCTTCCAACTTAAAACTTATTGTTACAGCAGGCATCGGTTCAGACCATACAGATCTAAAAGCTGCGATGGAAAAGAATATCACCGTAGCTGAGGTCACCTACTGCAATAGTATTAGCGTTGCAGAACACGTAGTGATGATGATCCTTGGCTTAGTCAGAAATTACATCCCCTCCTACCAGTGGGTAGTGAAGGGCGGTTGGAATATCGCCGATTGTGCAGCAAGATCTTACGATATCGAAGGGATGACAGTAGGTACAGTAGCGGCTGGCCGAATTGGGTTAGCGGTCTTACGGAGGCTTAAGCCCTTTGATGTTAAACTTCACTATACGGACAAGCACCGCCTCTCAGCCGAAGTTGAAAAAGAACTGGGGCTTACCTATCACCCATCGGTTGAGTCATTGGTTGCTTGCTGTGATGTGGTTACAATCAATTGCCCTCTACATCCGGAAACAGAGCACCTCTTCAATGAGACTCTTATCAATAAGATGAAATATGGGGCTTACCTAGTGAATACCGCGCGAGGAAAAATCTGCGATCGTGATGCGATTGCAAAGGCTTTGGAAAGCGGAAAACTGGCGGGGTATGCCGGAGACGTTTGGTTTCCACAACCCGCTCCAAAGGATCACCCCTGGCGAACAATGCCTCACCATGGAATGACTCCGCATATTTCGGGGACCACATTGTCGGCCCAGGCTAGGTACGCGGCTGGCGTTCGAGAGATCCTGGAATGCTGGTTTGCGAAGAAGCCCATCCGCAATGAATACTTAATTGTCGATAAGGGTAAATTAGCAGGCACCGGTAAGCATTCTTATACCGAAGGCAATGCTACGAAGGGATCCGAGGAAGCCGCAAAGTTTAGTACCTGATCCAAAATTGAGTAGTATTTTTCCCTGCCTAATAGCGGGCTTTCCAGGTGGCGCGTATGGGAAGAATGGGTATCAGTTCTTTGCTCGGCACTACCTTTTGTCCATTTGGAAATAAAATACATCGGCGGGAATCCCCTTTTCCACAATTCCCGCCGTCGATTTCTGATAGTTCGCTATAAAGAAGACTAGATCCTTTGGAAATGCGTACAACGCCCTCAGTACTTTGGAGCAGTTTGTAATCTCTGGGTTCCCAGGCTTTTGCTTCTGCAACCGGTAAAGGTTTTCTTTCGACGGCCAAATCAATCAACTTCTTCGGGGTACTGTTTTGTTTCTGCGCTAATCCTCTTTCGACTTTTGATTGAGTGATCGGGGGTTCACGATTTTCCGATTTCTTAAAGAAAATACGGTTTAAAAGAACGCTAACGACCAAAACCAAAACGATTTTTGAAAAAGTCCTATTAGGCCTGGCCCTCATCACTTCATCTCCGAAGGCATTCCGAAATCCTTGTAAAGCAATGCCGTTTCAAATTGAAAACGAGGATCTAAAACGAGTTTGAACGATGCAAGACTTCCCTCATCCCCTTTACCTGTCTTAGTGCCAGCACCACTAACAAAGGTTTTAGGAACGGTGGGTGAATTAATAAAACGATTTAAGGGACCAATGGAACTTAACGGATAAGCAACATAAAAGCCCATTTCTCATTGAGTTATAAGAGCCATAAATAAAGTTATCGCTAATAAACAACACATTAATGGACCCTCCCGGGGCTAGCTTCGCCGCCGCGAGTCTCTATACGGCCGACCCTACTTGACTACTTGACTTGTTAGGCGGTTGCTTCTTTTGGATTCGTACCGTATTGGTTTTGACCAGACTTGCTGTCTTGGACCATAAACACAAGTAGCACGATAGCACCAATAATTGGCACAAACGCAATCAGCAGCCACCAACCGCTACGTTCGGTGTCGTGCAGGCGTCGCACTGATACAGCAATCCCGGGAATGAGTAGTGCCAGGCTGTAAAGCATTCCGATTATGCCGTGACTACCAAGAATTCCCTCTACGACGCCAAGCACGATGGCAATGATGATAAGGCATTCATCTGTATGTCCAAAGTGCGCGAAGCACTGATATGGGCAGTTAATGGTAAGCGGTAAATTGTTACAGATTCCTAAAATGACTAGCCGATTTCCGCTCCACTCGCTATACAGAAGTTAAGTTAGACCGTGAAATAAAGCGGCTGCGGGTCCAGCAGTGAGAGACGACAGACACCGGGGCCAATACATATACCAACGGTTCCTTGATTTTCGAAGGCCAGAAGAAATCTTGCGGAACGCTAACGACGGCGAATTGGACAACGCTGCTATACGAGGTAGGTAAAAGTTTAGATCCCATTTGCGATTTCGCGCCGGGATGAAGTAGCCTCTGCCTCAATCGGGTGTTTTGTTACAGATGAATTACTAATTTTGCGAGGAATTCGCTCAAGGATAGGCCGACTGATTGACGATATGGCCGCCCAAAATCACAACCTGAACGTTTTCCAACGTGCCGATATCCTGCAACGGGTCGCCTTTCACCGCCACTAAGTC
>Ga0194131_10011809_pt1 | contig 10328 bp, 6 predicted proteins | sample TA2KigO120mmetaG_FD_148631 | JGI IMG/M metagenome (GOLD analysis project Ga0194131, IMG submission 148631) | Freshwater microbial communities from Lake Tanganyika, Tanzania - TA2015053 Kigoma Offshore 120m | ecosystem: Environmental > Aquatic > Freshwater > Lake | place: Tanzania: Lake... | reverse complement strand
CCGACGCCGACGCCGACGGCGACGCCGACGCCGACGCCGACGCCGACGCCGACGCCGACGCCGACGCCGACGCCGACGCCGACGCCGACGCCGACGCCGACACCGACACCGACGCCGACGCCGACACCGACACCGACACCGACACCGACTTCGGCGCGTACCGCTGCGAGCCCGTCGAGACGAGCCCCTCGGGAGGCGGTAGGACCATCTACGTGAGTCCGGGAGGCAACGATCGCAACGACGGCTCCAGCGAGACCCGGGCCGTCAAGACGATCGCGGCGGCCCAGGCGCTCGCGGTCGCGGGCGACGTGATCTGGCTCGAGCCGGGGGCCACGTTCGAGGAGTCGATCTACATCGGACCGGGTTGGGGCGATGTCGGGCGCGAGGGCGCGCCGGTGGTGTTCAGCTCCTCGTCGGCCAATCGCGCCACCATCGAGGTTGGGCCCGAGGAGTACGCATTCTTCATCTACAACGCGGGACACGTCACGGTGGAGAACCTCGTCGTGGTCGGCCCGGGGATGAACCGGACGAAGGTGCAGGGGGTAGCGGCCATGACCGACGACGGGCGGTACTCGGGCATCACCTTCCGGAACCTCGACGTCTCGGGCTTCAACGAGGGGGTGGTGGTCTGGAGTTGGGAGGACGACGGCGACGGCTTCGACGACGTGCTCCTCGAGCAACTCTACCTCCACGAGAACCTCCAGGGCGGCGGTAGCTTGTATGGGGCCGGCACCGCTTCCCATCAGGACGTGGTCGTGCGGTGTAGCGAGTTCGCCTACAACCCTGGCGATCCCTCCGTGGCGCGCCCGTCCGGCGACGGCTTCGTGTTCGGCTCGGTGACCAACGGGCTCATCGACGGCTGCATCGCGCACCACAACGGCGGCGACGGCACCAACAGCGCCGGTCCGGTCGGGCTCTGGGCGTACAACTCCTCGAGGATCACCATCCAGTTCAGCGAGTCCCATGACAACTTGGCGATGTACCAGGACGGCGATGGCTTCGACCTCGATGTCGGGACCACCAACTCGGTGATCCAGTACTGCTACTCGCACGACAACTTCGGCGCCGGGTACCTGCTCTCCCAGCAGGGGGCCGAGCCGTGGAACAACAACGTCCTCCGCTACAACATCAGCGAGAACGATGGGTGGGGCGGCCGCCTGGGCGCCATCACCTACTACTCCGAGGAGTCCGACCTCGGGTTGGAGGACTCCTGGGTGTACGGCAACACGGTCTACAGCGCCGTCGGCCCCGTCCTCAACCTCACCAGTGCGCCGAACGCATCACGCAACTACCTGTTCAACAACATCTTCGTCGCGGCCGAAGGGCAGATGCTCGTGTGGGACTGGTCCGGCACCGCCCCCGCCGGCGTGGTGGTCGCGCAGGGCAACCTCTACTGGGCCAGCGGGGACACTCCGGACTTTCAGGGGTACTCCTCGCTCGAGGCCTGGCAGGGGGCGATGGGGCAGGAGATGCGCGAGGGCGCTCCCGTCGGTGTGTTCGCTGATCCCCTGCTCCAGGACCCCGGTAACGGCGGCACGCTCGACGACGTGAGCATGTTGGGCACCCTGGACGCCTACCACTTGATGGCTGGCTCACCGGCAATCGACGCCGCGCTCGACCCCCTTTCGTTCGTGGCCGATCCGGGTGGCACCGACTTCTTCGGCACCGAACTCCCACAGGGAGTCGGCTACGACATCGGGGCGCATGAGCAGCGGTGAGCGGTGACGGCCGCATCGAACGCCAGAACCCGCTCGCTTCCCCACCCCTGGGGGTCGAGCCCGAAAGTCCGATAAACATCCGCCCAGGTGTTTACAACAGCGCCCCCCCCTCCAGGACGGTGGCCTGCGACGTTCCCACCGGTACATCGACTACGACGGCGACACCTACGGCTCGAGCACGCTGACCACGATCGCTTGCGAGGCGCCGGCCCTTTTCGTTCCCAACGCCGGCGACTGCGATGACGGCGAGTCGGCGATCTCCCCCGGCGCGGCGGAGTCGTGTGACGGGATCGACCGGGACTGCGACGGCAGCATCGACGAGGGCTTGGATGCCGACGGCGACGGCCTCACCGACTGCGAGGACGAGGAAGAGTGCGACGGCATCGACAACGACCGCGACGGCGAGATCGACGAGGCCGACGCGATCGACCTCGGCACCTGGTACGGCGACGCGGACGGCGACGGCTACGGCGACGACTCCTCGGTGGGCTACGCTTGCGATGCCCCTCTCGACACGGCCGCGACCGACAGGAGCGCCCGGAGCGCCCATGGCTCGCGCCCCATGCTCGGACCCGGTCTCCACCAGCGGTACGAGGCGCCGCAGATCCACCTCGACCGCCGCAGGGAAGGACCAGCTCACCCGACCGCGACCGTCCTCCGCACGCGCGAGCACGCGCGAGACGGCGGCGCGGAGCGCATCGAGCCCTTCGCCGGTGTGCGCGCTGACCGCGACGGCCGGGACGCCGAGCGCCGCGGTGAGCTTCGAGGGGTCCGGCTCCCGCCCCTGCGCGCGCGCCACGTCGACCAGGTTCACCGCCAGCACGAACTGCCGCGTCGCGGCGCGCGGGAGCACCTTGTCCACGAGGTGCGGCGAGCGCGCCCTCACCTCCCGCATGGGCCTCCGGGCTCCTCGCGGGATCGGTTTGCGCTACAATCCCGCCGTGATTCCTTTCCTGGCGCTAGTCCTCCTCGCCTGCCCAAACGCCGCCCTCGACAGCGCTGCGCCCGTCGACAGCGCCGCGACCGACTCGGGCAGCGACGACACGGCGGTGGACGAGTGCGCCGATGCCGCGGTGGTGGACTGGGACAACTTCGGGCAGGGCTTCCTGCTCATGGCCTGCCAGGGCTGCCATGCCTCCACCACGCCCGAGCGCTACGGAGCGCCGGACGACGTCACCTTCGACACCGTGGAGCAGGCCTGGGACCGGGCAAGCGACATTCTTCGCGTGGCAGCCGGAGAAACTCCCACCATGCCTCCTCGCGGAGGGGTGGAGGATGATGACCGGGTGCGGCTCGTGTGGTGGCTCAGCTGCGGAACGCCCGGCAGCTGATCTTCTCTCGCGTCGTTCGTGCTACTCTTGCCGCGCCCCAAGCCTCGTCGGAGCGCGCCATGCTTCTCTCCATCGCCCTGCTCGCCTGCTCGCCGGAAACGGCGCTTACACCTTTCGATCCGGGATCGGGCCCGGATGAACTGGAGGAGCTCCCCTCCGACTCGGCCGAGGACCCCTCGCCGTACATCATCGACGACAGCGCATCCGCGGAAACCCCGGCGCTGACCGCGGCCGAGGTGGGCACCGCCATCGAGGCCGCCATCGACGTGGTACGCGCGCTCAGCCCGCACGACATCGCCGACGCCTACGAGAGCGTCTGGGATTTGCGCGACGACGGGACGTGCCCCTACTACTACCCCGAGTACGTCGAGCTCTACAATCAGTACATCTGGTACGATAGCTGCACCGCTGCGTCGGGCGCGAGCTTCGACGGGTACGCCTACTACAGCGCGTACCACGACTACGTGGGCAGCTACTACACCTACGACCGGTACTTCTCGCTGTACGGCAGCCCGGTGAACATGACGATGCCGAATGGCGAGATGCTCACCGGCAGCGGCACCGCCTACATGTACGACATCGACTACTGGGCCTACAGCTTCCGCGCGGCGAACGCGACGATCCAGGGAACCTGGCGCTGGGATGGCGCCACGTTCGCGGACTCCTGGCTGGGCGACGGGGTGTCGATCGACCTCTCAGTGAGCGGCACGCAGTACTACGCCGGGGCCACCTACACCTCGATCAACGGCAGCCTCGCCGAGATCAACGATCAGATCAGCGCGGTGAACTTCGACAGCGTGTACCTGATGAACAGCCTCACCGGCACCAACTGCGCCGACGAACCGGGTGGAACGATCCGCATCCGCGACGCGGAAGGGAACTGGTACGAAGCCACCTTCAACGGCCCGGCCTACAGCGGCGCCCCAAGCTTCCCCGCGTACTGCGACGGCTGCGCCGACGTGTGGTGGCGCGGGGAGAACATCGGCGAGGCCTGCCCCGACACTTCCGGCCTCGTGAACTGGGAGAGCAACCCATGGAACTGATGCTGCTCATCTTGTCGTGCGCCACGGAGCCGCAGCCTGCGGCCGTGGAGAACGAACCCAAGCCGACTGCCCCCGAGGAGGGCGAAACGGCCAAGCTCCTTACCCCGGTGCAGGTGCTTCACCGCGCCAGCCTCGACCTTCGGGGCATCCGCCCGAGCATCGCCGAGGTGGAGGCCGTGGAGGCCGATCCGGCGGCCCTCGACGCGATGGTGGAGGGGTTCATGGCGAGCGAGCACTTCGGTGAGCGCGTGCGGGACCTCTTCTCCACGATCTACCTCACCCGCTCGGACTACTTCTACGTCGGCGCGGCCGACTACGGTCAAACCGATGAGGCGTCGTTCGCGCGCGCGGTGGGCGACGAACCCCTGCGCATCCTCTCCACCATCGCCGAGGAGGACCTGCCGTACACGCAGATCGTGCTCGCCGACTGGAGCATGGCCGACGACACGATCGGGAAGGCCTGGCCCATGGACTACCCCGCCGACGGCGAGGGCTGGCACAAGGTCAAGTACACCGATGGCCGGCCGCACGCGGGCATCCTGTCCACCAACGGTCTGTGGTGGCGGTACATGACCAACGAGTCGAACGCGAACCGCGGCCGCGCGAACGCGATCAGCCGAATCCTCCTGTGTGAAGACTACCTCGGCAAGCCCATCAGCTTCGACCGCAGCGTGAACCTGCTCGACCAGAGCGCGGTGAACGAGGCGGTGAAAACGAACGAGGGCTGCGTGGCGTGCCACAACACGCTCGACCCCTTCGCGAGCTACCTCTGGGGCTTCTACTACTTCAACTACGACAGCCGCGACGACACCACGTACTACCACCCCGAGCGGGAGCAGTACTGGCAAACGGTCACGGGCGTGCCCCCCGCGTACTACGGCCAGCCCGGCTTCGATCTCCCCGACCTGAGCGCGCAGATCGCCTCCGACGGTCGCCTGCCCCAGTGCATCGTGCAGCAGAGCTTCGAGCTCCTCCTGCAGCGCGAGGCCTCGCTCGACGACACGTCGGAGCTCAGCGCCCTGCGTGAAGGATTCCTCGACGACGGCCTGCGGCTCAAGCCGCTCTTTGCGGCGGTGATCGCCAGCGACGCCTACCGGGGCGCGCCAACCGAGGACGCCCGGATGGCGAGCCGCAAGCTGCTCTCGTCCGACCAGCTCGGCACCGTGCTCGAGGACCTCACCGGGTTCCGCTTCACCTACTACGGCTACGACATGCTGCAGACCGACACCTACGGCCTGCGCACGCTCGCGGGCGGGGTGGACGGGGTGTACTCCACCCGGCCGGCTGAGCAGCCCACCGCCACCATGGTGCTCGTGCACGAACGCCTGGCCCAGGCCGCCGCATCCCACGTCGTGGAACACGACCGCGCGAACCCCGATGAGGCGAAGCTCTTCACCGAGGTTTCCTTCGCCGCTACGCCGGACTCCGACCCGGAGGGCTTCGCGGCGCAGCTCCAGCTCCTCCACCTCCGTCTCTTCGGCGAGCGCATCGCCGTCGACGGTCCGGAAATGGAAGCGAACATCTCCCTCTGGCGGGACCTCTACGCGGCGGAGGGTTCACCCTCCGCGGCCTGGCGCGACCTGCTCTCCACCCTCATGCGCGACCCCGCGTTCCTCCTGTACTGAGGCACCCATGCGACGTCGTGACCTTCTCAAAGTTGCCGCTCTCGCTGGCGCAATGCTGCCGCTCCGCAAGGCTTACGCGGAGGCCGCGGTGCCCACCACCGGCCGGAAGTTCATCTTCGTGGTGAACTACGGCGGCTGGGACCCCACCCGTGTTCTCTGCCCCGAGTTCGACAACCCGAACGTGGACATGGAGAGGGACGCGGGCACCACCACGCTCGGCGGCATCAGCTTCACCGATCACGCCGACCGCCCCAGCGTGTCGGCGTTCATGAACAGCTGGCACGAGCGCACCCTCATCCTCAAGGGCATTCTCGTGCCCTCGGTGGCGCACGAGAACTGCCTGCGCCTCTGCATGACCGGCTCCACGCGCCAGGACGCCTCGGACTGGCCCGCCATCATGGGCGGCGTGCTCGGCGCGGACTACGCGCTCCCCCACCTGGTGGCCGCCGGCCCCTCCTTCCCGGGCGAGTTCGGCGCGTTCGTGACCCGCACGGGCACGAGTGGCCAGCTCCCCGCGCTGCTCGACGGCACGATCCTCGACTGGTCGGACACCCCCGTGTCGGCGCCCAACTCGCGCGCGGAAGCGACCATGGATCGCTACCTGGAGCGGCGCGCCGCCGCCTGGAACCTGGCCACCGCCCCCGGGCGCGACGCCGCGCTGGGCGGCGCCTATGGCACCGCACTCGAGCGCGCGCAGTCCCTCAAGGGCCTCCGTGAGCTCGTCAACTGGTCGGCGTCCTCCTCGTTCGCCGAGCAGTGCTCGTTTGCGGTCGACGCTCTCTCGCTTGGCGTTTCCCGCTGCGTCACGGTCTCCTTCTCCGGAGTGGGCTGGGACACCCACGTGTACAACGACCTCTACCAGTCGCAGAATTGGGAGTCGCTGTTCAGCGGTCTCGGCAAGCTGATGGACGAGCTCGCAGTCAAACCGGGCGATCTCGGCGGCTCGCTCGCCGACGAAACCATCGTGGTGGTGCTCTCCGAGATGGGGCGCACCCCGCGCCTGAACTCCGGCCAAGGCAAGGACCACTGGCCCTACACCGGCATGATGCTCGTGGGCCAGGGCTTCACGGCAAACCGCGTGGTGGGCGGCTACGACTCGCTCTACTACGGCAAGACGGTCGACCTCGACACGGGCGAGCTGATCGACTCGGGTGCGAACATGTCGTCCGACACCGTGGGCGCCACCCTGCTCCGCCTCGCAGGGGTGGACAGCGAGGAGTTCCTCCCCGGCGTGGCCCGTATGGATGGCGTTGTAGAAGACTAGGGGGGTGCTCGCGGAGCTCGCACCCGCGGCTCGCCGCGGCGAGCCGCCGCGATGTCAGCTGCGCCGCCGCCGAGCGAACGCCAGCGCCAGGAGCACCGGCACCGCGAGGGCCCCGCCGCCATTGCTGGTGCAGCCGCAGTCGTCCTTGGGATCTTCCCCCGACTTGCAGCAGTCGGTTGCGGTGTCGTCGGCCACGGCGGTGTCCTCTCCGTCGGGGCAAGGGCCCACCACGGTGGCGTCGGTGTCGCTGCAGTCCTCGTCCACCGGGCTGCCGTCACCGTCCTGGTCGTCGTCGTCGTCGCCGCCGCAGTCGGCATCGATGCCGTCGTACCAGTCGTCGCTGGCGCCCGGGTACACCGTGGCATCCTCGTCGTCACAGTCCGTGTCGGTGAAGTAGCCGTCGCCGTCGAGGTCCTGGCGGACCAGCTCGGGCCCGCCAAAGGCGCCGATGTCCGAGCGGCTGCCGTCGGCGTCGATGATCGAGGGGTTGCCCGCGTCGCGCATGAGGCTGGTGGAGGTGAGCACGAAGCTGTCGTTGTCGCGGCCGTCGTCGTTCCAGCCCGCGAAGCCGGGCTCTACGCCCAGGTTCGCGGGCGTGACCGAGAGCTCGCCGCCCACGTCGCCCGCGGTGTTGCCGTAGAGGTTGAGGTAGGTGGCCTCGAGGCCGGACGCGCTCCGCGAGTCGAACATGTGCAGCGCCGCCCCCGCCGAGGTGTAGGCGATCACGGTGTTGTCGAGCGCCAGGTCGGACTCCACCACGCACAGGCCGCCGCCTTCGCCCGAAGCGGCGTTCCCCACCAACGTGTTGTTCGTGAGGTGATTACGCACCCCGCGCACGAAGCAACCGGCGCCGCCCACGGCCGCGGTGTTCGACGAGAACACGTTGTTGTGCCAGTCGTCCTCCACGTCGAGGTCCACGGTTCCCTGCACGTACACTCCGCCGCCGAAGCCCGCGCTGTTGCCGCTCAGGTCCGAGTTGTCCACGCGGACTCCGCCATTGGCGTTCATCAACGCCAGGCCACCCCCATAGGCGTCACCGCCTGCGATGTTGCCCACGACCCGCGTTCCGCTGAGTTGGAACAAGTCCGGGTACGACACATACAATCCGCCGCCCGACGCGTCGGTGGAGTTGTATCGCACCTCGCTGTCGATCATCGAGAAGTCTGCGGCCTGGGGGTAGTAGCTGTCCCAATGCAACGCGCCACCCGAGTAGTACACGGTTGAGTTGTACTCGAACAGCGACTCGGTGATCTGGGTGGACACCCCACCGAAAATCGACATGCCTCCGCCATAGCTGTACGCTGAGTTGTTGGTGACCTCCACCGTGTCCATCACGAGAGTGGGCACATAAGCCACCCACGCCGCCCCACCGGAGCCGTACGTGGAGCTGTTGTCGTCGAGTTGGCTGTCGATCAGCGTGAGCCCACCGTCGTACAGGGCGTAGGCATAGATTGCCCCGCCGTCGTAGTACGCGAGGCCGGTGCTCAAGGTGGTGGATTCGAACGAGGCGGAGCCGTAGTAGGACAGGAACGCGTGCGCGCCGTAGCCGTAGGTCGAGGTGCTGTCGGAGAACGAGGCCGCCACCTCGTTCACCCCTGAGCCGTAGTAGCTGTAGAGTGCGCCGCCGTTGACGTAGCTGGTGTTGTCGCTGTAGGTGGCGCCGGCCTCGTCGACCAGGCTGTAGTAGTACGCGTACACCCCGCCGCCGTCCCCGTTGGCGTAGTTGTTCGTCCAAACCGGATTGCCACTGTAGAGCGAAGCGGAGGTGACGACGGCGGCGCCGCCACCATAGTAGGCGACGTTGGAGTCGAAGGAGCTGTCGCTCGTGGAGACCGAGGAGCCGGAGTAGACGAAGAGACCACCCCCGTAGCTGGCCGCCTCGTTGCCGGAGAACACGCCCTCCGTCACCGTCACGACGGAGTAGTTGACGGCAGACAAGCCGCCACCGGAGTCGGCGGTGGCCATGTTGCCGGTGAACGACGGCGACAGGAACTCGAAGTTCGTGTACTCAACGTGAGCCCCACCGCCATAGCCTGCTGTGCTCGTGTTTCCGTCGTACACACTCCCGGAGTCGGTGCCCGGCGAAACGTACACCTGAAGCCCTCCCCCAGACGCCGAGGCCGAGTTCCCCTCGAATCGAAGCCCCGACAAGGAAACAGTCTGGTAGTAGAGCCCCAATCCACCGCCGTATTGTCCGGAATTACCGGTGTAGACCTCTTCGGAAGCATCATAGGTTCCGTAAGTACCGGCGTATACGCCACCCCCCCAACCGTTGGGGGCTGAGTTGCCCGTGTAGGTATTGCCCGTGGCCACGACGGCATTGGCTTGGGGCGCGTACACCCCTCCGCCATGGTAGTACGCAGTGTTCGTTTCAAACGTGCAGTCCAACACCTCGAGCGAGGGGCCGTAGTCGAGCCCGATTCCGCCGCCGTAGGCGCTGTAGTTCCCCGAGAAGCTCGAGCCGCTCACGGCGAGTCGTGAGCTGACGCCCCCCAGGTAGATCCCTCCGCCCAGGTAGCCCTGGTTCCCGGTGAACGTGCTCCCCTCCACGCTGTACACCCCGTCGCCGAGGTAAGCGCCCCCCCCGTAGTTGGACCATGCCGTGCCGGAGCCGGTGAGCACCGAGTCCACCACCGAGCCGCCCCCAACGATGATCAGCGCATTGGTGCCCACGGAGGTGAGCGTGAGGCCCTCCACGTCCATCCCCGCCGGGCCGTACAGGGAGGTGTACCCCCCGCCATCGATGGTGGTGGCGGCGGCGCCGTTGCGGCTCTTGATCGTGACGCGGCTGTAGAACGTGGCGGCCGCGAAGGTGCCGTCGCCCACCACGATGGTGTCGCCCGACGCCGCCATGCTGGCGGCTTCGGTGAGGGTTTGGAAGTCCCCGCGGCCATCGGCCTCAACAGACCACGTGGCGGCGAAGGCGGAGCTGAGGAGCAGGAGCACACGAACCTCGAACGGCGCGTGAGTGTACCACCTCCGCCTGACCGGCGGACCGGGACACCAACGGGATTCCCTCCTGCCAACGGCCGATCGGGCGCCAACGGCTCGCTGGCGCCCGAAAAAAGGCGGCTACGCGCCCTTGACCACGAAGCCCACCAGCTTGTCGGGCACCACGATCTCCTTGAGCACCTCCGCGCCCTCCAGGTACTTGGCCACGTTCTCCACGCTGTGGGCGGCGGCGAGGAGGGTGGTCTTGTCGGCCCCGCGCGCCACCTCGAAGGTGCCCCGCAGCTTGCCGTTCACCTGCACCGCGACCGTGACCGAGGCCTCCACCAGCGCGGCCGGATCGAAGGCCGGCCACGGGGCGCCATAGATGCTCTCGGTGTGGCCCAGGAGGAAAGGCA
>Ga0194131_10011805_pt1 | contig 10329 bp, 7 predicted proteins | sample TA2KigO120mmetaG_FD_148631 | JGI IMG/M metagenome (GOLD analysis project Ga0194131, IMG submission 148631) | Freshwater microbial communities from Lake Tanganyika, Tanzania - TA2015053 Kigoma Offshore 120m | ecosystem: Environmental > Aquatic > Freshwater > Lake | place: Tanzania: Lake... | reverse complement strand
TGCGTGAGCGCTCGCCCGTCGCTTGGGTCGATCGTGCACCTTATCGACCGTTCTGGGCGATCTTGCGTCACGATGATATTTTGGCGATCGAGCGGCAGCACGAGCTTTTTATCAACGAGCCAAGACTCTGCCTCATCCCGCGCGAAATCGAAGAGCAGTCGGGTTCGGCCATGGCGGGCGGCCTGCGCGAAACTTTCAAGGTGCTGATGACGCTCGCGCGTTTGTCGCAGCGGCCCTTGGGTGATCTCATCGAGTGGTTGCAGGCGCGTGAAGAAAACCGTAAGCGTGGACGTCGCGAGCGGGTGCGTACGCTCATCGACATGGATGAGCCCGAGCATCGCAAGTTCCGCGAGCTGACGCAGTCCTGGTTCATGGGGGTCGGCGTACGTCGACTCGAGGGGCAGGTTGATGCGATGGTCGAGGGTTCGATTGCCCGCATGCGGGCGGCAGGGAAAGAAATCGACTTTGCGCGGGAGGTGGCGGTGTGGTTTCCGTTATCGGTGATCATGTCGATACTCGACCTACCCGAGTCCGACGCGCCCTTCATTTTGCGCACCACGCAGCAGCTGCTGAACGCCAGTGATCCGGAGCTGCGCAAATCGGAGGCCTACGGCGTCGACGTCGTTGGCGAATTATTTGGCTATTTCCGCGACATCGTGCGGCATCGACGTCGACATCCCGGCGAGGATCTTGTCAGCCTGATAGCTGGAGCACGCATCGATGGTCGACCGCTAGGCCCGGTCGAGACCCTGTCCTATCTGCTGATCGTGGTGACTGCGGGGCACGAGACTACGAGCGCTGCGCTCGCGAATGGGATGCAGGCCTTGGTCGAAAACCCCGACGAACGCACGCGCTTTGAGCCGACGCCGGAGATGGCGCGTACGCTCGCGGACGAAGTGGTCCGTTGGAGCACGCCCGTCAGGCATTTTTGCCGGACGGCGACGCGTGACACCGAAGTACGCGGCGTGCGTATTGCGAAAGGGGAGTCGGTGACGCTGTTCTTCAATTCGGCGAATCGTGACTCGCTGGCGTTCACCGAGCCGTTTGCGTTTCGGATCGATCGCAAGCCGAATCCGCATCTGGGCTTTGGTCATGGCGTACATCACTGTCTCGGTCGCCTGCTTGCCTTGACCGAGATTCGTGCGTTTTTCACCAGTCTGCTGCCGCAATTGGCCGAGGTAGAGCTGGCAGGGCCAGTGCGCGGCATTGAAAGCAACTTCACCGGTGGGCTCAAAAGTTTACCGCTGCAGGTGAGCTGGTGGTGAGTAAAAGCGCCAGGGTAGCTGCAAGAGCAACAGCAAGAGCAAAGGGAGAGGGTCTGGTGACTGCCGACCGCCAGCCAATGATTTCGCCGCTTGCGTGCATGCGGGTTGCGGTACTCGGGCTTGCGCTCGCGTTCGGGCTCAAGGTGGCGCGGGCCGAGACGCCCGCCGATCCCCGGGTGCTCGCGACCGCGCAACTCGAAGAAGCGCAGGCTTACCACGTGGGCACGCTTGCCTATCTCTATGGTTTTCCGATCGTCGACCTGCTGCAGAACCTGTACCGTGAGACGCAGCAGGTGGCCGGTGCGCCGCTCGCGACACCGCGCGCGCCGATCAATCAGTTCTAACGGTTTCGCGAGCGCGTCACGCCGACCACCGCGGGTACGTTACGCGCGCCGAATAGCGACACGCTTTATTTGAGCGGTTGGTTTGATCTACGCGATGAACCCGTGATCATTCGTGCGCCGGATACCGCGGGTCGGTACTACACGCTCGCGATCACCGACTTTTACTCTGAAGTACAGCATGTGGGTCGACGCACCACGTGTACCGCTGCGCAGGACTTCGTACTCGTCGGCCCCGCTTTCAAAGGCGAGTTGCCTGCCGGCGTGCACGAGATTCGTTTGCCGACGCATCAGGCGTGGGTGCTGGGGCGCGTCCTCGTCAAAGGTGCAAATGATTTGGCGGCGGCGTGCTCGGTGCTCGAGGGCTTTCATGCCATACCGCTGTCGCGGTGGCAACGCGGTGAGCGGGTGACGCCGCCCGGTCCCCCCCCCTTGAGTCGGTCGAGCCGTGGCAGCCCACCGAAACGCTCGAATTCTTTGCGGTGCTCAATTGGTGGTTGCGCGACAACCCGCGTGAGGTCGGCGAAGAGGCGCTGCTTGCGCAGTTCGACGCGGTGGGCTTCGGACCTGCGACGGCCTTTGAGCTCATACGCAGCAGTGAAGCCACGCGACGGGGTTTGCAGCGCGCCATCGAGGATGCGCGGGCGATGCTGCGCGCGGCAGCGCGGCGACCGACGCCCGGTATTCGCAATGGCTGGATTTTTCCGCTGACCCTCGGCCGCTACGGCCACGATTACCTCATGCGCGCGACCGTGGCCTTCGGGGGCTACGCGAATCTGCTTGAGGAAACCGTCTATGCGGCACTCACGGGCGACTCTCGTGGGCAGCCCTTGCGAGGCGAGCGAGAGTACACGCTGCGTTTTCCGGCCGGAGCACGACCCCCGGTCGGCGCTTTCTGGTCGCTGAGCGCGTATCAGAGCAAAGATTTTTCATTGATACCGAACGCGCTCGAGCGCTACAGCATTGGCGATCATAGCGAGGGCTTCAGGGTAGCGGCGGACGGCTCGTTTACCGTGCGTATCTCGCGCGATCCGCCGCGCGATCCACCGCGCAATCGATTTCGCGACCGGCGCGAGAATTGGCTGCCGGTGGGTGAGGGCCCGTATTACCTCATTCTCAGGCTATACGAGCCCGGCCCCAGCGTGCTGGACGGGCGTTACGTGCCGCCGTCAATCGAAGAAACGTCGCCGCCTTAGCAAGCTCAGCAGGTCGTCGACCCACCGTTGAGCGGGATCATCTGGCCAGTCATCCAACTCGCTTCGTGGGCGACGAGATACGCGACTGCCGCACCGATGTCCTCCGGCGTGCCCGCGCGGCCGACCGCGGTAACTTTGCGTGCGATGTCGTCGTAACCGTAGTTATTCATGGCGCCCAGCGACAGCACATTCACCGTGATGCCATCCGGGCCCACCTCTTTGCAGAGATTGCGCATGAAGCCGATGGTGGCTGCCTTGGCGGCGGCATAGTCGGTGAGGCCCATGCTTTGGCCGAGTCGCCAAGACTCCGACGAAATGGTCACGATACGACCAAACTTTCTTTGTCGCATAGCCGGTAGCACCGCGCGGCAAAGATTGACGACGGCGCGAAAGTTCAGATCGAGTTGTCGCTCGAAGTCGGCGCTACCCAGATGCTCGAAAGTGCGCAGCGACGTCGACATGCCGATCGGCACCCCGGCATTGTTCACGAGCGCGTCGATCTCGCCGTAAATCTCGCGAGCCTTGGCTGCCAAAGATTCCGGAACGCCGGCTGCAGTGATATCGCCGGGCGCTGCACTGACCTCAAGACTCTGTACGCGCAACGCCGCGGCTGCGGCTTGTGCGCGATCAGTGTGGTAATCATTGAGTAGCACGCGTGCACCCTGCATCGCCAGTGCGCGCACGATACCGAGGCCCATGCCTTGTCCCGCGCCGGTCACGAGAGCGACCCGTCCGGAAAAATCGAAAAGTTTGTTCATGGTCGTTCTCCGAGAAGTCAGTCGAGATCGGCAAGCAGGTGCAGGGCAGGGTCGCTGGTGTCGATATTGTTATCGCGGTTGTGTATCGCCGCCGACATCTGCGGTTCGTTGTAGCTATGGCAGGCACCGCGCATCACTTCGTGGTGCGCCACGCCTTTGCCCGCGGAAGCTTCGACATTCCAGGAGCGGGCGCGACTCACGAAATACGCTTTGTGCAGAACGAGTGCGGCCTCGAGATCATCACCCGAAAACTCGGTGTTCGCCCATGAAGAAAAGCCCCGAAGAAGTGGTCGCTCGGCGTAGGTCTCGGGCGCGAGCACCGTGCCGCGAAAGGTTTTCCAGCGCAGCAGCAGCTGGCCGTCGCGATACAGCGTCGTCCACACCGGATCGGGGAATTCATCGGGCACCGTCACTTCGTAGCTACGCGACCCGCTGCGACGCGCCTGCGCCATCGCGAGCTGACAGAGATCGTGCAGATGGGTGCAGTGCGCGCGCGGATTTTCTTGAGCGACCAACTGCCGCCACGGCAGATCGAGTGGCATGCCGATGAAGCCTCGCAGCGGTTGTTCAGCTGAGGGGCAGGTGGTGAGTGGCACACGCAAAAAAACCGGTTCGATCGCGGTGATTCGCGTCCCGTCATGGCACAGGTTCAGACGAAAAGAGTGATAAGAATCTTCCACGCCGGCGCGCACCACGCCTTGCTCGGCGATGAGTTTCACGCGCCGCCGCAGTGCACCCTGCCCGAAGGTCGGATTACGTTCGTCGGCGAATCGCGGCTCTACTTTCGGGTCGGCGATGCCGCTCATGTCGGAGCGATCCGCTTCGACAAGACCCAATAGGCGACGGCTGGGATGGCCGCGCAGCCGACCGCCAGCATGAAGAGCGGCGTGAAACCGCCGCTTTCAGCGAGTCGACCGGCAAGCTCTGGTCCGACGAAAGCACTGACCGCGAAGGCGGCAGGCACGAGCACCACGAGCTTGTTGCTGCGATCGAGCTTGGCGATGGCAGCGGTCTGATAGACGCAGCACACGGTGAATGCGCCCTCCCAGATCCAGGCGCCGAGTGCATAGATCATGAACGAGGTCGGGGCGGCGAGATGGGCGACACCGATCGCGATCACGATGAAACCGATGATGTGCGGCCAGCGATTGCCAAGTCGATCGCCGAGTAGCGCGACCAGCGCCGCACTTAGGCCACCTACCACCTTCAGCACCGAGAACACGAGACCCATTTCATTGGCCGCAACATTGATGCTGTGACCTATGCGTTCAATGAATACCCAGAGTGCCACCTGTCCACAGGCAAACACCACAAAGATGGCGAGCGCCAGCCAGCATTCTGCGCTGACCCTCGCGGCAGGCGAGGTCGCTGCGGCCGCGGCACCATGGCTGGTGTTGGGCCCGCGCGAAATGACGAACGCCGAAAACCCCATCGCGACCACCGCAATGGCGAGCAGCGACATGCCGCCTTCGATGGCTCTGCTCGCGATGTGGATGGGCAGGAAGAAGAGCAAGGCGGCAACGATGATGAGCTCGGTCAAAAGTCGCACGCCGAAGGCGCGTTCTTTGTTGGCAACTTCACCAACCATGCGCATGCCTAGCGAATGCATCAGCCCCGCCGCAAAACCGAACGCGGCGAGTGGCGCGTAGGGCGCGCCCGAAGCATTCGCGCTCCACGTGAGCGCGGCGGCGGTTCCGGCGACCGCGGCCCCCGTCGCGAGTCGCCACGGCACACGATCAACCCAGAGTGGACCGAGCAGTGTGCTGATGAGATAGCCGCCCGTGCAGGCGCTGCCCAAGGTGCCGAGTTCCGCTGGGCCGAGCGCCAGGCGATCGGCAAAGGCGCCGAGCAGAATAGGCAAGGTATTGAAGGGCAGTCCGCCGATGGAAGACGCCACACTCGCCGCCAGCAGAAACCACAATCCGCCACGCATGATCTGTTCGCCTTGGGTCATCGTCGTCTGCCTCGTTTGATCTTTGAGCGTATGGTCAGCGTCAAGCGCGCTGCCAAGTCACACCACGCGCTGCATGCAGCCCGGCGCGACGTCCCGAAAAAATACCGTCGGCGATCGAGAGTCCCGAGACATAGAGCCCGGAACTGACGCCGACCGCCGTGCGTCCCGCCGCGTAGAGACCTGCCATGCTTTGCCCCGCGCTGTTACGTACTTCGCCCGTGTCCTCATCGACGACCAACCCGCCGAGTGTCAGGGTAGGGCAAGGGGAGAGCTTCGCGGCAAGCCCGACATCGATCGCCATGAAGGGCGGCTGCAGCAGTGTCGCGCAGTCGCTGGCGGGTTTACCGAACTCATCGACCGCGACGCCCTGCGCGGCCTGCCGATAGCGCTCGACCGTGCGTTCGAGCCCTGCGGCATCGATGCTCAATTTTTCCGCCAGACCCGCCAGGCTTTTGGCCGTGCGCCGACCGAGCATCATGTTGAGCCTGGCGAGATCGCGCTGGAAGGCGAGTGTCTTGCCTGGCGCGATCTGTTGTTTTGACTTCTCGATCAGCGCGCCATCCAGGATCAGCCAGCCTTCACCGTCATGATTCTCGGCGATTTCGTGACCGAGCCGCGCGCCATAGGCCATTTCATTGACCATGCGCTCGCCGCGCCGATTGACGATGATCCCCTCGGCCCACGCCTTGGGCGGATTGATGAAGCGCCACGCGGTCACAGTATCCATGCGATCCGTCACGCCGCCTGCCGAGAGCCCCAAGTGAATGCCGCTGCCATCATCGCCCGGGGTACCGAGCGGATAGCCCGCGAGATAGCGCGGTGCGTGATGTGCGAGCATGCTGCGATTGAAGACGAAGCCACCCGCCGCGAGACAGAGTCCCTTGCGCGCACGGACGAAGTGCACCACACGGCGCGTGGCCTCGATGGCGGCCGCCTTTTTGAAGCGCCGCACGGCAAAGCGCAGCAGATAATGGGCCCCGGGAAGAATCGGCGGAATCAGTGCATAGAGTCGCTGCGCGGCACGTTGGTGAGCGATGAACTCATCGCGTGCTTCGCCCGCCGGCAGTTCGAGGAGCTTTGCGCCGATGATGCGCCCGCTGCGATCCACCAATAGCTGACGCGCCTCGGTGTAGGGCATGAAACTCGCCCCTTGCTCGCGCAGCCAGTCGTGCAGCGGCCAGACGATGGAGCCGCCCAGACCCACGGCCGTGAGCATCTGCTTGCGCGAGAGTCGACCGGCGCCGCGATGACCGCGTGCAGCGGGTTTGGCGCGCGCCGCATATTCCGGCAACAAAGAATTATCGGAGTGATAGAGAAAATAATCGATCTGCGGATAAGAGGTCTTATCAGGATAGAGGCTCGCCCGAAACTCCACGCCCTTAGCCGTCAACCAATCGACGGTTTCGGCACTCTGCTCGCAGAATCGGCGCAAGGTCGACTCGGTCACGCAGTCGCGCGTTTCCATCGACAAATAGGCGAGCATGTTCTCGGGGCTATCCTCGACACCCGCTGCGCGCTGGATCGCCGTGCCGCCGCCGGCGTAAAGCACGCCACCGCTCGCCGCGCTCGCGCCGCCACCCGCATACCGATCGATCATGGTGACCCGCAGGCCTTGCGCGCGCGCCTCGGCGGCCGCACTCGCGCCTGCCGCGCCCGAACCTACCACCAAAAAATCGGTGTCGAGATCCCACTGGAAGGCCTCAGGATCTTCGATGACTTGCACTTGCTCGACTTGTGAGAACCAGGGGCGGGTCATGCTCTCGCTCAAGCCTTGGTTGCGTTGGTTTGGGTGTCGCGCAGGGCGTAGCGCTGTACTTTGCCCGAGGCGGTCGTCGGCAGTTGGTCCACGAAATGCACGCGTCGCGGCACTTTGTAGTTAGCTATGTTGTCGCGGCACCAGGCAATGAAATCAGCCGGCTCGAGTAGTGCTGCCGGACGCAGTACCACGTAGGCGGCAGCCACTTCGCCCAAGCGCTCATCGGCGATGCCGACCACGGCGACCTGCGCCACGGCAGGATGGGCGCTGATCAAAGATTCGATCTCGGCAGGGTAGCAATTGAAACCGCCGGTGATGAACATGTCTTTCTTGCGATCGGTGACGCGCAGGTAATCACGGCTATCCATGGTGCCGATGTCACCGGTGTGCAGCCAGCCTTCGCGGTCTACGGCTGCGGCGGTGGCCTCGGGGTCATCGAGATAGCCCTGCATCACGTTGTAGCCGCGCACCCAAAGTTCGCCTTCACGGCCGCGCGGTAGTTCGCGACCCGAATCGTCCACCACCTTGACCTCGACGCCGGGGAGCGGTGCGCCGCAGCTTTGCGCAATGGTTTGCGGGTCATCGCCCGGTCGGCACATGCTGACCGTACCAGTCGATTCGGTGAGGCCATAGCCTGTGACCACGGTCTTGAAGCCGAGTTCGTCCCGCATTCTTTCGATCAAAGAAACCGGTACGTTGGCGGCGCCGGTGACCGCGAGGCGCAGGCTCGAGGTGCTCGTCCGATCGAGCGCGGGATGCGCGAGCATCGACTGAAAGAGCGTGGGTGGTCCTGGCAGCACGCTGATGCGATCCGCCGCGATCCGCCGAATGACCTCTGCGGCGTCAAAGACGGCCATCGGCAGGATGGTTGCTCCCGTCAGCAGGCAGGATAGCCAGCCGGCCTTGTAACCGAAGGCATGGAAAAACGGATTGACGATGAGATAGCGATCTTGCGGACCGAGCCCGACGATGGCACTCCACTCGCTGAAGACGCGCAGGTTTTGCCCATGGCTCGCCATCACGCCTTTGGGTGCGCCCGTGGTTCCGGAGGTGAACATCACATCGGCGAGATCTTGCGGCCGCTGTTTCGCGAGTCGCGTGGTGACCTCGAGCGCTGTATGCGGCGTGGCCCGCAGCAAAAAATTCGCCCAAGCAGTTGAGTCCAGTTCGACGAGTTCGTGCAGCTCGGGCAGCTCGGGCAGCGACTCGTCTTGCAAGACTTCGGCGAAATCGATACCCAGAAAGCGGCCCGAATGGCAGAGCATGCGGGCGCCGCTGCGACGCATGATGTAGCCCGCTTCGCGCCCTTTGAGTCGGGTGTTGAGCGGGACAATGGCAGCGCCCGCCGACTGCGCGCCGAGCGCCGCAATGATCCAGCTCGCGGCATTCGGACCCCAGATCGCCACGCGATCGCCGACCTGAACTCCAGAAGCGACAAAGGCGGCGGCGGCTTGATCGACGCGCGCTTTGAGCTCCACGAAGCTCAGGCGCTGTGCGCCCTCCTCGATGGCGATCGAGCCGCCATAGACGGCGGCGGCCCGGGCAAGGACGCCCGGCAGGGTCTTGAGGCTCTCCGGTTGCATGATTTCGTCGCTGACCCCCGCCGAAAAATTCGCGACCGACGTATAAATTGGTAATAGAATTATCGTTACGCGTAAATAACATAGCATTTTTTTACGCATTCGCCATGTGGGGCAGTCAAGTGGACGGGGTACTCGATTTCACCGGCAAGGTGGTGCTGGTCACCGGCGGCGTCAGCGGCATCGGTGCGGGTATCAGCACGCGGTTTTTGGAGGCGGGGGCGACGGTGGTCGCCTGCTCGCGTCGTGCCCCTGCGGAACTGCCGCGCCACGCCGAGCGCACGGTCGATTACCTGAGCGGCGATGTGCGCAAGGCCGCGGACTGCCGATCGTTGATCGAGCGCGTCCTCGCCAAGCACGGTCGTCTCGATGCGCTCATCAATAACGCCGGCGGCAGTGCCGAGGTGCCCTCGGCCGATGCCGACCCGGCGCTCACCGAGAAGATCATCCACTTGAACCTCACGGCGCCTTTTTTCATGAGTCAGGCGGCCTATCAAGTGATGCACCAGCAGCCGACGGGCGGCTCCATTGTCAATATCTCGAGTGTCTCTGCAGTGCGCGCCTCGCCTTGGAGTGCAGCCTACGGCGCTGCCAAGGCCGGGCTCGTCAATCTCACCGAGTCGCTGGCGATGGAGTGGGGGCCAAAGAATATTCGTGTCAATGCGCTCATCGTCGGCTTGGTGGCGACGCCTAATTCATTGTCCCATTACGGTGGTAGCGAGGGTGTGGCGCGTATTGGCGAGATGTTGCCACTGCGTCGCATGGGCGAGCCGCAGGATGTCGCCGATGCCTGTCTTTTTCTTTGTTCGCCCATTGCGGCCTATGTCAGCGGCGCGCAGCTCGCCGTGCACGGCGGTGGCGAAAAGCCGATCTTTCTTGATCTTGCACGACGCACGTAGCAGGGGAGCAGTCATGTCCGATTACCAACCGCAAGTCGCCATCGTCACCGGTGCAAGCCGCGGAGCAGGCAAAGGGATTGCGCTTGCGCTCGGCGACAAGGGCATGACGGTGTATGTCACCGGGCGCAGCACCCGTGAGGAAGATCACTTTCTCGGCGGCACGGTGCAGCGCACGGCGGATGAGATTACCGCGGCGGGCGGCAAAGGCATCGCCGTCGTGTGTGATCACGAGCAGCTGGCTCAGATCGAGGCGCTCATCAAGCAGGTCGAGCGCGAGCAAGGACGCATCGACATCCTGCACAACAACGTCACCTTCATTCACGACGAGCTCATCCTGCCCGAGCCTTTTTGGAGGCGTTCGGTCGATCTCGTGCGGATTATCGACGTCGGTTTGAAGTCGGCTTATTACGCTTGTTACTACGCCGCGCCCATCATGGTGCGACAGGGCAAGGGCCTGATCTCCTTCTCGTCGTCGTTTGGCTCCGCCTGCTACATGCACGGCCCTGCCTACGGCGCGCAAAAAGTCGGTGTCGACAAGTTCGCGGCCGATATGGCGGTGGATTTCGAAAACACGGGTGTC
>Ga0194131_10011804_pt1 | contig 10329 bp, 10 predicted proteins | sample TA2KigO120mmetaG_FD_148631 | JGI IMG/M metagenome (GOLD analysis project Ga0194131, IMG submission 148631) | Freshwater microbial communities from Lake Tanganyika, Tanzania - TA2015053 Kigoma Offshore 120m | ecosystem: Environmental > Aquatic > Freshwater > Lake | place: Tanzania: Lake... | reverse complement strand
GGCTTTGGCCAGCAAGGCGGCGAGCTTCTCCAAGTCGCCTGCCGAAGCGGCCGGTTGAATCTCCTGGTAGGGCTTGGCGTCGGGCACGCTGACCCGGTCGGTCAGCATGTCCTCGGGCAGGGCAAGCACCACCGGGCCCGGCCGGCCCGACGTCGCCACATGGAAAGCGCGCGCCATGTACTCGGGCACGCGCTCCGCCTGGTCGATCTGCGCCGCCCATTTGGCCAGTGGGCCGAACATCTGGCGGTAGTCGACCTCCTGGAAGGCCTCGCGGTCGGTGGTGTCGCGCGCCACCTGGCCGATGAGCAGGATCATCGGCGTCGAATCCTGGAAGGCCGTGTGCACGCCGACCGAGGCCTGGCAGGCACCGGGGCCGCGCGTCACCATGGCGATGCCGGGCTTGCCGGTCATCTTGCCGTAGGCCTCGGCCATGTTGGCGGCGCCCGCCTCGTGGCGGGCGTTGACCAGGGTGATGCGGTCGCGCACGTCGTAGAGGGCGTCGAGCACCTCGAGATAGCTCTCACCCGGCACGCAGAACGCCATCTCCGCGCCGTGGATGACGAGCTGATCGACCAGAACCTGACCGCCGCTGCGGGCCTTTGCCATCGTGCTGACTCCGGGTGTCGCTTGCGCGCGAGTAAAGGGCCCGCCCCCGATTGTGTCAATCGCCGCCGACCGCTATGGTCCGGGCCCATGAGCGAACACGGAAATCCGGCCTGGGGCGCCCTTCTCAGCAACTTCAACCGCCATCTCGGCATGAAGATCCTGGAATGGAGCGAGGGTGCGGTCACCGTCGCCATCGACATTCAGGACTGGATGCGCAACCGCACCGGCATCGTGCATGGCGGCGTCACCGCCACGCTGATCGATGCCGCCGCGGGCTATGCCGGGAATTACTGCCCCCATCCCGGACGGCGGCGTCTCTCCTCGACCCTGGCGCTGACCACCAGCTTCCTCGCGCCCGGCAAGGGCGGGCGGATCGTCGCGCGGGCGAAGGTGAAGGGCGGCGGCCGCACCATTTACGCTTCCTCGGTCGAGGTCAGCGACGACAACGGCACGCTGATCGCCATCGGCGAAGGCACGTTCAAATACTTCAAGGGCAGCGAGGGCCCCGAGGGCGTGCCCGTCGAGAGCTAGGATGTTGATCGCCGGCATCGACCATGTCGTGCTCACCGTCGCCGACATGGACCGCACGATCGAGTTCTAAACGCGCGTGCTGGGCATGAGGCTGGAAGTCTTCGGTCAGGGCCGCAAGGCCCTGCGCTTCGGCGACCAGAAATTCAACCTGCAGGACGGCAAATCCAAGGTCGACATCATGGCGGTGGCGAAGACGCCGACGCCGGGTTCGGCCGACCTCTGCCTGCTCGCCGCTGTGCCGCTCGACGAAGTCATCGCACAGCTCAAGAAGCAGAACGTGCCGGTCGAGACCGGCCCGGTAATGCGCACCGGCGCGCGCTTTCCTATCCGCTCGGTCTATATCCGCGACCCCGACGGTAACCTGATCGAGATTTCCGAACGAGCCGGTTGAAGCGCTACGGCCATTTCCGCGCGCCGTGGAGCGCGCGGAGAATCCACACCGTGTCCGCCATGACCGTATAGACGATCGCATAAGGAGGAACGATAAGCTCGCGGGTATCCGCGACCCGACCGACGCGGCCTACGCTTGGCAGATCCCCAAGGCGCTCGGTTGCCCGAAGAAGTCGTGTGACGACATCCGCTGCCGCCGCCGGATTGTCGAGACCGATGAAGTGCCGAATGCTGTCGATGTCTTCTAACGCCGATTCGGTAAATCTGACTCTCATAGTGCCGCGCGGCGCTACCGCAGCCGGCGCGCCTTGGGCTTAGGCAGCTCCTTTTCAGCACCCCATGAAGCGACCCACCGCTCGACTTCCTCGGCGGGCACGCCCATTCCCGACCGGGCCTGCGCCAGACCTTCCTTGATCGCCGCGACCTGCCAGCGGTTCAGCTCCACGTAATTCTCAAGTGCGCGCGCTACATGCCAGGAAACCGGCCGTTCGGTCGCCTCGGCCAAGTCGTCGAGCCCCGCCTTCATCTCTTCCGGGATGCGGGTCGAAAGCACGACATCCTTGGCCATGGCCCCCTCGTACTTACAATGTATACGTGAGCTTACAACGCCTGCCGGCGGCCGGGCAAGTCACCGCCCTTTGAATTTCGGCGGGCGTTTCTCGAGGAAGGCACGGTAACCCTCGCGGTAGTCCTGGCTGTCGCAGGTGGCGAAGCCGGCGAGATATTCGGCGCGGCCGATCGCTTTCGGATTCAACAGGCGCAGCGCCGCCTTCTTGTGCCAGCGGTTGGAGAGCGGCGCCCCGTCGGCGATGCGCCGTGCTGTGGCGTAAGTCTCGCCCTCCACCTGCTCGTCGGGCACCACGCGGGTGACCAGCCCCTTCTCCTTCGCCTCGGCGGCGTCGAAGACGCGTGCTTCGAGCAGGATCTCCAGCGTCGTGGCGCGGCCGACGAGGTCGATCAGCACGCCCAGCTCCGGATAGGCGGCGACCACCGCGATGCGGTTGATCGGCAAGCCGAGCCGCGCCGACTGCCCGGCGATACGCAGATCGCACATCGTGGCGATCTCCAGCCCGCCGCCGACGCACAGGCCGTGGATCATGGCGACCGTCGGGTGCCGGCATTCGCGGATCGCGGCCAGCGTCGGATGCATCACCTTGCCGTAGGCGACGGCTTTCTTCGTGCTGCTGCGCGTGCGGTTGAACTCGCCGATGTCCGCACCCGGGCTGAAGGCACGGGTACCCGAGCCGCGGATGACGATGCAACGCAGCTCCCTGTCCCTGTCGAGCGTGCGCATGACCGCACCGAGCTGCCGCCACATCTCCAGAGTGATGGCGTTCAGCTTCTCCGGCCGGTTGAGCATGACGGTGGCGATGTCGTCCTGGCGCAGAACGCGGACGACATCGTCGTGGCGGAACTGTTTAGTCACGAAACCTCAGTCACCACACTGGGACGGTCCGGTTTGCGGCGGACCGTTCTTCGCTAGGCGCCGCCGCGCGCCTGCCGGCCGAGCCGGTCGATAGCCCCGTTGAGAATGTCGCGCACTTCGGCCTTGGCCAGACGCGCCGAAATCTCATACTCCGCCGCCGAGCGGCCGGCTGGCCGCTGCATGGTCTCGGAGACGCGCAGCGCCAGCAGGCGGCGCAGCGTCTCCTTGGCGGCGCGCATGGCCGGCACCCCCGGGCCACCGACCGCCAGCACGTGGATCTGGGCGATCAGCATCTCGAGCAGTGCCGCGTGGGCATTGAGAGTGGCGACGATGTTTTCGGGATGGGTGGCCAGCCGCATGACGGCTGGCATGCCCTTCGCCGCGTCGCCGGCACGCCGACCGGCCGGAGCCGCCTTGGCGGCAGCCTTGCGAGTCGCTTTCTTCTTCTTGGCCATGGTTCGAACCCCCTGATGGCGATGACCGATTCGTCTTATATCACGAGGCTCCGAGTCGGCCCCAGGCGAGCCAGCCGTTTTCAACCGCCCTTGGCCGCCCGGGTCAGCACATCCATGGCCGCCGCCACGCCGCCCTTCTTGTGCGGCACACCGGCGAGTTCCAGGCCCATCTCCACGCCGGCGAGTGTCCCCATCAGCATCAGGTCGTTGAAATCGCCGAGATGGCCGATGCGGAAGACCTTCTTGGCCACCTTGCTCAGCCCCTGACCCAGCGACATGTCGAAGGCGTTGAGGATGACCTCGCGCAGTCTGTCGGCGTCGTGGCCCTCGGGCATCAGGACGGCGGTGAGCGAGCTCGAATACTCCGCCGGCTCGAGACAGAGGATCTCGAGGCCCCAGGTCTTCACCGCGGCGCGTGTCGCCGCGGCGTGGCGGTCGTGGCGCCTGAAGACGTTGTCGAGGCCTTCTTCCATCAGCATGGCGATGGCCTCGCGCAGGCCGTAGAGGATGTTGGTGGCCGGCGTGTAGGGGAAGAAGCCGCTCTCGTTGGGCTTGAGCATGGCGTTCCAGTCCCAGTAGGAACGCGGCATCTTGTTGCTCTTGCTCGCCGCCAGCGCCTTGGCGCTGACGGCGTTGAACGACAGGCCCGGCGGCAGCATCAGGCCCTTCTGCGAGCCGGCCACGGTGACGTCCACCCCCCATTCGTCGTGGCGGTAGTCGATCGAGCCCAGCGAGGAGATGGTGTCGACCATGAGCAGGGCGGGATGCTTCGCCCGGTCGATCGCGTCGCGGATCAGCTTGATGCGCGAGGTGACGCCGGTCGAAGTCTCGTTGTGCACGACGCACACGGCCTTGAGCTTATGCGCCTTGTCCTCGGCGAGCTTCGCCTCGACTAGCTTCGCGTCGGCGCCGTGGCGCCAGTCGCCGGGAATGAACTCGATTTCCAGCCCCAACCGCGTCGCCAGCTCGCGCCACAGGCTGGCGAAATGCCCGGTCTCGCACATCAACACGCGGTCGCCCGGCGAAAGCGTGTTGACCAGGGCCGCCTCCCAGGCGCCCGTGCCCGAGGCCGGATAGGTGATCACCGGCTGCTCGGTCTTGAAGATGTGCTTGAGCCCCGCCAACACCTCGCGCCCGAGGCGGGCGAATTCCGGTCCGCGATGGTCGATGGTCGGGTTGTCCATCGCCCGCAGAATGCGGTCGGGCACGTTGGTTGGCCCGGGAATCTGCAGGAAGTGGCGGCCGGCCTTATAGGGCGCGGTGTTACGACGGGATTCGCTCATGGGCTTCACTCCTCTTGTCGTCATTGATTGCATGCAAAAATTATAGTGTCAATACAATGGTTATTGACATTTGCATGCAATTTGGCGAGGCTTCCAGCATGACGCTGCTGCCGCAATCCAGCACTGCCCTCAAGCGCCCGGGGCGCCTACGCGCCGACCTGCATGGAGAGCTGCTGGAAGAGCTGCGCGACCTGATCGTCGAGGGTGAATTGCCCGCCGGCTCGCGCGTGGCCGAGCGCGTGCTCTGCGAGCGTTTCGGCGTATCGCGCACGCCTCTGCGCGAGGCGCTCAAGGTGCTGGCGGCCGAGGGCCTGATCGAGCTGCTGCCCAATCGCGGCGCCCGTATCGCCCGGCTGACGGCCGAAGATATCGCCCAGACGCTCAAGGTGATCGGCACGCTCGAGGCGCTGGCCGGCGAGCTCGCCTGCGAGCGGCTGACCGCCGACGAGGTCGTCGAGATCCGCGCACTCCACCTGGAAATGCTGGCCCATCACGCGCGCCGCGACCGGCCGGCCTATTTCAAGGCCAACCAGGCGATCCATCGCGCCATCGTCGCCGCCTCGGGCAACACGGTGCTCGCCCAGACCTATGCCGGCCTCTCCGGCCGCATCCGCCGGGCGCGCTACGCTGCCAATCTCGATCTGCGGCGCTGGGATGAGGCGGTGGCCGAGCACGAGAGAATCCTCGATGCGCTGACGGCGCGCGACGGCGCACAGCTCGCCCGCCTGCTGCGCACCCACCTCGACAACAAGAGCTACGCCCTCGCCGCTCATAGTCCCGAGGCCCTGGCATGAGCGATGCGGGACTCGGCAGCGTTTACGGCCGCGCTAAGTACCCGCCGCGTGCCGCCCAGGTGAAGCCCGGCGATTCCCGCCTCGCCGAGCGGCTACGCAAGGAAACACAGGGCGACGTTCTGTTCGACGCTTTCAGCCGCGGCCGCTATTCGACCGACGCCTCGATCTACCAGATCGAGCCCATCGGCGTTCTGGTGGCCCGGACCGCCGGTGACATCGAGGCGGCGATCCGCATCGCCCGCGAGGAAGGTGTCCCCGTGCTGCCGCGCGGCGGCGGCTCCTCACAATGCGGCCAGACGGTCGGCCGCGCCCTCGTCGTCGACACCTCGAAATATCTGCGCAAGGTCATCAGCCTCGACAAGGAAAACCGCAAGGTCTGGGTCGAACCCGGCCTGACCCTCGACGGGCTCAACAAGGCGCTCAAGGGCACCGGCCTGTTCTTCCCCTGCGACGTCTCGACCGGCAGCCGCGCCACGCTGGGCGGTATGGCGGCCAACAATTCCTGCGGCTCGCGCAGCCTTCGCTACGGAAACATGGTGCACAACACGCGCTCGATCGAAGCCGTGCTGGCCGACGGCACCAAGGCGCTGTTCGGCGAAGTGCCCGAAAATATCGCCGCCATCGACGGCCCGAGCCGCTACCGCGAGCTCACCGCACAGATGCGCGGCATCGCCGAGAGCGTGAAGGACGCGCTGGCCGGCCCGGCCTGGCCCAAGCTGCTGCGCCGGGTGGGCGGCTACAACATCGACATGATCCGGCCGCACGAGGTCTACGGCATGGGCCGCAACGAGCCCGGCCACAACATGGCCAAGCTGCTGGTCGGCTCCGAGGGCACGCTCGGCTTCTTCACCAGGCTGGAGCTCGATCTGTCTGTTCTGCCGCCGGCCAAGACGCTTGGTGTGTGCCACTTCCCGTCCTTCTACAAGGCGATGGATGCGGTGCGCTACATCGTCAAGCTCGACCCGTCGGCGGTCGAGCTGGTCGACCGCACGATGATCGAGCTCGCCCGCGACATCGCCATCTTCCGCCCGACCGTCGAGCGCTTCGTGCGCGGCGAGCCCGACGCCATCCTGCTGGTCGAGTTCGCCGGCGAGGACCCGGCCGTGCAGCTGCGCAAGCTGAAACAGCTCGTCGAGCTGATGGGCGACCTAGGCTTCCCCGACAGCGTCATCGAGGCCACCGATCCGTCCTTCCAGTCGGCGATCTGGGAAGTGCGCAAGCAGGGCCTCAACATCATGATGTCGATGAAGGGCGACGGGAAGCCGGTCTCCTTCATCGAGGATTGCGCGGTGCCGCTCGAAGACCTCGCCGAGTACACCGACCGGCTGACCAAGGTCTTCCACAAGTACGGCACTGAGGGCACATGGTACGCCCACGCCTCGGTCGGCACCTTGCATGTGCGGCCGATCATCAATCTGAAGGGGGCGGATGGCGCCAAAAAGATGCGCGCCATCGCCGAGGAAGCCTTCGCCATGGTGCGCGAGTACAAGGGCTCGCATTCCGGCGAGCACGGCGACGGTCTGGTGCGCTCCGAGTTCCACGAGCCTATGTTCGGCTCCGCTATCGTGCGCGCCTTCGAGAACGTGAAGGACAGCTTCGACCCGGAAGGCCTGTTCAACCCGGGTAAGATCGTCCGTCCGCCGAAGATGGACGACCGCACGCTGATGCGCTTCAAGCCCGGTTATGCGGCGCAACCTTTCGAGACGGCGCTCGACTGGTCGGCCTGGGGCGGTTTTCCGGCGGCTGTCGAGATGTGCAACAACAATGGCGAGTGCCGCAAACTCGACGCCGAGGTGATGTGCCCCTCCTACTGGGTGACCGGCGAGGAGATCCACCTGACCCGCGGCCGGGCGAACACCTTGCGCCTCGCCGTCTCGGGCCAGCTCGGACCGGAGGCGATGACTTCCGAGGCGATGCGCCAGACGCTCGACCTCTGCGTCAGCTGCAAAGGCTGCCGGCGCGAGTGCCCAACCGGGATCGACATGGCGCGGATGAAGATCGAGGTGAAGAGCGCGCGGGCCAAGCGCTTCGGCCTCGGCCTGCATGAACGGTTGATCGCCTACCTGCCGCGTTATGCCCGCATCGCCGCGTCGTTCGCGCCGCTTCTCAACCTGCGCAACCGCTGCGGCATGCTACGCCGGGCGAGCGAGTTTCTGGGCTTCAGCGCCAAGCGGGCGCTGCCTCAATGGCGCCGCGATTGGTTCGACGTGCAGGAAGCGCCGCGCACCGGCAAGGGCCGCGAGGTCGTGCTCTTTGTCGATACCTTCACCACCTATTTCGAGCCGGAGAACGCGCGGGCTGCCCTCCGGGTGCTGCAGGCCGCGGGCTACGATGTCATCGTGCCGATGCCCGTCGATCGCGGCAGACCCCTGTGCTGTGGCCGCACCTTCCTCGCGGAAGGGCTGGTCGACGAGGCCAAGGCCGAAGCCCGGCGCCTGTTCGATTCCGTCGGGCCTTACGTGGCGCGTGGTGTGCCCATCGTCGGGCTGGAGCCCTCCTGCCTGTTCTCGCTCAAGGACGAATTCCCAGCGATGCTGCCCGGCCGCGACGCCGAGGCGCTCGCCGCACGGGCCTTCATGTTCGAGGAATTCCTTGCCGCCGAGGCCAAGGCCGGCACCCTCAAGCTGCCGCTCAAGGCGCTGCCCGAGAAAACCGCGCTGGTCCACGGGCATTGCCATCAGAAGGCTTTCGCCGCCTTCGCCGCCGTGCCGACCGTGCTCAAGCTCGTGCCCGGGCTCGAGGTGAAGACCGTCGAGTCGAGCTGCTGCGGCATGGCCGGCTCCTTCGGCTACGAGAAGGACCATTACGAGGTCTCGCTGAAGATGGCCGAGCTGTCGCTGCTGCCGGCAGTGCGCGCGGCGTCCGCCGATACCGTGATCGTCGCCGACGGCACTTCCTGCCGCCACCAGATCCGCGACGGTGCCGCACGCGAGGCCATCCACGTCGCCCGCCTGCTGGAGCGCGCCCTGGCCTAGGAATCCGATTGCCCGGGTGGGCTAGCAGCCCTAAACAGGATCGGTATCCCCGACCGGAGTCCCCGCCCTCATGACGCCGCAAGAGATCGCGCGCACCGCCGCCCGCATCCTGATTGAGACCAAGGCCGTCCACTTCAACCCGGCCAAGCCCTACATCTTCACCTCCGGCTGGGCGAGCCCGACCTATATCGACTGCCGCAAGCTGATCTCCTTCCCGCGCGCCCGCACCAAGCTGATGGAGATGGCGCAGCTGACCATCGAACGCGAGATCGGCTTCGAATCGCTCGACGCGGTGGCCGGCGGCGAGACCGCCGGCATCCCCTTCTCCGCCTGGATCGCGGACCGGCTCGACCTGCCCATGCTCTACGTGCGCAAGAAGCCCAAGGGCTTCGGCCGCAACGCGCTGATCGAGGGCGACGTCAAGGAAGGCCAGCGCGTGCTGCTGGTCGAGGATCTGGCCACCGACGGCAAGAGCAAGCTGCATTTCGTCAAGGGCCTGCGCGATGCCGGCTGCGAGGTGGCGCACACCTTCGTCGTCTTCCACTACGGCATCTTCCCCGAGAGCACCGGCTCTCTGGCCGGCGAGGGCGTCAAGCTGCACGCGCTGGCCACCTGGTGGGATGTGCTGGAGATCGCCGAGAAGGAGAAGAGCTTCGGCGACACCGATCTGACCGAAGTGCGCAAATTCCTCGAACGCCCGGCCGAGTGGTCGGCCGCACACGGCGGCGCAGGCGCGGCCAAGGCCGGTTGAGGCACGCTGGGCGGACGCCATGCTCCGTTTTTCCGCCAACACCTCGACCATGTACCAGGAACTGCCGTTCCTGCAGCGCTTCGCTGCCGCGGCGGCGCACGGCTTCAAGGCGGTGGAGATCCAGTACGCCTACCCCTTCCCTCTCGAAGACGTCGTCGCGGCAAAACAGAAAGCCGCGGTCGAGTGCGTGCTGATCAACTCGCCGGCCGGCGACCCTGCGAAAGGTGACCGGGGTATTGCCTCGCTGCCCGGCCGCGTCGAGGAGATGAAAGCCGGGCTCGAGACGGCCAAGCGCTACGCCGCAGCGCTGGGTGCGAAGCGCATGCATCTGGTCGCCGGACGGCACGATCCGGGCGCCGATCTCAAAGCCGCCCGCGACATCTTTCTGGAAAACATCCGCCGCGCGGCGCGGGCCCTGGCCGATATCGGCGCGATCGTCTGCCTGGAGCCGATCAACACCTGGGACGTCCCCGGCTTCTTCCTCTCGCGCGCCGACGAGGCGCTGAGCCTGATCGACGAGTGCGGCGAGAAGAACGTCGCGCTGCAGTACGATTTCTATCACATGCAGCGCATGCAGGGAGAGCTGATCCCGACCTTCGAGAGGCTGCTGCCGCGCATCGCCCATGTGCAGTTCGCCGACACGCCCGGCCGCCACGAGCCGGGGACCGGTGAGATCAACCACGCCTCGATCTTCGCGGCCATCGAGCGCAGCGCCTATAGCGGCTGGTCTGGGGCGGAGTACACGCCGAGCAAACCCACCGGCGAGACGCTCGACTGGTTCGCGCCCTATCGCGGGCGCTAGTCACCCCAAAGGCGGCTTGTGACGCCTGCGGCCGCTCGCTACGCTCGCAGGGCGTGAGGGAGCCCGCCATGACCACCAAACCAGTCTCGCCCGTCATCGATCCGGAAACCGCGCCCAAGCGGGTGGGCTCCGGGTACCCGCCGGAATTCGCCGGCGTCTGTGCCGCTCGCGTCAAGCGCCAGCTCGGCAACGCCGCCGGGCTCACCAATTTCGGGGTCAACCTGACCGAGCTGCCGCCCGGATGCTGGTCGTCGCAGCGCCACTGGCACACGAAACAGGACGAGTTCATCTACGTCGTCGAGGGCGAGATTACCCT
>Ga0194131_10011803_pt1 | contig 10329 bp, 8 predicted proteins | sample TA2KigO120mmetaG_FD_148631 | JGI IMG/M metagenome (GOLD analysis project Ga0194131, IMG submission 148631) | Freshwater microbial communities from Lake Tanganyika, Tanzania - TA2015053 Kigoma Offshore 120m | ecosystem: Environmental > Aquatic > Freshwater > Lake | place: Tanzania: Lake... | reverse complement strand
CCAGCGAGCCGGTGGACGAGATCTGGTCGGCGAATTCGATGAACAGGCGCTCGATGATCGAGGAGTGGACCGTGCCCAGGTTGGACATGGTCTGCGACAACTCCTTGATCTCTTCGTCGTCCATCAGCGCGAAGAGCTTGGCCGCGTATTCTTCGCCGATGGCGAGCATCAGCACGGCCGCCTTTTCGGACCCGGTTAGCGTTCGGTAGTCTTCACGGACGCGCATGGATCGTTTCGACTCGGAGTTGGGCGACTCGGAGCTAGTCCGTTGATTCTACTACAAACTGACCGTTCCGCAACGGTCGGCTCAAGCCCTTGAAATGGCGGCAATCCGGCTTGTCCGCCGTCCTAAAGAATGAAGCTCACCGAGCCGAGCGAGCCGAGCTCGAGCGCGTCAAGCAGCGCCTCGCGCCTGATGATGCGCAGGCCGCCCGGAGTGAGCCGCAGCCGGTAGCGGTACTGGCCGACATACTCGCGCAGCCGCTCGCCGCGCCGGAAGTGGTGGACGGCGAAATTGGCCTCGACGGCGAGCTCGTCGCCGTCCTGCCCGACGATCCGCACATTGGCGATCAGCCGCCTGGTGCGCGAGCGCGGCTGCTCGGCATGAGCGGCGCGGTCCTGCAGTCGGGCGACGCGGGCCCGGATACGGTGGATGTCGTCGGCAATCAGGAACAGGGTCTCGGCCGGGTCGCCGCCGCGCTGCTCGTTCGAAGGCACGTGGTAGCGCGCGTCGTCGCTGAGCAGGGCCAGCCAGCCCTCCAGGTCCCAGGCATCGAGCAGGGCAGCCTCGGCGTAGAGGAACTCCTCGACTTCGGCGCGGGAGATGGTGCGGCTCATGCGCCGGGCCTGGCGCCACGCATCAGCCGGTCCCATTGCAGCCAGAAGGCCCGCAGGTGGCGCTCGTCGGTGTTGAGCTGCTCGCCCTCCTTGGCCATGCCGCGCGACATCACCGACCAGGGGACCTCGCGATGTGTGGCGCCGATCCCGGCCTGCACGGCCTCGAGCGCCTCGACGTCGTCGGGCGTGGCGAAGCCGCCGGGTCCGTAGAAAGTGAGGAAAGAGTCGAGGCGTATGGCCCGCGCCGCCGCCGTCTCGTCGACCGGGCCCAGCGCCCAGGCGCGGACCTGCATGCGGTCGGCGCTCAGCGGGAAGAAAGTGCGCACGGTGACCGAGGAGCCGTCGTTGATCACAAGATTGGGGAAGACCACGAGATTGCGGTTGGTGTCGGCGACCCGCGCGGCGCGCGCCTCGCCCAGCCGGGCCACCAGCTCGGCCCGGATGCGCTCGATCTCCGGCTTTGCCGCCTCGCCGTAGACCGGGATCCAGCGGGCCACCGGCCGGCCGCGAAAATTGACGTTGTCGATCACCGCATGACCGTTGCCCAGCTCCTTGCCGATGCCGTGCGCCGGCAGCAGATGCCCCTGCGCCGGCGGCTTCATCTCGACGCCCGAATTGCGCAGGTAGTCGAGCCAGGTCTTGTGGGTGGTCAGCAGGTGATAGTCGTCGAAGCTGTTCTCGACCAGCAGCTTCCAGTTGGCGGCGACGTCGTATTCCTGCACGCCGCGGATGATCTCCATGCGGCCCGAGGGCGACTGGTCGAGCACCAGGTCGATGTACTCGGTGGCGCCGGCCAGGTAGTCACGCAACGCCATCGCCTGCGCGTCGAAATTGAGGAAGACGAAGCCGCGATAGGAATCGACACGCGGCGGCTCGGCCAGGCCGTGCTCCTCCTTGCGGAAGCTGGGTGGGTAAGCATCGGCGCCCGGCACGCCGACCAGGGCACCGTCCCGGTTGTAGCTCCAGCCGTGATAGAAGCAGAAGAACAGCCGGGCGTTGCCCCGCGCCTCACGGCAGACCGTGGCGCCGCGATGCCGGCAGGTGTTGAGGAAGACGCGCGGCTTTCCCCGGCTGTCGCGGCAGAGGATGACCGGCCGCCCGGCGACGTTGCGGGTGTGGAAATCGCCCGGCTCGCGGATCTCCGATTCGTGTCCGACATAGATCCAGCATCTGTCGAAGATGCGCCGGCGCTCCTGCTCGAGGATCGCCGGCTCGACCAGGGTCGAGCGATGCACGCGGAAATCCCGGGCGGCAGCGTCGTCGATCACCAGGCGGGGCTCGGTCATGGGACGCTCTCGTCGCCGTGGCGCGGGGCGGAGGGGGAGCCTACAATAATCCGTAGACGGAACGAATATATCCGGGGAGGGACGGCGATGGGCAAGCGGGGGCTGGCGGGCCTTGCCGCGCTGGCGCTGCTCGCGGGCATGCCAGCAGCGGCGGCGCAGGAGGCCTATCCGGCTGCCGGCCGGGCGATCCGTTTCATCGTGCCCTATTCGCCCGGGACCGGCGCCGACATCCTCTCCCGTCTGGCCGGGCCCAAGCTCGCCGAGCGCTGGAAGGTGGCGGTGGTCACCGACAACCGGCCCGGGGCGAGCGGCAATATCGGCGCCGAGCTGGTGGCCAATGCGCCTGCCGACGGCTACACCTTCCTCTTCACTGCCACCGCCTTCGGCACCAACCCGGCGCTCAACCGCCGCCTGCCGTTCCACCCGGTCAACAGCTTTGCCCCCGTTGCTCTGGTTGCCACCAGCGCCATGTCGGTGCTGGTCGCTGCACCCGTGCCGGCGCGCACCCTCAAGGAATTCGTCGAACTGGTCCGGCGCCAGCCAGGGGCGCTCAACTATTCCTCGCCGGGCAACGGCACGCCCCAGCACCTGGCCATGGAGCTGCTCAAGCTCGAGACCAGGATCGATCTGGTGCATGTACCGCACCGCTCCTCGGGCAGCGCCATGGCCGACGTCGCCGGCGCTCATGTCCAGGCCATGATCTCCTCGCCGCAGACCGCGGGTCCCTTCGTCCAGGGCGGCAGCCTGCGCATGCTGGCCATCCTCGGCAGCGAGCGGGTCGGCGCCTTTCCCGACGTGCCGACCATCGGCGAGGCGGGCTTCCCGGGCCTCGAGGTCGAGACCTGGTACGGCGTGCTCGCCCCCGCCGGGACCGGTGCCCATATCGTCGACAGGCTCAATGCGGAGCTCAACGCCATCGGCCGCGAAGCCGATTTCCGCGAAGCCCTGGCCAAGCAGGGCATGACAGCGGCGTCAGCACCGCCGGCGCGCCTCGGCGAGCTGATCAGGAGCGAGCTTGCGCGCTGGACCCGGGTGGTCGACGGCGCCGGCATCAAGGCCGATTAACAGGGAAACGCCCATGAGTCTGATCGAGGATCTGGTCGCCGCCTACCGCATCCTGGCCGAGCACGAGGTGATCGACGGCTATGGCCATGTCAGCGTGCGCTCGGACGGCAACCCGAACAGCTATTTCCTGGCGCGCTCGCTCGCCCCCGAGCTGGTGACCGAGAAGGACATCATCGAGTTCGACCTCGACAGCAACCCGCTCAACGGCGATACGCGGCAGCCCTACCTCGAGCGCTTCATCCACGGCGAGATCTACAAGGTGCGGCCCGACGTCAGGGCCGTGGTGCACAACCACTCGCCCTCGGTCATTCCCTTCGGCGTCACCATGGTGCCGCTCAAGCCCATCTTCCACATGGCGGCGTTCGTCGGCCTCGGCATCCCGAATTTCGAGATCCGCAAGGTGGAGAAGGGCACGGACCTGCTGGTGCGCACGCCGAAGCTGGGCAAGGCGCTGGCCAGGACGCTGGCCGCCAAGCCGGCCGCGCTGATGCGTGGCCACGGCTCGGTGGTGGTCGGCGAAGACCTGCAGCGTGCCGTCGGCCGCAGCATCTACCTCGAGATGAGCGCCCGGTTGCAGATGCAGGCGATGACCATCGCCGGCCCGCGCGGCAAGATCGCCGCGTTCGACGCGGCCGAGGTCAAGGCCTCGGTGCCGCGGCAGGACTATGCCCGGGCCTGGAATCTCTGGCGCACCAAGGCGCTCGAGCGCATGCGCCGCGAGGGCTAGCGCCGGGCCATCAGCAGCGTGAGGTAGGAGAAGAGGGCGAACCCGATCATCACGGCGTGCAGGGCGCTCACGTTGGTCAGGCCGGCGGCGCTGACGATGGCGGTGGCGGCAACCCCGGCGGTCCACTGCACGAAGCCGAGCAGGCCCGCGGCCGCTCCGGTGATGGCAAGGTTCACGCTGATCGCGGCGGCGGTGATGCTGGGCAGGGAAACACCGTTGCCGAAGGTGTAGACCAGCATGGCGACGAAAAGCGGCTCCGGCCTCGACGGTGCAAGCAGCGCCACGGCGACGATGGCTGCCAAGCCCAGCGCCGAGATTCCCATGCCGAGCCGGATCATCCGTGCGGTGCCCATGCGCATCGAAATGCGGCCGGCGACGAAGCTGCCGGCGACGAAGGCCGACATGGGCAGCAGGACCCAGAGAGCATAGTCAGAGGCGTTGCCGCCGTAGACGAAGACGATGGCCACGGGCATCACGGTGACCAGGGCGAACCACACCGCGTTCTGGCAGCCGCTGTTGAGCGACAGGGCGAGGAAGGCCGGCGTGCGCAGCAGCAGCAGGTAGTTGCGCACGATGGTGGCGATATTGAGCCGGTCCACGGGCTCGATGTTGGTCTCGTGCAGGTAGACGACAGCCGAAGCCACCGCCGCCGCTCCCAGCGCGGTGAAGACGATGAACACGCCCTGCCAGCCCGCCATCAGCACGATGACGGTGCCGGCGCTCGGCGCCAGCATCGTGCCCGTCGCCATCGCCGTGACCAGATAGCCCATACGGCTGGCCGCCTCGTCGCGGCTGTAGCAGTCGCGCAGGATGGCGCGGCCGAGCACCATGCCGGCGCAACCGCCGATGGCCTGCAGCGTGCGCGCGGCAAAGAGCCAGCCTTCGCTGGGCGCCGCCAGGCAGAGCGCCGTGGCCACCGTGAACAGCGCCGCCCCGAAGATGATCACCGGCCGGCGGCCGAAGCGGTCCGACAGCGGCCCGACGATCAACTGGGTGGCGGCGAGACCGGCGAGATAGGCAGTGACGATGTAGCCGATGCGATCGTCGGGAATGGCGAAGACCCGCGTCAGCTCCGGCAGGGCCGGCAGCACGGCGTGCATGGCAAGTGGAGCGAGGGCGGTAACCAGGACCAGGACGAAAAGTGGCGGCGCCGGCGGCGGCCCCGCCGGCGGGGTGTCAGCCATGGAAGCAGAATAGGCCGCCGGGCTAGCCGCAGGCCAGTCGCCGTGCAGAGCGTCTCAGGCGGGGACGACGGTCACGCCATGGTCGGCCAGGTTGATCCAGACCTGTGCGTCGACCGGATGGGGCCGGGTCACCTGCCGGTCGACGACGAAGAGGTCGCCCAGCCCACTGCTCACCGTGTATTCCATGTGGGTGCCGAGATAGGCGGCCTTGGCGATGCGGCCCTCGATTGAGGGCTGTATCGGCTGCTGGGTCGCGATGATCAGCGATTCCGGCCGGATGGCGACCTTGATGGCGCCCGGCTTGGCGCCGCGGTGACGCAGCTGCAGCTCGACCCCGCCCAGCTTCACCCGGGCGCGCTCGCCCTGCAGCTCGGCCAGCTCGCCGCTGACCAGGTTGGCGTCGCCGATGAAGTCGGCGACGAAGAGGTTGGCCGGCTCCTCGTAGAGATCCCGCGGCGCGCCGGTCTGGGCGATGGCCGCATTGCTCATCACGATGATGCGGTCGGAGACGGCCAGCGCTTCCTGCTGGTCGTGGGTGACGTAGGCGACGGTGAGATTGAGCTTGAGCTGCAGCTCGCGGATATCCTCGCGCACCCGGCGGCGCAGCTTGGCGTCGAGATTGGAGAGGGGCTCGTCGAAGAGCAGAACCTGCGGCTCGAGCACCAGGGCGCGGGCCACGGCGACGCGCTGCTGCTGGCCGCCCGAGAGCTCGGAGGGCAGGCGCTTCTCGAAGCCCTTGAGGCCGACGAGGCCGAGCTTCTCGATCGCCATCTCCTCGGCTTTGGCCTTGGGAACGCCGGAAACAGTCGGGCCGTAGGCTGCGTTCTCCAGCACGCTCATGTGCGGGAAGAGGGCGTAGGACTGGAAGACCATCGAAACGTCGCGATCGGCGGCCGAAAGGCGCGTGACGTCGCGGCCGCCGATGAAGATCTGGCCTTCGCTGGCCATCTCCAGCCCGGCGATCATGCGCAGGGTCGTGGTCTTGCCGCAGCCCGAGGGCCCGAGCAGCGTCACCAGCTTGCCGGGCTCGATGGTGAAGTTGACGTTGTCGACGGCCGTCACCGTGCCGTAGCGCTTGACCACGTTGCGGAATTCGACCGACGCGGGCCCGTTCTTGCTCATGGCGACGCTGTCCCCTTGACCCTCTATCCACTCACTTCGGCAGGCTGCCGACATCCTTCTCCCAGCGGTCGACGACGCGCTTGCGCTCGGTGCTGGTGCCGTACTTCTTGAAGTCGTAGTCGATCAGCTTGATGTCGTCGAGCTTCGGCGCTTCCGGCGGCGCGGTCGCAGACTTGTTCGACGGCACCTGGAACGACTTGGCGTTCTTGGCCAGATTCTGCGCCTCGGCGCTCAGCGCCCAGTCGTACCACTTCTTCGCGTTGTCGAGGTTGCGCGCCCCCTTGATGATCGACATCGAGCCGATCTCGTAGCCCGTGCCCTCGCAGGGCGGCACGGCCTTGAGCGGGAAGCCGGCGGCCGCCTCGGCCACGGCGTCGTGCAGGAAGATGACGCCGACCGTGGTCTCGCCGCGCGCGGCGTTGCGCACCGGCGCTGGGCCCGAGCGGGTGTACTGGTTGACGTTGCGGTGCAGCTGCTTGAGATAGTCGAAGGCCTTGTCCTCGCCCCAGAGCTGGATCAGCGTCGCCAGCGCCGTGTAGGCCGTGCCGGAGGACGAGGGGTTGGAGATCTGTACCTCGTCGCGGAACTCTGGCTTCACCAGGTCGGCCCAGCATTTGGGCTCGTTCAGCTTCTTCTTGGCGAGCAGCTCGGTGTTGTAGGTAAAGCCGAGGGCGCCAGCGTAGATGCCGACCGTCTTCTGGCCGGATTGTTCCCATTGCTTGACGGCCCAGGGATGCAGCTGATCCAGCATCGGCGAGCGGTAGGGGATGCTGAGCTCCGCCTCGGCGGCGGCGAGATGCGGATCGCCGGTGCCGCCCCACCAGATATCGGCGCGCGGGTTGGACGCCTCGGCGCGGATCTGGGTGATGGTCTCGCCCGAGCCCTTGGCCGTCATGGTCACCTTGATCGCCGTTTTGCGCTCGAACTCCTGCACGGCGAGCGTGCACCACTCGTTGAGCACGCTGCAGTAGAGAACGAGCTGCGCTTGGGCAGGCTTGGACGGAGCGGCGATCGCACCGGCCACCAGGGCGGCGGCACCGAGCAGGACAATACGTTTCATGGTCGGACTCCTCTTGGGCAGGCGCGGGCTCAGCCGGCGGCTTGCATGGCGACGTCGCCGGGTGCTGTGGCAGTGCGCCGGCCGAGCTTCCGTTCGCCGACCAAGATCTGGATCATCAGGATGGCGGTCAGCATGACGACGATCAGGACCGACGAATAGGCGATGGCCAGGCCGAACTCGCCGGCCTCGACGCGCCCGACGATGTAGGCGGTGGCCATGTTGTACTCGGCCGAAACCAGGAAGATGATGGCGCTCACCGCCGTCATGGCACGCACGAAGCTGTAGACCAGGGCGGCGATAATCGCCGGCCGCAGCAGCGGCAGGATGACCTTGCGCACCGTGGTGAACGAACGCGCCCCCAGGGTCAGCGAGGCCTCGTCCAGGCTCTTGTCGATCTGGCTCATGGTGGCGATGCCCGAGCGCACGCCGACCGGCATGTTGCGGAAGACGAAGCAGATGATGAGGATCAGGCCGGTCCCGGTGATCTCGATCGGCGGCACGTTGTAGGCCAGGATGTAGCTGACACCGACCACGGTACCGGGAATGGCGAAGCTCAGCATGGTGCCGAACTCGAAGGTGCGCTGGCCGGCGAAGCGCTGGCGCGACAGCAGGTAGGCGGTGAGCAGGCCGATGATCGCGGTCAGCGGCGCGGCGATGGCCGAGACCTGGATCGTCGTCCAGAACGAGTCCCAGGCCGAGCCGGAGAAGTGAATACCCCAGGCGGCGCGCTCGATGGCGAAGCCGGTCAGATAGTGCTCGAAGGTCGGCGTGTAGTCGCGGCCCATGGCCTTGACGAAGCCGCCGATCAGGATGGTCACGTAGATGACGATGGTCAGGATCGCCCAGGGGATCGCCGCGCCGTAGCAGAGGATGGCGACGCGCCGCGGCAGGGGCAGCGGCAAGCCGGAATCGCCCTTGCCGGTGACCGTCGTGTACGACTTGTTGCCGAGCCAGCGGTGCTGCGCATAGAAGGCGCCGAGCGTGAAGGCGAGGAGGATGATCGCCAGCACGGCGGCGCGTCCTTGGTCGTGGGCAGCACCGACCACGGCGAAGAAGATCTTGGTCGACAGAACCTCAAAATTCCCGCCGAGCACCAGCGGGTTGCCGAAATCGGCCATGCTCTCGATGAAGCCGAGCAGGAAGCCGTTGGCCAGGCCCGGCCGCATCAGCGGCAGGGTGATGGTCGAGAAGGTCGTCCAGCGCTTGGCGCGCAGCGTCTGCGACGCCTCTTCGAGCGAGGGCGAGATGCCCTGCACGACGCCGATCATCACCAGGAAGGCGATGGGCGTGAAGGCCAGCATCTGGGCGAGGAAGACACCGGGCAGACCGTAGATCCAGCGCGAGCGCGGGATGTCGAACCACTCGTAAAGAACCGCCGATACCGCCCCGGAGCGGCCGAAGAGCAGGATGACGGCCAAGCCGATGACGAAGGGCGGCGTGATGATCGGCAGCACGGTCAATACGCGCAGCAGGCCCTTGAAGCGGAAGGCGGTGCGCGCGGCAATCAGGGCGAAGGCGAGGCCGAGAACCGTGGTGCCGACACCGACCAGGATGGCGAGGAACAGCGTGTTCCAGGCGACACCGCAGCGTAGGCTCGAATAGACGCAGTCGAGCCCCCAGATCGACTTGTCGAAGAACTTGGAAGTGAACGCGGCCGGCGCGAAGTTCCCGTCATTGTCCTTGAAGGCGCTGACCAGGATTTCCCAGATGGGAAAGAAGACGAAGGTGACGATCAGCGCCACGACCAAGCCGATCGACGACACGGTGAAGGCATCGCCTCGGCAGAAGCCGCGGGCCGCCAGCCCGTGGGTCAGCAGCATCAGGAAGGCGAGAGCGGTGAGGAAGGCACCGTAGCCCATGCCGGCCTGCTTGGGGCCTGGCGCGCCGAATAGTGCCGACAGCCAGTCCGCCGTCCAGCCACGGTGGTCGATCGAGAACCCTTCGAAGATCAGCCAGAAGAGCCCGGCGATGCCGCTCCAGATCAGGATGTCGGCGATGCGCTTGTCATCGGCCGGCAGACGCAGCGGCAGTAGCGCCGCGGCAGAAACGTGGGCAGCAGCCACCAGACGCCGCCGAGGCCGAGCCCAAGTCCGCTGCCGGCCTTGCCGGTCGGCCAACCGCTGAGCGAAAGGCTGCCGCCCTCGACGAGGTACCAGGGCAGGATGGTGAACCCCACCCAGCCCAGGCCCAGCCAGAGGGCGGCAGATTTCTTCACCGGCTGCTCGGCCGGTTCCGTCGGCGCCGAATCCGCCTTACTTCGGCAGGTTCTTGACCTCGTTGTCCCACTTCGACAGCAAACGGCGGCGCTCGGCCGACGAGCCGTACTTGTCGAAATCGTAGTTGATCAGCTTCACCTCGGTGAGCTTGGGCGCCTGAGGCGGAACTGGCGCGTTCTTGTTCGACGGCACTTGGTAGGACTTCGCCTGCGCACCGAGGGCCTGTGCCGCCGGGGTCAGGGCCCAGTCGTACCACTTCTTGGCATTGTCGAGGTTGCGGGCGCCCTTGATGATGGTCATCGAACCGATCTCGTAGCCCGTGCCCTCGCAGGGCGCCACCACCTTCACCGGCCCGCCTTCGACGACCATGGTCACCATGTCATGCATGAACGTGATGCCGACGAGGGTCTCGCCGAGGCTCGTCGCCTTGGCGGGAGCCGCACCCGACTTGGTGTACTGGTTGATGTTCCTGTGGAGCCGCTTGAGGTAGTCGAAGCCCTTGTCCTCGCCCATCAGCTGCACCACCGTGGCCAGCATGGTGTAGGAGGTGCCTGACGAGTTCGGGTCGGCAACCTGAACCTCGTCCTTGAGCTTCGGGTTCAGCAGGTCCGACCAGCACTTGAGCTCGGGGATGCCCTTGCCGGCAATCTGCTTGGTGTTGTAGCCGAAGCCGAGCGCGCCGGCGTAGACGCCGATGGTGCGCTTCTTGGAGCTCTGCCACTGGCGGATCGCCCAGTCCTGCAGATCCTTGTTCATCGGCGACTCGTATTCCTGCGCCAGTCCTTCCTCGGCCGCCTGCAGGTGCGGATCGCCCGTGCCGCCCCACCAGACG
>Ga0194131_10011802_pt1 | contig 10330 bp, 8 predicted proteins | sample TA2KigO120mmetaG_FD_148631 | JGI IMG/M metagenome (GOLD analysis project Ga0194131, IMG submission 148631) | Freshwater microbial communities from Lake Tanganyika, Tanzania - TA2015053 Kigoma Offshore 120m | ecosystem: Environmental > Aquatic > Freshwater > Lake | place: Tanzania: Lake... | reverse complement strand
CGCCCTCCTGCCCGAGGCACCGGTCGGCGCTCGGGCCGAGATCTCCGAAAGCGGCCAGCGGCTTGCGGCGGCGATCGGCGCGCGGCTTGGCCGGCACGGCGGATGGGCGCTGATCGTCGACTACGGTCGCGACGGCGGCCTCGGCGCGTCGTTGCAGGCGGTGCGCAGCCATCGCGGTGCCGACATCCTCGACCGGCCGGGCGAGACCGATCTCAGCGCCCATGTCGACTTCGCAGCCCTGGCGCGCGCCGCCGGCTGCCCGACCTTCGGCCCGGTCGGCCAAGGCGACTTCCTCGTCCGCCTGGGCATCGTCGAACGGGCGCAGGCGCTCAAGGCGCGCGCGACACCTGCACAGTGCGGCACCATCGATGCCGCGCTCGCTCGCTTGATTGCGCCCGATCAAATGGGCACCTTGTTCCGTGTCCTGGCCGTGGGCGACAGCAGAAGCGCCGTGCCGGCCGGGTTCTTCGATCCTTCGCCGGCCGGTCCCTCCGACACCCCATGATCCAAGCCCCTTCTCTTGCCGCACTCGACGGCGTGCAGCACCGTTTCTTCACGCGCCGCGGCGGCGTCAGTGACGGCCTCTATTCGTCGCTCAATTGCGGCTACGGTTCGGGCGATCGACCCGACAATGTGCGCGAGAACCGTCGGCGAGCCGCCGCGACCTTCACCTTGGGCGAGGCCGATCTGCTCACCGTGCACCAGTTTCACTCGACCGAGGTCATGGTCGTGGGCGACGCGCGCTGGACCTCGCCCGGCGCGCCCAAGGGCGACGCGATGGTCACCGACCGGCCGGGCGTGGCGCTTGGCGTGCTGGCGGCCGACTGCGCGCCGGTGCTGTTCGCCGACTCCGCGGGTGGCGTGGTCGGCGCCGCCCATGCCGGCTGGAAGGGCGCCCTGGGCGGTGTGGTCGACACCACCATCGCCGCGATGGAGCGGCTGGGCGCCAAGCGCGAGCGCCTGCGGGCGGCGATCGGCCCCTGCATCGGCCGCGATTCCTACGAAGTCGGCCCCGAGTTCCCTGCCCCGTTCCTGGCGCAGGACGCGGCGAATGCCGAATTCTTTCGCCCAGCGCGGCGAGCCGGCCATTTCATGTTCGGCCTGGCGGGCTACCTGCTGCGGCGGCTGGCGCTGGCCGGCGTGACAGCCAGCGCCACCGGCCACGATACGCTGGCAGCCAGCGAGGATTTCTTCAGCTATCGGCGCAACACCTTGCAGGGTGTGCGCGACTACGGCCGCGGCCTGTCGGCGGTGGCGCTCCGGGGATGATGTGCCCTATCTCATCATCCTGATGTTCCTTTGCCTGCTCGGCGCGCTCGCCACTTGCATCATGCTATGACGACGCCGTCATGATGCTGCGCCTCGCCGCGATGCTGCTGGGCCTGCTGGCGCTGGCCGCGTGTGGCCCGCCGCCCAGGCCGTTCGAGCACGACAACAGCGAAGCCCCGATGCGGCGCCTGCCGCGCGACAAGACCGAGCTGGCGATCGGCGCGCCGCGCCACATGCCGCCCGAGATGGCCGACCGGGTCGCCGCGGCCTTGGCGATCGAGCTGCAGTCGTACGGCATCCTGGCGGCCGTGCAGCCGGCCAACGCGCCGATCCAGGTGAGCGGCGTCATGAGCACGCGCGACGCCGATGCCGGCATCGAGATCCAGATCGACTGGCGCATCGACGGCGCGCCCAAGACACAGGAGCCGGCGACCAGCCGCACCCGCGCCCGGCCGGAGGACTATGCCGAGGCGAGCGAACGCTTGGTCTCGCGCATCGCCCAGCAGGCCGCCCCGCGCATCGCCACCCTGATCGGCCGGCCGCCCAATTTCCAGGCGCGCGCGCCGGGCCAGGTCGCGGCCGGCGTCACCGTGCCGTACGAGCCGACGCCGGAGGCCGTGGCGGCGCTGGCGGCGAGCAGCCCGTCCGGCACGGCGACGCCCGTGACGCCGGGTCCACCATCGAAGCCGCAGGAAACCTACCTCAAGGTGCTGGTGGCGCCGGTCACCGGCGCGCCGTCCGACGGCAATCGCCAGCTCTATTCCGGCATGCGCCGCGCGCTGGGCTCGAGCAAGATCGTCATCGTCGACGCCCCCGGCGCCGATGTCTTCAGCGTGGTCGGCACGGTCAGCCTGACGACCATCGACGACAAGACCGGTCAATTGGTCGTGAAGTGGTTCGTCAAGGACCCGACCGGCCGCAATGTCGGCGATCTGGAGCAATCCAATCCCGTGCCGATGGCTGCCGCCAAGGGCAGTTGGGCAGGATTCGGCGACATCGTCGCCACGGCGGCATCCGAGGGCGTGCTCGAACTGCTGGAAAAGGCGATCAACCGGCCGCGACCGTGAAATCAGGCCGGCCGGAATCGGCTTGTCAGAGGGGGGTCGGAGGCTGCTAGTCTGGCTGTAGAACGGCGCAAAATTTGCAGGGAACGCGAGCGCCATTGGGAGGATGTACCGTATGTTCGATCTGAGGAAATCGCTCGCGACCGTCGTCGCGGCAGCCAGCGTTGCTGGCATGTTCGGCGCGGCGCCGGCTTCGGCGCAGACGCTCACCGTCGTCATGCATTCGGATCTCAAGATTCTCGATCCGATCTGGACCACCGCCTACATCGTGCGCAATCACGGCTACCTCGTCTGGGACACCTTGTTCTCGATGGACGACAAGCTCGAAGTGAAGCCGCAGATGGTCGAGAAGTACGACGTCTCGGCCGACAAGCTCACCTACACCTTCACCCTGCGCGACGGCCTGGAATGGCATGACGGCAAGCCGGTCACGGCGGCCGACTGCATCGCCTCGATCAAGCGCTGGGGCGCCAAGGATTCGATGGGCCAGTCGCTGATGGCCCGCGTCCAGGACATGAAGGCGGTCAACGACAAGACCTTCACCCTGGTCCTGAAGGAGCCCTACGGCCTGGTGCTGCAGTCGCTCGGCAAGCCCTCGTCGAACGTGCCGTTCATCATGCCCGAGCGGGTCGCCGCCACCGATCCCAACACCCAGATCAAGGCCGAGGACGTGATCGGCTCCGGGCCCTTCATCTTCAAGCGCGACGAGTGGAAGCCGGGCGAGAAGACGGTCTACATCAAGAACCCCAAGTACAAGCCGCGCGCCGAGCCGGTCTCGGGCATGGCCGGCGGCAAGGCGGTCAAGCTCGACCGCGTCGAATGGCGCGTGCTGGGTGACCACCAGACCGCGGTCAACGCCCTGCTGAACGGCGAAGTCGACATGATCGAATCGCCGCCGCACGACCTGTTGCCGGTGCTGGCCAAGGACCGCAACGTCAAGCTGATCAGCGCCAATCCGCTCGGCAACCAGTACACCTTCCGCTTCAACGTGCTGAACAAGCCGTTCGACAATCCCAAGGTCCGCCAGGCCGTGCTCCACGCCTTCAACCAGAAGGACTTTCTCGACGCGGTGATCGGCGATCCGAAGTGGTACAAGGAATGCAAGGCGATGTTCGTCTGCGGCACGCCGCTCGAGACGTTCAAGGGCTGGGAGGACAAGCTCGGCTCCAACTTCGAGAAGTCGAAGGCGCTGTTGAAGGAGGCGGGCTATGACGGCACGCCGGTCGTGCTGATGCAGTCGACCGACCTCGCCGTGCTGACCAACCTCGCGCCGGTCGCCAAGAACCTCATGGAGAAGGGCGGCTTCAAGGTCGACATGCAGTCGATGGACTGGCAGACCCTGGTCAGCCGCCGCACCAAGAAGGATCCGAACGACAAGGGCGGCTGGAACGCCTTCCTGACCTCGTGGGTCGCCGCCGACATCCTGAACCCGGTGATGGCCGGCTTCTTCAACGCCGGCTGCGACAGGGCGATGTTCGGCTGGCCGTGCGACGAGCAGATCCAGAAGCTGCGCGACGACTATGCCCGGGAGACCGATCCGGCCAAGCAGAAGGCGATCGCCGAGGCCGTCCAGGTGCGCGTGACGGAGTATCCGACGCACATCCATCTCGGCCAGTGGTACTCGCCCTTCGCCGTCCGCAGCAGCGTCGACGGCGTCGTCCAGGCGCCGGTGACGGTGTTCTGGAACGTCTCGAAGAAGTAGGTGTCGTTGAGGGAGGCCGGTGGCGACCGGCCTCCCTCGTCATTTGAAGCCATTGGAGGAGGTATCCATGAAGACGATGCGGCGCTCGTTCGCGGCGCTGGCCGCCGGCGCGATCATGGCGGCTGGCCTCGCCGCCGGCCCATCACCCGCCCTGGCCCAGGGCAAGGTGCTGAAGTTCGTTCAGAACGGCAATCTGACGATCCTCGATCCGATCTGGACGACGGCCTATGTCACGCGCAACCACGGCTATCTGGTCTACGACACGCTGTTCGCGATGGACGAGAACAACGCGATCAAGCCGCAGATGGTCGACAAGTACGAGGTCTCGCCGGACAAGACGGTGTGGACCTTCACCCTGCGCGACGGGCTGGAATGGCACGACGGCAAGCCCGTCACGGCCGAAGACTGCATCGCCTCCATCCAGCGCTGGGGCAAGCGCGACACGATGGGGCTGAAGCTCATGGACTTCGTCAAGGAGTTCAAGGCGGTCGACGGCAAGACCTTCCAGTTGGTGCTGAAGGAGCCGTACGGCCTGGTGCTCGACTCGCTCGGCAAGCCCAGTTCCAACGTGCCCTTCATGATGCCCAAGGCGGTCGCCGAGACCGACGCCTTCAAGCAGATCGACAGCCAAGTCGGCTCCGGACCGTTCATCTACCAGAAGAACGAGTCCAAGCCCGGCGAGAGGCACGTCTATCTGAAAAATTCCAAGTACAAGCCGCGCGCCGAGGCACCCTCGGGTCTGGCCGGTGGCAAGGTCGCCAAGGTCGATCGAGTCGAGATCATCGAGATGCCGGACGTCCAGCAGCAGGTCAACGCGCTGATCACCGGCGAGATCGACCTGATCGAGCAGCCGCCGCACGATCTGCTGCCGATATTGAAGGCCGACAAGAACGTGGCGCTCGAGAACTGGAATCCTCTGGGCCAAGTCTTCGTCATCCGCTTCAACTGGCTGGTCAAGCCGTTCGACAACCCAAAGGTCCGGCTGGCCGCGCTGCATGCCATGCGCCAGGAGGACTACCTGAAAGCGACCATCGGCGATCCCGAGTACTACAAGGTCTGCCCGGCCGCCTTCATCTGCGGCACGCCCAATGCGTCCGACAAGACCAACGGCATGCTGATCAAGCCCGACTTCGAGAAGTCCAAAGCACTGCTCAAGGAAGCGGGCTACGACGGCACGCCGATCGTACTGATGCAGTCGACGACGCTGCCGGTGCTGACCAACACCGCGCCGGTCACCAAGTCGCTGCTCGAGCAGGGCGGCTTCAAGGTCGACATGCAGTCGATGGACTGGCAGACCCTGGTCACCCGCCGCACCAAGAAGGATCCGGCCAACCAGGGCGGCTGGAACGTCTTCCACACCTTCTCGGTGTCGGCCGACGCGCTGAACCCGATCTCCAACGCCTACTTCGCCGCCAACGGCGACAAGGCGTGGTTCGGCTGGCCGACCGATCCGGAGATGGAGAAGCTGCGCGACTCCTACGCCCGCGAGACCGACCCGGCCAAGGCCAAGGCGCTCGCCGAAGCCATCCAGCTCAGGGCGATGGAAACCGGCCAGTTCGGCTGGCTCGGCCAGTGGTACGGTCCGGGTGCCCGTCGCGCCAACGTCACCGGCTGGCTGAAGGCTCCGGTGCCGGTGATGTGGAACATCGAGAAGAAGTGAGGATGACGCGTCATGCTCCTCTCCCCCGATCGGGGAGGGGAACATGACGGTGGAAGATTAGGACAACAATGCTCGACTTCATCGCCCGCCGTCTGGTCGCCATCATCCCCGTGCTCACGGTGGTGGCGGTGTTCGTGTTCCTCATGCTGCGGCTGACGCCGGGCGACCCGGCGGCGGTGATCGCCGGCGACAACGCCACGTCCGACCAGATCGCCGACATCCGCGAGAAGCTCGGGCTCAACGAACCGATCTGGACACAGTTTGCAATCTGGATCGGCAATGTCCTGCAGGGCAATTTCGGCGAGAGCTTTTTCTTCAAGAAGACGGTGGCCGAACTGATCGCCCAGCGCGTCGAGCCGACCCTGGCGCTCGCCACCTGCACCCTGCTCTTCGCCGTCTCGGTCTCGGTGCCGATCGGCGTGCTGGCCGCCTACCGCCAGGGCTCGCTGTTCGACCGGCTGGTGATGGCTTTCGCCGTGATGGGCTTCTCGGTGCCGGGCTTCGTCATCGGCTACTGCCTGATCTACATCTTCGCCATCGAGCTGGGCTGGCTGCCGGTCCAGGGTTACACCCGCATCGGCGTCAATTTCGGGGCCTTCCTCGAGCGCATGGTGCTGCCGTCGCTCACCCTGTCGGTCGGCTTCATCGCGCTGATCTCGCGCATCACCCGCGCCTCGGTGCTCGAGGTCCTGAACGAGGATTACATCCGCACCGCCCGCGCCAAGGGACTTTCCAACCGCGTCGTGCTGATGCGCCATGCGCTACGCAATGCCGCCGTCCCCATCCTGACCGTGATCGGGCTGGGCATCGCCATCCTGATCGGCGGCGCGGTGGTGACCGAGAGCGTGTTCGGGCTGCCCGGCCTCGGCCGCCTCACCGTCGAGGCGGTGCTGAGCCGCGACTTCCCGACCATCCAGACCGTCATCCTGATGTTCTCGGTGGTCTACGTCGTCATCAACCTGCTGATCGACATCAGCTACACCATTTTCGATCCGAGGATCCGCTATTGACCGTCGCGACCGAAGACCTCGTCGACTCCGCCTCGATCGCGGCAGCATCGACCAAGCGCAAGAGCCTGTGGCTCGTCGCGCTGCGCAACCCCAACGTCATCATCGGCGGCACCATCCTGCTCGTCATGCTGGTGATCGCCGCCTTGGCGCCGCTTCTCGGCACCGTGAACCCGACGCGCATCGACCCGGCGTCGCGCAACAAGAAGCCGGGCACCGAGATCACCATGCGCATGGATGACGGCACCACCGGCAAGCGCGTCGCCATCATGGGCACCGACAGCCTGGGCCGCGATGTCTACAGCCGCGTCATCTACGGCACGCGCGTGTCGCTGGCCGTCGGCGTGTCGGTCGCCATCATCGCCGTCGCGATCGGCGTCGTGATCGGCCTGATCTCGGGCTACATACGATGGCTCGACGGCATCATCATGCGCGTCATGGACGGGCTGATGGCGATACCCGGCATATTGCTGGCGATCGCCCTGGTTTCGATCTGGCGAGCCGGCCTGATCACCGTGGTGTTCGCCATCGTCGTGCCCGACGTGCCGCGCGTCGTGCGCCTGGTGCGGTCGATCGTGCTCACCGTGCGCGAAGAGCCCTATGTCGAAGGGGCGATCTCGGTCGGCACGCCGACCTGGATCCTGATGTTCCGCCACATCCTGCCCAACACCGTGGCGCCCCTGATCGTGCAGGGCACCTTCCTCGCCGCCGCCGCCATCCTGGTCGAGGCCGCCCTGTCGTTCCTCGGCATCGGCATCCCGCCCGAGATCCCGAGCTGGGGCAACATCATGGCCGAGGGTCGCACGCTGTTCCGCGTCTTCCCACACAACATCTTCTATCCCGCCATCTTCCTGGCGGTCACCGTGCTGGCGATCAACATCATGGGCGACGGCTTGCGCGACACGCTGGATCCGAAGATGAGCAAGAAGGTGTGATGCCAAGCATCGCACCTTCCTGTTCGCCCTGAGCGAGCGAAGCGAGCCGAAGGGTCTTCTCTCCATGCTCGCGATCTCGGTGATTGAAACAAGGTCCCTCCACTCCGCGCTTCGCGCGCCGGTCGGGACGACGGATGGTTTGTATCGATGAGTGAAGCCAAGCAACCGGTTCTCGAAGTCCGCAATCTCTCCGTCACGCTGCCCAAGGGCGCCGATCGCGAGTTCGCCGTCGACAAGGTGAACTTCACCGTCAACCCCGGCGAGATCGTCTGCCTGGTCGGCGAATCCGGTTCGGGCAAGTCGGTGATCGCCTTCACCGTCATGGGCCTGCTCGCCAAGGCGCTGAGGCCGAGCTCGGGCGAGATCCTGCTGCAGGGGGAGAACGTCCTGGCGGCCGACGAGACGCGGCTGCGCGAACTGCGCTGCACGCGCATGTCGATGATCTTCCAGGAGCCGATGACCGCGCTCAACCCGGTCATGACCTGCGGCGATCAGATCGACGAGGTGCTGAACACCCACACCAAGCTCGATGCCCCCCAGCGCAAGGCCAAGATCATCGCCATCCTCGATCGCGTGCGGCTGCCCGAGCCCGAACGCATCTACGCCTCCTATCCCCACCAGCTTTCGGGCGGCCAGCGGCAGCGCATCATTATCGCCATGGCGCTGGTCCTCGATCCCGTGCTGCTGATCGCCGACGAGCCGACCACGGCGCTCGACGTCACGACGCAAGCCGAGATCCTGAAGCTGATCGCCGAGCTGCAGGAGGGCCAGGGCACCGGCGTGCTGTTCATCACCCACGATTTCGGCGTCGTCGCCGAGATCGCCCACCGCGTGGCCGTGCTGCGCTGGGGCGAGCTGGTGGAGATGGGCCCGACCGAGCAGATCCTGTCGAAGCCGCAGCAGGCCTACACCAAGATGCTGATCTCCTCGGTGCCGTCGATCCACCCGCAGCATCGCGGGGCGCGCAAGGACGCCATCACTGTGCTGCGCACCGAGAAATTGGGCAAGACCTACAGTGGCGCCGGCTTCTTCCAGAAGGCGCGCGTGGTCAAAGCGGCGGTCGACGTCGACCTCGACATCCGCAAGGGCGAGACGCTGGGCATCGTCGGCGAATCGGGTTCGGGCAAGTCGACGGTGGCGCGCTGCATCGCCCGCCTGATCGATCCCACCGAGGGCAAGGTCTTCCTCGGCGACACCGAGATCGCCACCATGACGCCGAGCAGGCTGCGCCCGCATCGCCGCAAGGTGCAGATCGTCTTCCAGGACCCCTACCGGTCGATGAACCCGCGCATCACGGTGGGCGAGTTCATCATCGAGGGGCCGATGAATTTCGGCCTCAAGCGCGAGGAGGCGCTGGCCCGCGCCCGCAAGCTGATGGAGACGGTGCGGCTCGACCCCAATTCGCTCGACCGCTATCCGCACCAGTTCTCGGGCGGCCAGCGCCAGCGCATCTGCATCGCCCGCGCGCTCGCCATGGAACCCGAACTGCTGATCGCCGACGAAGCGGTCTCGGCCCTCGACGTGTCGGTGCAGAAGCAGGTGCTGGAACTGCTCGACGAGATCCGCCAGCGACTGAACCTGGCGGTGCTGTTCATCACCCACGATCTGCGCGTCGCCGCCCAGATCTGCGACTACGTGGCGGTGATGAGCAAGGGCCGTGTCGTCGAGTATGGCTCGGCCGAGCAGGTGTTCGGCTCGCCGCGCGACGACTACACCAAGGCGCTGTTCGCCGCGGCGCCCGGCCGTCACTGGGAATTCGGCAACTTCGCGGCGTAGAGCGGAAATTCCAGAGTGGAATCCACCCAGCCGAGTCCAGCTGGGCGGACCGTTCTTCAAGTGTAGCGTTCGCGCACCCGCCGCTCGACCCAGCCGGCGCCGAGGAATGCCGCCGCCGAGATCACGGTGGCCACGGCCGAGGCGCCGAACGCCTGCTCGGTGTTGAAGTCGGACTTGGTCTTGGCGAACAGATAGCCGAGCCCGGTGGTGCCCATTAGGAACTCGGCGATCATGGCCGCCAGGATGGCGTGGGCGGCGGCGAGCTTGAAGGCGATGGCGAGATTGGGCATCGCCGCCGGCAGCGCCAGGCGCAGCAACAGATGGAGACGCGACGCGCCCAGCACGCGCAACAAATCCTCCGATCCCGGCGGCAGCGATCGCAACCCCGACGAGGCGAACACGAAGGACGGGAAGAAGGTGATGATGGTGACGATCGCCAGCACCGTCGAGGTGTCGTAGCCCAACAGGCGGGCGATCACCGGGATCAGCGCCACCACCGGGACCGAGCTGAACAGGACGGTGAGCGGGTTCAGCATGCCCGACGCCACCGGCGAAAACCAGGCGGCGATGGCAAGGGCGGTGCCAACCCACATGCCGGCGACCAGCCCGAACAGCGCCACCGCCAGCGTGATGCCGACATTGCCGAGATAGACGTCGGGATGGCGCGCGAGGTCGCCCAGCACCGCTACCGGTGTGGGCATGACGATCGGATTGAATCGGTTGATCACCACCCAGGCCTGCCAGGCCAACAGCAGCAGCAGGATCCCCCAATAATCCTCGACCAGACGCAGCAGCAGCGGGCGCTTGGCGGGCATCAGCCGAACCTCGCATAGGCGGCGCGCTCGATCAGCGTGAGCAGGCCGTAGAAGAACAGCGACGACGCCACCGCCAGCAGCACTGCGCACCACAACAGCACG
>Ga0194131_10011798_pt1 | contig 10331 bp, 12 predicted proteins | sample TA2KigO120mmetaG_FD_148631 | JGI IMG/M metagenome (GOLD analysis project Ga0194131, IMG submission 148631) | Freshwater microbial communities from Lake Tanganyika, Tanzania - TA2015053 Kigoma Offshore 120m | ecosystem: Environmental > Aquatic > Freshwater > Lake | place: Tanzania: Lake... | reverse complement strand
TGTCATTTCCATGTTTTTCTAATATTGATTTTAAATCAGCAATGCTGTCACACCAAGCTAAGTTTATTCTTAAAACTGAATCTTTCGGAACTTTTATTCCGTAATTAGTAATATTTTGAGATACAATCCTCACATCAATGCGTATGCTATCTAATAAATAAATTATATCGGCCCATATAGAGATTTATGAAGTCAGTATAATGATAATCTGTTGAAAGAAAAAATCAGAGTCGCTTTAATTTTTAAAAAAGATTATAATTTCTTCAATCCTTCACACTTTGATAGAACAACTAGGGATTTCTTTCTAAATTCTCTTAACAATAACCCCGACATAGAAATGTCATACTTTCCATGTGAAAATGAATTTGATACATCCAAACTAAAAGGAAAATGTGATGTTATTTTACTAGCAAATAATAGAACAGATGCGACGCCAGAGAATCTTTTTGGAATTAAAAAATTAGGCATTCCAGTAGTGACCAGGGTTGGTGATCCTCACCATGCGAGTAAATACGATCAAGTAACATACCACGAACAATGGAACATTTCTTGTTATTTTGGAACAATTCCAGAAAATTATTTCTATAAATTCTATCCGGATAAATTTCGATATAAGGTCATAATCTTTGGTTTAGAGCCAAGTCTATACACAAATATCAAACCATTTGATGAAAGAATCAAAAATAGGATTCTAAATTCAGGCGCAACTGGAAAACTAAGTTTGAAATCAAGAATTGTATCTTCGACTCTAAAACCACGACAATCTGGATGGTATTTTTACAAACTAAGAACCAAATGCAATTATCTTCCTTACGTTGACTACAAAGGAATTAGAGGCACTCAATATTCCAATCTCAATTATCCTGAATATTTGTCACAGTATAGGGCTGCAATAGCTGCCACTACATACTATCCGACTCAAAAATACTGGGAAATACCGGCATCTGGTTGTTTAACTTTTATGGAGATCACAAAAACAAACCATGGAGAATATTTAGGATTCAAAGATGAAGAGACAGCAATTTTTATTAACGAAAAAAACTATAAACAAAAATTTCAGAACTTTATAGACGATCCTGATAATCCAAAATGGAAAAACATAGCTAAGCGCGGCCAAAACCATGCTCTGCAAAATTTAAACAATAATAATGCTGTTGAACAACTTGTCAGTCTGTTTAAGGAATTAATTTAGAATCATTCAGTCCATGGCGATTTTCCAAATTCTCGAACTTCCGCAGGCGGTTCGGCAATCTTTGTTGCTTCTATGTTGAGACTTACTAGCAAACCATTTTCTTTATCCATATGTGGAAAATAAGATTGACTATAATCATCAAAGCTTACATGCTCAGTTTTTTTCCAATCCCATTCATGAATATCGTCAAATCCTAATTTTTCTAAAACTTCGGTTAGGAATTTTTTATCAAATATCATTTTATGAAAATCAAATTCGTTTTTTTGGCCACCGCTGACAAGTCCCAATATGTCAACAATTTTTTTCGTTTGTGAGTACCACATTACAGCTTTTTCAAAATCAGGCACTGCCAACCTTAATTTGCCTCTTAATTTTAGTTTCTTATTCCATAATTTAATTACTGACTCGAATTCTTTTCGTCCTACGTGCTCTAAAACATGTGAAGCATAAATTATATCACAAGACTGATCTGGAATTTTATGCAAAAAGCGAATGTCATCAACAATATCTACGCCAGGTAGATCTTTAATATCTAAATTTATCCATGTTGGTAGAATATTCTTGCCGCAACCTAAATGTAATTTCATAGAATCTCTTGACTAATAACCAATAAAAAAGTTCCATGTCAAAAATTTTTCACGTAACTTTATAATGTCTTTTTTAAAAACTTACTATATGAATTGGAGTGGCCTTAATGTGCTTGTTACTGGTGGCGCTGGCCATATAGGTTCACATCTAGTAAGAAGATTAGTTGATCAAGGTGCAAATGTTAGAGTCGCTGATAATCTTTGGAGAGGAAAAAAAGAATATCTTTTAGACGAACAAAAAAAACCAATAATCGACCTTGAAAAAAATTTTCTGGAAGTTGATCTGACCGATTATAACAATTGTGTCAAAGCGGTTACTGGTATTGACGTTGTATTCCATCTTGCGGACATTGTTGCAGGAATAGACTATGTTTTTGGAAATGAAAATTTTGTTTATCGAAGTAACATTCTGATGAATTCTAACATGTTTGCGGCTTCAGTGAAGGCTCATATACAAAAACTTGCTTACGTTGGTGCAGCTTGTGCTTATCCTCTAGAAAAACAAAACGATCCAAACCATCCATTATTCAAAGAATCTGATATGTATCCAGCTCATCCAGAATCCTCTTATGGGTGGGGAAAACTAATGGGAGAATACGAATGCGAGTTGTATAGTACATCTGGAAAAATGCATACTGCTATCCTACGTCTGCATAATGTTTATGGTCCAAACAGCGACCTATCGCTTGAAAGATCTCAAGTCATACCAGCAACAATTAGAAAAGCAATTAACTATCCTGATGAAAAGTTCGTAATCTGGGGTAATGGCCAGCAAAGCAGAGCCTTTCTCTATGTTACGGATGTTGTTGATGCGTTTATGCTAGCTATTGACAAAGGATTAGATAAAGGACCAATTCAAATAGGCAGTCCGATCAAAACAACCATTAATGAAATTGCTGATTCAATAATCAAAATCTCTGGAAAATATATCAAAAAAGAATATGATCTCACTAAACCTACTGGAGATTTAGGAAGAGCGGCAGATTGTGCTAGAGCAGAACAGATTCTGGACTGGAAACAAAAAGTTCCTCTTGAAGAAGGACTGAGAAGAACCTATGAGTGGAGTAAACAATATCTAGCAAATCAAAAAAAGTGATCATGTATGTTTAGCAACACTTGGAAAGACAAAAGGGTTATCGTCACTGGCGGGGCGAGTTTCATAGGAAGTCATCTGGTAGACAAACTGGTAGAGATAGGATCTAATGTCACCGTAATAGATAATCTTAGCAGCGGTAAATTAGAAAATCTGTCTAAATCAAAAGATAATATAAAATTTGTAAATCAAGACCTTGAGTATATAACAAAAGATGAACTAAAGAAGAGTTTTGCAGACAACGAAACTGTCTTTCATTTAGCTGCGGTTCATGGGGGACGTGGCTATATTACAACACATCCTGCAGATGTGAGCTCAAATTATTCAATTGATCATCATGTTTTTGAGGGATGTATGATGTCAAATGTGGAGAATATTGTTTTCGCAAGTACTGCATGTGTATATCCAACAAAATTACAAGAGAAAATAGGATCCGACTATAAGCTAAAAGAAGAAGACGCAAACCCAATTGATCTGGATGGATTCATGAGTGCCGACATTGAATATGGATGGGAAAAATTAATGAGTGAAATGCAGTTAAACGCATTCAAAAAGCAATACGGACTCAAATCATGTCCAGTAAGGTTTGTTACAGCATATGGGCCAAGAGAAAATAAGAGTCATGCAATAATTGCGTTCATTTACAAAGCAGTTGAAAAGATGGATCCATATGTGGTTTGGGGAGATGGTAATCAAGAAAGGGACTTTACATTTGTAGACGATATAGTAAGTGGTAGCATATTAGCTGCTGAAAAAATAACTGACGGTACACCAATAAATCTAGGCACAGGCAAAAAATATAAAATTAATGATGTCGTTGAGATCATTTTTGATATTCTTGATTGGAAGCCAGATAAAATTGAATTTGATATATCAAAACCTTCTGGCGCCCTTTCAAGAGCTCTTGACAACTCCAGAGCATATGCGTTGTTAGGTTGGCGCCCACAATTTTCTTTAGAAGAAGGATTAAGAAAAACCATTGATTGGTATTTAAAAGAGAATAAGCCTAGTGGCGTTGTTAACAACGAATTATTATTTGAAAGATAATCCATTTAACTTACAATAATCACAATAAAATATGAAAGTAGGTATAATTTCTGACACCCATGACGATATTGATAATACAAACAAAGCAATTGATATATTTGAACAACATAATGTTCAGGCAGTCATACATGCTGGAGATATAATTTCTCCTCCAGTAATAAAAGAATTCAAACGGCTAACTCAAAAAAATGTAAAAGTTTATGGAATACTTGGTAACAATGACGGAGAAAAACATGGCTTAGAAAATGCATTTGATTTTATCAATGGTGAGTTTCTTGGCGATATCGGAAAAATAGATCTAGATGGTCTAAAATTCGGTATCTATCATGGCATGGATTTGAAAAAAAAAGAAAAAATGATAAAATCTGGCAAATTTGATGTTTTCATTTATGGCCATACTCATAGAAGAGATCCTGAAGGTAATGCCACAAACATAATAGGTAATACCATGGTGTTTAATCCCGGATGTGCTCATAAATCAGCAAAAACATATTATTCAGATCCACCATATTTCAGAGACCCTACAATACTGATTTTTGATACGGAAACAAAAGAATTTGAATTTCTTAATCTATGACTTGTAAAAATACACATGTCGTTTTCTAGCTAATGTAATAAAATATACATATCAAAATAGCCGTTTACAAACCATTCAAACAACTACACAACTCCTAGTGATTCTGTAGCAATTATACGCTATTACTCGATGCTCATCATGGCTTGTACTATTCTGACGTATCGGGATGGCTTATTGGATGATATTATGGATGGTTGTGGGGATGGTTAGCTTTATTTCCGACTGTACATCTAATCTACGAAATATCCAAAAATCGATTATTTCTACAGAGTCATACATAAGAGAAATTGATATAGTTGGTAGTAATCAAAAATATGTGCCAAAAGATTACAACAATATCATATACCGTTCATGGTTCTACCTAAGACAGGGATGGAGTAATTATCTCACTTTTCTGATGAGTGCAGTAAACACACTCACGATTACATATTTTCTTGCTCTTGAAAAATATCAACCATTAAGCCAGATATTTCCAAACTTTATCCAGTATGTCATGATTATATCCGCAGTAGGAATTCCATCATTAGTTGCTTTAGGATACACACATTGGAAAAAAAGTCGTGCAAGGGAAGCAGAAACGGATATTTTCTATGAAACCAATCCATACATTGTAAGAATATTAGTAAATACTGAGATTATGATAAAATTAAATCTCAAACTAACAGAGAAATTATTAAGTAGTGCAAGACTAGATGGAGATTCACAAAAAGATATTGATGAACTTAAAAGAATACAGAATGAAATATCTGAATTTACTATGAATAGAAAATTCAGAAGTAAAGCTGGCCCAAGTACCCATGACTGGGAATTCTTTAAAAAAGAAATTGAACGCAAGAAGTAAATACGCTCTTAGAATGATTTTTTTTATTTAGATCATTTTTAGTTTGTCGAGCTAATGTATCTATCAAATGAAGTAAATTTGAATTTTTTTAATATCTCAGTTAATTTTGGGACTGCACTTTTAAGATTGTAATATGTAATGAATCGATCTTTTATGGGTAAATTCATGCGCGGCATGAGCTCTGGTGTTAATTCCCATGAGTGAATGTAAAACGTGGATGGTATTGACATCCTATCATATTTTTTAATAGCGTCATTGATCAATTTAGATGGAAGCAACCTTAGATAAAATCCTCCACCTGCAGGAATCTCTTTGCCCAAAATCTTTGTTATCATAATTGGAAACTCAATTAGCTTCCCTTTTGGATCTTCTTTACCAAGATTATTGCCAGAGATTCTGTATGGCTTTTTTTCAGCATTTTGTATTCCGTACATGGATGTTTTGACAGGCACAATACTACTATCATACACATATCCAAAGTTCGCTAGGATATCTAATGCCCATCCACTACTCTCATTGATAGAAAATGTGGGTGCTCTGAATCCTATAGACTTTCCGTTTGTCAATTTATCAAAATTTTGTAACTCTTCAAGAAATTTTTCTTTTGAATCAAATGTATCAATTCTTGTATGATGCATGGTGTGAAATCCTATCTCATGTCCTTCTGCAAGTATCTTATCCAAAATCTCTGGTCTATGATTTAGTAGCTCTCCCACCACAAAAAATGTGGCATAGGTATTGGTCTTATTTAGAAGTTCAATTATTTTATCAATTCCATTGATTACTCTAGGTTCATGTTTTTCAGATTTTAAATGACGTCGAATAAGTTCTGGATGATACCAATCCTCAAAGTCAATTCCCAATAAATTCATGTATAATGAAAGGAAAATTCAATTATTAACAGTTTAGAAGAGATTGTGAAACAATTTCATATAGATAAGAGTATGTAAGAATTAAAAATATAGCATTTTAATATTTTCGAAATTTCGTATAATCATTTGTCTTTTCCTAATTCTGCGTTCACTTTTTTTACTACTCGTACAGGGTTACCAACTGCTACACAATTATCTGGTACATCTTGACTTACCACACTACCAACCCCAATAATTGAATTTTCACCAATGGTTACTCCAGCAGTAACTATACTGCCTGGGCCAATTATTGCACCTGATTTGATATGTATTGGTTTGATAGTACGTGCATAGCCATGAGATTTCAGATACAAATTGGTTGTGGCATTGACATGAGCAAATATCATTACATTTGAACCAATTGTAACATTGTCTTCTATTGTAATCATTTGGGGATACAAAAGATCAATCTGAACATAGGGGGAGATATGACAGCCGTTTCCAATTTTAACTCCTCTGGAACGCTGTGCCCATATTGCAAGTCTAGGAAGTGGTGTTGAGTATGCAATTGAGTGCAAAATCCATGTACGCATGAATCTTAATCTAAGTCTAAATCTGCCAATGTTTCCAGAGTAACCATAGTAATCCATAAGCTCTTTTTCGTTTGTTGAATAATGATCTTCTTCCATCTTGGAATATCACTGTAACAAGAATCGCTTTATCTTTCCATATTCTGTTCTAGGAAAATCATCAATAAATTCAATATCAACGGGGACCTTATATCGTTCCAAATTCTTTATACAATGCACCATGATATCAGATTTAGTAATGGAGGAATTTGTAACCTTTTTAACAAACAATTTTACCACCTGGCCAAAAGTTTCATGTTTTATTCCTACTGCTACTGCATCTTCAATATTGGCTAAAAGCTTCACTACTCTTTCGATTTCTGATGGATTTACTTTCTCACCTGCAACATTTATCAAATAATCAGTTCTTCCTCTCAAATACAAATATCCGTCATCATCAAAATATCCAACATCTCCTGTTTTTAACCAACCATCTATTATGTTGTCAGATGCAACATCTTCCCAATATCTCTTAATCACATTAGGGCCCTTTATCCAGATCTGCCCGTCGTTTGTTTCTTTACCACTTTCGTCGGTCAATTTTATTTGAACGCTTGGCGCCGGTAATCCCACAGAAGCGTACTTATCATCAGAATCAAAAATCATGAATGTTGATCTTGATGCTTCAGTTAATCCATAATAAGTTGCAAATTTTCCTTTTCTAAGAATATGTCGTAACCCCAAAACAGTTTCTTTTGGAATGGATGTGCTGTTCGTTATCACCAGCCTGAGATTGGCAAAGTGTTCTTTTAACTCATCTGGATACTCATTTAGCAGTTTTGTTAAAGTGTGTGGAATTGCAGCAAAAGTAGTTGCATCGTATTCTTTAAATGATTCAAAAATCTCTAACGGATTCATTGTATTCTTATGTAAGATTAGTGTAGAACCAACATACAATGACGTATGTAAACAACCTAGTCCGAAGGAATGAGATAATGGTAAAGGTAATACATCTTTGTCTGTCTCAGTATAACCTAAAACATTTACTATGTTATGAGTGGTGAAGACAACATTTGCGTGACTTACACTAACTCCTTTTGGTTTTGATGTTGTACCAGAAGTGTAAATGAGATATGCTACACTTTCTAAATTATTGCGTTTTTTATTTTCATGTATATTATATTTGAACGCTGTATCAAAATCCGATTTATCTATACTGGTATCAAGTCTGTCTATAGCTGATTTTGTACCTAGAATTAATCTTGGTTTGGCAGAGCTCAATTGCTCAGACGAGCTCCTTTCTGAAGCGGCTTGAGAGACTAAGTGTGCAATACAACCAGATCTCAAAACTCCAAGATAAGTGGCTATAGAGGAAATTGAATTTTCCATAATCACGGTTATAACAGCTTTTGGAGGATATGCTGACAGCATAGATGCTACAGAATCTGAAAACTTTTTCAATTCCTCATACGTACATTCTCTCTCCTTTGTCATAATGGCAGTTTTAGTCGGAAATATCCGTACAGATCTATCGAAAAAATCTAAAATTGTACTCATCTATGTGACCTAATGAAGTCTACGAGTCTTTTTGCAGAGTCTAATGATACTGATTCATCCATACTTAATGTGATGTTGAATCTCTCTTCTGCCAAAGTGATAATGTGCAAATGAGCAAAAGAATCCCAATTTTCATATTCTTTTTGTTTTTTATTCCAATCAAATTCCCCCTCTGGCATCATAGGGAAAACTTTAAAGAATAGTTTTTTAACTTCGTCTTCAACATTCATTCGTAATAACCCTAAATCAATTGATAATAAATAAGTCTTGTTAGAAAATCATTCATTGAAAGGTCTAGGTATAGGAATTGACATTATAGAAATAAATCGTTTTAAAAAACTATCATACGCGCAACATAAGTCATTTTATAAAAAAATTTTTTCGCAGTCAGAAATTGATTATTGCCTACAATACAAAAATTCATCCTTACATTTTGCATCAAAATTTGCAATCAAAGAAGCAGTTATCAAGTCTATTGGAAATAATGTTGAAATGAAATCTATTGTTACAGATCATAAATCAAAGAAGCCTATTGTAACCTCAACAAAATCACTACCTTACAGTTTTCTAGTTTCTGTTAGTCATGAAAAAAACTACGCAATTGCTGTAGTAATATCATTTCTAAATTCAAATGATTAGTTAATTCTTAATCTAGGCAAATAAGATACTATCTTTTATAACGTTATATTACCCGTACATAAATCGTTCTCAAATAATGCAATTCTTCAGATTTCTCTTACCATATTACAAAAAATCTATGAAAAAAATGAGCAAGGGAAAAGGATATGGTAAAAAGAAACCAATAAGAGTAATTTTAAAATTCTTTGATAATGCCTTTAGGGCTCAAACTGTTGTTGTTCATGGCCATAAAATGATGTTACCAAAAAAAGGATTTGATGAGTATTCGACTCTTGGCATCTATGGGGAATTTGATACTTTAACAGTCGAAAAATATGTCAAAAAGGGAGATTATGTAATTGATGCAGGGGCGGCAATTGGTTACTATACTCTAATACTTGCCAGAGCCGTTGGTCCGGAAGGCAAAGTATTTGCTTTTGAACCAAAAAAGGACAGATTTGATCTACTAAAACAAAATGTCAAACTGAATGGTTATGATAATGTAATCTTGGAAAATAAGGCCATTCTCACTTCAACAGACAAACCTATTTTTTTCAGCTCAAAGACATTGAGTGGTGGTCTCAAATTTATAAAAAACGAAGTCAAACCTGACGAATTTCAAACAGTATCTGATGTTCAGTCTATTGATTTAGACACCTATTTCGAGAAAATAAATCCAGAAAAACCGATCTCTTTTATGAAAATTGATGTCGATGGCCCTGAACTGTTGGTCTTAAAGAGTGCTTCAAACATTCTAAAAAACACCGACTTGAAAATCCTCATGGAATGGGATATTGACTCAGCAAAACAAAGTGCATGTGATCCGGCTGATATTATTAAAATATTGAAAGAAAATGGATTTGAAATTTATTATCCGGAATATTCTAAAAATGAATATCGGCTAGTACAAGGTGAAGAACTCATGAATCTACACTCTTCAAATGTAATCAATTTGTTATGTACTAAGTCATAATTTTTTTTTAATTTGTATAAATTCCAATAGGAATAAGCTCTCCGAGATCAGACAAGGTAGATTAGTCTTTATCTAAATAGAAATATTATTCCATGATTACTCAAACTAATCTAAGTATATGATAAAATTTTGTAAAAGAACCTGTATTACATTACACATAATTAATTTCTACAGAATAAATCCAATAATCTATAATTTCAACATTAATAAGAAAGACAAATGAATTTTATAAATAAAATGCTTACAACGAAAAATGAATCATTAAAATTTGCATATAGTTCTATAACGTGATCAGATTGTATCTGACCCTACTTTTTTCTGGCAATTGCTCGTATGCTCTTTTTGTCAATCCAATTACGGTATAGCCGTTAGGCTCGTACAACAATTCCAATAATTTGCAACGTTCTCTTATTCCAAGATATTTGT
>Ga0194131_10011796_pt1 | contig 10332 bp, 8 predicted proteins | sample TA2KigO120mmetaG_FD_148631 | JGI IMG/M metagenome (GOLD analysis project Ga0194131, IMG submission 148631) | Freshwater microbial communities from Lake Tanganyika, Tanzania - TA2015053 Kigoma Offshore 120m | ecosystem: Environmental > Aquatic > Freshwater > Lake | place: Tanzania: Lake... | reverse complement strand
CGGCCTTGGGCTTGCCTTGGGCTGGGGCTGGATCTTCACGAAAAACGGACGTTTGGCCTAATTTTAAACCTTTGAACCTGTTTATGAACCAGTCCCAATCCGAATTTGATTCTTCCGGTGTTTTTGCCTTCGTGTGGCAGTTCCGTGTCCTTTTGTTGATCGCCGGTTTAAGCGGTTCGGTTTTGGGCATTGTTTTCTCCTCGTCCTGGTTTATTACTCCACTCTATGAGTCCAAGGTGGTCTTCTATCCGGCCACTGTGAATTCCATTTCCAAGGCCCTGCTTTCGGATAACCCATCGGACAAAACCGATGTTATGGAATTTGGGGCCGAAGAGCAAAGCGATCAGCTGATTCAAATTTTGTATTCCGATGAAATTCGAGACAGCGTGATTCGACGCTTTCGCCTCATGGAACATTATGAAATCCCCGAAGACGCAGCCTTTCGATACACCCGTTTGAACAAGAAATACGACAAGCTGATTCAGTTCAAAAGAACCGAATACATGTCCGTAGAAATCACGGTTCGCGACAAAGACCCACGAATGGCGGCCGATATTGCCAACACCATCGCCTCCCTGCTGGACCTCACCAAAAATAAAATTCAACGCGAACAAGCGGAGAAGTCTTTTCAAATTGTTCAAACACAATACGAATCCAAGAAGGCCTGGATAGAGCGTTTGAACGATTCCTTGAATTTCTTTCGTTCCCAAGGCATTTTTGATTATGATTTGCAGACGGATCATCTCACAGAGCTGCAAGTACAATCCTCGTCAGCCAAAGCGGAGGCTCAAGGTAAATTGAATATCCTTCGGGAATTGAAAGTCTCCGAAAACGATACCGCGATTATTAACAACATGGCCCGCCTGAAGGGCAGTGAGGCCTCGCTCCTGGATTTGAATCGCCAACTGAAAAGCCTCGAACGCTACGGCGGGGCCTACAATTCCGTCAAAGAACAGCTCGAAAAAGAAAACGAAGAATTGGTCAAAATCAGAATGCGTTACGATCGTTCTAGGGTGGACCTCGAAGAAGTCTTGCCGGTCAAGTTCTTGGTAAATTCAGCGAGACCCGCCGAAAAGAAGGTGTACCCAATCCGATGGCTGGTGGTGGTTCTGTCCGGCACAGGATCCTTGCTGCTTGCCGCTTTGTCCATGGTTGTTCTACAGAATATTCGGGCGTTTCGCGGTTGATCCATCCTTGCTATCGTTGAAGAATCCGGATCCAGGCTTTTTGCACCTATCGGGAAAGACCCCGCTGTTCATCACGGCCATCGTGGGCGCTGTTTGGGCATTGGCTTTGGCCGTAGGCCTGTATGCTGAACAATGGGGGGTTTTGCTATTGCCCTTTGGGTTGGGATTGGTTGTGCTTGTGGTGTACCGAATGGATTGGGCACTCTACGCTTTGTCCATGCTCACTCCCCTGAGCGTTCTGATTGACGACCCTTCCCTGGGTTTTGCCATTCAAATACCCACGGACCCCTTGATGATTCTGATCAGCGGGGCCTTGCTTGCACGTTGGATACTCCTTGAACCCCCTTCATCGGTGATTCTACGAAACCCCATTACGGTATGCATCCTTTTGTGGATGTTGTGGATGATCTACATCATTCCAGCCTCTTCACAGCCCTTGGTTTCGTTCAAATTTGTCCTTTCCAATGCGTGGAAAATCATCCCTTGCTATTTCGGGGCGATTATGCTTTTTCGGGTAGGCGATCGCGCTCTGCGCTTCTGGTGGCTCTATCTCTTACCCCTCACCTTTGTGGCCATATGGAGCCTGTGGCACCATGCAGAGGATGGATTTACCAAAGAAGCGAGCTACTGGGCATCGGAACCCTTTGTGATCAATCATGGAATTTATGGGGCGATGCTGGGCTTCTTGATCCCCTTGGTGACCTTACACCTCGTTCGTCCCCAGGCCTTCCTCCGCCTGGTCTGGATACGACCGCTCCTTTTGGCTCTGCTTGTGGTCTTGGTCATCGCGGTGATCATGAGTTATACCCGGGCGGCCTGGGTAAGCCTTGCGGCGGCCCTTGCTTTTTATGTATTGTTACGGCTTAAAATTCAGTTTCGATGGTTGATGTTGCTGGCGGTCATCGTCAGTACCTTGATCGCCTTAAATAGCGGCCCTTTGCTCATGTACCTGATGCGGAACAAAACTGATTCGCAAGATCGACTTGACAAACATTTGGAATCCATCTCCAACGTGCGCAGCGATGCCTCCAATCTCGAAAGGCTCAACCGTTGGGCTTCCGGATTACGGATGTTTTCGGAAAGGCCATGGCTGGGATGGGGACCCGGAACCTACATGATGGAATACGCCCCCTTCCAAAATCCCTACGAAAAAACCATTATAAGCACCAACAATGCCGATGTGGGGGGTATTCATTCGGAGTATTTTGGCCCATTGGTCGAATCCGGGATTCCCGGTTTTCTTTGTTTTGTGGGCATTCTCCTTGCCTCCCTTCAGCGTGGTATGTCGTTATGGTACAGGCTCAAAGAGCCGAATCAGCAACGAGACCGCCTCCTTCTCCTCTGCGCCATGCTGGGTTTGGTGACCTATTATACGCACGGTTTTCTTAACAATTATTTGGATATGGACAAAACAGCCTTGCTGTTTTGGTCAAGCCTTGGATTGATTACCGCAATGGATGCGCGTTACCCCTCCGATCAACGAGGCGTATCCCAATAGGAGGATAAAGCCGCCCCCAAGATATTGAATCCAAACACAAGACTGAATATGAGCAAACCCGGCGCCAAAGCCAAATGAGGGGAGCCCATCAAAAGGTAAGGAACATGCTCTTTGAGCATCATACCGAGGGATGGGACGGGGGGCTGTACGCCCAACCCCAGAAATCCCAATCCTGATTCCAACAAGATGGCTGAACCAAAGACGGATGATGCCATCACCATCAAGGGTTTGTACAAATTGGGCAGCAGCTGCTTGAACATTTGGTTCCAATCGGATAAACCCAGCATGCGGGCGGCAAGCATGAACTCCCTTTCCCTGAGCGCCATCACTTGGCCACGCACCATTCGGGCCACGTCCACCCACATGGTCAAACCAATGGCTAGCATAACTTGCCACCAACCTTTGCCCAAAGCAAGCGAAAAGGCCAATACCAACATCACCGATGGCAGAGACCACAAAACCTGCATGAACCACGAGAGGACCCGGTCCACCCAAGATCGGTAATAGCCTGCCGCAAGGCCTACTATGGTCCCTAGAGCAATCGAAAGCGCCATGGCCACCAAGCCTGTTCCCATCGAAACACGAATACCCCAGACCAAGCGGCTCCATAAATCCCTCCCCATGGAATCCGTTCCCAACCAATGGTTCGTTACCCCTTGGCTGAACATGGGCAAAGCCGCTGCATCGGGGTTTTGCTGATTCGCATACAAGGTGGAATCCGGCAAAAAATCAACCCCAACCCATGCGAAAATCAAGCAAAGCAGGAGATAAATCCCGCTCAAAGCCATGGCCCATCGTTGCCCATATCGCTTTTTCATCCCTGCAAAGTACGCTTCATGTCTTGTAGGCTCTGCCTTTCCATTCAAATTGACCCCTGTACCCCATGAATCCCGCAAACAAGGTGTACGGCAAATACCACAAATGGGTCAATACCAACAAGCTCCAACCTGCCCTGATCCCATAGAACCCGGCAGCCCTTCGTGTAAATATTCCATCCATCCAGCCTTTGATGCACCAAGCCCCAAGGCAAATCCATGAGATAACCTGGCCGCTCCCTCCCCAGAAACAGGCCAGAAGACCCACCGCCATCAGGGCCTGCATCAACCAAACGGCCTTGAGTATACCACTAACCCATGGATCCGGGTATGCGCTTTGTTTGGAAACCCAACGAATACGTTGTTGGAGAAAATTGCGCAAGGAACCCACCGGCGGGGTATCCACCATGGCCCGTGGGTCTGAACAGAAGACCACCGCAGCAGGACCGAAGGCCAATACGACTCGGTGCATCAACAAATCATCATCACCCCCAGGGTGATTCATGTTATCGGCATACGGATTCAAGGCAAGAACCGTCCTGCGTCGAAAGGCCATATTCCCCCCGTTGGAAATAATGGGCTGACCCAAGGCTATGGAGGAAGCGGCAATTGCATTCAGGCTCATGAATTCTACAGCCTGGCTTTTTTGCCAAAGTGATCCACAAGGGGCTAAGCGTACCGGTCCCGCAACAAATTCTACATTCGAATTCCCAGCCAACGCTGCGGTCATGGCGCTGCACCAACCAAGTCCCGGAACACAATCAGCATCCGTAACCATGATCCATTCGCCTTGGGCTGCCGCAATTCCCATCGCCACCGCGCCTTTCTTATGCGATGGGTAGATATCCGATCCGTCCCGCCGCAGAACCCGCCATAACAAATCAGGATGCTCTCTCGCAAAATCCTCCACAAGCTCCGCAGACCCATCCGTGGACTCATCATCCACCCAGACCACCTCCCAACGCCCCTTGTACGTTAATCCAAAATCTTGCGCCGCTAGAGCATCCAACAAGGGCCTCATCCGCAGCACCTCATTGCGCGCAGCCACCACCACCGTCAAAAGAAGGCCCGGCTTCTCATGGTCCATCCTTGAGTTCATCTCCAATGTAGGGCCTTGGGCAAACAATCGCCAACCACGCATAAACCGAAGGATCATCAAGCCATAGAGGCCCATCAAAACGGAGATCAAGATCCCCCACAACATGATCATAACACCTTGGATTTATGGCCAATCGTCCACCACCACAGTCCTCCCAACAGAGCGGGTACCGCCAAATTCGTGATCCATATCATCAATGGAATCCACAAGGCATCCACTGGATTGACCAGAACACCGCCCCAGATCCAAAAGGACAGCGCGCCCTTAAAACCCAAATCCATGAACAACCCCAAAGGCAGAAACCACTGCAAGGCAAGCATCGCGCCGATCACACCCAGCAGTAGCCATGGATTGATGGCTAATCCCGCCATGGCTAACCACAACACCCACTGCAATACCAACAACCCGTAGCGAATCAACGACCAGAGGTAGGTCTGTAGGAAAGAACGAGTTGACCATCCTTGCCCTTGCAAACGCCTGTAAATTCTCCACCATACCGTTACGGCTACAGCGGCCATGGCCAACAAGGCCAATCCCCACTCGGAATGGCTTAACCCTTGCCCCAGTTCCTCGGGCAAACCATGAAGAAAGGCCTTCGAAGATGCGCCAACGGAGTTAAGGTCAGAGGAGAATGTCGAAAAAACCAAGATCCAGATCGCCGGCAATGCCAAAACCCAAACCCATTGGATTGTTGAGGCCATCAACGTGGATGCCATCACCCTAGGATGCTGCTCCACAGGGTAAAAGCGACATCGCCCAGCGAATTCGCTAAGCCGTCCGGGTACCGCGATCGATCCCAACATGCTGTAAGCTACCTGAGGGCATTGACACCATGCCATTTTCATAGCGGCTCTCCAATGCATCAGAGGATGCATCAAAATTATCCACTTAAGGGAATCCACCCATAGGGACAACGCGGGGATACCTATCCAAAGAACCCAAAATTGAATCCAAAATTCACCTTTGGGCAAGAGTCCAATATCCTTCCAAAGGCTTTTTTCCCATGAATAAACGGTTAGATCCCCCAAACGCTGCCGGACCTGCCAAAGCAAAAAGGCCAATCCAACCCAAGGGAGTACGCGCAATCCTAGACCCCATAGTTTATGTTCCAAAACACGTACAAAGCGGCTTTCCCATGCCGAAGTCCAAGCAGGTTTAAGCGTACTTTTGGTCATCCCCTGCAAATTAAGGATCCCTTGAGCTCCATTGCCAGACCCGTTGACAAAATCATCTTGGGCATAGACCCTGGCACGATCCATATGGGCTTTGGGATCTTGCAAACAAGCGGCCAGCTCGTCCGCATGCTCCAAGGCGGACATCTTCGCATGAAGTCCACGGATTCGCATTTGCTGCGATTAAGTCAAATTTTTCAAAAAACCCTGGAACTCATCCGCGAATTCAAACCCGATGAATTGGCCATCGAGGCTCCTTTCTACGCGCTCAATGTGCAGTCTTTGCTTAAACTCGGACGCGCCCAAGGGGCCGCCATTGCTGCTGCACTGAGCCAAGAGATTCCCGTTTTTGAATACTTTCCCAAAAAAGTGAAACAAGCTGTCACCGGTAACGGCAACGCCTCCAAACAACAAGTTGCCGCGATGTTGCATACGTTGTTACAAACCAATGTTTCCGATTTGTCCTTGGACGCAACCGATGCTTTGGGAGTCGCCTATTGCCATTTTCTACGCTATCAACCCCATTCCAAGTCCACTGTATCCAATCCAAAACTCACCAAAGCCCGCTCATCATCATCCAAAAAAACCGAGGCCTGGACACAATTCCTTAGAACCAACCCTGGCAGGCAACTTTGATGGCCATTGCCTATAGGAAGCCTCGGATTAACTCCGCATTCTTCTCTAATTCAGCTTGATCCGGTTTGAGTTTGGGTCGCGCAAAATTCAGGTCGGCAACATTTTGCAAGGGAACCAAATGAACATGGGCATGCGGTACTTCCAAACCTATGACGGCGATGCCAACCTTGAGGCAGGGAAAGGCTTTCTTGATTGCAGGAGCAATGTTACGAGTCATTTCCCACAAGGCATGGTAATGAGCCTCATCCAGGTCGTAAATAGAGTCCACCTCCACCTTGGGGATCACCAAAGTATGCCCAGGCACCAATGGAAATATATCCAAAAACGCCAATACCAAATCATTTTCCAAAACCTTGTGCGCAGGGATTTCACCCTTCACAATGCGCATGAACAAACCCTGCATGCTGGCCTCGATTAAGAGAGTGTGATCTCGAGGATTTCCAGCCTCATCAGGCCCGAAGGTACCTGGATTTCGGCGATATCACCCACCTTCAGTCCTACCAAACCTTTGCCAATGGGAGAACCCACCGATATTTTACCTGCCTTAAAATCTGCTTCCTTTTCAGCGACCAAGGTGTATTTCATTTCCATTCCGTTGGCCAAATTCTTGATTCTGACGGTGGTCAAGGGTTGAACTTTGCTTAGATCAATCTGAGATTCATCCATGACCCTCGCAGTCGCAAGGGTTTGCTCTAAGCGCGCGATCTGCATTTCGAGCATGCCCTGGGCGTCCTTGGCTGCATCGTACTCCGCATTCTCCGACAAATCCCCCTTATCCCTTGCCTCCTGAATTTGCTTTGCCATATCGGCACGCCCTTTGGTTTTGAGCTGATGCAATTCTTCTTTCAGCTTTTCAAATCCATCCTTGGTAAAATATGAAATCGTGTTACTCATGGCCTTTCAATAAAGAACGCCCCATAAAGGGGCGTTATGAGAAATTCTTAGAAAATTAAAGTCCGTAACGAACGCCAATTAGGTGTGTCCCGCCAAATGGACTGGTCGCACGATAAGCGTAATCGAATCCGAAGTTAGAACCTGCAAAAGGCGCATCCACACTCGCACCAAGACTCAGTCCTGAATAAACATTTTGGGTGAATTCAGGATCCGACCCTGCATCTTCAAATTGATAACCCGCACGGGCGGCAAACATTTTACCAAAGGCATATTCTGCCCCAAATCCATACTGATCATTGGTGAACGAGTTGGAGGTAAAGTTGCCAGCTACCGTGAGGCGATTCGATTTGTTCTCATCCAAATAGAAATCGTAAGAGCCTCCTATATTCATCAAAGAAGGCATTTCCAAGGTCTGAGAACGCTGCGAAAGGGTCAAGGGAACTGTGCTTCCCTGCATAACACCGCGTGCAGCAAGGCCATCCCCCGAAAAACTAATGGGGGTCCCCACGTTGCGCAATGAAATACCGAATTTAATGCGGTCATCAGGGCCGGTAATGTATTGAATGCCCGCATCGAAGGCCACACCGGAGGCGTTGACGTCCGATGTTCCCTCGGTCACAATACGAATAGTGGCACCACCATGAATGCGGTTCGAGAAGGATTTGGCATAAGACAAACCCAGGTTGGCGATGGTAGGCTTGTAGGTCCCCAATCCACCGTCGGGATTGTTCACAGTCGTGATATCAATGGTCCCCATATCCACTGACATGACACTAAGCGCCAAAACACTCGATTCATCAACACGTTGTGCAATCCCGAAGGCGTTCATGTAAATATCTGATCCAACCAACCAATTCGTCCTGGAGAAATACAACTCCGTTTTGCCACCCAACGCAAGTCCGGCAACGTTGAGACGTTCGGCTTCAAGGCCGCGCACATTGGCCGAATTCACGCCGTACCATCCAGCCTGTCTTGCCCAAGGCATAATCTGAAGCTCGGTAGCGCCTGCTTGTCCTCGGCGGTCCGGATTACCGGCTATCCCCCGATAAGGAGCACTTAGCCCTAACCCTAACATGATCCAAAGCGCCCACATCGACGCCCTCTGAGGGAACTTGAATTGATTGGATTGCATAGATAGAATAGCTGTATTTTGAGTAGTCATACGCTTGGAATTGAGGGCTAAACCTGCTTTACTAAAGTTTAATTGCAATAAACGACAAAGATTTAGAACGTGTCAAGGTCAACGGGGCGTAGGACGCCAAACCACTTCACCGTTTTCTCGCCAATACCCGGTGCGTCCACATGGACGATGTAAGAACCGCTTGCAATAGGGACCTTGTTTTGATTTAACAAATCCCAATCCAAATAAGTCGCGGTTGGATCATCCTTGCGCAATGTCCTAATCAGGGTTCCATTCACGGTATAGATTCTAACCGTGCACTTGGTAGGCAGGTTAGTGATTTTCACACGATTGTCAATTTGACTGACCTCATAATTGGATGCACCGTAATAAGGATTCGGCACAACGCGGATTAGATCCAAGGCAGATTTTGCGACATCCAAAACCTTTTTGCGTGGGGCAATACCCTTAAGGTCAACTAAATAATGTGGATTTCCTTGGTTGACACCGTTCGAATCGGTGACAAACTTGGCGTATTTCCTGGAGACCCGAATTTTGGCGCGGTATTCATTGTCCAAAAGTGTTCTGCCGGGACGTAACAACGGCACAGAGGTATAAAAGACACCGTTGTAGAAGAGCCTATAATCCGAGAGCACCATGGCCTTGGGGTTGTTAACGGGTGAAGCTGCGCCAACTTGTTTGTTCAATTGACGCCAGGTCACATCGGCTTGGTCATAACGAGAATTCATCACGTAAATGAAGTGACGGCCGCCCATAGGAACGCGGAAATTATTGATACTGGTGCCCGAGAATAATGAGTCCGTTGGGTTCCAACGCATATCACCGTGAGGGTGACCTGCGATGTTTGCGTAACGGCTATCCTCACCGAAACATATATTCAAGCGTTCACCCGTTTCCAGATTGATTGCATAGCCCGGGAACCAGGACAAGCCATTTCGCGGATCGCCGTCTGGGTTTCCATTTTTGTCCACGGAAGGAGCCACACGAATACGGTTCCTGAGTTGCCGACCCTGTGCCTGCAACGAGTCTTCGCAGGTTTCGATCACACAGGCTCTGGTCCATTTGGATTTGTCAGGAGTAATAACCACATCCACCGAAGCCAATTTGTCAATTTTGAAATAGGAGTACCGCACCTCCGGATTCAAGGGGCCAACACCGTTGGTACCCGGCAAGAAATTCCATAATCCAGGCCACCAAGCCGCAGGACCCGCATAGAGCATCGGCGACCAGGTTCCTCCACGAATTTGGGCATTGCCTAATGTTTGACCTGTCCAATCATCCTCGGCTATGTTTTCAAAGAAACGTTGGGGGTCGCCTGGAGGGATAAGCCCTGCCGGATTCCCTGGGGTTGAATCCGAACGCGGTGTTCCGCTTCGAATCCAATCAAATATTTCTATACGCTCATCATCCGGAAGGAAAGACAACCATGAATTTTGAGGATTGGCATACAAGAAGGTGGAAAATAGAACCCCATTGCCATTGGTGGGCTCTTCACCGGGGTTTTTCGCTTGACGGATGGTTGCGCTTAAGCCAATACGCTTGAAAATAGCCGTGGTCTCGTAATATCCCAAAATCTGTTCGTTGCCTTCTTTCAGGATATTATCAGAGTAAATGGTATCAAAAACCGTTCCACCCGTATCCCCGACCACCGCATACCAACGCGATGTATCCGTAACTGCTGCTGCTGATCCTGGGGTACCGTTGTAAACGAACAGTCTTAAATCTTGATCCGGCACTGCGGTGGGATCAATAACTTTGATTGATATGGGGGCTGCATTTTTCTTGTAAAGCGGGGTAGGCACAAACCCGTTTTCCAAAATACGAATCACATCCAAACTATCAATTTCAATCAGGTTGCCTCCGTTACCGGTTCCTTCCATCCGACGAACC
>Ga0194131_10011795_pt1 | contig 10332 bp, 10 predicted proteins | sample TA2KigO120mmetaG_FD_148631 | JGI IMG/M metagenome (GOLD analysis project Ga0194131, IMG submission 148631) | Freshwater microbial communities from Lake Tanganyika, Tanzania - TA2015053 Kigoma Offshore 120m | ecosystem: Environmental > Aquatic > Freshwater > Lake | place: Tanzania: Lake... | reverse complement strand
CCGGTCCAACGGAAATTCCGCGCTTCCGCACGTTCCACATCGTCACGCCTTCACCTTACAGCGAGTTCGGGATCAAGGGGATGGGCGAAGGAGGCGCGATCGCGCCGCCGGCCGTCATCTGCAACGCGGTCAACGATGCGCTGAGCGGTCTCGACGTAGAGATCACGGAGACACCGCTTTCGCCGCGGCGCATTCTCGCAGCGATCGAGCGTGCGAAGTCGCGGAAGGGAGGCCTCGTTCAATGAAGGCCGCGCCTTTCGATTACCTCCTTCCGCGCAATGTCGAGGAGGCCGTGGAAGCGCTTGCCGCATCGGACGGCGTAAAGCTGATCGCGGGCGGCCAGTCCCTCGGCCCGATGCTGAACTTGCGGTTCGCCCGGCCGAATCTGCTGGTGGACATTTCACGCCTGCCGGAGTTGCGGCGGATCGAGGAGACTCCGACGCTCTGGCGCATCGGCGCCGGCGCTACCCATGCAGACCTCGAGGACATCGGTCCGTTGAACGGCGCGGAACTGATCGGCGAGGTTGCCGCCGGAATCGCCTACCGGTCGGTACGAAACCGCGGCACCATCGGTGGCTCGCTCGCGCATGCCGATCCCGCCGGCGACTGGCCGCTTGCACTCGCCACGCTCGATGCCGTCATCAACATCAGAGGCAGAAAGGGACGCACTCGGCGCGTCCCCGCCGGCGCCTTCATCGAGGCAGCATTCGTTACGGTGTTGCAGCAGGACGAGATCATCGAATCGATCGAAGTCGCCAAGCGTGCCCCCGCGACCCGACGCGGCTATTTCAAATTCTGCCGAAAGACCGGCGAATTTCCCGAAAGCAGTGCCGCTATCATCATCGACCCGGTGCCGGAACGCTCGCGTATCGTTGTCGGCGCATTGAGCGGTGCGCCGCGGTCGCTTTTGCAACTGGCTCAAGACGTCTCGCGGGAGGGCATGGCGGCAGCGACTGACGAGGCCGTAACTAAGGCGATTGCTGCGGCGGCGCCGGACCTCGGCAGGATCGATTTACGCATGCATGCGGCCGGCGTACGACATGTCATCCGCAAGGCCTTCCAGCAATGAAGCAAATCAGTGTGACCATCAACGGGCGCAAGGTCGAGGCGCTTGTGCAGCCACGCACTCATCTCGGCGATTTCCTCCGCGAGCAGCTCCGGCTCACCGGGACGCATCTCGGCTGCGAGCATGGCGTTTGCGGCGCCTGCACGGTGCTGGTCGACGGATTGCCCGTGCGTTCATGCATCGTCTACGCGGTCGCCTGCCACGGCCAGCAGGTACGAACGATCGAAGGTTTCGGGGACGACCCCGTGATGAATGAATTGCGGATCGCCTTCAAGCGCGACCACGGCGTGCAATGCGGATTCTGTACCGCGGGCATGTTGATCGCCGCCCGCGACATCGTTCTGCGACTGCCGGGCATTGACGAAAGCCGGATTCGGCGGGAGCTTTCAGGAAACCTGTGCCGCTGTACGGGATATATCGGCATCATCGATGCCGTTAAGAGCGTGGTGGACAAACAGAGCGCGGAAGGCATCGCGCCTGCTGCGCCGGTCGGCCGGATCAGCGTCGAAAAGGGGCGCGAGTCGACGGGTGTGGTCGCGCCGCCGGCCGCATCGACGGGATCGGCCGCTGCCGCAGTTGTGCAGCAAATCGCGGAACCGAAAACGGCCGCCGACGTGTCAACGCGCGCCGGCTGGACGAAATTTTCGGAAAGCTTTGTGATCAACGATACCGTGCAGCGGGCGTGGGAAATTCTTTCGGACTTCCCGCTGGTGGTATCCTGCATTCCCGGCGCGGAGCTCATCGAGCACGATGACAGGCGCGTCAAGGGCCGCCTCACGGTCAGGATCGGGCCCATGCGCGCGACGTTTACGGGATCGGCAGATATCGAGATAGATCCCAATGCCAGTACAGGACGGATTCGCGGCGCAGGCAGTGACGCCGGCTCCGGCTCGCGAACGAAAGCAGATGCCATCTACGCCGTGACGGCAACCGAAACCGGCAAGGGCGTACGCGTGTCGCTGTCGGTCGAATACAATCTGCAGGGCGCGCTTGCCCAGTTTTCACGCTCCGGGCTGGCGCAAGAAGTGGGCCGCAGGCTGATCAAGCAGTTCTCGGACAACCTGAATGCCCGCCTGACGAATTCGGATGTCGCATCGGCTCCTCTCGCACCGGCTCCGCTCAATGCCGGAAGCCTGCTGTGGTCGACCATCAGGTCACGGTTGCGCACAGCCCTCGGTCTGACATCCTGAAGGCGACTTTGCCCTCCGATCCGAGCCCCACGAGTTCGTCGACACAGCGGTCAGGGCGTCAGCGCGGCCTCGAATGCCGCCGCAATCGTTTCATTGCTCTGCCGCAGCAAGGTCATGTTGATTGTCAGGAAGTAGCGATCGGGCAGCAATTCGTCCGGAAAAAGAAAGATCGATCGATCACGAAGTCTCTGGACGAAGCGGGTCTGATCGACGTCCTCCGAAAACCGGATCGGGAAAACATTTGAGCCCTGCGGCGGCCGCTCGATGCGGATCCCGGGACGCCCGTTGATGAGATCAATCAGGGCGTGAGCCTTCTGCATCGCGGCGGCGAACCGGTCTTCGAAGCCGTCGATGCCCGCATAGGCCAGCGCGGCCGCGTAGCCTGCGGAAGAAACACCGCTGCCGAACATACGGCGCGTATGGTGCATGCCGCGTAGCACCTCCTGCGAACCGGCGAGGATCGCTCCGAAAGGCGCACCGAAATACTTGTACAGTGACACATAGACGGTGTCGAAATGGGATGCATACTGCGCCGGCGAGATCCCGGTCACCGCCGACATCAAATAGAGTCTTGCGCCGTCAAGATGAGTCGGAATGCCCTTCTCCCGGCAGAATTCGGTGATCTGAAAGATGGTGTCGTAGGGAACAATCGTGCCATGAGCGCGACGAACGGGCGTCTCGATCATCAGTGCGCCGACCGGCCGGGTAACGCGATCGACGGCGCCGGCTTTCAGCTCACGCTCAACCTCGCTGCAGTCGAAATAGGCCTGCTTGTAACCAAGCGGCACGAGACTGAGGCCGCTGAGCTGATGCGTGCAATCGCCCGTGTCGTGATAGAGATGGCTCTGCTCCTGAACTATCGCGCGCGGCCGGTCGCCACACAGGCGACGCAGGACCAAGTGATTAGCCAACGTGCCGGTCGGCATGAAGATCGCGGCTTCCTTGCCGAGCATCGCGGCAAAGCGCTTCTCGAGAGTTTCGACGATCCCACCCAGCATGAAAACGTCGAGCGGGATCACCTGCGTCTCCTGCAGACGCTGCAACTGGTCGATCATGCGGGATATCGTCTTCGGTTCCCCGTCGTTACGAAACACGACCGCATTGTCGTCGGTCACCTTCGGGCCGCCGGCTTCCGGCGCGAGGGTCTGCGCCACTTTGTCAAACATGGTCAAATATCCTGATCTATCGGACGGTCAGAGCTGTGACAGGGATTGGAGCTGCTCCTCAACCGTGCCGGCGAGGCGAAGGAGCGCGAGCGTCAGTCCGGCATCGGTGTAGCGCGCAAGCGCCGCTTTGACATCCGCCGGCGTGCCGCAGACGGCCAAAGCGTCCGCGGCCTCGTCTGGCATGGCACGATCAAGCTCATCAGCGCCCTTCTGAACGGCATCCCGAACGGCTTCCTTGTCGACATGCGCCGGCTGGTACTGAAACAGATAATCGTGACCGCCGAGAAGGATACGCGCAAGCTCCAGCTTGGCGCGCCGCAGTCCTTCCTTCTTGCTTGGCGCAAGCGCAAGAATGATGTTGCAGGCCACGAACAGCCCGCTGCCTTCTTTCCCCGCACCGGAAGCGGCGGCACGCGCGACTTTGACGGCATGCCTGACATAGTCCGGAGATGCGGCAGCGCTGAGGGACAGACCGTCCGCTTTGCGGCCGCCGAGACCGAGCATGCCGTCACGCACGGCCGCAAGATACAGCGGTATGACGAAGTGCGGCTTCACATGGAGCCGCTGGCCCTTGTTAGTGAAATGCTTTCCGTCGAGGATCGGACGACCGTCGGTCAACCAGCCACGAACGAGGTCGAGCGCCTCGTCGCACACGCCGATCGGCTGCTTGATTGCGATATTCAGCGGCTCAAGATCGTCCGGATTTCCGGTTCCCAACGAAATCGCGACGCGCGGGCCAAACCGGTTTGCCAGCGTCGATGCGCCCATAGCGATGGTGATTGGATGACGGACGTACGGGCTGAGGACGCCCGCGCCGACATTGATCGTCTGCGTGCCGTCGAGAAGTCCGCCCGCGAGCGCGAAGGCATCGAAATAGCCAAGATGCTCCGCTACCCAAGCATACCGGAATCCCTTCTTTTCAGCCGCCCGTGCTACGGGAAGAATCCCGGCGAGGGGAGTACGCCCGTTGAAAGTGACGCCCAGTTCCATCGGCCTCGATCCCTTCACGACTTCTGCAGCTTGAAGGGACGGGCGCCGGTCAGCCGGGTCAGGATGCAGGCGAGCTGGAATTCGGGCAGCCTGCTGTCAAGAACGCCGACGACAGACTCCCGCACCTTGCCGGACGGCATCGTTGGGCTCGCCTCGCCATAGAATATGGTGATCTCATCATGTCCGACCGTGTAGCAGAAGTCTCCCGGCACCGGGAAATAGGTGCTGTTTTCATGCGCATCGATCCCCGAAAGCGCAACGCTTTCAAGTCCGCGCACGCCGCAGCCCGACCAGGCAGAATGGATCAGATGCCCTTCGAGCGGCAGCTTCGCGAGCAGCGCCCTGGCGATGAGAGGCGCTGCCGTCATCAGCAGCCTGATCCTGAACGGTTCAAATCCCTCAATGGCACAGCTGAGCGCGACATCACCCGATTCGCTCTCCCGGTTCACAAGCTTCGGCCAGGAAGCTCCGTATGCCTTCACAAGGTCCTTTTCGCGCTGATTCATTTTGAGGTCTCTCCGGCTTTGGCGTTTGCGACGGCGTCGGCAATGAAATCGGCGGCGAAGCCGTGGATGTCATAGCGTGGGGCCCAGCCCCAGTCCTTGACGGCGTTCGACTCATCGAGGATCGGCCAGCTGCCGACGATCGTCTGAATCGCAGCGTCTGGCTTGTAATCAATGCGCGCGCCGGGGACGACTTTCTTCAGTGCAGCGACCAGTTTCGCCGGCGTAACGGACAGCCCGCTCACGTTGTAGACGCGCCGCGTGAGCGCGGTTTCCTTTGCTTTCGCGATCTGCACGAGCGAGTTGACAGCATCCTTGATGTACATCAGCGCCACGCGGGTATTCGGATCGATCGGCACTGTATAGGGTTGGCCGAGGGCGGGCTGCAGCAGCAGTTGCGTGGCGAAGGCGCCAGCGCCAATGGGCTTGCGCGTGGGGCCGGTGATGGTCGGCAACCGGATTGCGCGAAAATTCAGGCCGAATTTCCGGTGATAGTAGGTTCCAAACTGCTCGCAGGACACCTTCGTCGCACCGTACATCGTCACCGGAAATTGCGGAGCGTCATCTCCAACCGGTGATGTGACGGCGCGGCCATAGACGGCGACCGTACTCGCATAGACGAACGTCCCGACCTCGAACTGACGGCTCAATTCCAGCAGGTTGAAGGTGCCTCCGACATTCACATCGAACGCAAGCTGCGGGTTCGCCTCGGCCGGCGTACTGATCATTGCGCCAAGATGGAATACTGTGTCCGGCCTGTAACGGATGAATGCCGCGAGCGCCTCGTGCCATTGGGTCACATCGCATCGCATGGCTTCGCCGGAGGCGCCGGCCGGTGCGATATCCAGCGCTGCAACCTCATGCCCCTCCGCGCGCAGGGCCGTGACGAGTTCCCGCCCGATGAATCCGGACGCTCCAGTTACAATGCATCGCATCCGCGAGAGCCTCCTCCGATTGCCACTACCGTGCTGTGATCTATTCCGATCGAGACAGGGCCACCATCATCGCCGCAACAGCCGCTTCGATATTGCTGGAATAGCCGTCTGCCCCGGGATCGATGTAATCGTTGAAACCGTTGCGACCGCCGGCGAGCGCGCAGGCGATCAGGGAAAGCTTGATCGTTTCTTCCGATGGCAGGATGTCAGTCCGCTTCTCGACACAGGCAAGGGCCGCAGCCGTGGCATAGGCACCCCAGTTGCTGACAGCAGCGATGACCGTTGCATCGGCTTCCTGGACCGCGGCGATCGAGCCGCCATTCACAGTCGACTTGCGGTCACCGAGCCAATGCTCGACGAGCGGTCTGATCGTGCCCATCCCAAGTTCGTTGCCGGCGTCACCGATGCCGACGCACGGAATGCCCCCTGCCCGGGCGGCAGCCCAAAGAACGTCGGTGTCGCTGCACAATGACAGGTCAAGCGCAAGACCGCTGAGTTGATGACAGGTGCCGTGTTCGTTTGCTCCCGGTCTCTCGATGGCGACGATCGCCGCAGGCTCAAGCTGCTGCAGCAATTCTCGCGTCCGGCGCCGGGCATCATCCGGGTCCGCTGGCCAGCCGATCAATGTGGAGACGCTCGGTCGCAAGGCGATGGCCTTGCGCGCCATATCAAGCGGAATGACGTTCAGCCCTCCGCCGCGAATCGACTGCTGCACCAAATCGAACTGGTGCTCATCGGTCACGAAGACCGGCAATGCGCCGAGCGCGGCGAGTGTGCGGCCAAGATAGGCCGCACCGACAGGGCCATCCTGCTCCCCGACGCCAAGAGAGACCGACGCAAATCCGGTCACGATCACGACGACGGCGTTCTTCTTCCCGCGGATCGCCGTGCTTAGCAAGTGTCCCGCCGCGAGGCTCAGAGGGCCACCGTGATGATCGACGGCAGCTCGATGCATAGGGAGGATATAGGGACGGGCCCGCAGATCGCAGGTCATGATCCGGTCAAGCTGTTCGCCAATGGCGATGAGACGATCTGGATGAGGACCCGGCATGGCAGCGCTTCAGCCCCCGAAGAGCAGTTTCGGGAGATAGGTGGCGAGCCCCGGAAACACGATCAAGCAGAGCAGCACCAGCAGTTCGATCAGGATAAAAGGCGTAACGCCCCGGAACATGTGCGTCAGTGTCATCTCGGGAGGCGCGATCGTCTTCAGATAGAAGATGGCAGGCGCCATCGGCGGGGTCAGGTATGACGTCTGGATAATGACTGCGACGAGAACTCCGAACCAGAGCGGGTCGAAGCCAAGCGAGATGACGATTGGGTTAAAGACCGGGATGCATACGAGCAGCATCGAAACCCAGTCAATGATGAATCCGAGCATGAAAATGATAAACAGAAACAGCCCGAGGACGCCCCACGGCGGCAGCGAGAGTGCCTCGATTGCCGTAGTTACCAGCAAGCGTCCGCCATTGACGAAAAAGACGCTGGAGAACAGCGTTCCGGCCGCTAGGATGATCATGATGACGGCACTCAGGGAGACCGCCTTCTTGAGCGCCTCGATCATCATTGCAACACTGAGTCTTCCGTAGGCAGCTGTCAGCAGCATCCCACCGAAAACGCCGACCGCGGCGGCCTCCGTGGGCGACGCGATCCCCGCCAGAATCGAGCCGAGCACCGCGGCAATCAGCGACAGCGCGGGCAGGATAGCGGTCGCCGTCGTGAGAAGCTTTTGCGACAGCAGCATGCCCGCGAACATCTCTTCCGGCACCACCGGCCCGTCCTGCGGACGAAGGATGCAGCGAATGAGAACATATCCGATGAACATCGCCGTCATGAGCAGGCCGGGCAACATGATGCCTGCAAAGAGATCGCCGACCGAAAGATCCGTGATCGTGGCGTAGACCAGCATGGTGACGGATGGCGGAATGATGGTTCCAAGCGATCCGCCAGCGCAAATTGTTCCGGCCACGAGCCCGGGATTGTATTTCCGTTGCGTCATCACCGGAATTGCCATCAGCCCGATAATGATTTCCACAGCGCCAAAAACACCGGTGCTGGCGGCAAAGATTGCGCACATCGCGAGGGCCGCCACGGCAAGCCCGCCGGGCATTCGCCCGACCCACATCAGAATGCTCCGGAATAGTCGTTCCGCAATTCCGGATTTCTCCAGGATGGATCCCATCAGGATGAAAAGCGGGATCGCCGACAGGGTGTAGTTTGTTCCGAGTTCGACCAGATTTCCGTACAGCTGCGTGCCCAGCTTCATGCCGAAGAACGGAATGCCGAACACGAATGCGACGGAAATAAGCGAGAAAGCAACTGGAAGACCGGTCAGAATCAAAATAAACAGCGCTGGAAACATCAGCGCGGCAAGGGCGCCTTCGCTCATATCGATTCGACCTTGTCATTGTCCGGCGTGACAATTCCGTCTTCGACGCGGCCCATCGCGCTAAGGATCGAGTCAACAAGGCTCATTGCGCACTGAATCCAAAGCGAGATGAGAGCAAGCGCAAGCGCTGCGTAAAACGGCCAGACCCGCGGCGCCCAGGGACTGACCGGATCAACCTCGCCTGTTGTGAAGGCCGAAACGGCCCGGACAACGCTGGCATGACAGATCACTGTCAACGCCGGGAGCAGCAGCACGGCAAGATACACCGCTTCCACACTTGCCCGTCGCCTGTTGCTCATGTGAGCCGCGAACACATCGACCCTGATATTCGAGTTTGTGTATTGGCACCATGCGGCAGCGAGGAGGAACGTCGTCGCCGTGAGGAAGCGGGACACGTCATGCGCCCAGAGTGTCGGCGCGTTCAACGCGTAGCGTGCCAGAACCTCATACATCAGCCCGACGGCGAGCGCTATGAGGCTGCATATTGCTCCGGCAAGACATAGTCCGGACAACCATGCCACGGCATGGCGAAGTTCGGTCACCGATGCCCCCGACGGTTATCCGGACCCAGAGCCTGGCGCGTAACGCCGATTAGCGCGCGCGGTAGTCAGAGTTCTTGTCCCAGCGATCCTGGAACGCGAAATAGGACGCCGCGATATCCTTTCCCCAGTTGTTACCTTTCTTGGCTTCTTCGGCCGCCTTTTCGTTCATCCACTTTCGGCCGGACTGCTTCACTTCCGTGACGAAAGCCGGATCGAGTTCCACGACCTCGTTTTTCTCGCGCAGCTGCTCCATCGCCTTCAAATCCAGACCTCCGAACGTGAGATAGGACTGAAGCGTGACAAGCTCGCCGGCTTTCTCAAAACATGCCTGAACGGGCTTCGGCAGCTTGTCGAAGAAATCGGCCTTGAAAACGATCTCGTATGGCCAGCTGGGGCTATGCATGCCCGGTACGATGACATACTTCGCCGCCTTACCGAGTCCGGCTGTGTGGTTGCCGCTCGGATTGAGCCATTCCGCAGCGTCGATGCCGCGGCGCTCGAGCATCGGAAACACTTCCGCCCCGCCGACGATGACCGGTGTCGCGCCAAAGCCTTTCAGAATGTCGGCCCAAGCTCCCGCCGTACGGAATTTAACGCCCTGAATATCGACCTTGGTCCGGATCGGCTTGTGACTGTGCGCGAAAATCTCCGTGGTGCCCATTCCGGCGATAATGGGATGCAGGCCCATTTTCTCGCGACGAAATTTCACCCACATGTCCTTTCCGCCTTCCTTGTAGAGCCACACGAGCATCGCCTCGGAGCCCAGCCCGCCCGGAAGCGAACCGAGCAGCGCATTGGCCGGGTCCTGATTGACCAGCCAGATCGGCGTGGTATGTGCGGCGACCGCGCGGCCATCGCTGACCGCCATGTGCGCCTCGCTGAATTTTGCCAGCACCCCCGCGCCGAAAGGCTTCACCTCAACCTGGTCACCGCACATGGACTTGACGGCCTCGGCAAACGGAACGCTCATGGCCGTGTACAGCAGAGAGCCTTCCGGCACCGTCGTCGTCAGCGTGATGGTCGTCTTCTGTTGGGCCTGGGCTGGCAACGCCAGCAACAACGCGCCCGCGGCAGCAATCAACGCAGCTTTCATTTTCCAGACTCCCTCGTGTCTTGATGGTAGATGGTCGTAGTCTAGGAGACACACTCTCGCTCAGGTAAGCCTATCGGCTCAGGTCGTAAAACTAAAGAGCTTTTGAGAACGAGACGGAAGCAAGACACGCGCCAATCGACATCGGTTTTTAACAACCGCAAATTCCAAAAGCACATGAGCACACCCTTGACCCGCCGAAGCCGGTTCGCAGTGCCCCCTCTGTATCTTTGCCTGAGAACGTTATCCCTTCGGCGGGTGCATGACGCACCATTTTCCAGAGTCCGTAACCGTTGCGGTTCTTGGGCCTGAGAGTTTCCGGGGCGGCTGCTCCTTCGGCGCCGGGTGTGACCGATCTCTCCCGCAACAGTGCAGTTAAACGTCGCCGATAAAACTTCCCGACGCCAATAAAAAAAGAGTAACAAAGCGGCATTCGCAATGCAAGATGCGGATCGCGAGCGTAT
>Ga0194131_10011793_pt1 | contig 10333 bp, 4 predicted proteins | sample TA2KigO120mmetaG_FD_148631 | JGI IMG/M metagenome (GOLD analysis project Ga0194131, IMG submission 148631) | Freshwater microbial communities from Lake Tanganyika, Tanzania - TA2015053 Kigoma Offshore 120m | ecosystem: Environmental > Aquatic > Freshwater > Lake | place: Tanzania: Lake... | reverse complement strand
CAGGAACGACCCGCCGTCGTTCGCGTCGAGGACGGTGCTGCCGAAGGATCCCTCGAGCACGGTCGTCGCGGTGGAGGCGCCTTGGATCGCGATGTTCCGACCGCCCGTCGAGCCGCCCGCGAAGATCCCGGATCCGAGGGTGATGTTCCACGTCGCGGTCGAGCCCTGAGGAATGGCATCGATCGCCGCCTGCAGCGTCGCGAACTCGCCCGGCACCGAGAGCGCGTAGCCCTCGCACGAGTCAAGCACCCCGTTCCCGTCGACGTCGGTCGCGAGCCCCGACGCCACGTCGCACGAGTCGGGAAGCCCGTTCCCGTTGCAGTCCGCGGCGGCGCCCGAGGCGATCTCGCAGGCGTCGAGCACGAGGTTCGCGTTGCAGTCGCCCCCCGCGTCCATCTCCGAGTCGTCGTCCGCGCCGTCGCCGTCGCAGTCGCTCGTCCGCGCGAGCAGCGTCACCCGACCAGCGCCATTCGGCGCGCCGATCAGGACGATGCCGCCCGCTCGATCCACCGCCATCCCGTAGTTCGATCCCGCCACCGGCGCGGCGGGCGGCAGCGGCTCCGCGAGGGACCAGCCCGACGAGCCGAAGCCTTGGCGGAACGCAGAGCCGCTTGAGACTCCCGACGCGGTCACCCCACGTCCGCCGATGATCGCCGTCGCGCCGGACGCAGCAACCGCCGACCCGAACCACGCGCCGCTCGAGCCGGGCGGCGCGCCGAGGCGAGCCTCCTGCACCCAGGAACCCCCGACCTCCTTGAACACATACGCCGCGCCGCTCGCGGCGCCCGACACCGACTCCTTCGATGCGGTGATCACCATCCGACCGGGCGTCATGTCCAGCCGGTCGCCGAACCATGCCCCCGCCGAGACCGGACTCGAACGCAGCTTCTGCGACTGCGTCCACGTGCCGGAGCTGCCTCGCGTGAAGACGTAGGCGGAACCGACCTCGAACTCGCCTCCCGTGCCGTCTCGATACGCCCCGATCAGCAGGACGTCATCCGCCATCGCCGTGTCCACCCCGAACTTCTGGTTCGGGATCGGGTCGCTCGCCACCAGCTTCTGGCGGAACACGTACGAGGTCGTCGCGTCGCTCCACTCGTAGAGGAACACCGCTCCCGCGTCCGTCCCGCCTTGGTCGTCGTTGTAGGAGCCGACCGCGAGCCAGTCCCCCGACGCGGAGAGCCCGAAGCCGTACGCCTGACCGCTCGTCGGCGAGGGCGGCACCAGACGCTGCACGTGCGTGAATCCGCCCGTGCCGTTCATGCGCCGGAACACGTGCACCGCGCCAGAGGTGGTGCCCGTGCCGTTCGAGTTCGCGCCCTCGTTCAGCGCCCCCACGACCGCCCGGTCCTCGACGAGCACCGTGTCGATCCCAAACTGCCCGTTCGAGACCGGCGTCGAGGACTTCAGACGCTGCCGCGAACGCCAAGAGGTGGCGTTCTGCTCCGCGTACACCCATGCCTCGCCGGCGCTCGATGCATCCGTCGACGCCGAAGGCGCGCCGATCAGCGCCGTGTCGCCGTCCGTCGAGACCGCCCGACCGAACAACGTCCCCGTCGCGCCGGTCGGCGGTCCAAAGGTCGAGCCGACCGAGACCTGGCACTCGCTCGGCACCACGCTGCCATCGGCGAAGCAGTCTCCGTTGCAGTCCTCCGCCGCCCAGACCGCGATCGCCCCGAAGACCTGCGAGTTGGGACCGACGCCGTTGTCCGGCCCATACGCAGAGAAGGTGAAGGAGTAGCGATAGCGACCGGGTCCGAATCGGCGCGGTGATCCGTTCGCCGAGCCGCCGCCGCTGTTGCAGCCGCTACCGCTCAGGACGACGAAGCTGTCGCTGAAGCTCCCCCGTCCGCTCTGCGTGCGAGTCCAGAAGACCTCCGCGAGCGGCGTGGTGACCGTGAAGTCGATGGTCCCGGTGATCGAGTAGGAGTACGTCACGCAATCGACCGGGCACGATCCGCATCCCGGATCTCCCGCCGAGAACTGCACGCTGCTCGGCGGGCACGGACTGGGGAAGTTCCGGCAACCGGAGGTCGCCGGACTCGACCAGGAGGCGCTCGCTCCGTAGCAGGCGGTCCCCCCGCCCCAGCACCAAGGACCGCCGCCGGTCGCCTCACCGCACGCCGTCCCGCTCACCGAGCCGCTCGAGCCGGAGTCGGAGTCGGTGACGGTCTGACTACTGATGTTTCCAGATGCGGTGATCGACAGGTTGAACTGAACCGAGTCAATCGTGTTCGCCGCGACGGATCGGTGCAGTCCTGCCCAGGCCGCGATCGCAGCAAGGACGCAGACCATGCCGCGCAGAGTGGAGCGGGATCGTTCCTGACGGTCTGCGATGACCCGACCCGACCGGTCGGCGCAGCGCTTGCTCTGCTTCGTGTCGCCCAAGACGCCGACGGGACTTCGGTCGTCTCCCATCCCCACCGTCCTCTCCCGCCACCCCGCCCGCACCAATGGGTCGCGCCAGTCGCCCGCCGCCCGCCCGACCCGCAACGCCCCGACGTTCTCGCTCGACATTCGATTACCCCCCTGAAGTCCCCGAGACAACTCAAATCCCCGAAGCAACTCAAGTCCCCGAAGCCCCCTGAAGCCACTGCCGCCTCAGCCACCTTGCCCCTGCGTGCTCGCTGCATCCACTCGACCCCGTCGCGTCTCGGCTCGCACCCCCCGGTCCGGTCGGCGCCCCCGCGTCCCCCGGGGTCCGACCTTCCCAAGTTTGCCGATGCGCAGGGGTCGGTTCAAGAGGCAGTGACGGAGATTCCCGCGAACGGTCGCCCTCGACCGGCAGGTCGCTGACGCACGGTCGTCAGTGCCAAGCCGACCACGCGCCCGCCCTGATGCCAACCGTGGCAACGGATGTCATCAGCACGCCGAACCGCGATGGCGACGCCGAATCGAGCATCCGCCACGCGAGGGCGCCGCGCATGACTCGCGCCTCGTCGACTTCATCGAGATTCGCACGGAGGGGAGCCGGGTCAGCCGCACCCGCCCCAGGCGAGCAGCACGATGCCGAGGTCGGCGCCGTTCACGAGCCCGCTGGCATCGAGGTCGGCGGCGCCACCGGTGTTCCCCCACGCGTCGAGCAGCATGGAGAGGTCGACGCCATCGACGAGCCCGTCTCCATTCAGGTCCCCGAGGCAGCTCGGCGCGGCGACGTAGCGGAGCACGAAGCTCATCTCGCTTCCGGTGCAGACCGCGTTCACAGCGCTCGAGGAGGTGATGGTGAAGGCGACGTCCGTGCGGTCGCCGATCGCGGCGTTGAAGGTGCTCGAGGGAATCGTGGTGGTCCGTGCCGCGATCGTGCAGTCGGCGTTGGTGCCGTTGAGGACGACGCCGAGGTTCGTCCCGTCGATCCGCAGAGACAACGACTCCGAGACGCCGCTGTGATCCGCGACCGCCGCGATCGTGAACGCGACGATGGTGCCTTCCGCGGCCGCGGGAACCGTCGGGACGACGTGCGAGATCGACTGCCCGTCCACCGGCACGGCGAGCCGCGGAGTGCGGACGTGCTCCTCGGTGCCGTCGTCGGCGACGACCTCGCAGCGGTAGTTCGCCATGATCGCCGCGGTCTCGTTGAGGGTCCGGGCGTTGTCGGCGGTCGCGAGACCGGTCGCCACGCCATCATGGGTCACGAGCGGGCTCGAGAAGCGCGGCCACCGAAGTCCCGGGCTGTACGCCATCACGCTCCGCCACTGCTGACCGCTTGCTCCCGTCCAGCGGTGTCCCACCGAGTAGGAGAACACGCCGCCCGAGGTGCAGCCTCCGCCGTCGCCCGAGGCGTGACAGCATCCCTGGTTGTGACCGACCTCGTGCGGAAAGGTGAGGTTGCCGAGCGAGCAGTCCCAGACGCTCACGGCGAAGCCGAAGCTGGGCGCGTTCACGCCGAGAAGGTACGCCACGCCGCAGTAGTTCGGGTTGTCGCCGGTGATGAGGACCACGAGGTCCGCCCCGAGCGAGTCGCGCTCGGCATGGACCGAGTCGAGGTGACCGTCTCCCGGGAGGCGCAGCTGGCTCAGCACCGAGGAGCCCGCGTCCCCGGAGTACGCCTCGGTCGCGCCGTAGCCGACCGCCCGCATCCGCAGCGACACGCCGCTCATGGCGTAGACGTGGTTCGACGCAGCAACCGACGCCTCGGCGATCGCCCGCACCGCGGTGGTGCCGCCTGCCTCGGTCGCCGCGGTCGGCGTCCACTTCACGAGGACGTCGAGCCGGGTGCCGTCGTCGCAGCCTCCCGCCACGCCTCCCTCGTCTCCGACGCCGCCACCCTCGAGACCTCCGAGGATCGCGCTCGGCGGCACCGGCTCTGCACCGAAGCAGCCGGGCATCACTCCATCGCGCCGGAAGATCCGCGAGGTCCCGTCGCCGAGCGGCAGTGCCTGCACCGTGCGCCCATCGCCGCGGTCCACGACGACCACGCGGCCGACCGTGGTCTCGATCTCGAAGGCGAAGCCGACGGGACGACCATCGACGACGACCTGTCCCTCCCACACGCCCGGCGTGCGGGCGCTCTCGACGGCGGTGGCGCTCCCGAAGGGTCCGAGATCGAAGATCCGCTGCTCCGGACGACCGGGTCGGAGCCGTCGCGAACGAACGATGCTGCTTGAGTCAACGATCGCCTCGCCGACCGTCGCCGCGGTCGCGCCTCCGGTCGCCTTGAAGGAGGACTCGGACGCCGACGCGGATGCCGACGCCGTTGAGCCACCCACCAAGGCGACGAACGCCGTGACCGTGACAAGGGCGGCGCCCGCCGACGCGATGCGTGATCTCTGTGATCGGAGGCGGAAGATGGGGACGAACGACGTCATGACGCAGGCACCTCCTGAGACCGAACCGCTGCCAGTCCTTCGAATCATGCCACCGTCGGCAGCCGAGTCCCGGAGGGAGTTCTCCCGATCCTCCTCGGCGGCGAGGTCGCTTCGGGTCTCGAGCGATCCCGTTCGACGCCGCCCACGGGAGGCAGAGGCGGTCGCGATCGAGCTCGCCGGCGAGGGCGCGGCAGCAGCGGCGGCTCCTGCGGGCGAGGAGCGATCAGCACCCGCCCCACGCGATGAGCATCAGACCGAGGTCGGCGCCATCCACCGTGCCGCTCGAGTTCAGGTCGGCGCTCCCCGCACCTCCCCACTGCATCAAGAGGAGCCCCAGATCGGTGCCATCGACCTGGTTGTCGCCGTTGAGGTCCGCGGCGCACGCCGCGACGAGCGTGATCCCGTACACGACCACGCGCACCGAGGCGTAGGTCGCCGCCGGCGAGGTCGCCCAGCCGTTTCGGATCCGGAAGACGAGCGACGATCCTTCAGGCAGCGACAGCGAGCACGCCTTGCCGTCCGCGTAGATGCCCGCGGCGGCCGACCCCGCCCCGTTGTAGCTCCACGACCCGAGGTTCGAGTAGCCGCTGAAGGGGGAGTTGAAGCCGCCCGCCTGCACGCCGACGCTTCCCACCGAGAGCGCCCCGACCATGTCCGACGCCCACGAACTGCTGCTCGTCGCGGAGTACCGCATCTTGACCGTGTACCCCGTGACCGCTCCCGAGTAGCCGTTGATCGTGAAGGAACCTGACTGACCTCCGGAGAGGGTGTACGAGCCCACCTCGAACGCGACGCCGCAGTCGATGTCGCCGTCCGAGTCGTAGTCCTCGTCGATCGATCCGCAGCCGCAGACTCCCGGCGAGGTCTGATAGGCGTCGCTTGGGCACCCATCGAGACAGTCGGGCGTGCCGTCGCCGTCCGAGTCCGCGTCGGCGACGCCGCAGCCGCAGGCGCCGGGCGAGGTCTTCGCGGGATCGTTCGGGCATCCATCGCACGCATCCCCCGCCGCGTCGCCGTCGGCGTTCGCCTGCGAAGGATTGGCGACGGTCGGGCAGTTGTCGGATGCGTTCGGCACGCCATCGCCGTCCGAGTCCGCATTGCCGCAGGTCGCGCAGGGCAGGTTCGGTCGGTAGTGCTCGATCGTGCATCGCATCCGCCTCGCCTGCAGCTGCGAGAACTGGTTCATGCAGGCGTCGTCGGTGTAGTTCATGTAGTTCGCGAGCGGATCGGGCGTGCTGCAGCTGGTCGCGCTCGCGGGGCAGCCGAAGTTTGGACTCTGCTGCGGGTTCGTGTCGCAGATCCGGTCACCGGTCGTCGTGCAGCTCGACGTGCCGCAGCCATCCTGGAAGGTGTGGTAGAGCCCGAGGTAGTGCCCGACCTCGTGGGTCAGCGTGCGACCAAGGTCGTAAGGCGCCTCGGCGGTCGCGCAGTCGCCGAAGGCGCTCCAGAGGCAGACCACCCGATCGGAGGTCGAGCCCGGCGAGCCCTGATGGGGCAGGAACGGCACGTAGCCGAGGTTCCCGCCCGCGGTGTTGGTGTACACGTTCATGTAGCGCTGCGGATCCCACGCGAGCGAGTTCCAGTACGAGCCGCCGTCGTTGAACCACGTGCTGTTGTTCGAGTAGGTGATCCCGGTGGTGGGATTGCCGCTCGGGTCCTGCGTCGCGAGGAAGAACTCGACCGCGACGTCGTAGCCACCCGCGCCGTTCGATCCGAGGATCGCCCGGAAGTCCTCGTTGAGGATCTCGATCTGACTCGCGACGCATGCCGCGGTGAGGTTCCCCTGCGTGCCGTCGGAGGAGCGGATCACGTGCACGACGACGGGGATTCGATAGAGCACGCCGCCGGTGGGCTCGTAGATCGCCGACGCGTTCGTGGTCCCCGCGCAGTCGCTTGGCGATCCACCGAGGAACTGCTCGCCAAGTCCGCCGCCCTCCTCATCGAGCGGCTCGGGCGTGCCGCAGCGCCGACCGAAGGTGCGGAAGGTCCGCGAGCGGAAGTACTCGCCCCACGTCGCGTGGGTCTCGCGGTCGTCCCCCTCGCCCACGACGATCATGCCGCGGTCGTCCTGGATCACGGGCGGTCCATCCGCCCGCTGTGCCGACGCGGAGCACGCGAGGACCCCGAGCAGGAGGAAGGGTGCCGACCTCATCACCCGGTGAGTATGACGACGGAGTCGCAGCGCCGACTCGCCGGCGTCTGAAATCCCTGAGAATTCAGCCGCTGCAGGCTCCCCATGCATTGAGGAGCACCGAGAGGTCCTCGCCCGCCACGGTCCCGCTCCCATTGAAGTCGGCGGTTCCCGAGAGACCCCACTGGATCAGCAGGAGCCCCAGATCGGCGCCATCGACCTGGTCGTCGCCGTTGAGGTCCGCGGCGCACGCCGCGACGGGCGTGATCCCGTACACGACCACGCGCACCGAGGCGTAGGTCGCCGCGGGGCCGCCCGCCCAGCCATTCATGATCCTGAACTGCAGGGGCGTGCCCGTCGGCAGCGCGAGGGCGCCCGGCATGCCATCCATGTAGACGCCGTCCGGCTCTGAGCCAGCGCCGTTGTAGGACCAGGCTCCGACGCTCGGATAGCCGAACCCGACGTCGTAGCCTCCGGCTTGGATGCCGGTCGTCCCGTTGAAGAACGCCGCCACCATGTCCGATGCCCAGGTGCTGCCACCTCCGTCGTAGTCCATCGCGACCGCGAAGCCGGTCATGGTGCCGGAGTAGCCGGAAAGACTCACCGTCGCCGACTGCCCGCCCGTCAGCACGAACGTTCCGACGTCGAAGGCGACGCCGTCACAGTCGTCGACGCCATCATTGTTCCAGTCGATCGTCAGCTCGCCGCAGCCGCAGCCCGTCGCGGTGGTCGCGAAGGGATCGGACGGGCACCCATCGACACAGTCGGGCGTGCCGTCGCCGTCCGAGTCCGCGTCGGCGACGCCGCAGCCGCAGGCGCCGGGCGAGGTCTTCGCGGGGTCGTTCGGGCAGCCGTCGCATGCGTCGCCCGCCCCATCGCCATCGCCGTCGACCTGCGAGGCATTCGAGACGGTGGGGCAGTTGTCCTGGGCGTTCTGGATGCCGTCGCCATCCGAGTCGCCGGAGTCGAGGCACGGCTCGTCGCTCAGGCAGGATGCGCCCCCGGCGAACGACTCGATCACCAGCTGCGTCTGCGGGTGGAAGAGAAGGTTCATGTTCGACATGCCGCCCGGGCACTGGTGGCAGTAGCTCATGATCGTGCCGGACCACGCTTGGGTGCAGGCGCCGAGACCCGACGAGGTGTAGCAGTCGTCGAGCGGCGGGTTGTACTGGATCGTGTCGTGGGAGTGCCGAGAGGCGAGGTTGTGCCCGATCTCGTGAGTGAACACCATGATGTCCCAGTTCTGGTGGCTGTGATCCACGAGCGGGGTCGGGAAGAACCCGTTGATGTTCGCCGACACCGCGTAGCCGAAGCTCGAGCACGCCGCATTGAGCCACGCGATGCCGCCGCCGAGTCCGCGACCCGACACGAGGTGCGCGAGGTCCCGCGTCACCGCGCCGTGGTTCGCGATCCAGTAGTCGCGGAACTGGGTGAGCTGGTTCGAGGTGTTGGTCGCGGTCCATGGATCCGTCGTGGACCACAACCGCGAAAAGCTCACCGTGAACTGCACCGCGCAGTCGCGGATGTAGATCTCGTTCGTCGCCGCGACGAGCGTGTCCAAGTACGCCTGCGCAGACGCCGCGCTGCCTCCGAAGATCGCCAGGAACTCCTGATCCGTGTCGATCGCGAGCTGCACCGTGCGGCAGGTTCCGCCCGCGACGCCTCCCTCGGGAGGCGCCGGCATCAGGTCCGCGAGCGGCTGCTCCACGTCGCCGACGCCGCACTCGAAGGGAAGCCATCGGATGTGCTCCGACGCAGGTCCCTCCGCGTCGAACACGACGATCGTCCGGTCGCCCCTTGGATCGCCGGAGCTGATGAAGTGACGGCGTCCTTCCGTCTCGATCCACCCGAAGGTGCCGGCCGGCGAGTCGGAGAGGAAGACCCTCGAGCCAGGATCGCCCTCGACGCCGCCGCGCCAGATCCGCGCAAGACGCGGGACGGGTCGCTCCTCTCCATCGGGACCCACCACCACCGCGCGACCGGTGCGCCCGCCGACCGGCGCGAGCCAGAGATCGACCTCCTGCGCCGCGTCGAGCGGAAACGCCTCGACCTTCCACGGACCGAGACGCGAGACCTCGTCGAGCAGGACGTCGTCGATCGAGATCGCCTGCGCGTCCCGTCGGATCGCCTTCTCGTGGGGCGTGCGGAGGAAGACTCGTGCCGAGGGCGGTCCGGACCGCTCCTCGACCGCGTGCGTCCACGCGGGCAGCGAGCCGATCAGGAGGACCGCGACGCACCAACCTCCTCGCCGCGCGGGAGGCATCCGGAGAGGTCCAGCAGACGCCATGAGAAAGCTCCGAGGGAGGACGGCTCGCGATGCCGAGGCGGCGGAATGCTAGGTTCTGGCTCGACGGAACCGCGTCCACGAGGCGACCCGCGCCCGCCGCCCCTCCCTCTCAGCATCCGCAATTCCTCCGCCGGCGGAAGCAGCCGGATCGCAGTTGAGGAAGACTCCCACGAGGAGCGACCCTCGTCACGGCTGGCTGCGCCTCGATCACCCATCGGTCGGTCCGCGCCATCCACGTTGGATTGGCACCCACGTGACGCTCGCGGCGAGGCGATCCCAAGGACCACGCGATCCCAAGGACCACGCGAACTCCCGCCTGAACTCGTCCGCGACGCACCTCGACGCTGCGTCCGACGCTCGTCGCGAGCCGACCTGATCGATCCGACCTGATCAAGTCGACCCGATCGACGAAGCTGCTTCGGGCATGCATCCGCAGGCAGAGGTGCTCAGGCGATCGCCGCGAGGTCGCGAGGTCGTGACACGCGCGGAGGCGGCACCACGGGTCGTCGAAGGCGCGATCGACCGGTCGCGCTGCCGACGCGCTCACCAGGACTTGTCCGCCTCATCGATCACCTGCTGCTGGTACTCGCCGATCTTCTGCTCGATCCGCTCGGCGCTTCGCTTCGCGGCGCCGAGGGAGCTGCGGGGCTCGACGTCCACCGCCGCGGAGGAGTCGGTCGATGAGTCGGTCGATGGCGCCGGAGCCGTCGAAGGGTCCTCGCAGCCGGCGAGCGTGATCGAGGCGGACGCGGCGAGGACGATCCAGGTTCGGCGGCTGGGCATGCTCGGATCGTAGTCGAGTGCTCTCGGCGGGCGATCTCGGCGCGATCTCTCGAAGGGGGCTCCCCGCGCCGCCGAGCGGGCTTCTCCCTCCCCTCCGCCGCGGTCCCCGGCTCGCCGCGACGTACCATCCCGCCCCACGGTCGCCTCGACCGGGTACGCAACCCTTCAACCTCGGATCATCCGCCATGCTCCACGTCACCGCTGCCGGACTGCTCGCCGGACTCCTCTCCCTCGCCATGCCGATCCAACAGGACTACTCCGTGCTTCCGCCCGAGCCGGCGGTCGTCGAGCAGGAGCTCACCGCCGCGAAGCTCACGATGGCGGACG
>Ga0194131_10011792_pt1 | contig 10334 bp, 10 predicted proteins | sample TA2KigO120mmetaG_FD_148631 | JGI IMG/M metagenome (GOLD analysis project Ga0194131, IMG submission 148631) | Freshwater microbial communities from Lake Tanganyika, Tanzania - TA2015053 Kigoma Offshore 120m | ecosystem: Environmental > Aquatic > Freshwater > Lake | place: Tanzania: Lake... | reverse complement strand
AAGTAACCATATATATATTCTTCAGAGCATGAGATAAAGACTTCTACGTTTGTTTGCAGGGGCCCTAACGTAGAGATCACATTAAAGAGTATTCAGGGCATCTGTGAAAAACCAGATCCATACATAAACTGGCAATGCGTCAGTTTATTAAATGGCACGTCTATTTTAAACGGTGGTGCAAAGGTATCTAAATTGCTTATGCTAAGCTTGGCAGATAAGCTTTTAAAGGTTTGATAGCCGCCCCGCCCACTTCCTTTGTTTTTTAATTCTCTTACCCAACTTTTACTTCGACTCGACTTTGTCGAGTCGAACCGCGTGCGTAGCACGCGATAGCTTTAAGGGTTAAGTAAAGTTTAGTGGAGTTAGCTATTTTTATTATACCCGCGAAAATTATTTTTTAACTCTGATATTATAAAATATTTTTACTTTAAACGATATGAACATTAGTATAATTTGACCGATGAATACAATAAAACTACCAGTTAACACGAATACAACTAGCAGTGCTGACATTAATAAGCATTTATCGGATTTAATGTCTCAGTGTTTTAATATTGAAGTAGAAATATTAGAAAATGGTCGTTTACCAAGTAAAGCACACACTTCAGATGCTGGCTTCGATCTCTTTGCTACTGAAGATGTGGCACTGCACCCCGGTGAAGTCAAGAAACACCCTCTTAATATTAAGTTAAAGTTACCAAAAGGCACTTGGGCAGAGATTACTACTAAATCTGGCCTGGGTTCTAAAGGACAGCTAGTTTATGCTGGTGTTATTGATCAAGAGTATCGTGGTGTTATTCATGTAATAATGACGAATTTAAATTTAGTTGAAAAAGATTGCAATGGTGTTTTAACAGAATGCCAAGAGCCCATCTTGATAAAGAAAGGCCAAAAGATCGCTCAGCTAATAATGAATCCATATAGCGATCAATACTACATGACTCAAGTCGATAAGGTAAATACTGACACCACTAGAGGCGCAGGTGGTTTTGGCAGTACTGGAGCTTAAAAGTTCTTAGTATAATAGCATTAATGGCTATAGATAATTTTTCAAATCTCTTTAAGACAAACGTAAGAATCCAAAACGTAGCACCAATGGATAAAAATGCCATCTGGCCGGCTAATATGGAAGTGTGCATAACGCGTGTTCCAATAAGAAAGCGTGACGGTTACGACCCAGAGAAATTTACGGCTTTTGTTAAAAAGCTCAAGACTCATATGGTCCCTAACGGCGTAGTTTTTCTTATATGCTATGCTCCAACTGAAGCTAAGTGGAGGCCATTTGAAATAGCCAAGACAATGGTAGATAACGGTTTCAATCACGTAGATAATATAGTAGTCAAGAAAACTTGGTTTCCAGGTAAACGCTCAGACACTAATTTAGTTAATTCTCACGAGTACGTTCTTCATTTTTGCAATGGGGATGTTTGGAAGCTTGATAGATTACCTGTTAGAGAATATCTAGAGAGTGCTGAAGAGCTAAGCTGTCCTGGCAACACTTGGGAAATAGAGACCGGATCTCTCGATGAGTCTTATCCTATAGAGCTGGCAGAACTTCTTATAAGAATGACAGATTCCTTACCTGGAAGTATTATATTTGACCCATACTGTGGAGGCACTGGTTCTCTTAGAGCTGCGCTTAAGTTAGGTCATAGTTTTTACGGCTTTGATACAGATTCGAAGCAGATTAAGAAATACGAGAAGATAGTTGAACAGCACTCAAACTTAATTCAACTTAATAACATATCTAAAAAATCTAAATTAAAGAAGGCATAATATGATTTATCAAAAGAGTAAGGCTAAGAGTATTATAGCTAATAAGTCAGAGATTAAAGACATCGTGGCAGATACGATGGATCGTATGGCAACGGTGGTCGGCGCAACCCTAGGTCCTGGTGGACGAGCTGTTCTTATCGAACGCGATGGACTTGCACCTCTAGTGACTAAAGACGGCGTAACAGTCGCTAAATCTTTAGGCGTAGCTAATGCTGAAGCAAATGTAGTTATAGAAGCGGCCAAAGAGATTTGTCTTAATACTGCTAAGGAAGCAGGGGACGGTACTACCACTGCCATTGTTTTAGCCAATGCGATAACAAAACATGGTCTCTCTTTCTTAGAGAAAAACACTAAATATAATCCTCAGAGAATGATTAACGAGCTTAATCAGGCCTATGAAGACGTAATAGTGCCTTTTCTAAAATCCAAGTCGAAGAAAGCCTCTTCTGAGGAAGAGCTCGTCAGCGTCGCAAAGATTTCTGCAAACGGCGATGAAAAGATAGCTAGATCTGTTGTTAAGGCAGTAATGGCTGCAGGCGAAGACGGCACTGTTTTAGTTGAAGAAGCACAAGGCCACCAGATAAGAGTAGAAACCATGGATGGCTTTGTAGTCACAAGCGGATTAAAAGATCTAGGCCAGCTAGGCCCTGTCTTTATAAACGATAGAGCTAATCAACAATCTAAGATGGACAACGGTCTAGTTTTTCTTTATGATGGAACTCTAAACGATCTAAAGGCTCCTTCGATGCTTCAGCAGATAATTGAGGGAACTGATAATTATGGTAAACCAATAATTATATTTGCACATGGTTTTGCAGACGTAGTAATGGATAGACTAGCAAAGACTACTAAAGGTGGATATATGGTAGTCCCTGTTAAAACTCCCATGACAGGGGTGGCGAATTCTAGATCTATGTTTCTACATGACATGGCGGCTTACACAGGAGCCAAAGTCTTCGATCCTGGTAACATAGATGAACTAGATGAATCAGATCTAGGTGCCTTTAGGACCGCTAAGGTTAACCTTTATGAAGGTGTAGTAACTTCTGAAAATAATTTGGAAGCGGTTGAAAATAGGGTAGGAGAGCTTAAAGCCATAGCTGCGACTGCTCCCAGCGATTTTGATAGGATGCACATAAAGGCTGCAATTGGAAAACTTACAGGTGGAATATCTACTATTTGGGTAGGCGGAGGATCCGAGTTAGAAGCTCGAGAGAAGAAGGCTAGAGTTGAAGATGCAGTAGAGGCTGTTAGATCGGCTATCGCTGAAGGCGTTGTCCCCGGAGGTTGCGGGGTTCATCTAACGCTGTCCTCTATACTACAAAATCATGAAGACTATAAACCTTCATGGAAGATATTAATTGAAGCATTAAAGGCTCCGTTTAACTTACTTTTATCTAATTGTGGAGAAGACTTCAATGAAGTATTAGACATGATGACACCTTATATATCTAATACTGGCGCGTTACCATCTAAGATATTTGATGCTAATGCCCATCAGATGGTATCTCCTATGGAAACTGGAATAATAGAACCCGCCAAAGTTTGCAGAGTAAGCATAGGAAATGCTCTGTCGGTCGCATCATTGCTAATAACATTAGGTGGCATGGTTGTCGTCCCAAGAGATGCGGGACTAGAAAATCAACTAGCTCTCTCTAAACAAGCTTTTCAAGATATGATGAGCGGAGCAGGTGTTGGACAGGAATAGTTTATGGATATTAACGCGTTTGCAAAAAGTCAAGAGGGTAGATATTTAGCCATACTGTTAACAGGCATCCTAATAGGATACGTCTGCTTTCCAGAAAAAAGAGTTGAAGAAAAAATTAAGCAGGAATACGAGCAAAAGATAACTCAAATAAAAGATGCTAATGAAAAAGAAGTAGTTTCTCTAAAGAAAGAGAGAGAGCTTTCTGAAAAGAGTCTTGCTTTGTATAGAAAACAAACTGAAGCAAAGATCGAAAAGCTATCATCTGAGATAAGAGACTTAAAGTCTAAGCAGAAAACATCTTATTACAAGATCGTTAAACCTGATGGCACAATTGAAATTAAAAAATTTACGGAGTCCGAAATAGAAGAATCAACTAAAGTGATTTCCTCTATTAAAGAGGAGTACGCCGAAAAAATACTACAACTAGAACAAAAATGGAAACAAGTCCATGAGAGAAGGATCGTGGATCTGCAAAAAGAGTTCTCTAATAAAGAGCAACTCTATAAGGATGAAATGTCTAAATTAGAGCAGCAAAAAATTACGGAAATAGGTAAAAAAAGATTTGGATTAGAGGTTGGAATATCAACTGATGAGCAGATATATGTTCACGCTAATTATGATTTAATTGGGCCAATTTTTTTAGGCGGACATATCGTCGATCCATCACAGATCTCTACTGTTGGATTAGGTCTAGGTATAAGATTTTAATGCCTAAATATCGCTTTATTTGTCTAGATTGCTCTAATGAGTTATTGAAGATAACCTCTGTCGAAACTAACTTAGTTAAGTGCTGTGTTTGCGGAGGCGATGCTAAAAGACAACTTCCAAATATAAGCGGACAACAGGTCAATGAAGTTGTTAATTCGTATACTAACACAACTGTAAATCAAAATCAGTCAGAAATACTTTCAAAAAGAAGAGAAGATCATTACTGGGAAGTAGAAGTGCCAAGGCTAATTGAAAAATATTCATTAGAAACGTGCTTAGAGAATGGATGGCTTGTGTACAACGACAAGGGGGAGCTCTCTACAAACAAGTCTCCTAGTAAAAGATGATTTTAAAGAGAATTAAAATTGTTAACATTCTGAGCATAGAGGAGACAACCATTGAATTTAATTCAACAGGGCTAACTTTAATAGATGGTTGGAACTATGACTCAGAGCGATCTAATGGAGCAGGCAAAACTTCTATACTTAATTCTATAAGTTTCGCACTATACGACAAGATCCCTAGAAAAATATCAGCTAGTGAGATCTTAAGAAGAGACTCCAAGAAGGGACACGCTGAACTGCATTTTGCGGCCAGTGATGGAAGCGATTGGGTTGTCATTAGAAATAGACCAAAGGGCGTTAAATTCTTTAAAGATTCAGTAGAACTCAGTTTAACTCAAGAAGAATTCGAAGAGCATATCAGGCTAAATTATGATCAATTTTTAGCATCGATGTATACTGCACAAGGCCTTTCTTCTACTAGATTTCTAGCTCTCAATGATTCTGATAAAAAAGACATGTTAGTTAAGTTATTAAAATTGGATAGGTTTTCTATTTTAAAGAAAAATGCCGATGATAAAGTCAAACTTATCTCTTCGGATAGAGATAAGGTTCTAACGCAGATAGACTTAGCAAACTCAAAAATATCGCTGTATAAAGAAAATCTTATTGATCATACTAACATAGAAGACGAGATGGCTGCCATCGATGCCATTATCGCTAATTTAATCTCTGTCATTAATGAATCAGATAACATTGAATCTAACGCTGATTTTGATTCTCAAATAAACGAGATAACTAATAAACTTGATGTGATCCTAGAGTCTAAAGTAAGAAGAGAAAACTTACTCGAAAAATTCAACGATCTTTCCTCTAACGCTGATAGAGCGATTGACTCGTGCGAGTTATGTGGTTCTACTCTATCTAACGAGTTACTTCTATCACATCAAAAAGAAAAAGAAGCTATTAAAGAAAGACTGGCTGCTATAAAAGTCAGTATTGACAAATTTGATACCATCTGTTCGCAAGAATCTACTTTAAAATCTAACTTAGCTCAATTGAGATTAAACAAACGAAATGCTGAGCAAGTTGTATTAAATTTTAGATTAAGAGTTAATGACGCTAGAGTAAAACTTTCTATTCAAGAGAATAGAAAAAATAGTTTGCTAGAAAAGCTTAAAAGACAAGACGAAGTTCTTGTTAAGATAGGCGAAATAGAAAAGCTTCTAAAAGCATTAGAAGAAAAAAAAGACGCACTAGATGGTGATATAACTGTCTATAAGACGGTCGCTTCTCTTTCTTCTTCTACGGGCATACAAGCTTACGTCATCGATTCTATTGTAGATTCTTTGAATCAATATATTTCAGAAAATATAGCTCTATTGTGGCCCAATATGAGTTATTCGATAAGCACTCACAGAGAAAACTCTAAGGGTGAATTAGTAGCTAAATTAGCTGACTCCTTGTCTATAAACGGTAAAGCAAGCTCATTAGGCAGTTTATCTGGAGGGGAATACAAAGCACTATCTCTCTGTGTGGATCTGGCAATTGTTTCTTTAATAGAAAAACAATTCGGCATTAGATTGAACCCCGTAATGCTAGATGAACCATTTGACGGTCTTGATACGGTAGGTAGGGAGCTGGTTCTAGATCTTCTCAATAAGATGTCATCTGATAGGTCTATAATAGTGATAGATCATGCCAGCGAATCTAAGTCAATGTTTTCTAATGTTATTTTGATCTCAAAAAGAAACGGCATATCCACGATAAGTATATCTGCGTGATATAATTTTGCTATGAAGAAGCTGTATGAGAAATTAGCTTTATTTAAAGCGGGCCTCAAACAAGGTCAGCCTAAAATTCAATTACCTAAAATACCCGAAATAAAGCCTATTAAACCAATTACTGTTAAAAAATTAGCAGTAAAACCCTTAAAAATACCGGCTCCCAGTCCCGACTCTAAAAAAGATCCCAAAAAAGTAGCTCAGCAAATTAAAGACGGATCTTTGTCTACGAAGACCGTTAAGTTAATTAAGATAAATGAAACTAAAAAATTAGAGGTCATCCCAAAAGGTGTAGAAGAAAACTATGGCGTAGGTTATAGATTCGTTGACGGCAATAAGGATTCTTTTCCAGGCAGCTCGAAAGAACAAATAGATTTGAACCACGGTATTAATATGGCTTCAGCTAAACCTATAGGAGAGGGGGCGATGGGAGCGCATAAAGCCTTCAACGTAAGGAACGGGTATGGGGTTATAATTAAAAACGCAGATCATCATTTTGACATCAAAGAGAGAGGGCATGACGCAGGATTTAATTCAACTAAAAGAGAAGTTCTTTATCACGACATGGCACATGGATTTTTTAATTTAGGTCAGTATGTACCTACTACTGCAGGTTTCACTAAAACTACACAGTCGGCGCTAAATCCAGCCGTAGTCAAGAACTCTGATTTTTCCGCCATGAAAGAAGTTCCAGGGGCAACTCGTTTACATTTCAATATGGATGCTACATTGACAGATCAGAAGCAGAAAAATACTTTAAGTGATATGGATAAATCTGGAGATATGCATAAAATAGCCATGATGGACAACATTATGGGCAACCACGATAGACACGGTGGAAATTATGTTTTTGATAAAGATAGTAAATTACATTTAATAGATCATGGCACCAGTTTTGATTATATTAATTTTGACCCAATCGACACGCCTCATTTCTATAGAGCTTATAAAGCTAATCAGACTCCTCTTAAAGCCAGACTTTCTAGAGAGGCCGACGGAACAGAGGATGACACACCGCACCCTGAAGCCATCAAATGGTTAGAAAATCTTAATCACGAAGACGCACTAAAAATTTTTAAAAATGCCGGAATAAGCCCTTATTCTGATCACGCTATAAATTTTATGACTAGACTCGCTAATTTAAAGCACTTAGTAAAAAGTTATCCTGACAAGAATTTGGTATCAATCCTTAAAGAGAATAGGCTATCTTCTGGACCAATGCATCCGCATCACGAAGAGCCAGCAGCCTTAGCGGGCTAATAAGGAGTCCCTGTGTCACCTGGAAACTATGTCTTATATCAAAAGACTGATGAACATGTATCTGCAGTCGCCTTTTTTACTGTAGAGGGCGATGGATCTGTTGCATTTAATGATAAAAGATCAGAGCTAAATCTAGATTTTATTTTTCATAATGGAAAAGTAACCTCAAGATCTAAGACTTTATTCGACAGGCTTATAAACGAAGAAGACCCGTATCACTTTATACGCAAGGTATAACTAGCATGTGGTTATTTTATCGCTAGATCCGGCAGCATGTACTGGTTACTGTCTTATAAAGATAGACAATAATGCGGCAGAGATATACGAATACGGTTTCATAGATGTTGACACTAACTCTAATTTTCAGGGTGATCATTGTATTGACTTAATGTCAAGAGTCGAAGAGTTAATTAAGCATCACAACGTACAACATATCACTGTTGAAGATTACTTCTTTTCTCAGAGATTTGCAAGTGGATCTAATGTTAACGCGGCCTATAGAACTGCGATTCATATTTTAGCTTGCAGATTAAAAATACCATATACCATACTCAACATATCGGCATGGAAAACTTTTGTTGCCGGGAGATCCATTCCAACAAAAGATCAAAAGAAAAAGTGGGGAGCTACACCTGCTAAAAAGCTTTTTATACAGCAAGCTTTATGGGAGAGATGGGGCTTCAGATTTCCAAATCATAGTCTTTCTTCTAAGACTAATAAACCAGTTGCATTTAAATTTGACATTGTTGATGTCGTCGCTCAAGCAGTCTATTATATCGGTTTAGTTCTCGGTATAAGAAATATTCATCTTAGTGTCGCTTGTCCACCAGATGCTGTTTTTAAAAAGTATAACAAGAAGCAGTTCATATATCCATAAGGAGGAGTAATGAGCAGCATGAATTCGGTGAAGAAGACACTAAGCAAGTCGTTTGTTGATAATCATGAGAACGTCAATGAAGATACCGCAGTAGATCTAATAGTAAGAGCGGAACAGAAGATTAAAGAGATTGAAGAAGAACGCGCAGCGGACGATAAGCTTACAGCAGCCAAGCAAATCGTTAAGGATATGAATTCTGCCTATACGAGTGCCATTAAGTATGAAAAGGCTAAGATTTCATTCTTACTGGAGAAGCTGCAAGAAATTCAAAGTGGAGATGTTAATCCAACCTCTAGCCTTGCTGGATAAAAATGAGCGTATATAGCTTTTTATGGCTTGATACGGAAACAACCGGGCTGGACGCATTAAATAATGATGTCGTCCAGCTCGCTTGCATCCCTATTATTAAGGGAACTAGGGCGCATAGTGGTTTTAACCAATATTGTCAACCTATTAATTGGCAAACTGTCGATAAGGCAGCGCTAGAGATAAACCATCTTTCTATCGAAAAATTAAAAGGCTTTCAATCTGCCAAAGCCATGGTTGATTCCCTCATTTCTTACTTAAGATCCTTCAAGACAAAGTTTACCATATCTGGCTATAATGCTGATTTTGATAGGGACTTCGTTTCCGCTCTCTTTAAAAAGGTCGGTAGAGAGCGAGAATTTGCGGAACTGTTTACCTCTGACGTCAGAGATGTTCTTAAAAGGGCTAGACTACTAAAATCTCAATTAGGCACCCCTAATTCAAAATTAGGCACTCTCGCAAAGCATTTTAATATAGAGATAAACGCACACGATGCGCTGTCTGATATTGAAGCTACTATAAAAGTAGATGAATATCTCGCCAAGATGTTAGGAGATGTAGAGCCCACCGATTATCAGGAATCTTTGGACATAACCGATACTAATGTGTTGGAGCCTGTGCAGCTTCATTGTCATTCTAAGTACAGTTACACTGATTCTATTAACTCTGTAGAAGATTTTGCGGAATGGTGTAAAACTGCAGGAGCACCTGGTTTCTCTATAGTAGATCACGGTACAGCCACTTCTCTATATGAAATTTTAAAAGTTAAAAATATTTACGGCGTGACCGGAATTCCGGGCACTTCCTTGATGTTAAAACACGCAGATATAACTTTTTGGATAAATGCTTGGGCTATATCTGAGCAAGGCTATAGAAATCTGCTAAAGATGTCCTCCGTTGGATGGCTATCTAAAGTAGAGGATTCCACCGTTCACTTTCCTTGCCTAACGCTAGATCAACTTGAATTATACAAGAACGGTGTAGTATTCGGGATACCTGGGGCTAACGGCCCCATAACTAAATTGATTTTGATGGGTAAGACAAATCAGGCCGAAGAGCTTATCTCATCTATTGCGTCTAAACTAGATGTTAGATTAGAACTTGCAGCCATCAACGTCTATAAATACTTCGATTCAGATATTGGTTTCAGAGGTTATCCAATAGATGGCGGTAACGTTCAAAAATTTATTAACAAGCTATATTACAATATATCTTCTAAGCTTTCTATAAAGACTGTGCCAGTGTCTGATTGTCACTACATTGATAAAACAGACAAAATTATTCAGGATTGTGTATCTAAGAATTCTTTTAAAGACAAGCGGTTCTTTTTAGAAGATAGGAGCATACTTTCAGGCAAAGAGATGTTCTCTATATTAAAAGATCACGTGCCAGAAATGACCGTTGAATACTTTAACGATAGTGTTAATAACACCATAGAAATAGCTAACAAAAGCTCTAATATCGAGGTTACTCACAAATATCATCTACCTAAAATTGACATCCCCGACGATATAAAAGATGCGTCTGACGACTACGATAATCAGACCTATCTTTTAACAATGAAGAAGATTAAAGAGCACGGTAGGTGGATAAATAGACCAGAATACATAGACAGATTCAAAAAAGAACTAGAA
>Ga0194131_10011791_pt1 | contig 10334 bp, 6 predicted proteins | sample TA2KigO120mmetaG_FD_148631 | JGI IMG/M metagenome (GOLD analysis project Ga0194131, IMG submission 148631) | Freshwater microbial communities from Lake Tanganyika, Tanzania - TA2015053 Kigoma Offshore 120m | ecosystem: Environmental > Aquatic > Freshwater > Lake | place: Tanzania: Lake... | reverse complement strand
CGTCGTTGAGCATTTCGACGACTTCGCCTCGGCTGGCGCGAATGCCGGCGTTGGCCGCCATCGCGAACCCTCGTTGGCGCGTCGAACGCAACACCATCGCGCCGAATTCGGCGGCGACCCGGCTGGCGGCGGCGTACGGCGAGGCATCGTCGACCACGATGATCTCCGTCGCCTGCGGGGCGTGTCGAACCACCGCCAGCAAGCAGGCTCGCAAGAGATCGGTCCGGTTGTGCGTCGGGATGACGATAGAGAGCATCGTGGTGAAAAAAAACAACCCAGGGGTTCGCGTTGCTCACCCCTGGGCTTACGATCGTGCGTGCGACCCTGTTAGCCTTTTTTCTTTTTCTTCATGTAATCGGCAATGACCTTGGCCGGGTTCTCGTTGAAGGCGTCGCGGCAGCCGGTGCAGCAGACGTAGTAGGTTTGGCCCATGTAGGTGACCTGCATGGTGCCCAGGCCGCCGGTGACGACGCATTCGGGTTTCTTGCCGCCGACTTCCGTGCCGAAGCTGATGCCTTCGCGTGTGTAGCCGACTTTTAGCTGCTCGGCGAATTGGGTTCGGCCATCGGGACGAATCCAGAGCGAGTAGACGAGCCGATCACCGCCGCTGACGGTGCCGATGACGAGTTTCTCGGTGTCCTTGGTGTCGGGATTGAGGCGTTCGAGGGTAACCGTGTTTTTCTTAAGCTCGCCTTCGAAGACGGCCTTCTTGCCGGCTTTTTCGATCAGCGTGAATTGATACTTCGATTTGTCGGGGAGAAAGCGAACTTCGCCGCCTTTGTAGACTTTGCTGTTTTCGATGTCGAAACTCATCCAGACATCTTTGCCTTTGAATCGCCAGCTCCAGCTCGATTTCTCGGACCAGAAGCCGAGCTTCTTGCCGTCGGCGTTGCCTTTCCAGCCGCCGATGAATTCCTGGAGGGCCTGCAAGGCCTCCTTGGGATCGGTGACGTCGTCGTCATCGGTTTTCTTCTTCTTGCCCGCGTCGGCGAGTGGCAGGAAGGCGGCGAAAGTGAAGGTCAAGGCCGCGATAATCCAGGCGCGCATATTGCATCCTCGAACAAGGTTGTTGGTTCGTGAAAATCTCGCTAACCGTTGGACGCAGCACGCGGTGCAATGTTCCACGTGGAACATTCGATTTTGCCATTCTTCCCGCGGCATTTGGTCATACCACGCTAATGTACATCGTCCGCGCGATGAGGTCGAGGTCAATGCTCAGTCGGGGTACTCACGGGGTGCACGACATGGTTTGCAAACGGCAAGGGAGGGCGAGGCTCCTGCCGAGCCGCGAGCCCGCGAAATACTCGATTTCGGACGAGTATCCTGAAACTTCCGGCTCGGCAGGAGCCTCGCCCTCCCGAAGCAGGCCACGCAGACCATGTCGTGCACCCGTACTCACGGGGACCGTGGCCCGTTCCGATCGTACCGCGCCGGAACGCGTAACGCGATGTCGGTTGCGAGAAAAATTGGCGCATGCAGTCTGAGCGAAAACGCGCAGCCTGTGCAGCGCGCAGATGAGTGAGTGGGTGGAAAAAGGCCCAAAAAGACGGGGAATTTCGCGAATGCCACCTCATCATCTCACATGATACCCTGGGGCTCTGATGAGGTCAGGGCAAATCCAAGACGTAAACCGTCGTGTTGGCGTTGGCCGTGACGATTTGCTTGCTGTCATTGGTAAACGCGAAGTTGATGATGAACATGTCCTGATGGCGTCCGCAGTTCCAGGATCGCAGTTCTTTGCCGTCGATCGACCAGGCCTTGATGACGTTGTCGCCATCGACGGTGGCAAACGTCTTGCCGTCGGGGCTGACGATGCATGCGGCAATGCCTGACTTGTGGCCCTTGAACTCCTTGAGGACTTCTCGGCCCTGGACCTTGGCGATCTTGATGTCGCCGACCTCGCTCGTTGCAACGAGGATGGAACCGTCGGGAGTGAACCCGAGGTCGGCGACTCCGACTTTGTTGAAGAGGAACCAGTCACCGCCGGGCGCGGGTTTCGCTTCGGTAAGGCTGAGGTCCCACAAGCGCACGCTGCCGTCGCGTCCGCCGGTAACACCGATCTTGCCGTTGGCGGCGATGGCAAGCGAGTTGATTTTGCGGGTCGTCTCGACGAAGGTCGGCCGTCCGTCCTTGTCCCAAACGGGGGCGCCAGTTTCGATGTCGAAACCGTCGACGATGGTGCTGGTGCTGGCGTCGTTGAAGTGGTACCAGATGTACAACTGCTTGCCCGCGGGATCGGTGGCCATGAACGAAGAAAACGTACGCAATCGGCCCTTGCCGAACACGTTGAGCTGTTGCTGCGTGCGAACGATCTCGCGCGGCGGATTGATCTCCCAGAAGCGAATCTCGGCGTCGCCACGGTCGTTGGCCTTGGGGTTGCCGCTGAGGCTGATGAGCCGCTTGCCATCGGGAGTGAACAACATGAACATGACAGCATGGGTGTGGCCGGTGAGCGTGGCGACTTCGACGCCGGTCTTGCGATCCCACAATTTGATGGAGCGATCCGACGACCCGGTCGCGATCAGCGTGCCGTCCGGGCTGACGGCCACCGCTTGCACGGCGCTGGCATGTTCGGCGACCAGGGGCAGCTCTCGGCTCGTGATCTCCCAGAGCTTGACGTGGCGATCGACGCTCGACGACACGACGTGGAAGCCGTCCTTGGAGAACGCGGCCGCGGTCACCCAGTCCTTGTGACCGCGAAAGGTCTGCACTTCCTTGCCGCCGTTGCCCTCGATCTTCCAGAGCTTGACGAGTTGATCGGCGCCGGCGGAGACGAGGTGGATATTGTCCATGCGAAATGCAACCGTGCTGACGGGGCCGGTATGGCCCACGAGACGAATCGCGTTGGCGCCTGGCGTGTTGAGCGGCCAAACGGCAACGGCCTGGTCGGCGCCGCACGAGGCCAGCATCAGCCCGTTCGGGCTGTAGGCGACCCCGCTGACCGCCGTGCCGTGCGCGTTCCAACTGTGCTGCAACTTGCCGGTCTCCGCGTCGTAGAGCCGAATCGTCTGATCGATATTGCCCACCGCAATCTGCTTGCCGTTCGGGCTGAAGGCGACGGCGGCGACGATCGACGGATTGTCGTTGATGCGAATGAGCTCCTTGCCCTTATCGGCGTCCCAGATGATAATGCGTCGATCGGCGCTGCCGGTGACGATCTTTTTGCTGTCGGACGAAAAATCGAGATAAGTGATCGTGCTGACGTGTCCTTCGCAGGTGCGCAACGATTGGCCCGTCATGGCGTCGAAGATGCGCACGACCTTGTCGCCGCCCGCGGAGGCGACGACTTTGCCGTCGGGGCTGAATTGGGCCACGGTGACCGGCGCAGTGTGCTCCGCGAAATTGACAAGAACTTTGCCAGTGTCCCGTTCCCAGATCTTGACAGTGCGATCGGCGCTGGCCGACACGATCTTGGTCGCGTCGGCGTTGAAGGCGGCGGTCCAGATCGGGGCGTCATGCCCTTCGATGTCGCGCGATTGCAGCGTGATGTCGAAGTCCCAGAGCCGAACGATGAAGTCGCCCGAACACGACGCGAGACGATTTCCCTGCGGCGTGAAAGCCAACGAGTGGACGGCATGACCGTGAGCGTTCTTGAACTCGCCGATCTTCTGGGCGTTCTCCGGATCCCAGAACTGAATCGAGCCCTGAAAATCGCCGGTGAAGATCATCTTGGCGTCGCGGCTGAAGGCAGCACAGCGAGGGCCGTTGGCGGGGATAGTCAACCTGGCGGCGCCGACCTGAAACGGCGCGCCGGGCAACGGTGTCGTGAAGAGCTGCACTCCCAAGCCGCCGACGCGAAACAGCGTCTTGTCGTCGGGACTGAACCCGACCTGGTACACCGCGCCGGTGCGCGGCTGATCCGTCCAATACGCCGGCTGGTTCACGTTGTCAACGAAGCTCGGATACTGAAACAGGCGAATACTGCTGTCTTCATCGCCGGTCGCCAGGATATTCCCTTCGGCGTTCAGAGTCATCGAACTGATGCGGGCCTGAAAGTCGCGCACTTCCCGAACGAGCTTGCCGGTCTTCGCTTCATACACAAAGATTCCGTTTACCAGAGCCGGCATTCGCCCATGCTGGCCGGTGAAGACGTGCTTGCCGTCCTTGGAAATCGCGATGGCGCGGATGCTGTCGCCGACGGCCGCGATGGCTTGCTCGTCCTTGCCGGTCTCGGCGTTCCATAGCTTGATCACTTTCTCTTCACCCACGGAGGCGATGAACTTGCCGTCGGGGCTCCAGGCAAGGCACTTGACGTCAGCCTTGTGGCCTTCGTAGGTGAGAATCTCATGGCCATTGCTCAGGTCCCAAATCTTGACGGTTTTGTCGTTCGACGCGGTCGCCAGTTTCAATCCGTCGTGACTAAAGGCGACGACATTGATCGCTCGGGCGTGCCGCAAGCGCAGGTTGCCGATGACGCGCGACACATAATCCGGAACGCTCGACGGGTGATACGGCAACTGCCAGCGTGCCTGCCGAATTGCTTCCTGGGCTTGCATGAAGCGCCCGCCGGCAAGAGCGGCGCCCGATTTTTTCGCCAGCTCCTCGGCTTTGGCCATGATGGCCGGGAGAACACGCTGGGCGACGCCGTCCTTGATCACCTTGTCGCGCTCGGCTCGATACTTCGTCTGCAGCGCCTTGATCTCTTCGGCCGACGGCGCCTTGGTCGGCTGAGCGGGCGTGAGCAGCGCGAATGACAACATCACGCAAGCAACGAGGCCGGACCGAAGTAGGACGTTCGACATGGTGCATCTCCCGAAATAAGTCAGGCTCACCTGCCTGACATGCGCCGCCTCACCAGGCTCAAAAGCCTTGCCTACGATTGAGTATAGTTGCTTGCACCCATGTGACACAACGAGAAATTCGGAAAGCCGATTTGTTAGCCGAATGTAGTGATCGTTTCGCCGAAGGTTAGATCTGCACGCCACTTGCGGTTACCTTGATGCATCCCTCGATTTCAGAACCGAACAAGAGGTGCATCATGATCGATCGCGAGCACGAAGAAGGAATGACGAGCCAAGATCATGAAAAACAAGAATGGCACAAATCGGATGTTGTCCTCGGTACCATCGCCATCATTGTCGGAGGTCTGATGCTGGGCGCATGCCTCTACTGCCCCTCGGCTATCCGATGACTGACGTCCCCGATTGTGTCATACGGCGTGGATGCGAAGCGATTGCGCACACGGTTTGAGCCGTGGACATTGATGCTGAGCGGATTCATTGTTTTTTCGGGAGGGATGGAGAAGGACATCTCGTTGAAAAAACTCGAAGCGCCAGCGAATGACCGGTGCGTCCTTCGCTCACGCTTCGGGTTTTGTGACCGCCCTTAATACCAGAACGGATTATCGATCGGCGGGACCGGACTTTCGGGAAGCTGCCAGGCCGAGTCCGGCACAGGCATGGTCTGATCGGGCGCGATCGGTTTGGGATCAACGGCCGTATTGGGATCGATCAGGTACGGATCGATCACATACGACTCCTGATCCGAGGTTAACGTGGGGCTCAGAGCCACTTCAGAAGTGGCCGCCACTTGGACGATTGGATCTGCATCGGGGACGCACCGTTCCTCGAGGCATTCCACGCGGGGAAGATACCGCTTCATGAGGGGACATTCTTCCTGCCCCGCACCCAGGCGGATCACTCGTTGGCCTCTGAGTTTTCGTTTTCGTTTGAAAAAATGTCGAATTACGTCTACGACATAATTCGACCGTTCGCACAAATCGCCAACCCAGGGGAGATTGACCACGAGCAGAGGCCCGCGCAGGCCGGGTAAGTACGGCGAATGACGTGACAGTTCGGCCTTACGAGTCATGCCGAACCCACATCAACAACGAAATATTAAGCATTGTCAAATCGAATTGCAATTTGTTTTCAAAAAAGTGCGCGGAAAATCAGACAGGACCTGTTAAGACGTAACGGCACGAAGTGAAACCTGCCGAATTGGCATGAACTAATTATGCTGACACAATAATTTTTGATACTGTGGCATGAATTTGACAGCAAGGCAGTTTTGTTGCCATTGGTTCCCTGAAAAGCCAGCTGCAATGACTTCCTCGAAAAACGGTAGTTGAAAATCGACCGCGACTTCTCGACATGGAGACAGCCGGCACGCCCAGACGCCGTACTTCCCGGGCCCGCCGGCTATTTCGCCGACTGCAAGGCGCGCGACGCTTCGATGACTCGGCGAAACGTCGGCAACTCGCGAATCGGGTCGAGGTCGCGGTCGATTTCCAAGTACTCAAACCCAAATCCCTTCTTCAGTGCACTCGCCAACAGCCGCATCGCCTCACGCCGGTCGTCCGGTTCCTGCTGCGAGGTGAGCGCGTAAATCCCGGCGACTTGATACAGGTTCGATGGATTCGTGTCGGTCAGCAGTGCCTTCTCGGCGTCCTTGAGCGCCAAGTCGCGTTTTCCGAGGCGGGCCAAATAGACGCCACGGCCTGCCAAGGGTCGAACATCGTCCGGATAAAGCGCGACGGCCGTATCCAAAACGCCGACGGCTTCCTCGGTGCGTTTGAAGTACTTGCCCAGGACATGGGCCTTGTTCGTGAGCGCCGACAGCGATTGGGGGTTGAGCTTGAGCGCTTGATTGAAATCGCTGAGTGCTTTCTTCGGCTCGCCAGGCAGAAACGCGATGCCGCGGGTGATCCAGCTCGCCTCGTCCGTGGGCTCATGGCGCATGCCCTCGGCGAAATCCACCTTGGCGCCGTCGCGGTCGCCGGCTTTTTCGCGCAACTTGCCACGCAGGAAATAGACGCGCGTCTGCTTGATCCCGCGGTCGAGCGCCGCCGTGAAATCGCCGATCGCCTCGGCATTCTTTTTCATCGATTGATAGGCCAAGGCACGCTGGACGTAGACCTCGTGGAAATCGGGCTTCAGCGCTACGGCGTCCGTGAAATCGGCGATGGCGGACTTCGCATCGTTGTGACGCATGTGCGACAGCCCGCGATTGTAATAGGCGCCGTAGAAGCGCGGTCGCAGTGCAATGCACACGCCGTAGCTGGCGATGGCGTCCGTATGCTGCGAGAGATAGTCGTGGCAGATGCCCTTGAGGAAATTCAGGTTGAAATCCTGCGGGCTCATGCGGATGGCGTCCTGAACGATCAGTAGCGCCTGGCGAAACTTGCCCGTTTCCGCCAGTTGCTTGGCCGCCAGATAGCGGTCTTGAACCGTCTTGAGCTCGGCCTTCTGAGCGCGCTCGAAATAGGCGCGAGCGCTGTCAGGGCCGAAAAGACGCTGGTGCAACTCGCCCTGTTGCCGCATCAAAGCCGCGGGGGAATGTCCGTCGCCGAAACAAGCGTCGGCCAGGGAGCAGAACTGCAGCCCTTCCTGGAACAACGCGTGCCTGCGACCAGCGTCGGTTTCCTTTTCACCGGCGAGTTGCCTGGCGTTGGCCAGGAGAACGAGCAGTTGGCCAACCTCGGCGTCCAGGCGCTGGCGTTCGTCCGGGGCGAGACGCCGCGTGGCCGGGCCTTCGCGCCAGTTCGGATTCTCAAGAACTTGAAAATGCGCCAGCGTCGATCGGCACGCCTGTTCCCCTTCGGCGAGTTGATCGCCGGCGGTGCGGGCGTGCAACAGGAAATACGCGGTTTGAGCGTCTTCCTGAAACCGCGCCAGAATTTGTTTTGCTTCCAGACGACGATGTTCCTCCTCGCGCAGAGCGAATGCCGACGTCAAGCCCGCGACAACGACGCAGAGAACGCCGACAAACGTCGCCCATGACATCAAGCGCGGATGCCTCACCCGAAACTTCTGCACACGTTCCCACGTCGATGGATTGCCGGCATGCACCAGCGGCAAGTGATCGAGCTGACACTGCAAGTCTTCCTGCAGCTCGCGTGCGCTCTGATACCGCTGCTTCGGATCGGCGGCCAGGCAGCGCAACACGATCGCTTCGACGGCTGGTGATATCGACGGATTCAAGTCGCGCAAAGAAGGTGGCCCGTCGTTCCGGTCCTGGATCATGCGATCGATCGTCTCGCGCGTCGATTGGTTGCGATACGACGGAAACGGAGAAGCCCCGGTAAGCAACTCGAACAACATGACGCCAAGCGAGTACAAATCGCTGCGCGCGTCGACAGTGCGAGTCTGCCCGCGAAACGCATCCAGATGCTCCGGAGCCATGTACGGCAGCGTGCCGCCGATCGACGCCGCATTGGCGTTGTTGCGCTCCTTGTTGTCCTTCGCCAGGTTAAAGTCGAGCAGCATCGGCATGCCATCGTCGGTGATCAGGACATTGGCGGGCTTCAGATCTCGGTGCAGGATGCCTCGCTCGTGCGCATGGGCTAACCCATCGGTCAATCGGACGGCGAGCCAAAGAATCGAGTCGACGTAGCTCATCCCCTCGAGTTCAAGCACGGACGCTGGAACCTTCCCCGTGTGGGCGCCGTCATGAGCGCCGCCATGGGAATCATGGTTCTCGCCATGACTGGCCAAGTCCCTTGACGAATCGTCGATCCTCCGCGTGCTCCGTCTGTGGCCATTGATGGTGCTGAGCAACTCCCTGCCCGACGCGGGGACGCTCTTGTGCGTGCGAATGTCGGCAAGTACGTGGGCCATCGTCGTCGAGCCGAGGTACGGCATGCAAACGGCCTGATACGGTCGGCCATGATGGAACGAATAGATCGGCACAATGTGCGAGTGCTGTAGTTGCGCCAGCGTCTGCGACTCATTGAAGAGGCCGGCCGCGACTTTTAGTGCCACTTTGCGGCCGGCGAGATCGCCTTGCTGGGCCAGGAACACTTTGCCGAACGCGCCCTTGCCCAGTTCCGCGAGCAATTTGAAGCCAAGGAATTCGTCGCCGACTTTGGGCAGCTCCAGCATCGCTTCATTGACGTTCCAGGCGACTTCCGGATCCGACAGACCCCGGCGCCGGCCGTCAGCGGCCCCAGCGACACGCGTTTGATCGGTGTCTTGGTCAAACGACGCCAGCGTCGGCGGCTTTGCGGTAATCGGATAATCACTGTCGTCCGGCGGCGTCAGATTGATGTCAAGCTTGGATGGAATGCCCAGGTCGTGCCGCGACAGCGAGACGGACGAGCTTTCGCGCAGAACAAAATCGTCCTCGGCAATCCGATACGCGAACACCGGGTCGGCGAATAACTCCGGGTATCGCTCCTGATAGACTTCGATCTCCGCAGGTTGGCCCTGTTGCCAGCGGTGCACCATGTCGATTCGCACCAACTCACAGAGAGTTTCCAAATAGCTTGGATCGTTGGCTGGCGGAAGAAACAGTTCAAGCTCAGCCGTGCCGAAGAGCGTCAGCGCGGTGCGAAAGGCGCCGAGATGGTCCGTGAGCGGAGCGGGCGTAATCTGCACGGTGGCGGGACGGGAAACTGAATTCATCCGAAGCTACTCCAAAGGCAAGCTGTAGACGGCGCGCAACATGAGCGCCGCGCCAACGCAGTTGGCGATTTCACTTGTTTTGGATTCCATTCCCATTAGGGCCGAAGGCGAGAAGGGAAGCACGACATCCGCCGTGCCGCCAAAAGCCTTTCCCACATCCGGATGGGGATTCCCGGACGGAAACAAACCAGGGGCCTGCCGTCGCGGCTTGCCGCGAACTTGCAGGAAGGCGTGGCAAACTTTGCCGGTTGCGCCGTTTACATCGACTAGGCTGAGTCTGTCGGAAGTATAACCCACGATATGTGGCTTGTCGAATGAGCAATGCCAATAACGAACGATTTGTACGAATACCAAAAAGCTGCCAAGGTTCACAATTGCGAACTGTTTGCCAACGCCGCCGGCGCTGATCTAACCCGGATCAGTCAGCTCAGCAAGTCGTCTTAACACAGAGTCACACAGCCCACAAAGAAAATGCGTCATAGGCAAAATAGACTATGTCCCTGTGTTCTCGATCGAGATTCTAGCGCAACTCACTACTCCCATTGATTCTCACTGTAAAACACATCTTTGGAATCCTGTTTCCCAGCAACAATCTTCTACGCCATCGGACTCCGACGCCTAATATTGAAACGCAGAGTGCGCAGAGAACGCGGAGAAGATTCGGCCATATCGCTGTGCGTTCTCTGCGCACTCTGCGTTTCAAGATGGAGACATGTACTCGATTTCGTTCTTTCTTGTTCTCGTGATTGATCTTGGTTGCGGCTCGGCCGCGCTCCGTTCTCCGTGTCTCTGTGGTGAATCATTCGGGCTAGATATTCCCGTCCAGCCCCTGCTGGTGGAAGTAGTGCTGTACGGTGCTCTGGTTGTCAAGCAGCCAATTGATGTCCGGTTCGTCGTTCATCGCCTTGCGGATGACCTTCACCGTAGCCTCGCGATGAACGGCAAACAGCCCTGCATGATCGATCTTGCCCTTGGGGACCTTCAGGATCG
>Ga0194131_10011790_pt1 | contig 10335 bp, 10 predicted proteins | sample TA2KigO120mmetaG_FD_148631 | JGI IMG/M metagenome (GOLD analysis project Ga0194131, IMG submission 148631) | Freshwater microbial communities from Lake Tanganyika, Tanzania - TA2015053 Kigoma Offshore 120m | ecosystem: Environmental > Aquatic > Freshwater > Lake | place: Tanzania: Lake... | reverse complement strand
CGACCACCGATGAGTCCTTCCGCTCTGTGCTCACCGGCCTGCGCAAGGCGCACGTCGATCGGGTGGCCGCCACACTGCGCCACCTGCAGGACGAGGGCATGGCGCGCACCGATCTCGATGCGCATGCCGCCGCGGCGGCGCTGTGCGCGATGGTCGAGGGCTTTGCCCGTCACTGGTTTGGCCGCGGCGAGACCCACGATGAAGACATCGCGGTCGCGACACTCACAGCACTGTGGGCCGGCTCCCTCGGCCTGACACCGGTAAGAAGGGGATGAGATGCAGTTCACCGAGGAGCATGAGCACTTCCGCGAGTCGATGCGGCGGCTGGTCGACGAGGAGATCAACCCCTTTGTCGACGAATGGGAGGAGGCGGGCATCTTCCCCGCCCATGAGCTCTTCCCCAAGCTCGGCGAGGTCGGTGCCTTCGGACTCGAATACGACCCGGAGTTCGGGGGTGGCGGGGCGGACCACTCCTTCACCTACGTGATGGCCCAGGAACTCGGGCGCATCAAGTGCGCGGGCGTGCCCATGGCCATCGCCGTGCAGGCGTCGATGGCGACTCCCGCCCTCGCGCGCTTCGGATCGGATGAGCTCAAGAAGACCTACCTCGAGCCGACACTGCGCGGCGAGATGGTGTGCTCGATCGCGGTCAGCGAGCCCGACGCCGGATCCGACGTGGCCGGGATCCGCACGCGAGCGGTCCGAGATGGCGATGACTGGGTGATCAACGGGCGCAAGATGTGGATCACCAATGGCACTCAGGCCGACTGGCTGTGCCTGCTCGCCCGCACCGATGACTCGCAGCCCGGCGACTACCACGGCATGAGCCTCATCGTCGTCCCCACCACAACGCCCGGCTTCAGCGTCGGCCGCAAGATCGAGAAGATGGGCAATCACTCCAGCGACACCGCCGAGATCGTGCTCGACGACGTGCGTGTTCCGATCAGCAACACGGTGGGCGAGGCCGGTCGGGGCTTCCAGCAGCAAATGGCGCAGTTCCAAGATGAGCGACTCGTCGGCGCCTACATCGCGGCGGTGGGGGCGCGCAAGGCACTGGACCGCACCAAGGACTACCTGCAGCAGCGCATCGCGTTTGGCAAGCCCCTGCTCGCCAACCAATACCTGCAGTACAAGCTGGCCGAGCTCTACGCCGACGTCGACACCGTCGAGGGCTTCCTTCAGTACGCCGCCGACAAGTACCTGGCTGGCAACGACGTCACCCGCGAGGCAACGGTCGCCAAGCTCAAGACCGGCCGCCTGACGCGCGAGGTGGCCGACGCGTGCGTGCAGTTCCACGGCGGCATGGGCTACGCCGAGGAGATGTGGGTGGCGCGCTACTTCCGCGACGCCCGACTCGCCTCCATCGGTGGAGGCGCAGACGAGGTCATGCTGCGTGTCATCACGATGATGGAAGGCATGGGCAAGAAGTGAGCGACACCGCGGTCGCCTACATCGTCGCCGGCCCGCTCGCCACGATCACGCTCAACCAGCCCGACGCCAAGAACCGGCTCGACATCGCCGCGATGCAACTCATGGTCGAGCACCTGCGGACGGCGGCCGAAGACGATGCCGTGCGAGTGGTCGTCATCACCGGCAGCGGATCGACGTTCTGCTCGGGTGCGGACCTCGCGGCCTTCGCGGTGGCCGAGGGTGGGTATGCGCAGGGCGGCACGAGCGCCCTCGCCGACCTGCTGACCGCCATGGTCGATCACCCCAAGCCGCTGATCGCCCGCGTGCAGGGGCACGTCGCCGGTGGCGGCAACGGTCTTGTGGCAGCGTGCGATATCGCGGTGGCGTCGACCGATGCGCGCTTCGCGTTCTCTGAGGTGCGGGTGGGTGTGGCGCCGGCGATCATCTCCGTTGTCTGCCTGCAGGTCATGCATCGTCGTGATGCCCAGGAACTTTTGCTCACCGGCGAACGCGTCCATGCCGACCGTGTGCTCTCGGCCGGTCTCGTCACGGCAGTAGCCGAGCCGGATGGCCTCGATGCCGCCGTCCAGGGTTACGTCGACGCGCTGCTCCTGGGCGGCCCCGAGGCACTGCGCAACACGAAGGCGCTGCTGCGACGCGTGCCGACCATGGAGCGTGCCGAGGCGTTCGCCTGGACGAGCGAGATGTCGGCGGGACTCTTCACGTCCGCCGAGGCCCGCGAGGGCATGTCCGCGTTCCTGGAGAAGAGGAAGCCCGAGTGGGCTCCGTAGCCGCGATTGTCATTGCCGGGGGTGAGTCCCGTCGATTCGGCAGCGACAAGCTTGACCTGCGCGATGCCAGAGGCCGCACCTTGCTCTACGTGACCGTCGAGGGCGTGGCCCGCGTTGCCGATCCCGTCATCGTGGTCGGTCCACAGCGCGAGTTGTCGACCGACGTCACCTGGGTGCGCGAGATGCCCGTGGGCGGCGGCCCGTGCGCTGCCCTCATTGCGGGTGTCGCGGCACTGCCCCTCGACGCCACCCACGTCGTCGTGCTTGCGGGCGATGCACCGCGCGGTGCCGACGCGGTGCCGGCCCTCCTGACGGTCATCGACGATGGCGCGGTCGCCACGGTGCTGGATGCCGCCGGGCGGGAGCAGCCACTGACGGCCGTGTATGCCGTGCCCCACCTGCGCGAGGTGCTCAAGCCCTTGGGAGACGGCGCGAATCAATCGGTCCGCGTGGTGCTGGATGCCCTGCGGCCGCGCACGGTCATCTCCCTCATCGACGCGTGGGGGGCAAGCGATGACATTGACGTCGCCGAGGACGCCCAGCGCCTGGGATTCGACTAGGGAATGGGATCCGAACGCGGGCGTGGCGCGTCAGAAGGGGCAGACTGGACCTGAGGAGGCGTCATGCCGGAGGTAAGCCTGGAGTCGATCTTCGACTCCTACGCCGTGCCCGTACGCCGCTACCTGCACCGACGCCTCACCAATGCCGCGGATCCGGCGGCCACTGCCGATGACCTCACGGCGGATGTCTTCCTCATCGCCTGGGAGAAGCGCCAGGACATTCCGGCGTCCGAGCCCCTTCCTTGGCTGTACGCCGTCGCGCGACGCGTGCTCGCCAATCACCGCAGGCGCCGCACCGAAGTGCCCGTGGCTGATCTCGGTGACCTTGACGCGATCGACGAGGGCGATCCGGCCGTCCTCGTGTGTGACGACGCCGTACTGGTGAGCGCTTGGCAGCGCCTCTCGCCGCGCGATCGTGAGGTCCTCCGACTGGCCGCGTGGGAAGGGCTGTCGGGCGATGAGCTCGCCACAGCCCTCGGCATCGGGGTGGGCGGAGCGGGGGCCGCGCTCTCGCGCGCCCGGACCCGTCTCGCGGAGGAGATTTCCGCGGCAGACGTGCAAGAAGCGCCCGTTCGCTGACATAGGCAGGGTGGAGGTGTCCACCATGACCGATCAGACCCCGCAGGACCCGCAGGAGCGGCTCGCCGCTGTCGACCCCGCAGCATCGGCCCCCGACCCTGACATTGCCGCGATTCGCGCCAAGGTGCTTGCCGCACCGACGACCAATGTCGTTCCGCTACGACGCAGGCGCACCGCCTATGTCATTGGCGCAGTCGCCGCCGGAGTGTGCCTCCTTGCAGGCACGACCGTGGCGGGCGCCGCTGTCGGACGAGTGACTGCGCCGCAGACTGACACTGTCACGGCGGCCGTACCGACTCCTCAGGAGTCGCTCCCTGTGATCGGCGCGGCACCGAACTCACCGCAGATGGCCGCCGTGGGTGCACAGAACGCCGGCGGCGCACCGATGGGCGCGCCCGAGGCAATGTCGTCGCAGCCGGCCGATGCCAAGATGGCGATCTGGCCCGGGTGGGGATCGACGTTCGAGCCCGACCCGTCACTGCCAAACGAGTCCGGCACCGCCACCGGCTACCGCCTGACCTCCGAAGGAATCGACGCCGCCGCCCTTGCCGCACAGCTCGCCAAGGCCTTCGGCATCAAGGGTGAGCCTCGCGAGGAAAACGGCTCAATCGTCGTCGGTCCTAGCGATGGCACCGGACCGATGATCTACGTGGCCAATGACGCGCTGGTGTCGTGGTCTTACTACGATCCGACGAAGAACCCGTGGAACTGTGGGGTCACCCCGCTCCCCGAGCCCGCCCCCGCGGAGGCGAGTGGATCAGCGGGCTCTGTTGACCCCGGCGCTCCCGAGGTGGCCGAATGCGAGCCGACCAAGGAGGCAGTGAGTGAGCAGGACGCCGTGCGCGCGGCCCGCAAGATCCTCTCCACCATCGGCGTAAGCGAAGATCCGGCCACTGGCATCGACATCGAGTGGGAGGCGGGCACCGACGGCATCACGACGTGGGCTACTGCTTGGCAGCGAGTTGGCGGCAATCGCACACAGCTGAGTTGGTCCTTCACCTTTGACCACAAGGACGTGCTGTGGGCCAACGGGTTCGCCGCAGGCCTGGAGCCGGTCCCGGCTTACCCGATCGTTGGTGCCTTCACGGCGGTGCTGCGCTCGCAGGACCCGCGCTTCACCGCCTTCGGTCCGACTCCCCTGGACTACGGCGGCGTCGTGCCGATGGCCAAGGCCCGGGGCACCGTGGCGGGCAGTGCGGTGTCGAGCGATACCGTGGTCTCGCCATCGACCAGCGATACGCCGAGTGTGCCCGCTGGCGATCCAGGCAAGGTCCAGGTGTGGTGGGACCCCATCACGGTGACGGGCGCCGAGCCCACGCTCGCTCAGTATTGGCAGTCCGACGGGACGCTGCTGATCCTCCCGGCGTATCGACTGATCACGGCTGACGATCGCGGCACGTGGGCGGTCATCGCTGTCGACGAGTCCGCCGTCCAGTGGGTCAATCCGAACGCCGGATAGGGTGCTGGGGCTGCGACCGCAAAGTGGCAGCAAGGAGGGATGGCCGAGCGGCCGAAGGCGACGGTCTTGAAAACCGTTGAGGCGTAACCCGTCTCCGTGGGTTCAAATCCCACTCCCTCCGCCGAGTGGGCTGCTGGCGCGCTTGCCTAGTGGATGCGTTCGATGACGCCACGACGCGTGTAGATCTGACGTGCGGCGACAAGCACGGCCAGGACTACCACGCACGCGACCTCCCCTCTCCCCTTCCGTAGCATCACCCCGGGAGGGGTGGGAGAGCGACATGGACGCGGGATCGGCAGCGCTGCTGCTGCTTGTCGACTTCCTCGTGCTTGTCGCCATGGCGATCACGATCGGGTTCCTCGCCCCACGGTGCCCTGATTCGTGGTTCAGCCGCGATATCGGGCCGTTGAGACTCACCCGCTTTGACACCGTACGCAGGTATCGCCGCATCGGAATCTCTTGGTTTTCCAAGTGGCTTCCCGAGGGTGGGTCCTGGATGGGTGGGGAGAGCAAGTCCTCGCTCTACGGGATCGACGCCGCCAGCCTGCAGGCCTATCTCGTCGAGGTCAGACGCGGGGAGTGGGTGCACTTCCTATCAGCCTTCACGTTCATTCCTCTCATTTTGTGGAATCCATGGTGGACGATGCTCATCTGGTTTCTCATCGTGGGCGTCGGCAACACGGTGTTCTTCCTCGTCCTGCGCTACAACCAGGTGCGGATAACCCAGTTGCTTCGGCGCATGCAAGGGTGAGGGCCATGGACTACGGCGTCACGTCGATGGTGGCACCGCTGCGACGGGTGGCTGTCCGACCGCCGGCGCCGGCGTCCGACTTCGCCAGGGCTCATTGGGCGCAGCCCCTCGACATCAAGGTCCTCCTCGAGCAGCACGCCCAATTCGTCGCGATCCTCCAGGGCCTCGGCTGCGATGTAGCCGTGCTGCCGCCGCTCGAAGGGCTGCCCGACTCGTGCTTCGTATACGACCCTGCCTTCGTCGTGGCCGATGGGGTCATCCAGCTGAGTGCGGCCAAGCCGGTGCGTGTGGGCGAGCCGGAGCGACTGTGTGCGGATCTTGAGGATCTTGGCGTGTCTGTGACCGGTCGCCTCGAAGGCACTGCGACGGCTGATGGCGGAGACATGTTTTGGCTCGATGACACGACACTTGCGGTCGGTCGCAGCTATCGCACCAACGCGGCGGCCGTGAGCCAACTGCGCGCGATCCTCACTCCGCGCGGCATCGATATCGAGGTGTACGACGTGCCCCATGACCAGGGTCCGGAGTGGTGCCTTCATCTGATGTCGGTGGTATCACCGGTGCGCGAAGACCTCGCGGTCGTATACGAGCGCCTTGCGCCCGTGGCGATGCTGGAGGAATTGCGCCGTCGCGGCGTGGAGTTGCTGAGCGTGCCCGAGGACGATTGGGTGACGCTCGGCGGCAACGTGCTTGCCGTGGCACCCGGAGTCGTGGTGCTGGCCTCCGGCAACGACGCGACCGCCGAGGCGTTGTCTGCGCGGGGCTGCGACGTACACGTCTACGCGGCCAGCGAGATCACCAAGGGCGAGGGCGGGCCTACCTGCTTGACCCGCCCGATCCTGCGGGGCTAGTCGACGGTCAACTGCCAGGCACGCGCGCCACCCACGAGGGCGGCCGCGTTGGGCACGATGACCGTGTCGTCGCCGAGTTTGGCGATCTGAGAGGGCGTGATGTGGCGCGAGTTGCCACCGCCGAGGTAGAGCCGGTCCCACATGAACATCGGACGCAGGCCGTCGATGCAGCGAACGACGCGGCGCGACCAGAGGCTGTCGCCTAGGCGGCGGCGTTCGTGCTCGCCGATGTAGGTGTCGTAGGACAACCCCCAGCGCACGGGAGCCTGCGAGAGCTCGAGGTGGGGAGCGAGGCGGCCGCCGTCGAAGAGGGCGCAGCCGAGTCCGGTGCCCAGGGTGAGGACGAGTTCTAGTCCCTTGCCGGCAACGACTCCGGCGCCGTGCACCTCGGCGTCGTTGAGCACGAGCACGGGGATGCCGAGCGCCTCGCGCAGGACCTCTCGCGCATCGAAGCCGTTCCACTGCCTGACGAGGTTGGGATCGATCCGAGTGCGGGGCCCGCGCACGGTGATGTAGTGCGGGGTCGCGACGACGACGCCGTGGCGGATCATCCCCGGCAGGCCCACCGTCGCATGCGTCGCATGCGGCATGCGCTTGCTGAGGTCGACGAGCGTCTTGACGAAAAGCTTGGTCGTCAGGGGGTACGGCGTCGGCACGCGCTCGGGTTGGGCCCGCATGGTGCCGGTCTCGTCGATGACGGTCGCCTTGATGCCACCGCCACCGCAATCGATGACGAGGGTCGACGTCGCGGGTGAATCTGCGCTCACGCGACATCAGTGTGCCGTGTCAATCAGCCACCGGGTAACCTGACCCGACCACAAAGGGGCTCAGGCCCCAGGGAGGCGTCGCCTAGTCCGGTCTATGGCGCCCGCCTGCTAAGCGGGTTTGGGCCTAAATGCCCATCGAGGGTTCAAATCCCTCCGCCTCCGCGCCTCGACGGGGTCGTCCATGCGGGCGGCCCCGTCGGCGTCTAGCCGATGATCAGGTCTTTGCCTGATCGGACGACCTTGAGGCGGGTGAGCCCGGTGGTGGCGGGTCCGTCGATGAGCGTGCCCGTCGTGTTGAAGCGCGAGCCGTGGGCACTGCACGTGAAGCCGCTCGCCTCCGGCTTGGCTAGCGAGCCGGCGTGGGGGCAAACCAGCGACACGGCGATGTAGGTGTTGGTCCTGGTACGGCGTACGGCAGCAGGAGTGCCCTTGACGGGAAGGATGGCGGTGAACCCACCGACCTTGGCCAGCGCAGGAATCTTGCTCGGTGTGATCTTGACGCGGCCATCGGGCAGGAGCACCCCGGTGTTGCCGGGCGCAGCGGCTTGGGCCTCGGAGATGCCCAGCGACAGCAGGCTGAGGCCGCAGAGCACCGCGGCACCGCGAAGCGCGTCGCGTCGGGTAAGGGCTTGAGGGGAATCTGAAGTCATGGCCTCAGTCTGACGGAAGTCACCTCGGAACGCTCGCTGAGCGCCCAGGGCGGGGGCGTCGACACGCTGGGCGCTGGCTAGACTCAGGCTCCGCAAGGCGCCCGTAGCTCAGCGGATAGAGCATCTGACTACGGATCAGAAGGTTGGGGGTTCGAGTCCCTCCGAGCGCGCTGGTGGTTAACGAATCTCGAAAATCCTCAGGTAGCCATCACCAAACGCCGCACCCAGTCGTCCCGATTTATCGAACGCAAGTGACTGCACACCGCGAATCTGATGGCCGACCGTCTCGCCAGCCTGCTCGCGTTCGTCAGCAAAGTACATCGTCGAGAGAAGTGTTCCGCTACGGGTATAGATGGACACACGCGATCCTCCTCCATCTCGTCTGTCGATGACTTCCCCGTGCGCAATCAGTCCATTCACCGGGTCGACGTCGAGTGAGTTGTGCCCGCTTGTCTCGACGAACTCGTTGAAGCCGTCCCCATTACCCAATTTGCGCCACCAGGCAAGTTTTCCCTGCGCGGTGTCGATGGCATAGATCGAACCGTTCACGGTGTGGCCGATGAAGTATCCGTCGAGAAGGGCCGTCTCCGCTGCTGTCGAGACCGCCTCATAGATCGGTACACGCCACTTCACTTGGCCGTTCGCACCAAATGCGAATACTTCACGACTCTTGCCCACCGCGTAGAGCACTCCGTCGTCATCCAGCTCCATCGCCAGCGGAAACTCACCCATGTACGAGCCCTCCCACTGCACGTCACCCGTTGCAGCATCGAGTGAGGCAATCCAACCTCCGGCGAGTCCGAGAACCACTCGACTGCCATCGGAGGTGAACAAGCCGTTTCGTAGGTGCTCAGGAAGTGGTGAGACATCGTTCGGACGCGCGGTATAGCCCCACAATGTCTTGCCCGTTTCGGCATCAAGCATTTCTGCGACGTCACTCAACGGACCAGCGAGCAACTTCGTGCCGTCAGGACTGAATCGTACCCATCGCGCATACGACGCCTTGGACTTCATGGTCGACCTCGACCATTTCTTGGTGCCATCGGCAGCCCAAACCGTGATGGAGCCATCGTGACAACCTGCGGCCAGATCGCCGAAGACGGATACGTCGAATCCCCAGCACTCGTCACCCAGCGTCGCCTGCAACACCAATCCGCCATCAGCGCCGACAAGTGCCAAGGAACCGGACTTGCGCAGTTCCGGCGGGTGGCGGCCCTCGACGGCTGCAAATCCATCGGGGGTTGCGTGAATCCAGAACCACCCGTGATTCGTGGGTAGACGCGACTCCGCAACCACGGCAAGTTCTCGGGATGTAGCGGAGTCGAGTTTAACATCGACACGAGTCTCGCTGTCACCGGCCACGTCGAGAGTGGCGAACTGATAGCCGCTATCGGTGCGGACGGACAAGTACGTTGCGAGTTGATACGCCGACGTTCTGTTGCCAACGCGAGTTTCGTAGGTATCGCTGCTCGGCACGCAGAGCGCAAAGCGTCCCTGTGCATCAGTCCTGGTTTGAGCCGCACGCTCCTTCAAGGAAAAGACAAATGCCGTGACTTCCGCATTAGCCACCGGTGCACCAGCGGTGTCGGTGACGAGTCCGTACACAACGGCATCCGCCGCGAGACCCATTCTTTCCAGGTCACCAAAGACGTTTGCCGACGTGATCCGAATGTCAAGCGACGCTGTCTCGGCACCGACACGAAAGGTCGGACGCATGATCGGCTGCTCTCCGCGCTCATCGAGGTCGCCATCCGGGTCGATATGCCATGCGAATGTGGCCGTTGTACCCGGGGCAATCTCCGCACGGTTCGAGTTCATCTGGTACAGTTGCATGTACCAGCGACGTGCGGGATCAGGTGGTGGGGTGACCCAGTCAAACTCCAATTCCGTGAGCTCGATCGTCTTGGCTTGGTCGGTGGTGTTGTTAACCGCCACTTCCACACGAATTGCATCCTCGAGTTCGAGTTGCAGTGGCGACGACGTCGAAAACTCCACTCCATCGGCCGTCGCAGTTACGGACTCGGACACCACCTTTGTGGTTGTGCTCGACGTACAACCCTCTCGACGCACGTCAGCAAACGAAACTTCGCTCTCGACCTCGCTGTCGGATCCGCTCGGCACACTCGAATCGGGGAGGTCGGAGCTTGCCGTTCCTGAACCACACGCCGCCAACAATGCCAGGCCCAATATTCTCACTCGTCGCATGACCAAAGGATAGGTCAGCAGTCGGTCTTCAAACTCGCCTTGATGCTGCTTAACCGCTAGCGCATGGGAGGCATCCCCCGGCATTGAGGTCAGCAGCCGAGTCAGTAAACCACGTGACGCTCCCGTGTACGTGAAGAGCTTTTGTTTTCTCGGGGTCCAATTCAGATGGACTCTTCTAATCTCGTACGACTCAACTAAATCTCTCTTCGGACTACTTCGGATCAGAGGGTTGGGGGTTCAAGTCCCTCCGAGCGCGCAGAGTCAGTTTCGAAGCTTCGACACCCCGATGCCGGCGAATTCTTTGATGCGGTA
>Ga0194131_10011787_pt1 | contig 10337 bp, 8 predicted proteins | sample TA2KigO120mmetaG_FD_148631 | JGI IMG/M metagenome (GOLD analysis project Ga0194131, IMG submission 148631) | Freshwater microbial communities from Lake Tanganyika, Tanzania - TA2015053 Kigoma Offshore 120m | ecosystem: Environmental > Aquatic > Freshwater > Lake | place: Tanzania: Lake... | reverse complement strand
CCTCGTCCGGGCCGACGATGCGGCGCGCGACCACGGCGCACAGCAGCGGCAGTTCGCGCTCGTCGGCGGCGAACCGCTCGGCGAGCGTGGGGGTGCGCACGCGATCGGCGCAGAGGCGGTAGTACAGATCCGCTCGAAATCGGCCAGCGGTGACCTCGCCCGCGAGGTCGCGGTGCGTGGCACAGACGACGCGTCCCAGGAAGCGCCGCGGCCGCGTCTCACCGATGCGCTGGAAAACTCGGGACTCGAGCACGCGCAGGAGCTTGACCTGCACCGCGGCGTCGAGCTCACCGATCTCGTCGAGGAAGACGGTGCCCTGCAGCAGACAGGGCTCCAGGTAGCCGGCACGGGCGGTGACGGCGCCGGTGAACGCACCGCGCGCGTGACCGAACAACTCGGACTCTACGACCCCCGGCGCAAGCGCGGCGAGCGCCACCGGGGTGAACAGCGCCTCGGGGGCGGCGACGAACCGGCGCGTCCGCGGGTCGAAGGGCAGGTGAGCCGAGAGCGCGATGGCCCGCGCCACGAGTTCCTTCCCGGTGCCCGTCGGCCCGGTGATGAGCGTCGGCACATCCGTCAGTCGCTCGGTCAGCGCCCGCGCGTGACGGGCAAGGTCATGGGTGAACACCGACGTCCACACGTCGGCGCGCAACGCGGCGGCCGGGGCGGAGATGCCGTGCAGGTGGCGGAAGATCGCGTGAAACGTGCGCCGGAGTTGGTAGGCGAGCGCGAAGAGCGCGGGCGCCGCGGGCAGATCGGGGGCGCCGGGGGCGAGGCGCGCGTGCTCGGCCTCGAACGCCGGCCAACACTCGACGGGGCCCGCCGGCCCCTCGCCGCCGGTGGTCAAGACATGGTCGAGCAGGCGCGGCTCGACCCAGGAGTACAGATGGTACTGCACCAGATCGGCGTAGAGTCCGCGCTCGGCCGCCGTCGCGCGGTGCCCGCTCGAGAGGCGCGCGCGCAGCGAGTCGACCATCTCGGCCGCCAGCGACCGCAACCGAACCACGTTCGCCCGTTCGGGCGCGCCGCGCGGGTTGTCCGGATCGGCCAGATCCGGCGTCCAGACGGGCACCTCGGCGACGAAAGCGGGCCCGAGCACGCGCCGCTCGGCCTCCATCCGCGCCGAGGTGAAGGGATTGCAGCGGGAGAGCGCCCGGAGGTCCTCGAGGCGAGCGCGCTCCACGTCGGAGAGGAACTGCATGCATCAAATGTACACCAACTGAACATTTACTGCACATGAGTCGAGACGGCGTGTGTATAACCCATTGAAATCAGGCTCATCGAACGACGGCATGTCGCGTGCTCTTCTTGGGGCCGACCCCACTGGAGAACATTCATGCTCGTCGTCATCATCGCCCTCGGTCTCGTATGCATCGCCCTGGAGCGCCGCTTCCCGGCGCGCCCCCTGCCCTCGGTGCCCGGTTTCCTTGGCCGCGTCGTCGCCGCCAACGGGGCGCAGCTCGCCGTCGTCATCCTCGCCGGCCTGACCTGGGACCATCTTTTCCGTGCCCGTAGCCTGCTCGACCTCGGCGCGCAGATGAGCCCTCTCGCCGGCGCCGTCCTGACCTACTTCGGCAGCACGTTCGTCTTCTATCTATGGCACCGGCTGCGGCACGAGAGCGACTTCTTCTGGCGCGGATGCCATCAGCTCCATCACAGCGCGCAGCGCATCGAGACGCTGACCTCGTTCTACAAACACCCGGTCGAGTTCCTGTGCAACGGACTGCTCAGCAGCGCCCTCGCCTACGGAATCGCCGGCCTAAGCGTCGAGGGCGCGGGGCTCTACACACTCTTGTGCGCCGCAGCGGAGTACTTCTATCACATGAACGTGCGGACGCCGCGGTGGTTGGGTCTGTTCATTCAGCGGCCCGAGATGCACCGCATCCACCACGAGAGCGGTCGTCACGCCGGCAACTACGGCGATCTTCCCCTATGGGACGCGCTCTTCGGCACGCTCGAGAACCCGGACCGGGCGCGGGCCGACACGGTCGTCTGCGGTTTCACCCCCGATCGTGAGGACCGCGTGCTCGACATGCTGCTCGCGGTGGACGTACACGCGACGAAGCCGAGCCCGAGCCCGTCGCGCCGCCTCCGCACGCTCTTGCGGCGCACGCCCGCCGTGTTGCTCCTTTGCCTCGGATTCTCTCAGATCGCCGGTGTCGCGATGGGGAGCGAGGCCCTGCGCGGGATTGGCGCCCTGAGCGTTGCCGCGCCCTTGCCCCTCGTCTTCACGCAGTTCCGCGGCTTCGAGACGTTTGCCACCACCTTCGACTTCGAGGTCGACACCGCCGACGGTGCGCGCGTGTCGGGGCCCATCACCCCGGCGCTCTCCGCGGCGCTCGGCGGCCCGTACAACCGCCGCAACCCCTACGGCGCCGTGCTGTCCTACGGTCCGGCGCTCGACCGCCCGAACGAGCGCCGCCTCGTCGACGCCGTCCTGCGCTACGGCCTGTGCCACGGGGGGCCGTTCGCGCGTGCGCTCGGGCTGTCGTCTCCCGTGCTGCGCGGACACCTCCGCGTGCATGGACAGACGGCGGCGGCACAAACCGAACACAAACTCGCGGTGGAGTGCATGAAATGAAAGCCCTCTCGGCCCGACGGTTCACGCTCTTTCGCGTCTTGTTGGGCATCTACGTCGCCGTCCACGCCTTCGGCCTCGTGCCGTATGCCGAGGAGCTCTTCGGCCCCGGCGGCATGCTGCCGGATCCGGCGCTGAACCCGGCGTTCGGCGTGTTTCCGAACCCGCTCTTTCTCGCACACGCACAGGCTCCGGGCGTGGCGACGGCCTTCTGCGCGGCGCTCGGTGCGCTGGGTCTGTTGCTGGCGGCCGACGTCGGTCGGCGACCCGTGGCGCTGCTTCTCTGGTTCGGCTGGGCGTGCCTCTTCCACCGCAACGTGCTCATCGCCAACCCGAGCCTGCCGTACGTCGGCTTCCTCTTGCTCATGTGTGCCGTCATCCCCGGGCGAACGCCGGCCGTACCGACCGCGCTGCGCGAGGGCGCCTGGCTGCTGCTCGCCGCGGGCTATACGGTAAGCGGCCTGCACAAGCTCGGCGCCCCGAGTTGGCTCGATGGCAGCGCCCTCGGTCATGTCTTGCAGCTGCCCATCGCGCGGCCCGAGGGTCTGGCGCTCGTGCTGCGCGAAGCGCCGCCGGAGCTCCTGACGCTGTCCACCTGGGTCGTGATGGCGCTCGAGGTGCTCGCGCTTCCGCTGGCGCTCTGGCGCCCCGCGCGCCGGCCTTTGTTCTTCGCCCTTGTCGCCATGCACGTCGGCATCTTGCTCACGGTCGACTTCGCCGATCTCACGCTCGGCATGCTGCTCGCGCATGTGTTCGCATGGGACGCGGTGGCGCGCGAGGGCCCGGACATGGACGCACTGCGTTCAGCGCCGCCCGCCCGACCGTTCGCCGACGCTTTTCACGTTTGCGACGTTCCATAGGAGGTCCTTCGACCGTACTGTCGCAAGTCGGGAAGTCGAACCTCGAAAAGGACAATCCGACCGAGATGCCGTTCGTGACGCCGGCGCTTCATCACACGTCTCGCGGCCTCCGCGCCGCGTTGGTCGTCTGCGCCATCGCCACGCTCGTCCCCCTGATTCATGGTGAGCTCTTGCCCTTCACCAATGCCGCCCTCTTTACGGACGCGCAGCCGTTCTTCACGGATTACAGCCTGCGGGACGCGGAGGGCAAGCCGCTGGACCCGCACGACTTCGGGCTCGGGCCGGTGTACTACGGCCTGCGCGGCGACTCGGTGCGGCATCCGGGGCGCCCGCCCGGCGCCATGCAGCGCCCCGCGTCGCGCAATCGCTGGGGCGAGACTCTCGACGAGGAGGCCGTGCGCTCCCTGGTCGCCAAGGGGATGCGCCAGCACGGCATTCGTGGGCCCGTGTTCGTGCGCCAGCGGATCATGGGGGCCATGGACGACGAGCGCGTCGGCGTGGTGGCCGAACGGCACGTGCAGGTCATGCCCGCGACGCCGGCCGCGCCATGAGAGGGCGTCTCGAGCACTGGTGGCGGAGCCTGGAGTCGCGCTCGGGTCCGATCGCGGCGTGGCCCGTGCTCGCCGTGCTGCTCGCGCTGGGGGCCGACCTCAACCGGGCCTCGGGCTGGCCCGCGCCGGGCGTCCCGCGCACCGGGCAGGTGGTCTCGCTCCTCTCGTTTCTGCCCGATCCGCTCCTGCGCGCCGATTGGCTCTACCGGGGGGCGCAGGTCGCGTTCATCGCGGCGAGCATCCTGTGGCTCGCCCGCGTGGCGCTGCCGTTTTCCAGCTGGACCGCCGCGGCCTCCCTGCTGGTCGTGCAGTGCCTGCTGCAGGAGTCCCGTGCGTACTGCTCGCACAGCGGCCACCTCCTCGTGCAGGCCGTCTTCGTCTTTGCGCTCTTTACGCACTTCGACCGCGAGGCCCTCCGCAGCGCCCCGCGCGGCGCGGGCTTCTGGCGCTCCCCCCTGGTCCCGCGGTGGCTCTGGGCCGCGCTGGCCTGGCTCGTGGCCTGGTTCTATACCCTGGCCGGTTGGACCAAGCTGCAGGACAGCGGCCTCGGCTGGGCCGACGGCCTCTCGCTCCAGCTCTACATCACGGCGCTCGCCCCCCAGCCGGACTCGCCAGCCGCGTCGCTCATGCTCGAGTCGCGCACCATCGCCCAGCTCACCCAGCTCGGGACGCTCGCCTGCGAGTGCCTCGCCCTGCCCGCCCTCCTCTTCGCACCGATCCGCGTGCTCGTCGGTCTGAGCCTGGTTTCGTTCCACGTCGGGCAGCAGCTCGTGTTCGGGTACCCGTTCTACGCCAACATGACGCTCGTGGCGCTGGTCTTCCTGCCCATCGTGCCCGCCCTCGAACGCAGGCATGGCCGATCGTCGGACTGATCCGGGCCTCGCCGCCCGCCTTGACGCGCGAGCGACGCGCCCGGCAGAGTCCCGGTCTCGCACGTCGACGTGCGGCAACGGACGTGACAGGAGGCCACGATGGCGGTCGCGATGCACGGTTACAGCGTGGGTCCCCTCGGGATGGAGGTCGTCCACGGCCCGTCGGGCGCCGTCGTGCGGACCGAGCCCCCGGTGGACAACGGCGGCGACGGGAGCCGTTTCTCCCCGACGGATCTGTGCGCAGCCTCGCTCGGCGTCTGCGCGAGCACGATCCTGCGGCTGACGGCGGCCCGGCTCGGGATCGAGCTGCGCGGCGTGGGGTTCACACTCGAGAAAAACATGAACGCCAGCCCGCGCCGTCTCGGTCGGCTGGTGTTGGCCTACACGCTGGATACGGACTGTTCGGAGCCGGACTTCGCGCGCCTCGAGGCGGCCGGGCGCGCCTGCCCGGTCCGACTGTCGTTGGGCCCGGACATCGTCGTCGAAGAGAATTACGTGCGCGGGGCGGTGACGGCTCCGACCGGCTGACGGGCACTCAGCGACGCGGGGCGGGGCGGTCAGCCTTTTTCAGGCCGCGGGCGACCGCCGAGTCGCTCCCGGTCAGCAGCCCGCGCAGCTCCTCCGGGTCGACGTCGGTCCCCGGCTCGACCCGGACTCAGTGGGAGCGCGCCACGTACGGCGCCGGTCCCCACCCCGGACGCGTGCGGAGCCGTGCGAACGTCTCCGGATCCGTCTTGAAAGAGCAGCCCCCGCTCTCGAGCCCGTAGACGCACTACATCTTCGGGCCGACGCAAGAGCAGAGATCGGCGCCCCACTTCACGTCTTCCCGGGTGCCCGGGAGGTCGGCGGCGGGGGCACGCAGGGTGGCGAGACCGATGATCACGGGCTCCTCCGTGGGGCTGCGCCGAGCGCGACGATGTTCATGGCGACGCCCGCGGCCTCGGCGCAAAAGAGCCCCCCCATCAGCGGCGTGAGGCCACCGGTCAAGGCCCCCGCGATCAAGCGCGTGAGTCCGAGACCGCCGAGCACGAGGATCGCCAGGGTCAGGCCCGCGCGCCGCCAGGCGGGTTCGCGGGCGCAGGCGTAGAAGAAGGCCGCGGTACCGAGTTCGTAGCCGCCGTACATGGCGCGGGCCTCGGTCAGGGCGGCGGCGTCGTTCAACATGATCCCCACCGCGGACAACGCTGCGGCCGGCGCCACCAGAAACCACGCCCCGAACGCCCCGAAGATGAGCGCATCGGCGAGCAGGACGACGCGGGCGCGATCATGCATCGGCGAGAACATGCCGGGTCAATTTGCCGATCTTCGAGGCGAGTGTCACCTTTGTCCTGACCATGTCGCCAGAACTCGAGACCTTCCGGAACTTCGGTATCGCCCTCTTCATCGGCGCGCTCGTGGGTGTCGAGCGGGAAAAGCGCAAGGAACGCGAGGCCGGCGGCCTTGGCGGCCTGCGCACGTTCATGCTCATCGCGCTCGCGGGGGCCATGGCGGCGTTTCTCGGCCGCGCGCTCGGCACGAGCTGGATCTTCTTCGCGGGGCTCCTGGCGCTCGGTCTGTTGTTGGCGGCGGCCCACCACGCCGAGGTGACCATCGACCGCACGGCGGCCGGGGCGACGACGGAGGTCGCCGCGGTGGTCGTCTATCTGCTCGGCGGGGCGGCGGTCCTCGGTCACGTGCAGGTCGCGGTCGCCTTGGCCATCGCGACCTCGGCCGTCCTCGCGTTGAAACAGACGCTGCACGACGCGGTCGGCCGCGTAGACCTCGACGACTTCATCGCCGGGTTGAAGCTGCTCTTCGCGAGCTTCATCGTGCTGCCACTCTTGCCCAACGAGGCCGTCGACCCCCTCGGCGCGTTGAACCCCTATAAGCTCTGGCTCCTGGTGGTGCTGATCTCGGCGCTGTCGCTCTCGGGCTACGTGGCGATTCGCTGGCTCGGTCCGAAACGCGGGACGGCCATCATGGGGATGGCCGGGGGCCTGGTCTCGTCGACGGCGGTGACGTTGGCGTTTGCGCGCCGCAGCCGCGAGGAGCCCGGCGGTGAGCGCGCGCTGGCCATTGGCGTGCTCCTGGCCTGGACCATCATGTTTGGGCGTGTCGTGGCTGCCGTGGCCGTCGTCAACCCGGCCATCGTCGCGGTCCTCGCGCCGCCCATGGCATTGATGGGCGCCGTCGCCGGCCTGACCGCGCTGCTCGCGTCCCGGGGGGCCGATCCAGACGTCCGCGCCAGCTCGCCCGAGGTGAGGGTCAAGAACCCGTTCAGCCTGATCTCGGCGGCCAAGTTCGGCGCGGTCTTCGCCGTCATTCTGATGGTCGTCGCGCTCGCCCGGCGGTATCTGGACGACAGCGCCCTACTCGGCGTCGCGGCCATCGCAGGCTCGACGGACGTCGATGCCATCTCATTGTCGCTCGCCCGCCTCGTCCCGGCCGAGATCACGCCGGAGCTCGCGGCCCGTGGCATCGTGGTCGCGTCGATCTCCAATACCATCGTCAAGGCAGGCATCGTGGCGGCGCTCGGCTCGCGGGCGTATGCCCGCCGCATCGTTCTGTCGGCCCTCGCCATCTGCGTCAGCGCGGGCGTCGCCATTTTCGTCGGCCTTTAGGCTCATCCCTCGGCGACGCGCTCCCAGAGAGGTCTGGAACGAGACTTGCTGTCGCCCAGCCTGCATGCGGAATCCGAGACATCAGCGTCACACACTCTCGCCGGCGGCCGTCGGTTTTTTCCTCGGCGCGGTCGTCGCGGTCGTCGCGGTCGTCGCGACAGCCTGCGGTGAGCCGGCGTCCGAAACGGCTTCCGAAGCGGCGCCCGACGCCGCGCCTGTCGGCGGCACCGGCGGCACCGGCGGCACCGGCGGCACCGGCGGCAGCACTGGCAATACGGGCGGACAAGGGGGTGAAACGACCCCACCGCCGCTGGCGGATCCCACGCTCCCCGTCGCGCAGGACAGCCCGTGGCCGAAGTTCCGGCGCGACGCGCGGCAGACCGGCGCCGGCACGGTGCCCCCCGAGGATGCGGGTCTCCCGCTGTGGCGCTTCCGCACGGGGAAGGGCATCTTCAGCTCGCCCGTCGTCGGGGGCGACGAGACGATCTACATCGGCTCCGCGGACCGCACGTTCTACGCGCTGCGGGACGGCGACGTGGTCTGGCGGTTCGACACGGGCGAAATCATCGACTCGGCCGCCGTCCTCGACGACCGCGGGCGGGTCTACTTCGGCAGCGGGGACGGACACGTCTACGCCCTCGACGCCGCGACGGGCGAGCAGAGGTGGTCCTTCCAAGCCGATCCCCCCGAGACACAGAACGCCCTCATCCGCTGGTTCGAGGGCAACGTCGGCATCGGCCCGGACGGCACGCTCTACGCCGGCAACGACAACTTCCACCTCTACGCCCTCGACCGGGACACGGGTGCCGCGCGCTGGCGGGCGGTCCTGCCCGACCAGACATGGTCGCTCGCGGCCGTGGATGTCGAGCGCTCGCGCCTCTACGTCGGCAACGTCAACGTCCTCGGCGCGCGGGGCAACGTCTTCTCCCTCGATCTCGCGACGGGCGAGCAGATCTGGCGCTTCGGCCGCGACGGCAGCGTGGCCGCGAGCCCGGCGCTGGCCGGCGACACGACCTTCGTGGGCGCCTACGACGGTTACTTGCGGGCCCTCGCCGTGGACGACGGCACGCCTCGCTGGGAGGTCGGCCTGCGGGATCACCTGTACGCGAGCCCCGCGCTGACTGCGGACGGCGGCCTCATTCAGGCCGGCGCAGACGGCAGCGTCTACGCGCTGAACGCGGCCGACGGGACCGTGCGGTGGGTGTTCGACTGGGGCGCGCCCCTGCGCAGCTCGCCGGCGCTCGATCCCGAAGGGCGGGTGTACTTGGGCACGGGCGACGGACACCTGCTGGTCCTGCACGCCGACGGCACGCTGGACTGGGCGCTCCGTCTCGTGACCGATCCGCGTGACGACCTGAACGGCTCGCCGGCCCTCGGTCACCGGGGCATCTACCTCGCGGGCGAGAGCGGCGAGATCTTTGGCGTGCCGTATCAATACTGCCACCGGACCCCCATGCCCGAAGGGTGCCGCCTCGGCGAGGGCGCCGACGAGCCGCTGCCCGCAGACGCGGCCCTGCTCGTCCCCACCGGGCCCTTCGGCGAGCTCGGCCCCCCGGCGGGCCCCGCGCTCGAGCCGGTGGCCGTCAACGCGCCCCTCGTGCGTTCCCTGTTGCTGCGGCGGGCGGGCGACACGCCGCTGGCGATGCTCGACGGCGCATCACTGCGGGTCGAGACGGTGCCGTCCGTCCCGCTCGAGGCCGAGGTCTCGTCCAACGGACAGTTCATCGTGCTCACCCCGGCCGAGCGCTGGCTCGCCGGTCCCGACGGCACGTCGTTCGAAGTCTCCATCGAGGTGGACGTTCGCGAGGCTCTCGACCGCACCGGCCTCGTCTTTCGTGGGGGCGAGGTCTCGACCCACGTCAGCCACCGCGAGGTCGTCTCGCTTGCCCCGCCCATCCCCGGCGCCACCGCGCCCCTTCCCGGCGACGTCTACAGCATGACCCGGCTTGCAGCGCCCCTGCCGACGCTCTTGCCGAGCTACAACCAGATTGGCTTCGACTCGCTGCACTACCTCATCGGGGTGGTTGATCCCGGCGTGGCCTGGGTCATCGAGGCGATGCCCGATGGCGTCGGGGGCGTCGTGCCCAATCCCGCCGCGCGCGGCCGCTTCCCCTTCGGCCTCGTCGGGGACACCGGCGCACTGACGATGTCCGCGGCGCAGGGCGTCGGCATCGACGTGCTCAATACCAACATCGCCTTCGAGCAGTTCCGCATCTCCGGGCGCCCCGCCGCCGTCGAGGGGCCCTCCGTCTTCTCCGTCGTCGCGCGAACGCGCTGCGGTGCCATCCCCATTTACGGCGTCTTCATTCGTCGATTGGGGCTCTGCCATCCGACGACCGATCTCCTCCTGGCAAGCGGCGCCGTCAATGTCGAGCGGGCCCCCGTTCCGCCCGGTCCTTCGCTGGAGGGCGTGACGGTCACCTTCGAGACCACGCCGACCGGCCATGTCGCACACCTGAATCCACCCTTGCCCGCCGAGGTCGCCCTGGCCCATGCCTTCGGGCTGCTCGGCCTAGACGCTGAGACGGGCGCGCCCCTGCCCTGGCCGTACGGTCAGGGCACACGCCTCGAGACGGACGCCAACGGCGCGCTCGCGGCCGTCGCCCTGGATCTGCCCGCGGACGCCCCTCGTCCGGGTACTTTGCGCCTGCATCTCATGCTCGACGTCACGAGCGTGGCCACTGGGCCATGAGCGCCCATGACCTGCGCCCGAAAACGGAGGATGCTGCCCCCATGCGTCCGACTGATTTCCGCAGACTGAAGCGGGTGAGCGCCCAACGGGGCGTGACCACCATGGAGTACGTCGTCGTCGCCGCCGTACTGGTTCTCGGCCTCGTCGCCGGTATCTCCCTCTTCGGAGGCCAAATCGAGTCGAG
>Ga0194131_10011785_pt1 | contig 10337 bp, 1 predicted proteins | sample TA2KigO120mmetaG_FD_148631 | JGI IMG/M metagenome (GOLD analysis project Ga0194131, IMG submission 148631) | Freshwater microbial communities from Lake Tanganyika, Tanzania - TA2015053 Kigoma Offshore 120m | ecosystem: Environmental > Aquatic > Freshwater > Lake | place: Tanzania: Lake... | reverse complement strand
GTAGTGATAACAGTCTAGCCCTGAAAGCGGACGGGACGGTCGTGGCTTGGGGCAGGAATCATTACGGCCAAACCAGTGTGCCTAGCGGTCTCTCCGGCGTTGTGGCGATAGCGGGCGGTGGACTTCACAGTCTAGCCCTGAAAGCGGACGGGACGGTCGTGGCTTGGGGCTGGAATAGCTCCGGCCAAACCAGTGTGCCTAGCGGTCTCTCCGGCGTTGTGGCGATAGCGGCTGGCCACACCTACGGCTTGGCATTGGTCAAGCCGAAGGACATCCAAACCATCACTTTTGGCGCGCTCGCGAACAAAACCTTCGGCGACCCGCCGTTCACGGTGAGCGCGACGGCGAGTTCGGGGTTGCCGGTGAGCTTCAGCATCGCGTCCGGTCCGGCGACGATTGCTGGCAACAACGTCACGATCACGGGTGCGGGCACAGTCACGGTACGAGCGTCACAAGCGGGCGACAACAATTTCAGCGCCGCGCCGAACGCGGATCAGACGTTCACGGTGGCCAAGGCGAGCCAAACGATCACTTTTGGCGCGCTGGCGGACAAAACTTTGGGCGACCCGCCCTTTGCCCTTACCGCTTCGCTCAACTCCCCGTTGGCGGTCAGTTACAGCATCGTGGAAGGCCCGGCCACGGTGTCGGGCAACGTGGTCACGCTGACCGGTGGCGGCACGGTCAAGGTGCGGGCGTCGCAGGCGGGCGATGCCAATTACAGCGCGGCCACGGCGGTCGAGCAGTCCTTCAAAGTCAGCCTCGTTCTCACGACCGAGGCTACAGCGGGCGGGACGTTGAGCCGGAATCCGAACCTGGCGAAATACGACGCGGGCACGGCGGTGCAATTGACGGCGACACCGAACAGCGGCTTCGCCTTCACCGGTTGGAGCGGCAATGCGACCGGAACGAATAATCCGCTCGTGATCACGATGGACGCGAACAAGACGATCACGGCGAATTTCACGGGCACGTTCACGCTGACAACCGGAGTGGTGGGCAATGGGAGTGTTGGGCTGAGTCCGCAGAAGAGCGCGTACTTGCCAGGCGAGGTGGTGACCTTGACGGCGACGGCGAACAGCGGCTCCGGGTTCAGCCATTGGAGCGGCGGCGCGACGGGCAGCGCCAATCCGATCAACGTGACGATGGATGGGAACAAGACCGTCACCGCGAATTTCAAAGTCACCCGCCGTCTCACGACGGCGGCTACGGGACAGGGAACCGTTACGCGAACGCCGGAAGGCGCGGATAAGAGCGCGGACAGCTTGTCCGCGAGTTACCTCGACGGTTCCGTAGTCCAGGTCACCGCCACCGCGGCGAACGGCTGGCAATTCGTCGAATGGACCGGCGCGCTTTCCGGCTCAACCACGCCGACGTCCATCACGATGGATGGCGACCGGCAGATCGGGGCCACCTTCAAGCAATTGTTCACGGTGACGGCCAGCGTGAGTCCGGCAAGCAGCGGCAGCGTGGCGTTGTCGCCGTCGGGCGGCACGTATCTGGACGGCACGGTGGTGCAAGTCACGGCGAGCCCAGCGACGTTGAAGAAGTTCGACAGTTGGAGCGGCGATTTGAGCGGAAGCGCCAACCCCGCCAGCCTGACGGTCAACGGCAACAAGACCGTGACCGCGGCGTTTATCGACTACGTGCGGGAGATTCGCATTAGCAGCCCGGCCAATGGCGCGATCTTCACAGCCCCTGCGAGCATTACGATTGAAACGGCCTTGGTGAATTTCACGCCGGTCAAAGTGGAATTCTTCGAAGGCTCGAACAAGATTGGCGAGGACACGACCAGCCCGTTCGGATTCGCTTGGACCGGGGTGGTTGCGGGAAATTACACGGTGACGGCCAAGGCAACGGATTCGTCGAACGCCACCCTCCTATCCAGTCCCATTGGTCTCATCGTCAACGCCCCGCCCGCTATCACGACGCAACCGCAGAGCCAGAGCGTGACCGTGGGCGGCAGTGCGACATTCACCGTGGCGGCGAGCGGCACGGCGCCGCTGACTTATCAATGGTTCAAAGATGCAACAGCCAAAGCAGGCGCAACCTCGCCAACTCTGGCGCTAACGGGCGTGCAGACGGCGGACGCGGGCAATTATCACGTCGTCGTGTCGAACGTGGCCGGATCAGTGACGAGCGCGACAGTCGCGCTGACGGTCAAGACGCCGGTGACCATCGTGGCGCAACCGCAAAGCCAGACGGTAGTCGCGGGAACGAGCGTCAACCTGAGCGTCACCGCGTCTGGCACAGCGCCGCTGAGTTATCAGTGGCATAAGGATGGCACGGCGAAGAGTGGCGCGACTTCCGACGCTTTATCCTTCGCGAGCGTTCAGGCTGCCGACGCCGGTGATTATCATGTCGTGATCACGAACCCGGCCGGGTCAGTCACGAGCGCCACTGTGAAACTGACGGTCAATGTCGGCGTCTCGATCACGACGCAGCCGCAAAGCAAGAGTGTGATCGAGGGCGAAAACGTGACGTTCACCGTGGCCGCCACGGGGACCGCCCAGTTGACTTATCAATGGCGTCAGAATGGTTTCCCATTGCTCAAGGAGACGAACCCCACGTTGACTTTGACGGCGGTGCAGGCTTCGCGCGCGGGCAATTACGATGTGGTCGTGCAGAATCTGGTTGGCTCGGTGACCAGCGCGACGGCAAACCTGACCGTGCTGGTGCCGCCTCGGATTACCGCCCAGCCGCAAGATGGCGTGGTGAAAGCCGGGGACAATGCCAGCTTTAACGTGAGCATCTCCAGCACGAGCCCGCTCTTCTATCAATGGCGCAAGGATGGCGTAGAGTTGGCGAATCAGACAAACCCGGCGTTGACATTGACGGCTGTTCAGGCAAACCAGGCGGGCGGCTACAGCGTGGTCGCAACGAACTTCGCCGGAACGGTGACAAGCCGGACGGCGACATTGACCGTCATCTCGCCACCGGCGATTTCCAGCGCTCCGCAAGACCAGACCGTTTGCGAAGGGGCGAATGTGACGCTCCAGGTGACAGCCACGGGGACGCCGCCCCTGTTCTATCAATGGCGGCAACATGGAATCGATATCCAGGGCGCGACGGCGGCGTCGTTCCCATTGAACAACGTGCAGCCGGTCAACGCGGGAACTTATACCGTCAACGTCCGCAACGACGTCGGCACGGTCAGCGCGGCAGCGACGTTGGCCGTGAATAGCCCGCCGCGGATCATTAACCAGCCGCTCAGCCAAACTATGCCGATCGGCACGAATGTCACGTTCAACGTCACGGTGACGGGCAGCAGCCTACTGACGTACCAATGGCGCAAGGACGTAACGGCGATCTCTGGGGCCACGGCGCCCAGCTTGACCTTGCCCAATGTCCAGACCGGCGACGCTGCCGACTACAGTGTTGTGATCGCCAATTCCTGCGGCGCCATCACCAGCGCGCCCGCGAAGTTGATTTTGCTCACGCCGCCGGTCATCACCGAACATCCTTTGACGCAATCAGCCAATGCAGGCGCCAACATCACGTTCACGGTCTCCGCCACTGGTCTGCAGCCGCTGCGTTATCAATGGTTGTTTAACGGCACAGAGATCAAAGGCGCGACCGACCTGGCGTTCACGTTGAACAACGTGCAGCCGGCGAACATCGGCGATTACGCGGTGATCGTCGGAAATTATGGTGGCGCGGTGACGAGCGAACCGGCGCAATTGAGCGTTGTGGTGCCGGAACCGATTTCGGCAACGACACAATTGCGAACGGAGTTTTGGGTGCTGGACGGACCCGTGCATGCCGTGGTCGAACAGGGCGGCGTTCTTTACGCCGGTGGCAGCTTTAATAACGCGTGGCCGAACACGGGCAGCGGCGCGGTCATCGATCTGGCGAGTGGAGTTCCGGACGGCGCGTTTCCCGAAATCAATGGTGAAGTCATCGCCGCGGCTTCGGATGGCGCTGGCGGCTGGTTCATCGGCGGGAATTTTACTGCCGTGGGCGGCCAGGCGCGGAATCGATTGGCGCGCTTGCGCGCCGACAAGACGCTCGACCCCGAATGGAAACCGAGCGCGGATCGACCGGTGCGGGCGATTGTGTTCGCGAGCCCAAACGTTTATATCGCCGGGCATTTCACGCGGATCAATGACCAGCGGGGCAAGGACGAAACGCGCAACCGCGTGGCGGCGCTCGATGCCGGGAGCGGCGAATTGAAGACGTGGAACCCGGACGCGAGCGGCCCGGTGCATGCGCTTGCCGTCTCTGGTGGGACGATTTATGCCGGCGGACTATTCGGGCGGATTGGCGGCCAGGATCGGAGCAACGTCGCGGCGTTGTCCGTCAGTTCCGGCGCGGCGCTTTCGGGCTGGAATCCAGGCCCGGACAAGACGGTGTTCGCTTTGGCTTTGAGCGAGGGCAAGCTTTATCTCGGCGGCGAGTTTGAACGTGTGGCAAACGTGGCGCGGACGCAACTTGCGGCGGTCGATGCGGGGAGCGGAGGGTTGATCACCGCGTTCAATCCGGGAGCGGACAACGCGGTGAAAGCGATTGCGGTTTCCGGTGGGGTCGTCTATGCGGGAGGCTTCTTCGAAACGATTGGCGGGCAACCTCGAAAATTTGCCGCAGCGCTCAACGCCGACACCGGCGCGGCGACGAGTTGGAATCCTATTCTGAACAACAGTGTCAGCGCGTTGGCAGCGGTGGGGGCAAACGTTTATTTGGGCGGCCAGTTCACGACGATCAACGGCTCACCGCGGAATCGCATCGGCGCAGTCGCGGTCGCAGGCAACGGCAGCGTGATTCAGTGGCATCCCAATGCCGGCGCGGGCGTCAATGTGCTCGCGGCCTTTGATTCCACGATTTACGCCGGCGGCCAATTCCGGACGATCGGCACGGTCAAACGCAGCCGCATCGCCGCCTTCGACGTCGGCACAGGCCGTGTCACAGATTGGGACCCAAACGCCGAGGACGGCGATGTGCGAGCCGTGCTGGTGCAAGGCGACCGCGTTTATGCGGGCGGCGAATTCACGCGCATCGGCGGAGAACAACGCTCGTTCATTGCAGCATTGGATACCGTGACCGGCCGCTCTATTTCCTGGGCGCCCAATGCCGATGGCTTTGTCTTTGCCCTGGCTGCGCACGAAAACACCGTTTATGCCGGCGGCTTTTACAGCAAGATCGGCAAGCCACAGGCCGCGCGGACGAATCTGGCTGCGCTCGATATTATCTCCGCCAACGCGACGAGTTGGGACGCCCGCGCGGACGGTCGCGTGTTCGCTCTCGCGGTCCAGGGCAACACCGTTTATGTGGGCGGGCAATTCGAGAACATCGGCGGCTACGCACGGAAGAACTTTGCCGCGCTGGAAACATCCAACGGCAACGCCAAATCGTGGGCTGCCAACGCGGACCTGCCCGTACAAGCGGTCCACGCTGCCGGCGGGCGGCTTTATGTCGGCGGTGATTTCACCAGCCTGGCCAGCCAAACGCGGACTGGTTTGGCGCAGTTGGACGCCAACACCGGCGTGGTGCAAACATGGAACCCGAACTTGCTCCGCACCAACACACCGCCGGTCAGCAGCAGCGTCTATGCGATTGTCGAAGCGGAGGGCAACACTGTCTATATTGGCGGCGTCTTCAATCGCATCGGCGATGTGCCACGGAATTTCATCGCTGCACTGGACCGCAGCTCCGGCGCTGTCACCGCTTGGCGTTCGGATGCGAACAATCGCGTTTCGGCTTTGGCGGCCCAAGGAAGGACGATCTTCGCGGGCGGCAGCTTTACGTTTATCGGCGGACTCGCGCGGCAGTTTATGGCGTCGATCCTGCCGAAGGGCCCGCCGGTGGTGACGAGTCCGCCGAAGCAGGAGACGGTGAACCGGGACGGATCACTCACGCTGCGAGTGAATGTGGTGGGCCAGGAGCCGTTGAGTTACCAGTGGCGATTCAATGGAAGCAACATCCCGAATGCCACCCTACCGACTCATACCATCAACAACGCGAACCCGGGTCATTCCGGTGAATACAGTGTGGAGGTGAGCAACGCCCAGGGATCGATCACGACGGTCGCCGCGAATGTGGTCGTGCGCGTGAAACCGCAGATCGTCGGACCCAGTCCGTTACCGGGTCAAACGATCGCGCAATCGGCGGCGATCGGCGCAAATATTACGTTCAATGCAAATGCCGACGGCAGTCCGCCGTTGACCTTCCAATGGCGGCGCAACGGGGTGAACATTCCCGGCGCGACGCACCCGGCCTACACCATCCAGAATGCGCAACCGGCCGATTCCGGCAGCTACAATTTCGTGGTGCAAAATGCGTTCGATGCGGTCAACAGCGGCGTCGTCAGCCTGGTCGTCGAGCCTGGGCAGACTGTGGCCTTCGCGAACAATTATGCGCAACGCGGTCTTTTGATGAGTGCGTCCGGTTCGGGCAAAGGGTCGAACGTCGGCGCGACACCGGAACTGGGGGAAGGGCACCACGTCGGCAAGGTCGGTGGCAAATCTGTTTGGGTGACCTGGCGGGCGCCGGCGACCGGCGCGGCGACGTTCAACACAGTGGGCAGCGGTTTCGATACCTTGCTCGCCGTTTATACGAACAGCGTGGCCAACGGCGGCGTGCGTAATCTGCGGTTGCTGGCGGGCGACGAAGAGGAAGGCGGCTTCCATTGCAGCTCGGTCACGTTCAACGCGGTGCAAGGTGGCGAGTACCAGATCGCAGTGGACGGCTTCGGCGGCGCGAGCGGGAACATCATGTTGAATTGGGAATTGACCGGGTCGGAGGCTGATGACGTGCCGGTCATTCACGTCGAACCGATTGACCGGACCGTGCCGCAAGGCGAGACCGTGACATTCTCCGTACTGGCGAGGAAGAAGGACGGCGGCGAACAGGGATTGAGTTACCAATGGTTTTTCAAGGACCAGGTGATTGCGGGAGCGACGAGCGCCTTGCTGGTTTTGAACAATGTGCAACCGGCGCAAGTAGGCGCTTACCGCTGCGAAGTGAGCACCAGCACGCGGCGGCTGACCAAGATTCGTCCGGCGCATCTGGAGGTCGGCAGCCAGCGTGAGGCCAAGACGGAAGACAAATTCAACAACCTGACGACGACGACCTTCATTGGCGGAGGGCCGGCTCTTAGCTCCACGCGGCGCAAGCAAAACTTTGCCTCGGTGGCTGCGGGCACGTTAGGAACGCAGGTGCTGGCCAACTTTGGAGCGACCAAGGAATTGGGCGAGGAGAATCACGGTGGGATCGCGGGCGGCGCATCGCGGTGGTTGACATTAAGTGTCAACGGCGAAGGAACGCTGGTCGTCGAGGCCACCAGCGGCACGGTTCGACCGGTTCTCGCGGTCTATGAAGGCAGCGATCTGCTCGCGCTAAATCTAATTCGCAGCGATAGCAATCGAGATGGGGACAACCTCGCTTCGGTTTCCTTCCCGGCCGTGCCTGGAACCGATTATCGCGTGGTGGTTGACACGGTCAACGGCCTCATCGGAGACATCAAAGTCAATTGGCGCCTCGGCAAAAAACCCGAGCCACCCCCTGGTCCGGCTCCCACGGTCACCGGAGTTGGCGGAACGAGTGTCACGTTGCGCACGGATGTGGTCGCGTCGCCGGAACCGGCGTTCCAATGGCTGCGCCCGGACGGGAGCCCAATGACCAACGAGACGCGTTCGACCCTGACGTTTGCGAGCTTCGCGCAGGCCCAAGCCGGCATCTACAAAGTGATCATCAGCAATTTCATGGGATCGATCACGAATGAGGTGACCTTGAACTTCCAGCCGCCACCCAAAGCGAAAGTGCGCGGCAAAGTGCGGTATTATGCGGGCGGGAAGACAGTACAGGGAGTTACCTTGAACGCTGGCGGAGGGGATTCTGTAGTCTCGACCGCAGATGGATCCTTTGAGTTCGATTTGGCAGCCGGAGCAAATTATACTTTGACTCCAGCCAAGGAGACGGGTGATTCGGCTTTTGACGGACTTTCGACTTTTGATGTTTCACTCACTCGCCGGCACTTGATGCGAAAGGGGTATCTGAACAGTGGGCACGCGGTTTTGGCCGCAGATGTGGATGGAGACGGCGATGTTTCCACGCTTGATGTTTCCTGGATTCGGCGGATTCTCCTCAAGAAAGCCATATCGTTCCCGCGCCCGATGTGGAAGTTTGTTCGATCAGATCAGAGCTTCCCGGATCTTCAAAAACCGTGGACTTATGAAAAGACTCGAACTGTGGGGGCTTTGGTTGCTGACGTCTCGGACCTGGACTTTATTGGTGTTAAGGCGGGCGATGTAGATGGGGATTGGTCTCCATCATCCACACCCACGGCTCAGGGATTCGGAAGCGGTCAGCGGGGCTCAAATCAAAGCAAGTTGCTAAACTTGCCACAACGCGCCGCGCCCACGGTTCGCTTGCAGCTCGGCGGGGCTTTGAGTGGGTCTGGGGAGGTCATCAGCGTTCCGGTGCGCGTGGTGGGGTTCAAGAACATTACGAGTTTGCAGTTTACGCTGCAGTGGAATCCGGAGATGGTCGCTCTCTTAAGACAGGTCGCTGGCAGTCGAGTCGCGTTGGGACCGGAGAACTTCAGTAGCGCTGAAATAGGCCAGGGAAGGTTGATGGTCTCATGGGATGATTCGGTTGGGGAGGGAGTGACTTTGGCCGATGAGACGGTTCTTTTCGCCTTGGAGTTCCGGCCGGCTTCGAGTGCAACGGGCGTTTCATCCCTGGGTTTTGTCGATGCTCCGTTGCGCAGAGAGGTTTCCGTAGATTTTCAGCTGGGTGATCTGGCCACCGAAAACACCGTCATCGATCTCAATCTGCACAACCAGGCGCCAAGGATATCCCTGGTCAAGACCGATTCCGAAAGCGCAAACATTAAAGCCCTCATTGCCACGGTTCAGGGCAAAACCTATACGCTCGAAACCACTGAAACATTAGGCCGACCGGAGTGGATAAGGCTGCATCAAGTCCAGGGCGACGGGACCGCCAAAGTGCTGATCGATGAACGTCCGCGCGATGCGCAACGGTTTTATCGCGTGAGAGTGGAGTAAATCACCGTGAACGTTCAACCAACCGTGCGGACCGAAGAGGCCAAGGCCTTCCGTAGCGCGCTCCAGAATCAGTGCGTCGTCGGCCCGGACCTGTCCGACTTCGGAAGCCCGCATGGCGTCGTGCCCACGAGCGCGCAACAACTCGGCCAACTCAGCTCGCACGCACTGGTCCAGATAAAGACGCACGACGGATCAGGTTGTGCTGAAGCTGGCAACTTCCGTGTGCAGCACACAATGCGGCGCATAATCCAGAACGGCCTGGATATCCGTCCGGGACAATTCCGGGTAACCGCGGAGAATGGAATCCGACGACTCGCCCTCGCCAAGTTGATCGAGCACTGCAGTCACCGGGATCCGGGTTCCTTTAACCACTGGCTGGCCTTCGCAAACGCGTGGATTGATTTCAATCCGGTCGTTCATGTCCGTAACACTACGCGCTCTGCATGAAGACGATAAGCGAAGGCGAGAACGATCCAGCAATTCTCCTTTTGGCAGCGGAGAATGAGGTCTCCCCGTATGGAGTCCCGGCTTTGTACGTGTTTAGCGCGTCTGCATTCCTCGTAGCGCAGACTTCCAGTCTGCCGTATCGCAGAATTGTATTCTGCAGATCGCCGGCAAGTTCGGGTGTCCTCGAAGGTGCGAACGGTCTGCGGATTACAAATCGGCGATACGGCACACTGGAAGTCCGCGCTACGTTAAACACAAGAGACCCAAAAATACCAAGCCAATGATTGTCCTATGAAACATCGTTTCTATCGTGTCTCCGCCACTGTGCTCACCGCGTTGCTTTTAAGCTGTCCCCTTACGGCCAGTGGGGTGGGCTTCTCCGCGGGCAGTGGCACGGTGGCGCCGGGCGGCACCATTTTAGTTCCGATTACCGTGACGGACTTTTCGGGAGTGACCAGTCTTCAATTTAGTCTTCAGTGGAATTCGTCGGTACTGCAGTTCGTTGGCACTAGCAATTATGGCCTGAGCGGGCTGACTTCTGGGAATAATTTCGATACGGCATCCTCAAACCAAGGAAAGTTGGCCGTTTCCTGGGAGGATCCCGAGGCTGTAGGAGCGACGGTCTCGAATGGGACAAGAATCTTTAGCGTTGAATTGAAAGCCATTGGCTCCAATGGCTCCACGTCACAGGTGAGTTTCTCCGGCACTCTCCTTTCCCTGCAAGTTGCAGTGAACTTTACGATCGTCAGTTTCACTCACCAGCCCGGCACAGTGAATGTCTCCAAGCCGAAACCGACCATCACCTGGAGCAATCCAACCGCGATCACCTACGGCACTGCCTTGAGCGGCACGCAACTTAACGCCATGGCTAGTGTGTCAGGGTCGTTTAGT
>Ga0194131_10011784_pt1 | contig 10338 bp, 8 predicted proteins | sample TA2KigO120mmetaG_FD_148631 | JGI IMG/M metagenome (GOLD analysis project Ga0194131, IMG submission 148631) | Freshwater microbial communities from Lake Tanganyika, Tanzania - TA2015053 Kigoma Offshore 120m | ecosystem: Environmental > Aquatic > Freshwater > Lake | place: Tanzania: Lake... | reverse complement strand
CAGATGAGGCGCGACGAATCCACAACAATAAAGCCCAAGCGCGCCCAATCAGAGGCCAGGCAACGCATAGCGAGGCGCGCGAACTAATTGAAGAAGGCATTGAGGTCGCACCACTCCCGATGGCTCAAGTCCCTCGCGACCAATTGCATTGATTTCAGACCATGGCCCGGCCATTGGTGTATGGCGGCTTGGCTGTGGGCGTACTTGTCGTCTCCACCGCCGCAATCCTGATTCGTGCCGCCCAGAATGACGGGGCGGACTCCGTGGTAATTGCGACGCTTCGATTGGGGCTGGCGACGTTAGCGTTGGCGCCATTAGCCCTAGCCCAGGATAGAGCGCGCTGGGGCGAACTGACTCGGAAAGACGTGCTCTGGTGCGCTATGTCAGGTGTCTGCTTGGCGGTCCACTTCGGCACCTGGATCACTTCTCTTGAATTCACTTCAGTAGCTAGCAGTACCGCGCTAGTAACCACCAATCCCGTCTGGGTCGGCATTGCTTCGCTTGTGCTGCTCCGCGAGTCGGTGTCCCGCGAGACCGTGTGGGGAATCATGCTTGCCATCGCGGGTACGCTGACCATGCTCGTCGCGGATAGCGCAAACGTCACCACCGGCTCAAGCCATTTGCTAGGCAACGCTCTTGCGCTTGTGGGTGCCGTCTCAGCTAGTGGCTACCTCATTATCGGTCGATCGCTTCGCGTCAGGGTGCCGCTACTGACTTACGTCTGCCTGGGCTACGGTAGCGGGGCGATTATTCTTTGGATCACGGTCGCGTTGCAGGGCCATACGGTCACGGGTATGAGCAGCCTCGCCTATTGGTGCATCATTGCCCTAGCGCTTGGGCCACAACTCCTGGGGCACACATTGCTCAACTGGTCGGTGCGTCAACTCCCCGCCACTTTGGTGGCCCTTTCCATACTTGGGGAGCCTATCGGATCCTCATTGCTGGCTTTGCTGATATTCGGAGAAACTATTTCGCGCTGGCAGGCCCTGGGATTCGCACTCATCCTTGCCGGCATTTTCTTTGCCACCGTCCGCACTGAGCCCCGCTGAGATATTCACTCGCTGATCTCGAAGGGAACGTATGTCCGGCCGCAGTCCTCGGCCAAACCTCGATGAGTGACGTGCCCGCGATGAGCCTGTAGACCGGCGGCAAAGCCCGTGTCAGTGCGAAGCGCATCCAAGCCTGCGTCCGCCAAGCGCAACACGTAGGGTAGAGTCGCTTGAACAAGTGCTTGAGTTGCGGTTCTCGCACAGGCCGCAGGCATGTTGGGCACGCAGTAATGCAAGACACCTTCCTCCACATAGAGAGGCTCGGCGTGAGAGGTCATGCGTGAGGTCTCCGATACGCCCCCTTGATCGATGGCAATGTCCACGATGACCGACCCTCTGCGCATGGAGCGAACCATCCGACGGGTAATCACCTTCGGCGCCAGTTTGCCGGGAATAAGGATCGCGCCCACCACGAGGTCAGACTGGGTGACCGCCTCGGCCATGACCCCCGGCTCCGCGTAGTGTGTCTTGACGCTCCCCGCGTACGCTTCGTTGATTTCGTCGAGGCGCTCGGGCTGTACATCGAAAACCGTGACGTCCGCACCCAAGCCCGCGGCCACATGGACGGCGTTACGCCCAGAAGTCCCGGCACCCAACACCACCACTTTTCCGGGAGGCACACCTTGAACGCCTGGCAAGAGCACACCACTGCCGCCGTTCTGCATCTGGAGCGCCCAGGCGCCGATCTGAATTGACATCCGCCCGGCAATACGGGACATGGGCGCCAGGAGTGGCAATCTTCCTTCGGCGTCAGTCACGGTCTCATAACCCAAAGCGGAAATTCGGGCGGCAAGGACCCGATCCAGCAACTCACGATCCGGCGCCAACTGAAGGTACGCAAACAGCAGGAGTCCCGGACGCAAGTATCGATACTCCGGCGGCTGGAGTTCCTTGACTTTGACCACCATATCGCAGGCATAGACACCGGCCGCGCTGTCAGTCTGGTGCGCTCCGGCGGCGGCATAGTCGTCGTCAGAGAATCCCACCGCCGAACCTGCGCCCCGCTGCACATGGACTTCATGGCCTTGCGCGCGCAAGTCACGGACGGCGGCCGGAGTTAGACCGACGCGGTACTCATGGTTCTTGATTTCTTTCGGTACACCGATTCGCATCGAGCTGCTTTTTACTCTGTGTTTGGCGCCGCTGAAGCGGCACGATTGACACGCAGAATGCGCGCCCCAAGTAGCAACGTCAACAGCAATGCAAACAGGATGGGTTCGCGCAAGTCCTTCTTGACCAGCCACCAGTAGTGCAGTACGCCCAAGACAGCGATGGCATAAACACATCGGTGCAATTGCTGCCAGCGACGCCCCCCCAGACGGCACACCATGGCGTTGGTCGAGGTCACTGCCAGTGGTATCAGCAGCAGGAAGGCGGTAAACCCGACGGTGATAAATGGACGCTTGATGATGTCTTTCGTGATGGCGGCAAAGTCAAAGAACTGATCCAGCCACAGGTAAATCACGAAATGCATCAGGGCGTAGGCGAAGGCACACAGCCCAACTGTGCGGCGCAACCGTGCGAGCCAGGGCCAGCCCAGCAAGCGTCGAAGCGGAGTAATGGAGAGCGTGATCATCAGGAATGCCAAAGTCCACCAGCCAGTGGACCGAGTGATGTACTCGATGGGATTGGCACCCAATCCACCCTGGGTCGCCAGCCAAATGAGACGCGCGCATGGCCACGTGGCCAAAGCAACAGCGGCGATCTTGAAACGCGCGATGGCGTGCTCTGAAACGCGCACTTCAAAGCCCATGCTTGGTGACACCCAGGTCTAGAAGAACTTCGCCAGATCCATCCCTGCGTAAAGCGAAGCCACCTGGTCCGCATAGCCGTTGAAAGGCAGGGTCGGGCGCTTGCCGAACTCCCCGATGCGCCGCTCCTTGGCCTGACTCCAGCGCGGATGGTCGACTGCCGGATTGACGTTGGAATAGAAGCCGTACTCTTCCGGAACTGCACGCATCCAGGTTGTCGTCGGTTGCTTCTCGACGAAGCGGATCTTGACCAAAGACTTGCCACTCTTGAAGCCGTATTTCCAGGGCACGACGAGGCGTACTGGCGCACCGTTCTGATTGGGCAGCACCTCGCCGTATAGTCCGAGGCAAAGGAGCGTGAGTGGATGGGCCGCTTCGTCCATGCGCAACCCTTCCATATAGGGCCAGTCGAGGGAGCCGTGCTTCATCTGCGGCATCTGCACGATGTCAGAAAGCGAGATGAACTCCACATACCTGGCGCTACTAGTTGGGTCCACTCGTTTGATCAACTCGGACAAAGAATAGCCCACCCAAGGAATGATCATGGACCAGCCCTCCACACAACGCATGCGGTAGACCCGCTCCTCCAACGGAGCGAGCTTGAGCAAAGTGTCCATGTCGAACGTCCGGGGGTTTTTGACCGCGCCTTCCACGGATAACGTCCACGGCCGGGTTTTCAGGGTGTGCGCGTTCTGAGCAGGATCAGACTTGTCAGTGCCGAACTCGTAAAAGTTGTTGTAGGTGGTTACATCTTTCAAGGGCGTCAACGGCTCTTTCAACGTGATCGCGCCTTTCCTTATTCCCTGGAGCTTCACACCGGCCTGTGCCTCGCGGGCGCCCCAACCCATCACCCCCGACCCCATCAGCAGCGCGCCATTCAGCGCTCTCCCCAGAAACTGTCTGCGAGACTCGTACACTTCTCGCGGAGTAATTTCGCCAGGCCGAAGATCGGCGATGAATGAATCTCTCATGATGTGCTCCGTTTATCCATTGGCATTACCGCGGCGCCTGCTTATACGATGATCGCAACACCATCGGATGTGCGATTCAAACACTCCCACTGACCACCGGCTACATCAACAGGAGATGCGCCAGCCCAAAGAAGATGAAGAATCCCCCGCTATCTGTAAGCGCAGTGATCAATACACTCGACCCGGCGGCCGGGTCGCGGCCGTAGCGATGCATCAGCATGGGAATCATCAACCCGAACAGCGCCGCCACGGAAAGATTCAGTGTCATCGCTAGGGTCATGACCAATCCCAATGACCAGTTCTCGTAAAGCAGTGCGGCAATCAACCCCATGATGCCGCCCCACACCAATCCGTTGAGCATGCCGATCATCAATTCCTTGGTCAGCAAGCGCTTGAAGTTGACGCGACTGACCTGTCCCAGGGCAATGGCACGCACCAGCATGGTAATGGTCTGATTGCCGGAGTTGCCGCCGATGCCCGCCACGATCGGCATCAACGCGGCCAATGCCACCAGTTGCTCTATGGTGCCCTCGAACACGCTGATCACGCGGGAAGCGACCAATGCGGTAACCATATTGATGGCCAGCCAGGCCCAACGGTTCTTGGGCGGCATCCACACCGAAGCGAAGATATCTTCTTCTTCGCGCAAGCCACCAAGACTGAGGCGTTCACTTTCTGCCGCCTCGCGGACATAGTCCAATACGGCATCGACACTCACTCGCCCAACGAGGGTGCCGCGCTCATCGATCACCGGCACCGTAATGAGGTCGTAGCGCTCGAAAGCCTGCGCCGCCTCGCTGGCGCGCTCGCGCGGACGCAACATCAAGATATCGGTTTGCATGACCGTTGCGACCTTCGCTTCCAGATCAGATACCAGCAGGCGCTTGAGGGGCAGTGCACCACGTAGGCGGCCTCGCCGATCCACCACGAATATCTGGTCAGTCTGATCCGGGAGTTCATCCAGTCGCCGAAGGTAGCGCAAGACCGTTTCGAGGGTCACGTCCTCGCGGATGGTGACCAAGTCAAAGTCCATGAGCGCGCCCACGGTGTCGTCCTCATAGGACATGGCAGCGCGCAACTGCTCTCGATCTTCCAGACTGAGTGACTTGAAGACGTCCTGCAAGACGTCTTGTGGTAGATCCGGTGCGAGGTCCGCCAGTTCATCGGTATCCAACGTCTCGGCGGCGGCCACCAGTTCCCTTGAATCCATGGACGCGATCAGGGCTTCACGCACCGGTTCCGAGACCTCCAAAAGGATCTCTCCCTCGCGCTCGGCTTTGACCAGATCCCACACAATGAGTCGCTCGTCGAGTGGCAAGGCCTCCAGAATGTGAGCGATGTCCGCGACGTGAAGCGTATCCAGCTTCGTTTGGAGCTCGGCGATGTGCTGCTTGTGTACCAGCGTCTCGACCAGATCGTGCCGGGGCATCTCCTGTTTGTGCACGAGTCCTTCCACCAGCTTGTGCCGTTCCAGAAGTGCAACGACCTGCTGCAATGCCAGCTGCACACCTTCTTTCGGCTGGCGGTCCTGGGCGTCAGATATGGTCACGAAGTGAGCTTGGTTTGAATGAGTCAAAGCGTGGATGCAAGCCGATTCTACGAGCCTAGTCCGCCCGGCGTCTAACGCAGAACGCAAGGACGGTTGCGCTACTATTCCCACACTCGCAATCTGCGCGCTTGCCCATTCAAGTCACTCTGTGGAGACCACGAATATGATGCTTCACCTTGGCGCATGGCTCCTACTGGCCACGCTGGTCGCCAGCCATCCGCACGCCAGCGCACAGGTGATCCGCATGGCACCACAGTCGAATCTCACCGTGCTGGACCCCGGCTGGACGACCGCCTACATCACGCGCAATCACGGCTACATGATCTACGACACGCTATTCGGCATGGACGGCAAAGGCAAGATCCAGCCGCAGATGGTGGACCGGTGGTCGATGAGCAAGGACAAGAGAGTTTGGAGCTTCACCTTGCGCGATGGGTTGGCGTTCCATGACGGGAAACCGGTCACCGGTGAGGACGTGATTGCCTCACTGAGCCGCTGGTCCAAGCGCGACGCCATGGGAGAGCGCCTGTACTCCTTTGTCGACAAGGTCGAAGCGGATGGCGCCAAGGGTTTTCGCATGACTCTGCGCGAACCCTACGGGCTCGTGTTGGAGTCGTTGGGAAAACCCAGTTCCTATGTGCCCTTCATCATGCCCAAGCGCGTGGCCGATACGCCCGCCGACAAGCAGATCTCCGAGTACGTGGGGTCGGGTCCTTTCGTCTTCGCCAAGGACGAATGGAAACCCGGCGAGAAGGTCGTCTACCTCAAGAACACCCGTTACCGGCCACGCTCTGAGCCGGCGTCGGGGACCGCCGGCGGCAAGGTGGTGAAGGTAGACAAGGTGGAGTGGCTGATCATCAAGGATGCGCAGACCCAGGCCAATGCGCTGGCCGCGGGCGAGATCGACATGATCGAAACCCCGGCGTTCGAGATCTACGAATCGTTGAAGAAGAATCCGCAGGTACAGATCGTCAATACTGTGCCGCTGGGGTACCAGGCGATGATCCGGTTCAACCACCTGCATCCGCCGTTCGACAACGCCAAGGTGCGGCAGGCTGCCATGGCGGCACTCAACCAGCCAGCCTTCTTGCGCACTCAAGTGGGCGTCTCCGAACTCTACCGGACCTGCTTTTCCATCTACCCTTGCAAAACACCCTATGAGTCTGGCAAGGGTATGGACTTCATTGCGAAGCCGGACATGAAGCGCGCCCAGCAATTGCTGAAGGAGTCGGGCTACGACGGAACGCCCATCGTCATCATGCAACCCAGCGACTTGCTGGTCATCGCCAAGCTGCCCGTCGTCGGCGCCCAACTGCTGCGCCACGCCGGCTTCAAGGTGGACCTGCAGGCCATGGATTGGCAAACCTTGCTGGCACGTCGCGCCAAGAAGGATCCACCATTAAAGGGGGGGTGGAATGTTTTCTTCACGGTCTGGGCGTCGGTGGATGCGATGCTTCCCGTAGGCATGAACGCAGTCAATGCGAACTGCGACAAAGCCTGGTTCGGCTGGCCCTGTGACCCGACCCTGGAGAATCTGCTGGCGTCGTTTGCTCGCACCGAGGACGACAAGGAAAGGCGCTCCCTGGCGGAGCAAGTGCAAGTGCGCGCCATGGAGATTGGTACGCACGCCCCGCTCGGCGAGTACCTGATTCCCGTGGCGGCGCGCAAGAATCTGAAGGGATTCGTCACCGGATACGTATCGGTGATGTGGAATCTGACCAAGCAGTAGTCGCCTCGACTGAAGTGCGCAGATGATCCGTTTCGTCGCCACCCGGTTGTTTGCGATCGTTCCCGTACTGCTGGTCGTGGCAGTGGCAGTGTTCTTGATGCTGCGTCTCACACCGGGTGATCCGGCGGCAGTCATCGCGGGCGACAGTGCGACGTCCGAACAGATCGAGCAGATACGCGCCGGCCTCGGCCTCGACAAGCCCATCACGACGCAGTTTGTCATCTGGTTCAGCGGTGTCTTGCGCGGAGACCTGGGCGAGTCCTTCTTCTTCAAGCGAACCGTGGCATCGCTCATCGCGCAGCGCGTAGAACCGACCCTCGCGCTGGCATTGTGCACCATCGTCCTCGCAATCGTGGTGGCGGTGCCATTGGGTGTGCTGGCGGCGTGGCGTCACGGTGGCTGGCTGGATCGAGCGCTGATGGGTTTCTCCACCTTGGGCTTTTCTATCCCCGTATTCGTGCTGGGCTATCTCTTGATCTGGTTGGTCTCTATCAAATTGCAGTGGCTACCAGTCCAGGGGTACAGGCGCCTTGAAGAAGGGTTGTGGCCGTTCTTCAAACACTTGATTCTCCCCAGCATCACGCTTTCGGTCATCTACATCGCGTTGATCGCGCGCGTAACACGGGCGTCCGTGGCCGAAGCGCTGACCGAAGACTACGTCCGGACGGCACGCGCCAAGGGCCTGCCTGAACTCGCGGTGGTGATTCGTCACGCCCTGGCAAACGCCGCAGTGCCCATCGTGACGGTGATCGGAATCGGACTGGCTCTGTTGATCGGGGGGGTGGTGGTAACGGAAAGCGTGTACTCCATCCCCGGGCTGGGACGACTTACGGTGGACGCCGTCCTGGCGCGGGACTTCCCCACCATTCAAGGCGTCATCCTGCTGTTCTCGGTGGCTTACGTGTTGATCAATCTGCTGGTGGATCTGAGCTATCTGGTGCTCGATCCTCGCATCCGCTACTGATGAGGCTCTCGTGAGCGTCAGCGTTGCAGAAGCGCCACCGGCCTTGACACCAAGGCGCGCCGCCTGGGGCAAAGTCTGGCGCAATAACGCGGTGCGGCTGGGCGGCGTGCTGTTGTTCACGCTGATCCTCATCTCTATACTGGCCCCGTGGCTAGGAACGATCGATCCGGCCGGCATAGATCCCGAGAATCGGGACTTGCTGCCTGGCACGTCGGGCAATGTCATGACGCTGACCGGCGAGAACTTTGCCCATCATTTCTGGATGGGCACAGACAGCTATGGGCGAGACATCTATAGTCGCGTGTTATACGGCGGAAGAGTCTCGCTGCTGGTGGGCATCTGTGTGGCGATACTGAGCTTGGTGGTCGGCATAGGGATCGGACTGGCGGCGGGCTATTTCCGCTGGCTGGACGCGGTGCTGATGCGGGTCATGGACGGTCTCATGGCCATCCCCGGAATCTTGCTGGCCATCGCTCTGGTTGCGTTGTGGCAGGCGTCGTTGCTAACGGTTATCGTAGCCATCGCAGTTCCTGAAGTGCCGCGTGTGACGCGATTGGTCCGGGCATTGGTGCTATCAATCCGTGAAGAACTCTACGTCGAGGCCGCCGTTTCGGTAGGAACCTCCACGCTCAAACTGCTCTGGCGGCATGTCTTGCCCAATACGGTGGCACCCCTCATTGTCCAGGGGACCTATATTTGTGCCTCGGCGATCCTGGTCGAAGCCATCCTGAGCTTTCTTGGCGTTGGGTTGCCGACCGATGTGCCGACGTGGGGCAATGTCATGGCCGAGGGACGACTACATTTCAATACCTTTCCCCACAACGTTCTGTTTCCCGGTGTCTTCCTCGCCGTGACCGTCCTCGCCGTCAACATGCTGGGCGATGGTCTGCGCGACACGCTTGACCCGCGCTTCAACAAGCGGGGCGACAAGTGACTCAGGAACTCGTGCTGCGTGTGGAAGACTTGACAGTGGCTCTGCCACCGGGAGCTGATCGAAACCACGCCGTGACTGGAATCAATCTGAGCCTGGCGGCTGGTGAGGTGTTCTGTCTGATTGGGGAATCGGGATCGGGCAAGTCGGTCATCGCTTTCTCGGTCATGCGACTCCTGGCTGGCAATCTACCAGTAACCCGGGGACAGGTATGGTTTGAGGGCGAGAATTTGCTGGCACTGACGCCTGCGGCCATGCGCGCATTGCGCGGGCGACGGATCGGAATGATATTTCAGGAACCGATGACCGCACTCAATCCGGTCATGAGTTGTGGGGTTCAGTTGGATGAGGTATTGCGCTGCCATACGCGCCTCAACAGCGCCGAACGGCGTGCTCGCATCGTGGCTATGCTGGAACGTGTTCGACTGCCCGATCCGGATCGAATCTATCGTTCGTATCCCCATCAAGTCTCAGGGGGACAACGGCAGCGCATCATGATTGCGATGGCCCTACTGCTCAGGCCCCGACTGTTGATCGCTGATGAACCGACGACGGCGCTGGACGTCACGACCCAGGCGGAGATTCTGGCGCTGATCAAGGAACTGCAACGCGACACGGGCGCCGCCGTACTGTTCATCACCCACGATTTCGGTGTCGTGGCGGAGATCGCTGATCAGGTTGCGGTACTGGAGAAAGGCAGGCTGGTGGAAAGCGGGCAAGCACAGACGCTCTTGCGCGCCCCTCAACATCCCTACTCACAGCTGCTGTTGTCCGCGATTCCCTCCATGATCCCGAAACGCTCGGGTGTGAAGGGCGCCAGCGAGTTCATATTGGAGACGCGTTCGTTAACGCGAGTATTCGGCGGCACGGGTCTGTGGCGCAAAAGTGCGGGCGTGCGCGCGGTCGACAGCGTTTCTCTGAGGGTGCCTGTGCGCGAAACCTTGGCGGTGGTTGGCGAGTCCGGCTCGGGCAAGTCGACGCTGGCGCGACTGATCGCCCAACTGTTGCCCGCGACTTCCGGGGAGATCGTCTTCGGAGAACGAGACGTCGGGATGCTTTCGCGTACGCAACGACACGCCTTGCGTCAACGGATACAGGTGGTATTTCAAGATCCATATCGGTCGCTCAATCCTCGGCGCACAGTCGGTGCGGGGATTACGGAAGGACCGATGAATTTCGGCGTACTTAAGAAGGAGGCTTGGCGCCGCGCGGCGAATCTGATGGAACTCGTCAAACTCTCTCCGCAGGCTCTGGATCGATACCCTCATGAATTCTCTGGCGGGCAGCGCCAGCGCATCTGCATCGCGCGAGCCTTGGCACTCGAACCCACTTTATTGATCGCCGACGAGGCGGTATCTGCGCTTGATGTGTCGGTTCAGGCTCAGGTGCTGGAA